>Ga0316206_1000284_pt1 | contig 80621 bp, 62 predicted proteins | sample 6monthpyrite_MG_FD_204942 | JGI IMG/M metagenome (GOLD analysis project Ga0316206, IMG submission 204942) | Microbial mat bacterial communities from mineral coupon in-situ incubated in ocean water Damariscotta River, Maine, United States -... | ecosystem: Environmental > Aquatic > Marine >...
CTATAGTTCTACCCACAGACATTTGAATTGCAAGAAAGACTTTTGAAGTGCCACCCTTGCCAATAGACTTCAGAATTTTATAACCAGGTATACCGCTTTTTGTCATAGTTCAAAATTATGTTGTCGTTAAAATAACTTATATACGCTTATAAAAAAACTGACCATTTTGCTGACGCTTAATGATGATGCCAATATTACCTACATGAGTAGTTAATTATAATACCTCTTATCTATTTTGCTGTTAATAAACATTTAAATGCAGGAGTAATTCTCATTTATCTACATGAACCAATACTGAGTGAGCTGTTAATTGTTAATAAATCTCTATTTGTAGTTGTATATAAATCGTACAGTTGTATGCCAGGAATGGGTAGTCAGAACCAATGCAGGCAGTCTAATCAAAGAAATTTAGCTTGAAGTCGTCAGAGCTATTGAACTCCAGAACACTGCCCTGAGAGTACCAGTCACCAAGCACAATACGGGTTACGGCTTTATTATTTATTTCACTGATGTGAACTTTGGGGCGATGGGTATGCCCATGTATCATCAAGGAAACGTTATTATCAATAAAAGCGGTATTTACTGCGGTTTCATTTACATCCATTATATCGCTGCTTTTCAGCTGGGTTTCTTCTTTGCTTTGTTTGCGCAGAGCCAGTGCCATTTGTTCACGATCTGCGAGTGATTTACTTAAAAAATCCTGCTGCCAGGCGGGGTTTCTAAGCATTAAGCGTAACTCCTGATAGCGTAAATCATCGGTGCATAAAATATCACCGTGTAAAAGTAGTACGGGGATATTATCAAAGTTAGCAACATAAGGTTCGCGAATTAGTTCACAACCACAGCGAGTAGCGAGTTTTTCGCCCATTAAAAAATCACGATTGCCGTGCATCAGATATATCTTTACACCATTATCTGCCAGTTGCTTCATGGCATCAAATGCCTGGTTTAAACCGACAGCGTTATCATCGTCACCTAACCAGTACTCAACCAGGTCACCGAGAATATAAAGTGATTGTGCCTGAGCGGCCTGATTATTTAAAAACTCAATAAATAATTTAATAATATCGGGTCGTTCAGGTGCCAGATGCAGGTCAGATATAAATAGATGCTTAGCCATCTAAAATTTCCTAAACGAGTGTTGCGCTATTAATAACAACAGCTTCTACAGGAACATCGCCGTGGCCCATGTTGTTACTGGTAGCAACTTGCGCGATGCTATCCACTACATCCATGCCTTCAACGACTTCACCAAAAACTGCGTAGCCCCAACCCTGTGAAGTGGGTGCGGTGTAATTTAAAAAGTCATTGTCTTTCAGGTTGATAAAAAACTGAGAACTAGCTGAATCTGGATCAGGTGTGCGCGCCATGGCTAGAGTGCCGCGTTTATTAGATAAACCATTATCCGCTTCGTTTTTAATATTGGCATTGGTTTGTTTCTGTTCCATGCCTTCAATAAATCCGCCGCCCTGAATCATAAAGCCAGGAATAACGCGGTGGAAAATAGTGTTATTAAAAAAATCTTCTTTCACATAAGTTAAAAAGTTCTCAGCAGAAATAGGGGCTTTTTCTGCGTTTAACTCAATAATGATTTTTCCGTGATTGGTATCCAGACATATTTTATTTGACATGATATTTACTCTTTGTAGTTGAGCCTATTATATTCAGTTTTAAAGTAAACTGACATATAGCACCAATGGTGCCCTTGTAGGGCGTTTTACCTGATTTTATAAAGCAGGCTCTTATTTGTAAATTGGCGTCCCCGAGACGATTCGAACGTCCGACCTACCGCTTAGGAGGCGGTGGCTCTATCCTGCTGAGCTACGGGGACAATTTGGGCTGAATTATAGCAGCCAACGGAATACTATTCAAAAGTCCGTTTTTTGTGTGCCGCTATTTTTGTAAGTGGCGTTTTTGTCGAGGACGGTGGCGGCGCTCATTACGTTTCATAAATTGATGGATTTTTCGCCAGACAAAAGCATCAGGAGTGTCTTCGTAAGTCATAATATAATTCAAACTATGTAAATCATTTTGTGACCATTGCATACTGCGCAATGCGCCAGGTGTACCGCAAAATAAAATTTGATCGCCTGATTTTATGGCAATGTCATTGGTTGGCATTAACAAAAGTTTTTGACTTCTTTTTAATAATAAAGGAATAGCGGCTATTTGGTTTTCCTTTTGGCGCGGATCCTGTAATAAATTACCAACCCGAATCACGCGCCCTAAATGTAACACCTGACAAAGTGCGCGGGCTTCTTTTTCATTGACATGTAATGTCCAGATGCTAGGTAAAGATTCGCCTAATGCCCCCATGATTCGACTAATTGTTACATTGGCCCAGGAAGGGTCCTGATTTCGGGCTTTATTTAAAAATGCAATCATCAGGGGAGATACAAGTAGTGTACGGATTTTACGCGCAATAATTTCGCTCGGTTGCATCACTAAATTGGCATGGGTCGCCGTAAATAATTTTTCATTGGTTTTTTTATTGTGTCGTGCCACGATGAATAGATCAGGGTTTAGCTCGCGGGCGGTCATAATAATTGATAGGTTATTTGAATCGTTATCAGTACCGGAAATTAAACCAACTGCTTCAGTAACACCGGCCACGCTTAATGTACGAGCATCGAAGCCGGTACCGATAATAAAATCATTGCCCTTATTTTCAGGACGATCGAGAAAGGCATCGCGCTTTTCTGTTGAGGGGTCGATGATTGTCACTTGCACATCGCTTTTTAATAATTGCTGATAAAGATCGCTGCCAAAGCGTCCAAAACCACAAATAATCCAGTGCCCCTCTTTTACATAAATGGGGTTGGTTAAGTCTGCGTTTGCTACGCCAGTAAGCCAGTCATATAATAAGTGTAGAGCAGGGGAGTGCATGGCCATAGCGAATATATTGGCGAAGGTTTCAAACGGATTTACCACAAAATCGGTGCCGAAAGAAAACATGTTGCTTTCGAAGTCTTCTAATTCAGAGCGGCATACAACACAAATGTCAGGGTGCAATAATTTACTGGTGACAGCTATTTTTAAATTGGTTTCATCTGATGCGGTAACGGCAATAATGGCAGCACATTTTTTATCTTGTAAGCCCGCACGAATTAATTTTTCGGGGTCACGAGCATCTCCTTTATAACCGGGTATGACTAACGAAAAATCCTCAAGTGGCAAGGTTTGTATGATGTGGCTGTTTTCATCTATTACGACTATGTGAATGTTTTGTTCGGTTAGCGCTTTGGCTAGCGCATGGCCGGTTTCACCGAAGCCGCAAATCAAAATAAAGGTGTCGGGTATACGAGCCAGTTGTTGTTTGAACTGACTCTCTTTTAAGGCTTCACGAAAAAGTGGGTCTTGAACGAGAGAAACAATTTTTCCGAGTGAATAAAACCAGGCCACAACGGTCAGATATATCGTAATGAGCGCCCAGGTGCGTTGTTCGTTGGAAAAGGTGTAGGGGATTTCACCAAAGCCGATGGTGGTTGCAGTAAAGCTAACAAAATAAAAGGCATCAAAGAATGACATGTGCCAGGGGTTACCCTGATCATCCGTTCCCGGCGCAATAACCATCCCTAAAATAGAGATGGAATAACCAAAAATTAAAATAATAATTGGTATGCGCATTTGGCGCATTATGAGTGATGTCACCAGTGACATGGTTTTATCTTTACTACTTTTAGTGACGCATCATTGAGGTTTCAATGATAAGTAAAATGACAGAAATAAAATTAGCAATCATTGCACCGCCACTTAAAGAAATAATTGTGGACATGGTGTCGGCGGTCATTACATTGCCCTGAATATTAACTACATACGCCCACACAATGGATGCTGAAAATAATTGCACGAGAGCCACTAAACTGGTGGCGAGTAACATGGCACCCATTTGTGAGCGGTCACCAAATTTAAGCACGGTTGCAATTAAGTTCACCACGATTACGGCAAATAATTCATATACATTATGGTGGCTTGGGTTGTCAACTTCACCGGCATAAAAACCAAAATTTAAAGTGAGTGCCAGTATCATAAAAAAACTAAAGACAACTTTTTCTCGATTCATTTTTATTAGGCCTTTTGATTGTTATTTTTATATCATTTTTTATTTATTGAGATGCTTTGTTTGCAGTGGTATATGTCAGAAATTATAAACTTAAACTTATTCAATTTCACATATAACCAAAATGCTTAAACATACTATTTATAATAGTAGATGTTCCATCATTCGCTGATAAATTTTTGAAAGGGTGATTAAATCCTCAGCATTTACATTTTCATTGAGTTGGTGAATGGTCGCATTAAGCGGCCCAAGTTCTAAAACCTGCGCACCGGTGGGTGCAATAAAACGCCCATCAGAGGTACCACCGGCGGTGGAAAGTTCGGTGTCGTAGCCACAAATATCCTTGATGGCTTTACAGGTTGCTTCAACTAATTCACCTTCCGGGGTTAAAAATGGCTGCCCAGATAAAACCCACTCTAACTCGTAGTTAAAATTGTGTTTATCTAATATGGCTTCGACTCGTTGTTTTAATTGAGCATCGGTGACTTCTGTTGAAAAACGCAGGTTAAACATAATGTCGCATTCACCGGGGATGACGTTGTTTGCACCGGTGCCGGCATTAATATTGGAAATTTGAAAGCTCGTTGCCGGGAAGAAATCATTGCCCTCGTCCCATTGTTCGGCGGCTAATTCTGACAATGCGGGTGCACAGGCATGAATCGGGTTTTCAGCCAGGTGAGGGTAGGCAACATGCCCCTGCTTACCGAGAATAGTTAAATTGCCGGAGAGTGAGCCGCGTCGCCCATTTTTTACCACGTCTCCCAGCTTGTTGGTGCTGGACGGTTCACCGACTAAACACATATCGATTTTTTCATTGCGGGCTTGCAGATGCTCAACCACTTTAACGGTGCCATTAATAGAAGGGCCTTCCTCATCGCTGGTGATTAAAAAACCGATTGAGCCTTTATGATCAGGGTGCGCTGCAATAAAACGTTCACAGGCAATGATCATTGAGGCAAGACTGCCTTTCATGTCCGCCGCACCACGGCCATATAATATGCCGTCGATGATTTCGGGTTTGAACGGGTGTACATCCCATTTTTCAACCGGTCCGGTAGGCACGACATCGGTGTGGCCAGCGAAAACCAGCAGTGGGCCAGAGGTGTTTTTTCGTGCCCAGAAGTTATCGACCTCGGCAAAGCGTAATTTTTCAATGTTAAAACCCAGCTTTTCTAATCGGTCTATCATCAGAGGCTGGCAGCCTTCATCTTGTGGGGTGACTGAAGGGCGGGAAATTAAGTCCAGGGCGAGTTCGAGGGTGGGATCGTTTTCTAAATTCGGCATTTTAATTATCAATTGGGAATGAGCAGCTTATTATAGACTAAGCAAAAAGCAAAAGACTAATGTCAATCCAGGTCAATCCATTTGAATCCATGAGAATTGTATGAGAATTGCATGAGAATCCACGTAAATAAACTGCATGGTGATGCAATTTTCTAAAGACAAACGGGTAAAATTTGCGTTTTCTTTTTCTTTTGATTTTAAATGACTCAAAAAAAATTAATTTTAGTCAAAAGTCGATTGCAGTCCTGCCTCTGAAAAGGCAAACTAATCAACCATTCAGCTAGCACAAATATTATGCCCGATTCAGTTACCTATCCAACCAGTCAAGACTATCAGGTCGCTGATGCGTCGACTCAGAATTTGAAAATTCCCCCGCACTCAATTGAAGGCGAGCAGGCAGTGTTAGGCGGCCTTATGCTGGATAAGCGGGCGTGGGAGCAAATTGCGGATCGGATCACTGAAGAGGATTTTTATCGTCATGATCACCGGCTCATTTTCCGTAGTATCGCCAAGCTAGAAGCCGCAGATAAACCCTTCGATGTAGTGACCCTCTCTGATGAACTCTCTAAAACCCACGAACTGGACGTTGCGGGCGGCTTGGCCTATTTAGGGCAACTGGCAAAAGACACGCCGAGTGCAGCCAATATTCGTGCTTATGCGGATATCGTGCACGAACGTTCGGTGTTTCGCCAGCTTATCGAAATAGGCACTGACATTGCGGGTAGTGGCTATGCACCAGAGGGGCGGGACAGCAAAGAGCTATTAGATGATGCGGAACGTAAAGTGTTCACCATTGCGGAGCAGGGTAGTCGTGCCAACTCGGGCTTTAAAGGCATTAAACAGCTGCTTACCTCCACGGTTGAACAAATTGATAAGCTGTTTGAACAGGAAGGCACACTCACTGGCGTGACCACCGGCTTTAAAGATTTTGATGAGCAAACCAGTGGTTTACAGAAGGGAGACCTGGTAATTGTAGCAGGGCGGCCTTCCATGGGTAAAACGACGTTTTCGATGAATATCGCAGAAAATGCCGCCATTGCCCAGGGCACATCGGTGGCCATATTCAGTATGGAAATGCCCGCCGAATCACTGGCGATGCGGATGATCTCGTCAATGGGGCGCATCGATCAGCACCGTTTGCGTACCGGTCAGCTTAATGATGAAGACTGGCCGCGAATAACCTCTGCGGTTTCTTTATTATCTGAAGCGAAAGTTTTTATTGATGATACCCCGGCATTATCGCCCACCGATTTACGTGCGCGGGCACGGCGCCTAAAACGCGAGCATGGCCTCGGGTTAATCGTAATCGATTACCTACAGCTAATGCAGGTGGCGGGATCATCTGAAAACAGGACTAATGAAATATCAGAAATTTCACGGGGCCTGAAAGCGCTGGCAAAAGAGCTGGAAGTGCCGGTAATTGCCCTATCTCAGCTTAATCGAAGTTTAGAGCAACGCCCTAATAAACGTCCGGTGATGTCTGATTTGCGTGAATCGGGCGCGATTGAGCAGGACGCGGATGTGATCGTGTTCATTTACCGTGACGAAGTTTATAACGAAGACACGGCCGAAAAAGGCATTGCAGAGATTATTGTGGGTAAGCAACGTAATGGCCCAATTGGTACCACCCGCTTAACTTTCCTCGGGCAGTTCACTAAGTTTGAAAATTATAGCCCCGAAATGTACTCATCGGCTGGTTTTGAGTAAGGGCTTATGAAAGCTCCCACTTATGCAAAAATCCCCATGGGTGATTTTTTTGGATAATTCAGAGGCTTTTTCTGGCCGTAAAAAACGTTCAGCAACTATCTCAATAAATTTCTCAGCTCTGCAGCATAATTTCCAGCAGGTAAAAAAGCTCGCTACCGGCAGTAAAATTATGCCTGTGATAAAAGCCAATGCCTATGGCCATGGATTGTTGCAGGCTGCTGATTGTTTAACCGATGCCGATGGTTTTGCGGTGGCACAGTTAGATGAGGCCATTGCTCTACGCGAGCATGGAATAGAAAAGCCAATTACCGTATTTCAGGGTTTTTTAAATGCTGAGCAATTAGATTTAATATTTAAATTTAATTTATGTCCCGCAATTAGTCAGCAATGGCAGCTGGATTTGCTCGAACAAATAGATTCGGAAACGCTAATTGATGTCTGGCTAAAAATAAATACCGGTATGGGACGTTTAGGTTTTCAGCTAGCTGATGTGAATAAAAGTTTTAATCGATTAAAAATGAATTCTAAAGTTAATCAACTGGGTTTAATGATGCATTTTGCCAATGCGGATGAGCCAGCTCATATTTCAAATCAGACGCAGTCTGATGAGTTTTTAAAAACGGTTGCTGATTGTAAACGACATAATCAAGGCCTGGAAATGATAACCAGTGCGGCAAACTCTGCCGCTATTCTGGCCAATTTATTACCGGTATCAAATGAATCACCGGGGCAGGATTGGCTACGCCCGGGTATTATGCTTTATGGCTCATCGCCGTTTGCCGATAAAACCGCTGCCGATTTAGAGCTGAAGCCGGTTATGAGTTTGCAGGCAACGCTCATTGCCATTAATCAATTAAAAAAAATGCAATCAGTGGGCTATGGCAATGCCTGGATTTGCCCAGAGAATATGCCCGTGGGCATCGTTAATATTGGTTATGGCGATGGGTATCCTCGGCATGCAGTAGATGCCCCCATCGCGGTGAACGGTCAAAGATGTCGAATAATTGGGCGAGTTTCAATGGATTCGATTGCCGTTGATCTGCGAGATATTAAATGCCGCTGTGGCGATCCGGTGGAATGCTGGGGTGAACAAATATCAGTAGATGAAGTTGCTGCCAGTGCGCAAACCATTGCTTATGAGTTATTGTGCAATGTAGGGCGTTGCTAGGGTTCCTCTGATCGAGTCTATCAGGTCGCGTCCTTCGGGGTGATCAGGTCCATGCTATAGCAGCTTGGCTCACTCGGCGTTGCAACTTTTCACCATGTCCATGTCAATAGCGTTGGGCATGCTTTCAAAGCTGCGCCTTGGTTGTGAACTCACCTGATCGCCAGAGATATAATAGACTTGTTCAAAGGTACCCTGAACATTTAATCGTACAGTTTAGTGAGTATTAATAAGCTGTGTTATTCCCGGATTCTTTGGCGGTAATCTGCGTAGGGTATCAAGTTGATTCGTGGCAATTAGTGATTCAATATGCTGAATGTTTTTATCCAGATAGACTAAATAAAGATTGTCATTACCAAAGTGAGCTTCGGCATATTTATAAACCTGTTGAAACAAATTATCTAAGCGACTTTTAACTTCTATGTTATAAAAAGTGGGAGTCTTAATTAACAAGTCATTAGCGGATTCAAACAGGATAATGGATTGACCGTTTTTATCTTTTGTGTGGGTCATACCACCGAGTTCAAATTCAGGGAAGAGCCTATCTTTACATTTTTCCAGATAACAACGATCTGACATTTGAGCTATTAAATCAGCGGTGCCGAGCATATAACCCAACAAGTGTAATTTTTCATCGGGTAACTTTATGTCTTCCGGTGAAACTTCATATCCGGTGTAGTGCACCATATTGGCTGAAATATCAGCGAACTCTGGCATGCCAATCATGTGTAGGTAATTTGTTAAAAAGTTCGCGCTGCGCGACACATGAATAGGTGTGTATTGTGCACCGTTATAAGATTTTTGGTCGTGGGTTTTACGAATGTAACCAGAGTCATGAAAGAGGGCTGTAATAATGGTAAGGATAGTCAGTTGTGCGCCGAAAGTATGTACTCGATCGCTTTGTCTTTCATGCCCATCAATTAAACGAGCAACAGCAAGCGTCATATCCAGAGTGTGTTGTTTGTCGTGATAGAAAGTATCACAGGCATTAAAACCACTGTAATGGCCTTCAAATAAATTATCAAAATCCTCAAATGCCTGACGAATACGACTATCATCGGTTGCTAGATAACAACTGTGAAATATATCACACACGGCATCGCAAACCGCCTGCGTATCAGTGACTTTTATGGTGTTTGAAACATCGTATTGTGAGTGGCGTTCATTCATGGGCTAAATGGTTTTTAATAACTTTTCTATTTGTCTATTTATCCTACAAAGAGACAGCTGAAATATCTGTGAAATTTATCACAGTCAGTTTAGTGATAATTGATTTTTCTCAAATATATTTTGTTTTTTAAGATTTTTTGGGAAATGAAATACGTTTTTTTAAAAGACGCTAACCCGTTCGGGTGAGTGTGAGGGCGTTATTTGTTGGTATGAGTGAATACGCCATCCCAGTTTTTATCGGGTGGGTTATTGCGAAAAAAAGCGATACGATCAAGATAAATTCTATAGATTTTACGTTCGGGTTCTTGTTGGCTTAAATGGAAAATCGCTTTCTCGGCACTGTCCCAGTTTTGTTGCCGATAGAGTTTAAGGGCATGATGAAATTCTTTAATTTGTTTGCGTGTGTTCTTATCTACGTTTTCGACAAAATCGATAGGTTCAAAAATAGTGACTGGTTTGTTTTTGCCTTTAACTTTTACCGTGTCCAGCATGCGGTATTCAAATTCGGGTACTTCGTGACGAGTCGATTCGTTAACGATAAAATCGACGCCATAATTTTTGGTTAAACCTTCAAGACGTGAGCCCAGATTAACCGCATCACCTAACACCGTATAATCAACTCGAAACTCAGAACCTTTATTGCCGACGTTCATTTCTCCTGTATTAATACCGATACCAATCTTTATTTCGGGTTGGCCTTTCGATGCAAATTCCTGGTTGAGTTTTTTAATGGCTTTTAGCATTTCAAGGCCTGCAAGCAGAGCATTTTTTCCATGTTGAGGGTCTTTTAAAGGTGCGCCCCAAAAAGCCATTATGGCATCGCCCATATATTTATCGATGGTACCGCGATTGTTGTGAATCACTTCTGTTAGTGGTGTGAGAAAAGCATTGATGTAAGTGGTGAGTTCTTTGGGCTGCATGTTTTCAGAAATGCTAGTGAATCCGCGCACATCAGTAAACAGCACCGTCATATTGCGTATTTCACCATCGAGGTTTATTTTTTTGAGGTTGCGACTCATTTCATCCACCAGATCCGGAGGAACATACTGGCCAAACAGATGAGTTAAATGACGTTTGCCCCGTGATTCCACAAAAAAACCATAGGACATATTCATTATATAAAGTAAAACAATGAGGATCAGCGGTGAGGCGACTGGCATGATCACCATTAATTGATTCCAGGTATAATTGTCCAGTAACAAAACAATGCTAATGCTTAATAAAGTGGTAATGGTGCTCCAGCTTGGAGAGAGTAAAGGTAGAGTGAGGGTGAGAACCAGACCCAGTAAAAATAGCAAAAGAATTTCAACGCCGATCATGTATTCTGGTTTGTGTTTAATGCTCTGGTCTAAGATGCCCTGAATAATATTAGCGTGTACTTCGACTCCGGGGTATGCTGATTCAAGTGGAGTAGTTCTCAAATCCTTTAAGCCGGCTGCACTCGTTCCAAAAATCGCAATTTTACCTTTAAGTAAATTGCGTGCTGCAGACTTGTTTAAAATATCACTGGCAGAAATATATTCAAAGCTTTTTTGGGGACCAATATAGGGCACCATTACCGCTGAGTACTCATCAACTGGCACAGCAATTTCGCCAACATATACCCACTCCAAAGATTTGTTTTCCTCGAACTCATCACTCGAGCCATAGCCGAGTGTTATGGCGTTTTTTTGTAGCGAAGCCCGCGTAATTTCCAGGGCTAATGAGGGGTAAAGTTTATTGTTGTATACCTGTAATAAAGGCACTCTTCTAAAAACACCATCTTCATCAATTAGCGGGTTATCAAAAAAACCGCCCGCCATCGCTTGCTGTTGTAATGGTTCTATATTCGCTGTATAACCACTGGCCGTTAAAAATGCAAAGTTGCTGATTATTTCAGGCGTGAATTTGGGAATAGAAGGTGGCAGTTTGCCTTTGGATAAGTTTTGTTCCTGAGGATTAAATATTACACCTAATACGGTGTTCCTTTTTGTTAAGCTTTTTGCCAGTCTTTCATCGCGGTGCATTAAATTAGCATTTTCATTGATAATGCGTTTGAAATCTCGATTACTGGAGACCGAGCTATTAGCCAGTTGTGATAAAATTTTATCCACCGGATCTTCATCTTTTTCAGCAAAAAGAATATCAAAACCAAGAACACTAATATTGTAATGATCAAAAAGCTTATCTACCATTTCAGCTAGTATGTTTCTTTCCCATGGCCATTGACCAATTTGTGCAAGACTTTTTTCATCAATATCTATAATCACGACTTTTTTATCGACTTGTGATGGAAGAGAGAGTTGTAGACGAAAATCATAAGAAAGGTTTTCAAGTGTTTCAACTAAACGCAGGGGTATCATGCCACTGGCATTGGCAAACAGAACAAATGTAATGAGTAGTCCCAGACTATATCGAAAAAATTTTTGCTTAAACACCTGTTTTATTCCTGCCGTCATTGTTTTAAATATGTAAAAGACAATAGCAGAGAAGTTCAGTGAGTTCCATTGCAGTGTTTAATGTTAGGGTACCTCAGATTAAGTCTATTATATCTCTGGTGATCAGGTGAGTTCACAATCAAGACGCAGCTTTGAAAGCATGCCCAACGCTATTGACATGGGCATGGTGAAAAGTTGCAACGCCGAGTGAGCCAGGCTGTTATAGGCATGGACCTGATCGCCCCGAAGAGTGCGACCTGAAACATTCATCTACTGCGTTGCGCTTCTTGTAAAGGAACGGGCCATTCACTTCGAAGCGTCGCTTTGTAGCTGAACGCTTCAGGTTACGCAGAGACATGATAGACTTGATCAGAGGTACCTTAGAGTTTGCCTTCTTGCTATTTAAAGATGCGTGTATTTCTAATAAAATATGCAATCACAGTAAAACAGGACATTGTAATGCCAGATTCAAACACGATATTGTTAGGTGTAAATATTGATCATGTAGCGACCTTGAGGCAGGCTCGGGGTACGCGTTATCCGAATCCGGTATATGCCGCATTACAGGCCGAACAGGCCGGTGCAGATTCTATTACGTTACATTTACGGGAGGATCGTCGACATATTCAGGAGCATGATGTGGAAATGCTTAAACATTCGATGCTAACTCACATGAACCTTGAAATGGCGGTGACTGATGAGATGCTTGCATTTGCGCAAAAAATACAGCCACGAGATTGCTGTCTGGTGCCGGAAAGCCGCGAAGAGTTAACGACTGAAGGTGGCCTGGATGTGCTCAGCCAGGAGAGCCGCATAAACGAAGCATGCGCGATGCTTGCGGAATCGGATGTGCGTGTTTCATTGTTTATCGATGCGGACTTAAGCCAGATTGAAGCGGCTAAGCGTTGCGGTGCACCTGTAATTGAAATACATACAGGGCACTTTGCGGATGCGCAAAATAGTGATGACGCATTAAAACAATTGAAAAAGATTCGTGAGGCGGTCGAAATAGCACACGATTTAGGTTTGCAGGTTAATGCAGGACACGGCTTGCATTATCATAATGTTCAGGAAATTGCATCAATACCCCATATCAAAGAACTAAATATTGGTCATGCGATTATCGCAGAATCTATTTTTTGCGGGTTATCAGAAGCGGTGAGAAAAATGAAACAATTGATGCTTAATTCGAGGTTGTAACCAGGACTTTAAGCGTTGGCTATCTTATAACGTTTTACGTGTGTTAGTTCGGCTTTATCTTGCAGGTTAATATTTTAGCGCCGATATACTCTGATAGTAGGCAATGACTCAAACTAGCCAGAAGCGGAAGATCAAAGGCAAAAGCTTTTTACCGCAAATAAACGCGAATGTACGCAAATGTTGTTGGGTTATAGTGCGCCTACGGCGCACTATAACCCAATAATGTTTTTGCTTTTATTAGCGTGTTTTGCGTTTATTTGCGGTAAAAAGCTTCTGATTTTAAACGTCCGCTTCAGGGTGTTTTGAGACCTTCACCTACAGTCAATATTGTCAGATTAACTCTAGCGCAATTTTAAATTAGTCCAAATTAGGTTTGAGCTACTGCCTAACAGTTAAATTCATTCTGATAAAAGTTCAGTAATTCATCAATTGAATCAATCACCGCTTCTAAACCAGAGTCAAACTTTTCATGCTCTTTCAAATCTATTATGTTTTCAAAGTTAGCCGTGCAAGCTAGCAGGTTAGGAACACCACAATACTTTGTACCACCGTGCAGTTTGTGAATGTGCTTTTTTAAATCTTCGGGACTGTTTTTCTGTTGAGCGTCTAATAAGTTTTCTCGATGTGTCGGGAGCTCGCTGATTAACATGGGGAATAATTCACTTGCGAGTTGTTCATTGCCGCCGGCTAATTGAACACCCAGATCTTTATCGAAAATACTTTCCGGAGAATGCTTTTCATTCGATGACTCATTATTATTTTCTAAATCAGTGTCTATCCAGCGCGTGAAAACATCTAACAATTGTTGTTCTGTTATGGGTTTGAGTAAAATGTCATTCATGCCAGAATCAAACACTTGCAGTTGTTCCTCTGGCATTGCATTTGCGGTTAATGCAACAATAGTTGTTTTATTGCAAGGGTTTTCAGTATTACGAATGGATTTTGCTGCATCGAAGCCATTGAGCTTAGGCATATGTAGATCCATCAATATTAAATTGAAATATTGCGTTTCTGCAAACTCGATCGCTTGTTGACCATCTTCGGCGGTAATTACCTCAATGTTTTGCATTTCTAATAAAGTTTTGGCTAGTTTAAGGTTTATTAAATTATCATCGACCAGCAAGACTTTAATATGTGAAAATGACTTCTTTTCAATGTCTACAGTAGCATCAGTATCTGAGTTCATATCCATTTTATCCTGGTTTGAGCTAAAGATTGTTTGTATCTGGTTTTTGAGCAAACTACTTCTTGAACAGCGATAGATAATGTTTTTTAAGCCGGCCTGGGTTAAGTTTTGAGCATCATTAACATCAAAAATACTGGCTAAGGTAATATAGGGTAGGCCAGTAGTATGAAGTGTTTTAGCGAGGTTTCTGAGCATGAAATTGTTATTTATATTGTTTCGACTGATGCCAGCGATGATGCCCGTTATTTTTTTAGGTGTGTCAGAGTCAGTAGCATTGAAGCAAGCATTATTGTTTTCAATGAGTAGCTGAGGGAGTTTATCCAAGCGTCCGGTTTCTACTGTTTCGACCCCAATACTGTTAAGAAAAGAGCGACTGGCAATTCGATGCTGGTCAACAGGTTCGAATAAAATAACTTTTAAATCTATTGTCTTATTTGGCTCTTTATTAGTCTGTTGGTTTATAAACAGCGGAACCGTAAACCAGAAACTGGAGCCTTTGTTCAGGTTGCTTTCAAAGCCAATTTCTCCATCCATTAATTCAGCCAGTTTACGGGAAATAACCAGTCCGAGTCCGGTGCCACCAAAGTTACGGCTAATAGACGTGTCGGCCTGGGTAAAGGCAGTGAATAAACGTTGCTTGCTTAACTCATCCAATCCCATGCCGGTATCGGTTACCGTAAAACGAATTAATTTTGCTTTGTTAGGCTGGGTTTCTAATAATATGCGAATGATGACATGTCCGTTTTGGGTGAACTTTACGGCATTACTGATAAGGTTAATCAGAATTTGTCTGATTCTTGAAGGGTCACCTAAAATGGTTTCAGGAAAATTTACCGATGGATGATAAATCAACTCGATATTTTTCTGGTAGGCCATTGGGGCAAACATGGTGATAATTTCATCCATGACATCATCCAGGTTGAAGCTTATTTTTTCTATATTGAGCTTGCCTGACTCTATTTTAGAAAAGTCGAGAATATCATTGATGATAGTTAATAAATTACTTGCCGAGCTGCGAATAGTATTTACGTAATCGTTTTGTTCGTCTGTTAATATGGATTTTCCAAGCAATTCTGTAAAACCAATTACGCCATTCATTGGGGTGCGAATCTCGTGGCTCATATTGGCTAAAAACTCAGATTTTATTTTGCTAGCTGATATCGCCTGGTTACGAGCCAGATCGATTTCAATATTTTGTATCTCAAGCTCTTCCAGTGTTTTCTTTAAATCGGCAGTGGCGCTGGTTACCTGGCTTTGTAAGTCGGCGCGAATCAGTTGCATTTCACTGGCCATTTTATTTACGCCCTCCTCTAGCGAGCCTATTTCTCCTCCACTATCTATATTGATGCGAGTATTTAGTTCCCCCTGCGCAATTTTTTTCACCGCATCGGTTAAATGTTGAATGGGGTTAACAACACTTCGACTTATGCTAATGGCTAAAAATACCGTAATAAATAAGCCCACGAATGTAATTAAAATGCCCTTGATTAAACTGTCAAGTTGTTGTGCCCGTGTAGATTGGTTGTTTAATGTGACATGTACGTAACCTAGTATGTTAGGGGGTGCAGAGTCTTCTTTGTTGCCCGTAAATAGTTCATCATATTCTGAAAGTATTACACCGCTTTCAGTAATTCGACTGGTATATTTAAACTCTTTTTCAGAAATAAATATGGGTAATATTGAGGAAGGCGGAGTTATTTTTCGAGTTCGACTGATCAGTGCTTCGTTGAGTTTATTGCTGATAGTAATATTGGTGATATCATTTTCATGTAAAGTGTTGATGATTAAGTTTTCTAAAATATCCAGGTTGCCAGCAAATACTCCGTACTCACTTGCGGGTGAAAGGTTGTCAGCTATGAGTTGGCCTTTTGTGTGTAGAGCTGCTTCAATGGATGCATATTGATTAAAGCTAAAATAAGAAACAAGCGATAGCGTAATAAGCAATGTAGGCAGCAATGCTAGAAACATAACGCGTTTATTAATGCCCCAGTTTTTCATTGTTTTTTCTCAGCTTTTTTTATTCGATTTATGATGGTGCGATTCGTAGCGAGTTTTATGCCTAAAGATCGGGCGATGTTTTTGTTTAATGCGACTGAAAAATCAGCAGGATAATATACCGTTTTATTAAATGAGCCACGGTTAAAAAAACTTTTTATTATGCTGGTTATCTGCCGACTTATTTGTTTCGGCTCTGAGTAAATAGCGGCTATAGCACCTGCTTTAACATAGGATTGAGAAAAGCCGATTAATGGAAGTTTATGGCGATAGGATGACAATAAAATATTTCGCAGAGTGTTTTTATTGTATACAACGGGATCAGGTATGGTGAGCATAACATCAATTGAGCCCTTAAAAGACTCCAGTGTTTCAGGCAGTTGATCTGAATTTTCAATTTCTTGAATCTGTATCGGGTGAGCAGTTTTAGTTGACGCTTTGATTAATGATTTATTCAGATCTTTAGTGTAAGGCCCAAGTAGTACGGCTGTTTTTTTGTTTTTTCCTAAAACCGCAGAAATTAAATGAAATTGTCTGTCGATCGGTTGATTAATTAACAGGCTGCTCCAGTTGTGTTTGTTTTTATGTTTAAGCTGTAAAGATTTATAAACATGGCGGGGTATGAGGGTGCTTAATATAGGTGTTTTAATATTGGCATTAAGTAACGATTGTGTTGTTTGGCTGCCAATCGCGATAATGAGTTTAGATTTTTTGATTTTGAGGGCGTGTAGTTTTTCTGATGAATCATTAGATGGGAGTATAAAGGTGTCAGTTTTGTAGCCGTTGGCTAGCATATTTTTTTGTAAGTGCGAGATCAGTTGTTGGCTAAAGCCCTGTGATTTTTGATAAACAATGAGTATATTATCAGAGGTTTCTCGTGCCTGAATATTTTGAGGGAATAATAAAAAACATAAGCTTACTGAGTAGAATAAAGTAACTGACACAATAAACCACAATGATTCAAAATCACTGGAGTGCTTATTGTTGGTACTATTTTGTGTCTTCATTACCTGTGTTCTTGTTCCCTGTAAATAAATCATCCGGTAGCTTAAATCAGGTTCGGTTTTGTCTGGTTTATACTCTAATTATGTTTGTCTTTTTAAGGCAAACATATCTCAAATCAATTCAATTAAATTTAAATGCCATTTCAAAGTAAACCCGTGGGTCTATCACACTACCGGGTACCGCGACTGTTTGTCTACTGGGGTCGGTATAATTGGTGCGGGTATAGTCGGAATATGAGCTGCCAATATTTTGAAATATCAGTGAATAATCAATCCGGCTATCACCTGTTTTATGGGTCTTTCTAATCACGAAATCTATCTTGGTATACGCTTCTGCAGAGCGGTCTTTGTAAGCATTGGCTGGATTTGTGCGACTATGCGTGCGATCTAACCAGTCCATGTCATCTACATGATAAACAGACAGGCTGGTATTTAAGTTGTTTTCCCATTGTTTCATCAGCATTGCACCATAGCTGTTGGCGGGAGAGGATTCTTCAAGGCGCCCTATAATGCCGAGTTGATTACCTGGTGTGCTTTTGGCTGAGATTTCCAGGTAAGCGTAATAGGCGTATAGTCGTAAGTCATTCGCTATTTTGTAATCGCTATAAATTTCTATGCCCTGAGTTTCTGTGCTAGCTGCATTACCGATATCTGTAGCACCAACGCGCCCCTCCTGGCCAGGTATAACACCAATGTTTTCATCGGGAACGATACCGTTAAAGGGAAATTCGTCAATGAGTTTTTTGGTGCGATCCTGAAACAGTTTTATATCAAGAGTGAGCTCGTTTTGCAGTAAGCGCGCCATCCAGCCCAGTTCAAATGAAGTGATTTCTTCAGCATCAACACCGCCACTGGTGTAGATAATGGTGTCATTTAAAATATCACCGCCAAGTGCACCTTCTATTACAGGGTTATCTAGAGGTTGCCCACCATTTTGGGTGAGTTGCTGTAGTATCGCGTAGTAGCCATTTTCATCAAAGTTAGTTGGAGTGCGGGTCGCTTTTGAGGCGCTTAATCGAAAGGAGTGTTGATCGCTTAGGTGGTAAATAAAAGCCAGCCGGGGTGCAATGTCGGTGCCTGATATCTGATTGTTTTCAACCATTACTCCGGCATTAATTAAAAAATCATTGGTTAAGGTGTATTCACCATGAGTAAACAGGCGAAAAAGTAACAGGCTATTATCGGTGCCTGGATCAAGCAGGTTATTTGACGTGGCTTTATCTGAGCGCACACTGCCACCGGAAACCAGTCGCAGTGAATCTAAAGGGTCGTAAAAATAGCTCACTTCTAAATCATGGCGTTGTGATTTTAAATCGATAATCTGGGTAAAGCCAAGATCATCGATATCCGCAAACAAGGGCCCTAAATCAGATATGGGGAAGATGATTTCGGGTTCGCTGGAAAAGCTTTCAGTGAAATTATAGAAATACTGAATGGCTAAGCTACTGCCATTATCAAAGCTGTGTTCCAGTCTCAAATGTTGAAAGGCGGTGCTGACATCGACATCATTATCCTGGTCGTCTACATTTTCTTTGACATCACCATAAACGCTATCCTGTAATCCACCTGAGTAATAAAGTTGGGTTGACAGGTCAATTTGGTAATCGAGTCGATAGCTCAGGTAATCGGTCTCGGTAAAATCATTTAACAAGTCGGTGCCAGAGTCATTTTTTGTACCAACAGAAACCCGGTAGTCTAAATTTTCAGTTTGACCGCCAAACCGATAAAACGCATCGGCCGTATCATGTGCGCCAACAGTGCCCTTAATATAGTGTCCCGTATCCTCAGAGGCATGTTTGGTGGTGATACTCACCACCGCTAAAAAAGCATTGTTTCCGTAGGTGGATGCATTGGGGCCACGTACGACTTCAATGCGTTCAATGTCTTCAATGCTCAACACCAGATCAGACCATGAAACCCCTGCCAGTGTCGGTAGATAAACCGAGCGACCATCGATCACCAGCTGAATGCGTTTAGATAAACGTGAACTTTGACCATGATAGGTTGCCACAGGGTAGTTGCCATTAAGGTAACCCGACGTAAAGCCGGGCACCAGCCGTAAAATGTCAGGAATGGTGCGGGCGCCGGAGGCATCAATCATCTGGCGGTCAATCACTGTGGTTGATACTGGTGATTCATTGAGTGGTTGAGAAAGGCGGGTAGCGGAGATAACCACGGGCATATCTTCAAAGTACATCGACTCGGTGCCCAGCAAGGCTAAAGCGGTCGATGTTGAGTCAATGTCTATTGCAGCAATCAAGCTAAACGGTAAAAATAACAGGCTGGATGAAAATAAGCTCGCCCGTAATCTGCATGAGTAAGTTGATTCTGTTTTCATTTAGTTAACTACAACGTCTCACTAGATGGATTTAAATATGTGATAATGCACTGAAATATCTGAAACTTTACTTTTATGGAATTGATTCTATCAGCTTTTACAATAAAAACTAATTTTGAAAGTGACTTTAAACATGCATTATGAAAATGTTCCCAACCCGCAAGATTTCCCCACATTAGAAGACTTTGTTGGCAATACGCCTCTGGTGCGCCTGCAGCGACTCGTGCCAAACAATAATATTGTTATGGTCAAGCTCGAAGGTAATAATCCGGCGGGTTCAGTAAAAGATCGACCCGCAATGAGCATGATAAGGCGTGCAGAAGACCGTGGAGACATCAAACCCGGTGACACCTTAATAGAAGCCACTAGCGGCAACACGGGTATTGCACTGGCCATGGCGGCGGCCATTAAAGGTTATAAAATGGTATTGATCATGCCGGATAATATGAGCGAAGAGCGGCGTGCCAGTATGAAGGCATACGGGGCTGAGTTAATCAGTGTCACCCAGGAACAGAGCATGGAAGGTGCTCGTGATTTGGCGCTACAAATGCAAAAAGAGGGTAAGGGCACGGTGCTAGATCAGTTTAATAATCAAGATAATCCCATCGCGCATTATGAAACCACGGGCCCCGAAATCTGGCGTGATACGAAAGGACAGATTACCCATTTTGTCAGTGCAATGGGAACCACCGGCACCATTATGGGGACCTCGCGTTATCTTAAAGAGCAAAACCCGGATATTCAAATTGTTGGGGTGCAACCTGAGGAAGGATCAAGAATTCCTGGTATTCGACGTTGGCCCAAAGCATATTTACCGGGCATTTTCGATGAAAATCGAGTGGATATAACTATTGATATTGGACAGCAAAATGCGGAAGATATCACCCGCCGTTTAGCCGCCGAAGAGGGCATCTTCTGCGGCATATCATCTGGTGGTGCGGTCGCGGCTGCGCTAAAACTGAGTGAGCAAGTTGAGAATGCAGTAATTGTGTCAATTATTTGTGACCGCGGTGACCGGTATTTATCAACAGGAGTGTTTCCGGCCTGAGCGCGTTCACTAACAGATAAATGAAAAAGAAAAGAAGAGGAGAGAAGCTCCTCTCTTGGAAAAAGAGGGGCTGGGGGAGATTTAAGTCTAAAAACCAAATCTACGAACATCTCTTTAAATAAGGGGCCGCTATAGCGGTCATAAATATTTAGCAGGATAAGTAACAAACATCCTGTATCAGTAAACCAACATATATAAATCCGTTCGAATGATTTCGAACTTACCAGTTAAAGAATGAGTTATGTCAAAAAGAGCACGTCGAAAACGTCTGCCAGAAGAATTGGTAGAAGTGACTATAGAATCATTAAGTCCCGAAGGTCGGGGCGTGGCCCATGTTAATGGCAAAGTCGTATTTGTCGATTATGCGTTAGCCGATGAAATAGTGGAGTTTAAATATAGCCGAGTCAGCAAAAAGTTTGATGAAGGCCGGGTCGTTAATGTAATAAAGGCTTCACCTCAAAGAGTCGAACCTATTTGCGCACATTTTACGGTGTGTGGTGGTTGCAGCTTGCAGCATCAGGAACACGAGGCACAAATAAAAAGTAAGCAGGATGCATTGATGCATCAGTTTGAGTTTTTAGGGCAGATACAACCGAAAAATATTTTACCGCCATTGCGTGGCCCGATAAAACATTATCGACAGAAGGCGCGTTTGGGTGTTAAATATGTGCATAAAAAAGATAAAGTACTGGTGGGCTTTCGCGAAAAAAATAATTCATTTTTGGCGGATATTTTAGAATGTCCAGTGCTGCATGAAACGGTGGGTTTGCGGATAAAAGATTTATCCCGTTTGCTCTTTGGGATGCAGGCAAGGGCTAGTATTCCTCAAATTGAAGTGGCAATCGATGATAGCAAAACGGCATTGGTGTTTCGCCACCTCGAAGACTTATCTGACAGTGATAAAAATGCACTAACTGATTTTGCCAGGCAACATGAATTACAAATTATGCTGCAATCCGGAGGGCCGGATACGGTAGTACCTTTGTGGCCAGAAAATCCGCCGCCACTCAAATACACATTAAAAGAGCAGGATGTCTCGATTGAGTTTCAGTCAAATGATTTTACTCAGGTTAATAGTGAAATAAATCAGTTGATGGTGAGTAAGGCCGTACAAATGTTAGCGTTGAATAAAACCGACAGGGTGTTAGATTTGTTTTGTGGTTTGGGTAATTTCACCCTGGCAATGGCAAAACAGTGTGGCAGTGTGGTTGGAGTTGAAGGCGCGCAAAGCATGGTAGTGAAGGCGCGTGAAAATGCGCAACGTAATCAGATTGAAAATGTCGAGTTTTATGCGGCGGATTTATCAAAAGATATTTCCAGTGAAGTTTGGTTAAATAAAGCCGGTGTGAGTCAGAGCTACGATAAAATTCTACTTGACCCACCACGATCCGGTGCGATGGAAATGCTGAAATACATTGGAAAATTAAATGCCAAACGTATTGTGTATGTTTCCTGTAATCCGGCCACTCTGGCACGTGACACCCATGCATTGGTGCATGATTATGGGTATACATTAGAGGAGGCGGGCGTGATGGATATGTTCCCCCACACTGCGCATGTCGAATCGATTGCACTATTTACCAGGGTTTAATTACCAGGGTTTAAAATTACCAGGGTTTAAAATTACCAGGGTTTAAAATTACCAGGGTTTAAAATTACCAGGGCATAAAAAGTTATAAATGAAAAATGTATTAGTCAAACTCCAGAATATCATTAAGCAGCATGCGGCAGAGCAAATTATGCCTCGGTATAACCAGGTGGCTTATCGCTTTAAGCAAGATGGTAGCCTGGTTACCGACGCCGATTCGGAAATGCAAAAAGCGATGATTAACAGTCTGCAACAACAGTGGCCCGAATATGCCATACTGGGCGAAGAAATGAGCGAAGCGCAACAACAGGCTCAACTCGACAGTCATGCACAGGGGGTGTGGATTTTAGACCCGTTAGATGGCACCAGTAATTTTGCCTGTGGTATTCCGATTTTTTCCGTATCTATTGCGCTGGTTATCAAAAACGAAGTGGTGTTAGGTGTAATCTACGACCCGAACAGAGATGAAATCTTCAGTGCGATTAAAGGTGAGGGTGCATGGCTTAACGGGCAGGACTTGCAAAGTGATACCGAAAGAGAAATGTTGAGTCAGTGCACTGCACAAATCGATTTTAAGCGCTTAAAACCTGAAATGCGGGTCTGTCTGTCACGTGAGCATCCCTATGCATCGCAGCGAAATTTTGGCTCTGGTGCGCTCGATTGGTGTTGGCTGGCCGCTGGGCGTTGTCAGATAAATATTCACGGGGGACAAAAACTCTGGGATTATGCAGCGGGGCAGTTAATATTGAGTGAGGCGGGAGGTTGCGCTAAAACCTTTGCCGGTGAGTCGGTATTTAAAAAAACCTTAGCCCCCAGGTCGATAATGGCTGCGGTTAATGTTTCACTATTTAAGCAGCTACAAAAATATTTAACCTCACTTGAGTGTCGGAAATAAATAGTGGCTGAAGTTAGTCGGATAAAATGAGCTTGTATGATGTGATTTATAAAAATATAAATCACAAATAAATAAAGGATAAAAATTAAAAATGAAAGCATTTGTTATTAACGAAGATCAAATAAAAAATGCCGGCTTGGGCGTGGTTGGGGTAATTGTCGTGGTTTTTTTACTGGGCTATTACGTGGGTAATTATATGGGATCAACCCAGATATTGGCTACAAGTGAAAATAAACAGGCTGAGCAAGTTAAAGATATAGGTGAAAATAAAGGCGCTGTTGATAATGCTAGTGCATTATTGAAAAGTAATGAATCGATAAAAAAAGACAGCAAACTAAAGAAAGCTGACAAGTCTTCCAGTAAAAATGCTATTGATAATGAAAATAGCGCTAAAAAAACTAATACTAAAAAAAGTAGCGATAAAAAGAAAGCGTCTGCAAAAACAAAAAAAGTAGATACTAAGCAGCAGAAAAAAATCGTTAAAAAAAATAACGACCAGAAAAATAACAAACAGAAAAATAACAAACAGAAAAATAAGCCGACAAAAAACAGCGTAAATAAGAAGGCAGCTGAAAAACAATCTGAAATTAAAAAAACGAATACCGCTAATAAACCAGTAACGAACAAGAAAGTCGACAAAAATGTGTCTAAACAGGATGCCTCAAAAGGCAATGTTAAGCCAGCAGGCGCCGCTACAGAAAATGCCAGTTCAGAAAAAATAGACACCAATGCCAATTCTGCTGCGATTGATGAAAATCGTATTTACTCAATACAGACGGGGATGTTTTCTAGTGAAAATAATGCAAAGGCTTTTATTGAAAAACTATCTGCGAAGCAGTTTGATGCTTACGTAAGTGATTTTGTGTCAAGTTCAGGCGCCATTAAATATAATGTCAGAGTGGGTAAGTTTGAGCAACGCGCGCAGGCGAGAGAGTTACTGAAAGAGTTTCAAAAAACTTTTTCTTCACCGGCTTATGTGGTTATCTCACAGCCATAATAGTAATGCCAGCCTCCAATACACAGTGGTAAAATGTATCAATTAATCTGTTTCGATTTAGATGACACACTCTGGCCGTGTATGCCGACCATTCTGCACGCCGAGAAAACACTTTATCACTGGATGGCGCAAAACAAGCCGCAAATTGTACAGGCGTATAACATGGAACAGTTGCGTGAAAAACGTAAACTTTTAATGCAGCAGCAGCCACAGTTAGTTCACGATTTATCTGAAGCCCGTCGGGTGCATTTGAAACAATTGGCCGGTGAATTTGATGATAACACCGATTGGATAGAAACGGCCTTTTCGGTATTCTACGAAGCGCGTCAGAAGGTCACATTATTTGATGATGTGATTCCGGTGTTATCCGCTTTAAAATCTCAATACACACTAGCCGCATTAACCAATGGAAATGCCCATATCAGCAAAACGGGCCTGGCCGAGGTTTTTGATTTCCAGATATCGGCAGCAGATGTGCAGGCCGCCAAACCGAATCCGGCGATGTTCTTGCGAGCGATGCAAACCGCGGGCGTATCGGCGGCGCAAACACTGCATGTTGGTGATCACCCTGTGCATGATATTAGGGGTGCCAGAAAGGCCGGGATTGATGCGGCTTGGATTAAACGCAGCGAGCAACGCTGGGATATACCTGATGCGCAACCGGCGCAACAATTTAACGACTTATTTCAATTACAAAGCTGGTTATCTGGACGGTTATCCGGGCAACCAGTTTAAACTATGCGGCAGATTAATATATAATGCGCAATTCGAATCATCTAAACCTGAAATTTCATGAAGTATAAAACTGACGACCTACGCATCTCCGGCCTGCAAGAAGTGTTGCCTCCCGAGGAACTCCACCGTGAATACCCCATTACCAATGCCGCATCGGAAACGGTGCATACGGCGCGTCAGGCAATACATGAAATATTGCAGGGCAGCAGTGACCGTTTACTGGTAATTGTGGGGCCATGCTCGATTCACGATACTAAGGCCGGGCGCGAATACGCTAAATTGCTGAAGCCGTTAATTGATGAACTGGCGCAGGAGCTTTGCATTGTGATGCGTATTTACTTTGAAAAGCCGCGCACCACGGTTGGCTGGAAAGGTTTGATTAATGACCCGCATCTAGATAACAGTTTCAATATTAATCACGGCCTGCGACAGGCGCGTAGCTTTTTGCTGGATATCGCCGATATGGGGGTTCCCGCGGGCACAGAATATTTAGACCTAATAAGCCCTCAGTATATTTCTGATTTAGTGAGCTGGGGTGCAATAGGCGCCCGCACCACCGAAAGTCAGGGGCATCGCGAATTAGCATCTGGCTTGTCGTGCCCGGTGGGTTTTAAAAATGGTACCGATGGCGGATTTAAAGTCGCGGTAGATGCGATACAGGCTGCTTCAAGACCGCATGTGTTTATGTCTTTAACGAAGCAGGGGCATTCCGCTATTTTCTCAACCACCGGTAATGAAGATTGCCATATCATTCTGCGCGGTGGTAAACGACCCAACTATGATGCGGCGAATGTCGCTCTGGCAACGGAACAATTACAGTCCAGCGGTCTAAACCCCCGCCTGATGATTGACTGCTCCCATGCAAATAGTGAAAAAGATCATAATCGGCAGATTGATGTGTGTGCTGATGTTGCGGGTCAAGTTCAAAACGGTAATCAGAATATTATGGGGGTGATGTTAGAAAGCCATTTGATTGCGGGTCGCCAAAATGTGGAAAATAAGGGAGATTTAGTTTATGGGCAAAGTATTACCGATGCCTGCATAGCCTGGGATGAAACTCAAACACTGTTAAGAAAACTGGCGCAAGCGGTTAAAGCAAGACGAGAAGGCCAGGTTAAAGCAGGTTAAAGCGGGATAAAGCGGGATAAAGTTAAGTCAGATGGCATTGGGGATAGAGGGGAATTTAATTGATGGTTAATTCATCCCCGGCCTCTTTATGCTCTAAAAGAGGTGTCAGGAAAGGATCTCCTAAGCATAATTTACGGAAAAAGAGCCTGTTTCCTGTTATTTACAATGTTAGAATAGCGCCCAATGACAGGTAAAAGTAAACCCTAATCCTCAAAAGAACGATTCTGACAACTCATATTACTGCATTCTTTAGAGCAATTAAGTTGTTGATCAACATACATTTTTTGAAGTTGCTCCTGATTAAGCGTTTTTACGGAACGACCGGTTTTTGAGTCAAGCAAACGCAGGCTCAGGTTTGGGCAATCAAGTAGTGTTGCGATTAGGTCATTCATAAAAATAGTCCTTTGTTCTGTAAATGAGAATTATACTCATTTAAGTTATTTATTCAACTACGTTCGTAGGCTCATCATTCAGCCAGGCGTGGATATTATCTATTAGCTGATCCGCAATTATTTGCGAATCCTTCACATTATCTGCGGTTAATCCGGGCACATTGCAAACGGTTATGCCTCGGGCTTTAGCGGCGGCGATATCGATGTGGTCAGTTTTAGCGCCCGCCGCTAAAATGAGTTTGAGTTTGTACGACTCAGAAATCACTTGCGCGTTAATCGCGGTATTGGTGCTAATAATAATGTCAGCTCGCCAGCAGCGCTCATCAATTTCTTCCACCGGTAGGTCAACAAATTGTGACCAGCCAAATTTTGGCAGGTTTATTTCCGGAAAATCCGGGTCCCCCGCAAGTTGACCACTGTCGATCAAAACTACATTCATTCTAAAATCACTTTATATATAAAATGGCAGATTGTATGATGGCACAACTTAACTTCCTTTGAATAATTAAAAAATTTATGAGCATCATATTAAAATCCGACAAGCTTGATCAGGTTTGTTACGACATCCGTGGACCGGTACTACATGAGGCAAAGCGTCTCGAAGAAGAAGGTCACAGCATTACTAAACTCAACATCGGCAACCCGGCACCCTTTGGGCTGTGTGCACCGGATGAAATTATTCAGGATGTGATGCGTAATCTGGTGAATTGTCAGGGTTATTCTGATTCAAAGGGCGTGTATTACGCGCGCAAAGCGGTGATGCAATATTGTCAGGAAAAAGGTTTCCCCGCGGTGGATGTAGACGATATTTTTATTGGCAACGGTGTCAGTGAGCTGATTGTGATGTCGATGCAGGCCTTGTTAAACAATGCAGATGAAATGTTAGTACCAGCTCCGGACTATCCACTGTGGACTGCGGCAGTGAGTTTATCGGGTGGCAATCCGGTGCATTATTTGTGTGATGAAGATAATGACTGGCAGCCGAATATTGCTGATATAGAAAGTAAAATTACGCCTAAAACCCGTGGCATTGTTATTATTAACCCCAATAACCCCACCGGTGCCGTGTATACAAAACAGACCTTATTAGATTTAATTGCCATTGCCAGAAAGCATGATCTGGTGATTTTCGCAGATGAAATCTATGACAAGATTATTTATGACGATGCCGAACACATTGCACTGGCTTCATTGGTCGATGATTGTTTAACCATCAGCTTTAACGGCTTATCCAAAGCCTATCGGGTTGCCGGCTTTCGTGCGGGCTGGATGGTTATCAGTGGTGCCAAAGATCACGCCAGAGATTTTATTGAAGGTATGGAGTTACTGGCGTCGATGCGTTTATGTTCAAATGTGCCAGGCCAGCATGCTATTCAAACTTCATTAGGTGGCTATCAAAGTATTAACGATTTAGTTAAACCTGGCGGGCGTCTGTATGAGCAAATGGACTACAGCTGGAAAATGTTAAATCAGTTGAAAGGGGTGAGTTGTGTAAGACCCAAAGGCGCACTGTATTTATTCGCCAAGCTTGATCCTGAAATGTACAAAATAGATGACGATGAAAAATTTATTTTGCAGTTATTACAACAGGAAAAGATTTTACTGGTGCAGGGCACCGCGTTTAACTGGCCGAAAAAAGATCATTTCAGATTAGTGTTTTTATCACGCCGCGAAGACATGGAAGGGGTGATGGAAAAGATGGATCGTTTCCTGGAAAATTATCGCGAGAATAATTAACTTTTTTACGAATTTGACTGTGATGTAAAACATAGTTGAAATTGAAGTTACACACTAGCGTAATATTTTTATTCAGGGCTAATATAGTCAAAAATGAAGTATTGGCATTTTATGTGGCATTACAGAGTAATCCTGTTATCTAGCGAATATAGTAATGTAGAAAACTAAAGTAGACTTTCACTCTAGTGTCACTGAAGGTCGTCTATCAATCAGGAGCAGACCTCCAGCTCTTATGAGTGAGATTCGGGTATGATTTCAATCGAGTCTTACCCTAATGCCCGTAAGTTAAGGATAATGACTCTGGAGGTGCGACTTCAGTCGCGCATTAACTAGCTGATTTCATAGTCACTTTATTTGCGCGGCTAAAGCCGCATCTCCATAAAAAATCTTAATTTAATGGCATTGAGTCTGACCCTTTTGTTCTTCAAGTCTTCCCAAGTCTTTTGAGATTAAACACCTGTTCTATTTTTACATGAGAATAATACGTAAAAAATAACTGTTGCCTATTGACTGTGAACTGCTAATGGCTAACTCACTAATCGGATGTAAAAACAACGTATATCATATCTGTTAATTCTAGAGGTCAGTGACATACGATTATGAAGATGACTCTCAGCCGTCACTGGGGCCTTTAATTTTTAACTAAATAACCTTGCTTTAAGATGGTAAAAAAATATTTATTTTGGACGCAAATCATTTTAATACGACTATACTCAACCGTAAATGTACGTTTTATCTTAAATATGAGGATTTCCAATGAAAAAAATTATTGTTTTAGGGCTAGTTCTTGTCTCGCTATTGGGTAGTTTCATGTCTGTTGCTGCTGAGATAAAAGTGGGCGTCCAGTCACCTCGTGGCGCTTTGAAGGCTATGAAACGGTGGGGAGAATTAAGCAAATATTTAGAAGCTGAATTAGGTGTGCCCGTCAAAATCATTCCACTCCAGCCTGGTGAGTTTATGACATCAATTTCTACAGGTCAGATTAGTTATGCATTATCAAACCCTGTGGTAGCAGTAAGTTTACAACATAAGTTTGGTGCGACGCCAATCGCTACGATGAATAAAAAATCAGGAAATCAGTTTGCAGGCGTCATAATTTCTAAAAAAGGCAGCGGCATTACAAAGGGTACAGATCTAAAAGGCAAGAAGGTAATGGGGTTTAAATTTAAACGTTCTGCTGCAGCGTATGTATTTCAAGTGAAGCATCTTATGGATCAGGGTATAGATCCACATAAAGATTTTTCTATATTTAAAGAAGCTAAAAAACAGGATGATATTATTCTTGCTGTAAAAGCAGGTATATTCGATGCGGGTTTTGTTAAGTCAGGTTTGATTGAGTCCATGAAAAAGGATGGAATAAGTGTAGATGATTTTGAAATTATTGATAAAAAAAGTGATAGTTTATCTAGTGTGCATTCAACTGAGTTATATCCAGAATGGACTTTGAGTGCAAATAAAGATGTGCCAACAGGTGATGTGGAAAAATTTAAAGCAGCGATGCTTAAATTAACGGCAAGTAGTGAAGTGAGTAAAAAAGCAAAAATTGTCGGTTTTGTTGAAGCTCTACCACTAGATAGTTTGGCTGAAACTTTAAAAACATTAAAGCTCCCACCTTTTAATAACTAATCCATAATTTAATTTTTGCTGTAGGAGAATATTTAATGAGTGCAGTTAAAAGGCCTATATTAGGACGGCTATTGTGTTTTTTTAAAATGGATATTACCGAGCAATTTACTCTTTCAATAATTGTTGTAATGACGTTGACATTTTTAGTGTCCGCGAAAATTATTTATACGCAACAAGCGTTGTCCTTACATAGCTCAATGAAGACATCTGATGATACTGTAAAAAAATTATTTGATGACAACAAAAATGAAGCCATTAAATCTCAGATCGAAAAAGTAAATAACTTATCCAGGCTATTGGCTGCGATTGCTCCGTCTGCTATTGCTGATTATGATTTAAGCTCACTTGCAAATTATGTGAATATGGTAAGGCAAGATGAAGATATTAGCTACGCTGCTTTTTCCGATAAATCTGGAATAGTGATGGCAATGTCGGGTAATAAAGACAACGTATCTTCTGATAATTTTGTTGAATTAGTAATAGAGGATGATGGATTAGAGTTAGGGAAAGTTATTATTGGTTACAATTACACCCGACTTGATGAACACATTAAAAAGGCCGCTTCTCAATCGAAAGCAGACAGTAAATTAATGACTGAATCGGGAGAGCAAGCATTAACTAATTCAACATATAGTATGCTGATATCGATGTTTGTAAGTGGCTTGATTGTTGTTGCTGTATTGTACTGGATGTTTGTTTCTCTTGTTGTGCGTCGCCTTAGTATCCTTGAAAATAGCATGAAAGAAATAGCGGAAGGTGATGGGGACTTAACAAAACGTGTTGAAGTGAAAAGTAAGGATGCCATAGATCGAGTTGGTGAATACTTTAATCTGTTTTTAAATAAGATCCACAATGCAATATCTCGTGTTAACGATGCCTCTCATCTACTTGATGCATCATCAAGAGATTTATCGACTATTACCGATGAAACTAAAATTTCAATTGATAATCAAAAAACTGAAACCGATCAAGTCGCAACAGCAATTACTGAAATGGCCGCAACGGTAAGTGAGGTTTCACGGAATGCAACGGATACGGCTAGTGCAACTAATGTTGCTGACGAACAGGCTCTTGACGGCAGAAAAATTGTTGCTCAGTCTATTGAGTATATCCGTATTCTTGTAGATGACTTTGAAGAAACAAATACAGTTATAACTCAATTAAGAACAGACAGTGATAGTATTGGAAAAGTCCTTGATGTAATACAGGGTATTGCGGAGCAAACTAATTTATTAGCGCTTAACGCTGCGATTGAGGCTGCTCGTGCAGGAGAACAAGGTCGAGGTTTTGCGGTTGTTGCTGATGAAGTAAGAACGCTCGCGAAGCGTACGCAAGATTCCACAACTGAAATCAAATCAATTATTGAAACACTACAGGCGGGTGTGGAAAAAGCAGTGTCCGCAATGGATAAAGGACGTCAACAAGTACAACTTACTGAAGATAAAACCACCGAAGCTGGGACGTCGTTAGAGTCAATCACTGAAGCGGTTGCCAAGATTAATATGATGAATACTCAAATCGCCAATGCAGCTGAAGAGCAAAATGCAGTAGCTGAAGAGATTAATCAAAATATAACTCGCATCAGTCAACATGCTGAAAAAACGTCTTCCGGTGCAGAGTCAACACAAATGGCCAGTACAAAATTATCTGATCTATCGGAAGAGTTAAATACGTTAATGAGTCAGTTTAAGATCTAAATCAGGGTTTGAAAACAAAACCAGGAAGTTAAAGCTCAAAGCAAAGCTAAGGGATTATATAAAAATTAAAGGTAATTACTGAGTCACATAAGAATGTAATATTTTATTCGGAGCTAATGTAGTCAAAAACGAAGGATTAGCATTTTATGTACCTTTACTGAGTAATCCTGTTTTTTAGCAAATTTAGTCATGGCGAAAACTAAAGCCGGCCTTCACTCTAGTGTCACTGATGGACGTCTATCAATCAGGAGTGGACCTCCAACTCTTATGAGTGAGATTCGGATATGATTTCAATCGAGTCTGACCCCAATGCCCGTAAGTTAAGGATAATGACTCTGGGGGTGCGACTTCAGTCGCGCATTAACTAGCTGATTTCATAGTCACTTTATTTGCGTGGCTAAAGCCGCACCTCCATAAAAAATCTTAACTTAATGGCATTATGGTCGGACCTGTCGAACTGCTCTGGGTTGATGCAACTTACTCTGAGCTCATTAATAAGGGTTATAATGTGATTGTTAATGATCGCGAGCTCTGTTACAGCGGCGACGGTCGAAACGAAAGAACCTGTCGAGGAAAAGATAGATGCAAATTGAAGACTTATATCAAGAGCATCATGCGAGTATTTTGAGATACCTGCAGCGTTTTGTTTCTGACTCACAAGCTGAGGATTTAACACAGGAAACCTTCGTTAAAGCCAGCAATGGATTGAAAGACTTCAGAGGCGAAGCCAGCCCAAAGACCTGGCTGTATCGAATTGCCACCAACACCCTGCGGGACTATCTGAGAAGTAAAGTTCACCGGCACGATGAGATTTGTGATTCTATTTCGGAACAGGAATTAGAACGTTGTGGAAATTCAGCTCACATTGAAGCCTCAATAGAGAGTGGTGTAATTCGAACCGAAATGAATGCCTGCATTAAAGAGTTTATACATAAACTGCCTGAAAATTATAGTGCTGTATTGGTGCTCAGTGATCTGGAGGGGCACAGCAATCAGGAAATAGCCGATATTCTTGAACTCACGCTTGGAGACGTAAAGATTCGACTGCATCGGGCACGAGCTCGTCTAAAAGCCGAATTGTCAAAAGGCTGTGATTTCTCACATAATAAAGACGCTGAATTAGAGTGCCAGCGTAAAGATACCTAGGGTACCTCTGAACAAGTCTATTATATCTCTGGCGATCAGGTGAGTTCACAATCAAGGCGCAGCTTTGAAAGCATGTCCAACGATATTGACATGGGCATGGTGAAAAGTTGCAACGCCGAGTGTGCCAAGCTGCTATAGCCATGGACCAGGTCGCCCAGAAGGCGCGACCTGAAGCATTCATCTACTGAGTTGCGCTTCTTGTAAAGGACCGGGCCATTCACGGCAAAGCGTCGCCTTGTAGCAGAACGCTTCAGGTCAAGCAGAGACATGATAAACTTGTTCAGAGGTTCTCTGGTTTGCTTGCACGGTTTTAGATTCATCAAAAATATATTTTCAATTCCAATTTCACAGTATTTTTCTCGCGTAACCGTATCCTTTTGTAGCAACAATTCGTCTATTAAGGTGTAACAGAAATAACCTTAACAGGAGGTGCGATATGTTTATCACGGGAACCTGCACTGAATGGTTCTGGTTCATCCCGTTGCTTGGTCTGGGACTGATGATTGGGCTGATGTTTTTCATGTGCGGCAAGGGTATGCGAAATGGCGTAACAGGGTTGTGTGGTTGTGGGCGCACTGATAAACATGGCAATCAGGGGCGCATGGAGGATAACCATTCACAACCAGCCGAACCTAACAGGGAATAAGGCAGGGTCATGAAATACCTATTGTATTTGTTGATGCTTATAATGCTCTCATCCTGCGACATGTTTGAAGATATGCAAGCCATGAAACAGCCGCGTTACGAGATTGCAGCTCAACAAAGTGCCGTGTTTTGTTCAAGCTGTCACAAACAAATTTATCAGCAATGGTTGAGCCATTCTCGGCACGCAATAGCCACCACAGCGGCCTCCTTCCATCATTTAAAAGATGAGTTCACCGGTAAAATCGTGTACAACGCATTCATGGGTGAAGCCATGTGTTATGCGTGTCATGGCAGTAAAGAGATTAATGAAGGCGTGAACTGTGAAACCTGCCATGGCGCTATGCCTGCAAAAACATCGATAGAGGCAGCGCACGAGAATAGATTTCGCCCGGGGCTTGTCGCACTGAGGCAACCTGAGTTTTGCGCCAAATGCCATGATCTAAAAAACCCAGTGTCCGGTGAATACGTGTTAGCTACCCATGACGAATGGAGCCGTAGCCAGGCAGCTAAAGCAGGCGTCACCTGTCAACATTGCCACATGCAACAACCTAAAGGACAAAAGGCCTATCATGGTTTTGATTCCGTCGTGCGTAATGAATCCATATATCATGGTGACCTGAACATCAGTGAAATAGATTTTAACTTTCCACAGCTAAATATGTTATTGGAAAATCGAGTTAAAGGCCATCCCATCCCGGCAGGTGGGCCAACGAGAACACTGGCGCTCGAAGTATCTTGCCTGGACGAGAAAGGTAACGAACTGTACAAAACGATCCGGACCTTCGCGAAAAAATTCTCGCTCATGCCGATTGTCGGTATCATGCCCTATAGACTAATTGAAAATACCCAACTCCAACCCGGCGAGAGACGCACATTACAATTTCTGCTTCCGCCGGATCTCACGGAAAAAATAAAGAAGGTGATTATTGTGTTGCGCATGTACGAAGTATCAGACGAGCATCAGGGGAATATTGAGCAAGCGTATTGGGTATCCAAACCCATTATTCGTAAAGAGGTTTCCATCTAGTTGAAGGGTATTGCCAGCAATAAATAACTAGCAATTCTGTCCCTGGAGTTGTTCTAGAGTTGGCAGCAACCATAGGATGTAAATGGTTTAAAGGCCTGAAAAAAACTAAACGATGATAAATTAAAAAATTAAATAAAGTAAAAAGTAAACGCGACTACGAATATTATTGTAAAGAAGGCAATGGACGCTTTCATTTTAGTAAAGCCAGTTCCTGATTTTTCAGACTGCAGGTTATCAGACGACGTAGCTGGTGCCGAAAGAAACTCGTCAACTTGATTTACAGATTGAATTTGAAAGCGAATTTTATCAAAGCGAATTTCATCGCCAACCTGAACAACAGCCTTAGTGATAGGCTTGTTGTTTACAAAGGTACCATTTGATGAGCCAAGATCCTCAAGTAAAATAGAGCCCGGCCGCGTAATAAAGCAGGCATGTTGTCTAGACATTTCGTTGCTGGGAACAGTAATATCGCAATCGGCAGTTCGCCCAATAATCATTTTACCCACTAAAGTAAAATTTTTAGCAAAAGTGATGCCTGATACACCGCGTAATATAAACTGAGCTTCAGTCTGTCTAAAAACTGTGCGATCAAATGATGATGGATTGTTTGGCATTTAAAGGTCTCAATTAATAGCACTAAACATTCATGAGTTAAATCATAGATGAAAATGTTAGCTTGATTAAGCCTTGTTACGATCCATATATAGTTGAGTCATACAAAGCAGATAAGCGCGGCATTGTACCAAACTAAACTTTTAAGTAAATTGAAAAAATAAATTAGTTTTCTACCCTACCTCCTCCCCCTGGAGAGCCCCTGGAGAGCCACTGAATACACACTAGCAACTCTCATTTTTGCAATTTTTGGGGTAGTATGTCTATTAAGTATTCATCTCATAGTAGATAGGTACACTGACCCTAGAGTTGCTTCTTTATCCAAAAGATAAGACTATTATCTTTTGGCTGTAACTGTTCAGAATAATTCTAAGCCGGTAGCATTTCAATAAAAACAAAATCACCGGCTTTACAGGGTTTTAATAAAGTGACATCGGTGATGGCATGCGCCCAGATATTGGTTTTTGCCGCGAGGCGAATTTCATCACCCTTTGAGGCCGGGGTTTTACCAAAACCGATGGCGATGCAGCTGCCTTCCGCCCAAAATGCTAATTCACCGGCTTCCACTACATCCCTGGCATCATCTTCTAATTCAGCCATCACGGGTGTTTCAAAATAAATTTCTTCGCCCCAGCTTTGTGCTCGGCTGCCAAATGGTAACGCATCTTTAACGTTTTGTGCGGTGGGGGTATCGAGAAGTTGGGCTTCGATTTTAACTTTGCCGATGGAGATTAGGATTCTGTTGTTCATAAGTGTCTCAGGTGTTGGGGGAAATTATCGCGCTACGGCTAAAAACTTAGCGGGTTACACTACCCGGCCGCGCGCGAATTATAGCAGATTTTGGATGAAATTTAATGCTAGGGTTGCAGGCGGGTGATTGTCCATTGTTTCGCGTTATCCCCGTTATCCCGGTTATCCAGGGTGTAGGTAAAGCGATCGTGCAGACGGTTTTCGCGGCCCTGCCAGAATTCAAATGTCTGGGGCACTAATCGATAACCACCCCAGCTCTCGGGTCTTGTAATTGTACTGGCGTCTGAATTTGCAGCGTGATTTTGCAATTGCTGAAGTTTATCTTCGAGTGCATCTCGCGAAGCGATGGGCTGGCTTTGTGCGGATGCCGCAGCACTCAACTGGCTCGCAAGTGGGCGTGAATGGAAATATGCATCGGCTTCTGCCGCGCCGAGTTTTTCAACTTGCCCCTGTATTTTGACCTGTCGGTCAAAGTCGCGCCAGTAAAATAATAAACAGGCTTGCGGGTTGTTAGCCAGTTGCTGGCCTTTGTGACTGGCGTAACTGGTGTACCAGCAAAGGCCTTTTTTATCGAGTTGTTTTAATAACACAATACGGGCATCTGGCATGTTGCTATTGTCGCCGGTGCTATCGTTGGTAGCCAGGGTCATGCTGGTGGCATCTTTGAGTTCGGCCTCTTTGGCCTGTTGTAGCCACAATTGCATTTGCTTAAACGGGTCGGCATCAAGCTGTTTACGGGTTAAGCTGCTGTAGTCATATTGGCGGCGGGTGTCGGCTAAGTTTGTCATTGAATTACAGTTTTGTTGTTAGTTAAAAGTTGAGTGTAGTGGTTTGTGATTTTTGTTTGTTGATGTGGGCTAATAAATTAGGGTTTATGGTTTTTATGCCTTTGTTAAAATGGGGGGCTTAAATCTCCCCCAGTCCCCAATGCTATTAAATTAAGATTGTTTATGGCGTTGTGGCTTTAGCCGCGCAAATAAAGTGACTATGAAATCAGCTAGTTAATGCGCGACTGAAGTCGCACCTCCAGAGTGATTATCCTTAACTTACTGGCATTGCCCCAGCCCCTCTTTTTCTAAGAGGGGAGTTTAATCTTTGACTCGGCTTTTTTAAGCGAAGCGTTAAACTTCAGCTTGATACTTACACCTCAATCGCAAACAAATCATGTTCGCTTGAATCGGTGATTTTCACATCTATCAGGGTGCCGGCTTCATATTTTTTTTCTGAGTCAACAAACACCAATCCATCTATTTCCGGGGCATCGGCTTTACTGCGCGCAATGATGCCTTCGTCGTCTATGTTATCAACCATTACCTGCAGGGTTTGGCCGACTTTTTTGCTGAGTTTATTGGCGCTGATCTGTGCTTGCAACTCCATAAAACGTTGTAGTCGATCCTGCTTTACGTCTTCCGGAATTTGTTTGCCAATAGTATTGGCGGTGGCGCCTTCAACGGGCGAGTAGGCGAAGCAACCCACTCGGTCCAGATCTGCTTCTACCAGAAAATCTAATAGTTCCTGAAAGTCATCTTCAGTTTCACCGGGGAAGCCCGCAATAAAAGTGCTGCGCAGGGTGATGTCGGGGCAAATTTCTCGCCATTTTTTTATGCGCGCAAGTACATTCTCTGAACTTGCCGGGCGTTTCATGGCGCGCAAGACTTTCTGGCTGGCATGTTGAAAGGGAATATCGAGGTAAGGCAGAATTTTACCCTCCGCCATTAAGGGAATGACCTTGTCGACATGGGGGTAGGGGTAAACGTAATGCATGCGAGTCCAGATGCCCAGCTCCCCCAGGTGATTGGCCAGATCTTCAAATTTGGTTTTAATGGGGCGGCCATTCCAGAAATCGGTTTGATATTTCATATCGATGCCGTAAGCGCTGGTGTCCTGTGAAATAACCAGTAATTCTTTTACCCCTGCGTTCACTAAATTTTCCGCTTCGGTCATCACCTCGCCAATGGGGCGGCTCACTAAATCGCCGCGCAATGAGGGAATGATACAAAAGGTGCAGCGGTGGTTACAACCTTCAGATATTTTTAAATAAGCATAGTGTTTGGGCGTGAGCTTAATACCAGCAGCCGGAATTAAGCTGGTGTACGGGTCATGTGCCGGCGGCAGGTGTTCGTGTACTGCCTGTAGCACTTCATCCGCCGCATGCGGGCCAGTGACCGCTAGCACTTGAGGGTAGTTATTGGCGACAATATCGCCCTTCGCGCCTAAACAGCCGGTAACAATAACTTTACCGTTCTCATTGAGGGCTTCACCAATGGCATCCAGTGACTCTTCAACTGCATCATCAATAAACCCGCAGGTATTGACCACAACAATATCCGAGCCCTGATAAGACGGGCTAATTTCATAGCCTTCGGCGCGTAATTTAGTGATAATCTGTTCTGAGTCGACCAGTGCTTTTGGGCAGCCAAGGCTGATAAAGCCGACTTTGTGTGCGTTTTGAGGCGTGTCTATGTCTGATCTGGGTGCCATGGTATAAATGTCTGAGTTAAAAAAATCTATTTTAACAGGCCGTTGGCAATAATGCCCACAAACTGTGAACCGTTTAACAAACTTTTCTCGGATTTGTTTGGTTTGCGTTATACAATGGTTGTGTAAAAGCACATCAAATTTAAGGACAACTAATGGTAAGGGGTAACCGGTGATGCGTGTAATGATAAATGATGATATCTCGAAACACTGTGCGGACTTCACACAGGGTATTAAATTCTTAAAATCCCACTCTCTGCCTCAGGCATTAATTAATTTTCGTTTGGCTTATGATGCGGTTGCCTATAACAATATTTATCATAATAAATATGCTTCGTATTGTGGTTTGGCGCGGGTATTAAATGGCGACAAAACCGGCGTTGAACTCTGCCGTGATGCGGCTCGACAAGAAATGAAAGATGGCGATGTGTATTTAAACTTAGCCTATGCAGAATGGTTTATGGATAGCCGTAAACGCAGCATAGGGGTGCTGGAAAAAGGTCTGACGATTGATAGCCAGCACAAGGGCCTAAGGCAATTGCAAATTAATTTGGGTAAACGTTCAACGCCGGTTTTATCTTTCATTACCCGGGATAATCTTCTGAATAAAACCCTGGGGAAATTAGTGCATAAAAAAACACCGTTTAAAGATGACTGGACGCTACAGCATTTGTTGTGATTAATAATGCGGAGGTGGTGTTTCTTCCTGCGCGGATAAAATATTATTTTCGCCGCTGGATTTAATTTTATCATCCATCTGTTTGACTTTTTCAAGCAGTGCGCTGAGTAATTTATCCTGCTCATACACGATTTTATCTAATGATAAGATATGATCTTCCTGATGGGTTAAGCGAATTTCCAGATCGATTATTTTCTCTTCCAGCGTGTTTATTGCATTGCTCATAAAATGGTACTCTTGAAATTATATCTATAAAATTTCCGCCAGAAAATTCAATCAGGAAGTCTCATCAAGTATTTGCTCTCTGTGCTTCACCCATAGCGCGGTAGCACCGGCAACACTGGCTGGCATGGCGATTAAATTAAGCACCGGAATACTGGTGAACAGCATAACTCCGCCGCCAAAACCGAGAGACAAACTGCGCTTAGACATGGCTTGCTTATTAATATCTTTAAAAAATTTATTATGATTCGACATCGGGTAATCGAGGTATTCCAGCGACAGCATCCATGCACCAAACACAACCCAGATAACCGGGGCGGCAAAGTTGATTAGCGGAATCAGCGTGAGAATAAATAACAGCACCCACCATTTTAGAAAATATAATAACTTTTCCAGTTCCGAGCCAATGCTACGCTTAATCATTTGTGCTGTGGGTAAACTCGGGCCGCTGTCGATTGCCTGGCCGGTTAAGTGTTTTTCCACTTTTTCTGCGAGTAAGCTATTAAAGGGTGCGGCAATTAAATTACTCACAAAAGTGAAACCGTAATACACAACCAGTAAAATCATCACTGCAAAAAATGGCCACATTAGCCACATAAACCACATTAACACACTTTCCAACCAGCTTAACCAGCCTGGCCAACCGGATAAATCGGGTAACAGGTTACTCATCCATTCATCAAATTTGATCACTAAATACCACGTGGCACCACCAAAAAGTGCCACATTAATACTCAGGGGAATAATTACAAAGCGGCGTAAACCGGGCTGGTTAATTAATTTTAAGCCGTTAAATATATGGCCGAAGCCTTTCGTTAAATTGGTAAGCATAATTGTTTTCGATTGTGATAAAGGTCAGTTTGATATGGATGAACAGGTTAATTTTATTATCCAGTTATATCCAGTTATATCCAGTTATATCCAGTTATATCCAGTAATTTTCCAGCAATGTTCCCGCTATATTAAAGTAAGGCAGGAGAATATTTTAATGTGAATTAATTCGAAATCAGTTCGTGTTAAGCGCATTATTCAACCTTCGCCATACATTGTAATGCCAACAGCGCGCTACCATAACACGCCTCTGTGAATTTCGCCTGCGTAACGTTAACGCCTAATGCGTTCTGGCGAATTTGGGTCCAGGCCTTATTGGCGCTGCCACCACCCGTGGTTTCAACCTGTGTAGGAAAGGGCGCGCCCAACTGTTGGAGTTTTTTATAACCATCGAGTTCAATTTGGCTAATGCCTTCGAGCATACCCTGAAAAAAATCGAGTTCACTATTGGCTTTGGGTTGAAGTCGAGGCGCAAAATCAGCGTCGTTATAGGGAAAGCGTTCGCCTTTTTCTAGTAAGGGGTAATAATTTAAACCAGTGGGTTTCTCGGGTGTGACTAAATCACTTAGCCTGTTCATTTTTTTAGAATCAAAATAATGAGCCAGCACCGCACCGCCACTATTAGAGGCACCACCGGCCAACCAGTATGGGCCTAACTTATGGCTGTAAATGCCAAATTCGGGGGCTGAAACGGGCTGCTCAGAAATGATTTTTAACACCAGTGTACTGCCCAGTGAAGTTACCGCATCCCCTGGTCGGTGGGCGCCGGTGGCAATAAATGCAGCAATGCTATCCGTGGTGCCGCTGACGACCTGACAATCCGCATTGAGCTTAAACTGGCTAGCCCACTGTTTTTTAAGACGGCCTATGGCGGTGCCCGGTGTCACCACGGCGGGCAATAAATTCATATTTACATTAAGCGAGTTTAGCCAGCCGGGCCATTTGCTGGTTTGCGGATCATAGCCGGTTTTGAGTGCATTATTTTCATCACTGATATCAAAGCGCCCGCATAGCTTTCCCGCAATCCAGTCAGCCTGATGCAGTAAATGGCTGGCTTGTGGATGATGCTTTTGCAAATATAGTAGCTTGGCTAATCCCGAGCTGCTGCCGTGGGCCGCACTGTCTGGTGGGGCCTGTGTTTTAATGAGTGCCGCCTGCTCACTGCAATACGCATCGTTATACATACGAGCCAGCGCCAGCGGTGTGCCCTGTGAGTCGCAAACCAGAACTGTGCCGGAAGTGCCATTCACGCTAATGGCTTTTACATTATTAGGATTGAGATGGCCGAGTAATTCGTGTAGCACTTTTTCTGTGGCCTGCCACCACAGGTTGGCATCCTGAGTGATGGCGCGATTATCTTTGATGGGAGCGGGTAGTGGGGTTTTGCAGGTGTGTATTATGTTTTTTTGATCATCGATTGCACAAGCTCGTACCCCGGATGTACCTAAATCGACCCCTATATAAAAAGCGTCATGACCTTTATAAAACGGGGCGTTGTCAGTGACAGGTGCAGAAATTTTGGGCATAAATGTCAGTAATGACTCAGGTGGGGGCGGCGGCGGAGTCCAATATAACTCCACCGCCGGTTAGAAATAAGTTTGCAACGGCGGCTCAGGGGAGTTGTACTAATTCTGGCGCAACCCAGCCTTCTGCCCGATGTTCGGCAATCACCGTGGTATACACACCACCGCGCACATTAAATTCCGCAGTAATGCGCATAAAGCGCGGTTCAGTCGCGGCCACTAAATCACTTAAAATCTGGTTGGTGACATCTTCATGAAATGCGCCTTCCTCGCGAAATGCCCATATATAGAGCTTGTAAGATTTAAGCTCAACACACTTTTTATCTGCAATATATTCCATATTAATCGTTGCAAAGTCCGGCTGGCCGGTTTTTGGACACAGGCAAGTGAATTCCGGTGTATGAATGCGAATCGTGTAATCGCGCTCTGGACGAGGGTTGTCGAAGGTTTCGAGGGATTTTGTTGGCTGTGTCGTCATGGTTGTCTCGTAGTTTATCTAAATGTGTAAAATATGCGCCGCATTATAACGTGAAATTGATATACTATGCGGCTTGAAAAAATAACAATGATGTATAGCTGTAATAATGGCTAAAAATTAAACCAAAATATTTACCTAATATTCAAATTACGGGCAATAAATGCGCTTAAGCAAAATCAAACTGGCAGGCTTCAAATCCTTTGTCGACCCCACTACTATTGACTTTCCATCCAATTTAAACGGCATTGTTGGGCCTAATGGTTGTGGTAAATCTAACACCATTGATGCGGTTCGTTGGGTCATGGGGGAGTCTTCCGCCAAGCACCTTCGGGGTGCCTCAATGGATGATGTTATCTTCAGTGGCTCATCTTCACGCAAGCCCGTGAGCCAGGCCTCGGTTGAGCTTATTTTTGATAATAGTGAAGGCAAGCTCGAAGGGCCTTATGCCAGTTTCACTGAAATTGCGGCAAAGCGCATGGTGAGTCGTGATGGGCAGTCAAAATATTTCTTAAATGGTAGTAAGTGCCGACGCCGAGATATTGCCGATTTATTTTTAGGCACGGGCTTGGGCCCACGCAGTTATGCCATTATCGAGCAGGGCATGATTTCACGCTTAATCGATGCCAAGCCCGAAGAGTTGCGCGTCTTTTTAGAAGAAGCCGCGGGTATCTCTAAATATAAAGAGCGTCGTCGTGAAACCGAAACCCGTATTCGTCACACCCGCGAAAACCTTGAGCGCCTTGATGATTTACGCGAAGAAATTGATAAGCAACTTGATCGTTTGCAACGTCAGTCGCGCACCGCAGAAAAATATAAAGAATTAAAAATTGAAGAACGTCGCTTTAAAGCCGAGCATTTAGCGCTGCGCTGGAAAGAACTCCATGATCAAATGGAAAATCGCGAAGCGGCGATTGAAGAGCAGGAAACCCGGTTACAGGAAGTCATTGCTGAACAGCGGGCGCTTGAGTCTGAACTCGAAACCTTGCGAGAATCACGAGTTGAGCAAAACGAATCACTAAATGCGGTGCAGGCTCGATACTATAGTTTGGGCTCGGAAATTACGCGCATTGAACAAATTATTCAGCATGAAAAAGAAATACTGGGGCGTCAGCAACATGATTTAAATGAGCTGGAAAGTGCATTAAATGAAATTCAGGAATCATTGACCTCCGATCGCGAGCAGTTAGAAGAAATTGATTTGGTGTTAAGCGAAGCCGAACCCAAGCTGGAAATGCAGCGTGAGTCACAGCAGGCCATTAACGAGCATTTGCATGAAGCGGAACAGGCGATGCACGAATGGCAAAGTTTATGGGATTCGCATAATGAACGTGCGGCTGAGCCTTCACAAACTGCGCAAGTTGAACGCACCCGTATGGAACAGTTAGAAAAACATGTGGTTCAGTTAAAGCAACGACTCGAAAAGATTGAAGAAGAAAAACGTAAACTGGTCGGCGATGATTTAGAAATTGAGTTAGAGCAGTTGCGTGAGCAAAGTGAAACCGCTGAAATGCAAAAATCAGAAATGCAGGATAAGGTTTCTGAGGTGATAGAAAAAATTCGTAACCAGCGTGAACAGTCAACACAGTTTACGCGTGATGAAGATGCATTGCGCCAGCAGTTAAATGAAACTCGCGGTAAACTCGCTTCTCTTGAGGCCTTGCAAAAAGCTGCGCTGGGTAAAAATGCAAACGCGGTGGGCGGCTGGTTAGAGAAGCATGGCCTGGCAAATAATTCGCGTCTGGCTGAAAATATTGAAGTGGATGCTGGCTGGGAAAAAGCCGCGGAAACAGTTTTAGGTTCACATCTGGAAGCAGTTTGTGTTGATGGCATGGACAGCGTTGCACAGGTACTCGGTGATTTAGACCAGGGGCATCTGAGCTTGTTTGATACTGCTGTTTCTAGCGCGAGCGCTTCTACTGCAGCGGATAGTTTGTCATCAAAAATTAAATCTTCAATTTCACTGGGTGGACTTTTAGACGGCGTAAAAGTCGCGGAAGATTTAAATCAGGCAATTGCATTACGTAGCTCTTTAAAATCAAATGAATCGGTTATTACTAAAGACGGCATCTGGTTAGGTCAGGCATGGTTGCGCGTCGCTCGTGATAAAGATGAAAAATCCGGTGTCTTAGCGCGCGAGCAGGAAATTAAAGATTTGCAATCTGTGCTCGAAGAACAGGATATGTCGCTAGAAGAGTTGGAAGTGCAAATTCAGGATGCCCGCGCTCAGTTACAAAATTTTGAACAACAACGTGAACAATGGCAGGCGGAATTAAATAATAATCACAGCCAGTGCTCGCAAATTCAGTCGCAGCTAACCGCGGGTCAAACGAAATTAGAGCACCTGTTAAGTCGCAATCAAAATATTCAGGAAGAGTCGATAGAGTTAACTAAAAACATTGAACGACAGCAGGACGAAATGGAGTCGGCACGTCGCAAGCGTAATGACGCGATGACACAAATGGAAACCTTATCTCGTGAACGTGAAGAGCTAACCGGTCAACGTGAAAATTTACAGAACCAGCTATTAGAAGCACGCAGTCAGGCGCAGAGTGAACGGGAGTCAGTGCACGAGTTAGCGATTCAAATTGAATCAGGGCGCACACTAAAACGTAACCTTGAACAAAATGTTGAACGTATGACACGTCAGTTAGAAACTCAGCAGCAGCGCCGTGAAGAATTAACCTTAAGTTTACAGGGTGTTACTTCAGGTGAAGATAAAACCGAAGAGCTGGAAAAGTTACTCGAACAAAGGTTACAGGTTGAAGAGCAGTTAACTGAAGCTCGCCGCTCGGTTGAAACCATTGATAATAGTTTACGCACATTAGAACAAAAGCGTAGTGAAATCGAACAAAAGTCACAGATGATTCGTTCGAGTTTAGAACAGGCACGTCTAAGTACCTCAGAAGTGAAAGTACGCAGTCAAACAGTGCAGGAACAACTAGCAGAAACGGATTTTAATGCAGAACAATTATTAGAAGAGCTCGGTGATGATGCGAATATTAACGAATGGGCGCGCAAGGTTGAAGAAGTCGCTCAACGGATTAATCGCCTTGGTCCCATTAACCTTGCCGCTATTGATGAGTTTGAAGAGCAAAGTAAACGTAAGGAATATCTTGACTCGCAACATGCCGATATCACCGAAGCTTTAGAAACGCTGGAAGCAGCAATTGCTAAAATAGATAAAGAAACCCGTGCGAAATTTAAAGATACTTATGAGCACGTTAATGCGCGTATTCAGGAAATGTTCCCACGCTTATTTGGTGGCGGGCAGGCCTATCTGGAATTGACCGGTGATGATTTATTAGACACAGGTGTGGTAGTCATGGCGCGTCCGCCGGGTAAACGTATTAGTCACATACAGTTAATGTCCGGTGGTGAAAAAGCCTTAACGGCGGTGGCATTAGTGTTTGCCATATTTGAATTAAATCCAGCTCCTTTCTGTATGCTCGATGAAGTTGATGCGCCACTGGATGAGGCCAATGTTGGACGCTTCTGCTCATTGGTAAAAGCCATGTCTAAAACCGTGCAGTTTATTTTTATTACTCACCATAAGGTGACCATGGAAATGGCGGAAAAAATGAACGGAGTTACCATGCGTGAGGCGGGTGTATCGCGACTGGTTTCAGTCGATGTTGAAGAAGCCGCAAAAATGGTAGAAAGCGCGTAAAGGTTGTTGAGTATGGAAATGAGTCATTTACGCTGGATATTGTTAATTGCCGCTATTTTAGTTATTGCGGGGGTGTATGTTTTTAGCCGTGCGCGTAAAAAAAATCAGCCTACTTCGCTGCTAGATGAGGCGGATGATATACCCTCATTTAGTGCAAAAGAAATCTCGGCAAAAGATGACTGGATGCATGGGGTCGGACCGGTGCGCGTTGTCTCTAATGTTGAATCAATACCGGAAGTAGATTTTGTACGGGAAACCGAGTCGGAGATAGAAGAAAGTCTATCAAAAGATGCGCTAGAAACGCCACAAAAAATACCTGTACAAACGCCTGAAAAAAATACACAAGAGAAAAACACACAAGAGAAAAACACACAAGAGAAAAACACACAAGAGCAAAGTAAACAGAAATTAGCTGAATCTGATTCGGAAAAAAAATATCAGGAATCGATCCGTCGAGAACATGCCAAAAAAGAGGCGGCCAGCAAAGAAAATCCGTCCATTAAAGAAACTAAAGAAGAGATATTTAACACTGAACCTGCCAGTATGGAATCATCCAGTACGGAATCGACCAGTACAGAATCGACCAGTACAGAACCATCCAATACGGAGCAGGCTGATGCAGTAGATGATGTGATTTCTGTTTATGTGCTCGCCAAAGTAGAAGAAAAAATCAAAGGCGAAAAAATATTAAGTGCGAGCTATGCCCTACAGCTTGATCATGGTGATATGAAAATATTTCATCGGCACAGTCAGACGCCACAAAGAAAAATTGAATTTAGTATGGCAAATATACAACAGCCAGGCTGGTTTGAAATTGATAATATGAATGATATGCAAACCTCCGGCGTAAGTTTTTTCATGCAAGTAAATTTAGTGGATAATCCCTCTGCTGTGCTGGATGAAATGTTAATTTGTGCGCATAATCTGTCAACCATGTTAGGCGCCATGCTGTGTAATGGTCAGCGTAAAATATTAGATGAAGCGAGTACGATTGAGTTGCGAGAGAAAGTTAAACGACTGGAAGAAATAAAGAGTCAGTCAGTTTGAGTTCGCGATTTTTTAATAAGACATGATAAATTCTAATTATAGATGAACAAAAAGATTTAAAGAATAAAAATGCCAGACAAAAAACAAGCCGCAATACAAGTCAATAATCTACGCGATCAGCTAAACCATCACAGTTATCAATATTACGTTTTAGATGATCCGGAAATTCCCGATGCGGAATATGATCGACTTTATCGCGGGTTACAGTTATTAGAAAAAAAATATCCAGACCTTATTACCCATGATTCACCTACCCAGCGCGTCGGTGATACTCCGCTAGATGCCTTTACTCAGGTTAAACATGAAATTCCGATGCTATCGTTGGATAATGTATTTAACGAAGAAGAATTAAATGATTTTTATAAGCGCATACAGCTACGTTTAGATAGTGATGATGAAGTTAGCTTTGCAGCCGAGCCAAAGCTCGATGGTTTGGCGGTAAGTTTGCTCTATGAAAAAGGCGTGCTGGTGCGCGCAGGTACGCGTGGTGATGGTACTACCGGTGAAAATATAACCCGGAATATTCGTACCATTCATTCCATTCCTTTAAAACTGCTGGGGAATAATATTCCCGATGTTTTAGAAGTGCGCGGTGAAGTCTTTATGCCCAAAGCAGGCTTTGAAAAATTGAATCAACTGGCCCGCGAAAATGACGAAAAGCAGTTTGCTAATCCCCGTAATGCAGCAGCAGGATCTTTGCGCCAGCTTGATCCAAAAGTCACGGCTAAGCGACCACTCGCGATGTACTGTTATGCAGTTGGACGTGTTGATGGCGGTGCTAAATTAGACACCCACAGCGACATGCTCGATCATTTAAAACAGTGGGGTCTGCCGTTATGTGATGAGCGTGAGGTTGTGCAAGGTGTTGCCGGTTGTCTTGATTATTTTAAAACCATGTCAGAAAAGCGTGATTCACTTTCATATGAAATTGATGGCATTGTTTATAAAGTGAACGCTTTAAAATTGCAGAGAGAATTAGGTTTTGTTTCACGAGCACCGCGGTGGGCAATTGCGCATAAATTTCCGGCACAGGAAGAAATCACCTGTGTAAATGCAATAGAATTTCAGGTGGGACGCACCGGTGCAATTACGCCGGTTGCACGATTAGAACCGGTGTTTGTTGGCGGCGTTACGGTGAGCAACGCGACCTTGCATAATATGGATGAAGTGAATCGTAAAGATGTGAGGGCGGGGGATAAGGTTATTGTTCGTCGTGCGGGTGATGTGATCCCCGAAGTGGTGCGAGTAGTTCCTGGTAGTCGTAAGCTGCATGCTGATAAAGTTTTATTGCCTTCAGCCTGTCCGGTATGTGGTTCTGAAATTGAACAGGAAGAAGGTGAGGCAATTGCCCGTTGTAGTGGCGGATTATTTTGTGGCGCACAACGCAAAGAAGCAATCAAACATTTTGCATCTCGTAAAGCGATGGATGTGGATGGCTTAGGGGACAAATTAGTTGAACAACTGGTTGATGAAGGTTGCATCGATCACATGGATGACTTGTACGCTTTAAGCGTTGAAAAGTTAATTGGTCTGGAGCGCATGGCTGAAAAATCGGCGACTAATTTAATTGAGGCGTTGGAAAAATCCAAATATACAACTCTCAATCGTTTTATCTATGCGCTGGGAATACGGGAAGTCGGTGAGGCGACGGCTCGATCATTAGCACAATACTTTAAAACACTGGATGCGATTAAGTCTGCAGATGAACAAACACTACAAAAGGTTGATGATGTTGGGCCGATTGTGGCGGCACATATTGTGCGATTTTTTAAGCAGCCACATAATTTAGACGTGCTGGAAAAATTAATTAGTGTTGACCACGGTGCTGGTATCCACTGGGATGAAATTGAAACGGTTGCTGCAGAAGAGCAAACACTGGAAGGAAAAATATTTGTGATTACGGGTACCTTAACTGATATGACCCGTGACGATGCAAAAAAAGCCTTACTGGCAAGAGGAGCAAAAGTCACTAGTAGCGTATCGAAAAAAACCAGTTATGTCGTGGTAGGGGATAATGCAGGTTCTAAAGCGACAAAAGCCGAACAACTTGGTGTCGAAATGCTTGATGAAGTGGCTTTGATCGAATTGCTGAAATAATTTTAAGGCAGTAGCCAGTTGCAGATTACTATTGGATCGAATGAGCCAAACTAGATAAAGTAAGCAGTGGCTTATTATATAAGCGTCTGTGGAGCTATCTCAGGGTTTTACTTGTATGTTGTATGTCATAATGATTACCGATTAAAATAATTACTCTTTACTCTTTACTCTATATCGGTTAATTTCTCTTTAGTTTCTCTTTAATTTCTCTTTAATTTTATTCAAAAATTCTGTTTTTTGTAGCTACAATTATGTAATGACCGAAACTTATGTTGTTGATAATAATATGCAAATGATTAAATGCTATGCCATGGTTCTGCTATTGTGCAGCTTTACTCTAATCCCCCATATTGCTGCAGCGGGTGACTTGAAACAGTTTAAACTTGGCGGGACAATACAGGTTGACGCGGTATATGTTGATGATGATAAATCCGAGTTAATACCCGGTAGTGGTACGGAAATCAGGCGAGCCAGATTTTATATCGCGGGTCAGCACGAGAAGACCTGGCAATACAAATTACGCGTCGGTTTTGAGGAAGATGATTTAAGTGTTAAAGATGCCTATTTAAAACATAAAATCGCTGGCATTAAGCTTGGCTTGTTCAAACCCTCTTTCAGTATTGATGAAATGACAAGCTCCAAGTTTATTACCTTTATGGAGCGAGCCTTACCTAATGCATTTAAACCTGGCAGACGAATTGGCGTTGGCTATCACAGCTACACTAACAGGTTTAATTTAAATTTTGGGCTATTTGGGCAGGGTTCAGCAGATGGCGATAATGGTGATGAAGGGGTTGGTGTTAATACACGCATAACCAGTCCTGTTATTTTTAGAAAAAACAGTCTGCTTCATCTTGGTTTCAACCTTGCAGCTGAAAAACCTGAAGATGACATCAATAACAGCATTTCTTTTGATTCACGACCTGAATCACACATAACCGGTAATATTGTTGATACCGGGATTATTCCTAATATAGAAACTATAGTTCGTACGGGCGTTGAAATTTCAAGCGTTATGCAGTCTTTATCGATTCAGGCAGAATTCATAATGGTGGATTTATTAAAAAATAATGCGTCAAACAATTTACGCTTTAACGGTTCATATATTTATGCCAGCTGGTTTGTAACGGGAGAACAGAGACCTTACAAGCCTGAACACGGCGTGTTTGGGCGAATTAAACCGATGACGGAACGGGGTGCATGGGAGTTGGCTTTACGTTATAGTGATATTGATTTAAACGATGATGTAATCAATGGTGGAAAGGCTTCCAATATGACGCTTGGGGTCAACTGGTACTCTTCATTAAATACACGGTTCTCCATGAATTACATTAATGTAAACACCGAAGATAGTAATATATTTGGAAACCCCGACATTATGCAATTTCGAGCTCAGATAGATTTTTGATCGCTTAGGGATATTATGCTGATAAAACAAAAAATTATTGTTACTGCGGTTCTTGTTGTTTCTATCGCCATACTTTCAGATATTTATAAAGTGCATACTAGTACTGAACTGAAAACATTATTCGATACGGTGGTCGAATCTGAAACCCCATCATTGACATCACTGATTGAGATTAAATCCAGTGCCAGACAGGCGTCATTAAAAGCTGTTGAGTTCTCGATCAGAGGGACTGCCAAAGACAAGGAAAAAACAAGGGAAGCTATTGATAAAATTAGACTTTATTCTTCCAATTATCTGAAGTTAAAGAGGTTAAATCATGACTTTTCTTCTGAAAATGAAACTAAATTAACAAGTCTGGTTAATGGTTTTATTCAAACTACAGAAGACTATCTGGATATTTCCGAAGGCCCGTCTTTAAGTCAGTTAACACTAGATGAATCTGAGTTGCATAAGGCTAGAAAAAATCTTATTTATACTATTGGATCGGTTAATAAAGTCAGTGGGGAATTGACTTTAGAAAAAATAAAAAGTGAAGCCAGAAAAATATCAATAAAATCCATAGAGTTTTATTTGCGTGGAAGAGTAAAAGACCATGACAAAGCTAATGAATCAATAAAGGAGTTAAATAAATATTCTGTTCAATTGGTTAAGCTTATGGATCGTGATTCTATTGCTAAGGTGGTGGTTTCTGTAACGGCGTATACTGAATCGGCAAAAAAATATCTCATTGATATAGCGCAACGAAAGTCCCCTGTTACTACAATATATTCATATGAAGAAAACCTCAATAAATCGAGAAAAAAATTAATTCATGTGCTCTATGATTTAATAAAAATTGAGCAAGACGAGCTTTCAAGAGCCAATAAAAAAGCAAGGAATTCAATTGAGTCACTAATTAATATTACAATAATGGCATCAGTAGTATTGATATTGACCATTATTATATTTAGTACAGCTCTATACCGTACGATCAGCAGACCCATTTCGAGTTTGATAGAAGCAACTAGAAAGGTAGGTTCTGGTGATTTAGATACTAGAACTGATATCAAATCTAATGATGAAATAAAAGTTCTGGCGGATGCATTTAATGCTATGACCGAACAGTTGAAGTTGTCTCAAGCCGAGCGTGAGCAGGCACTATCTAGTTTGCAGGCACGGGAGCAGGATCTGGCTATTACGCTTGATAGTATCGGGGATGCTGTTATTGCCACTGATGCTGAAGGTATGGTTACACGCATGAATCCTATTGCAGAAATGCTTACCGGCTGGACATTAAACGATGCAAAAGGCCAGTCTCTAAAAGATATTTTTCCAATTGTAAATGCGTCTACACGAGAGCCCATTGAAAATCCGATCGAAAAAGTTATCTCCAAAGGCGAGATAGTTTACCTTAGTAATCACACAACACTGATTGCTAAAGATGGCACAGAATACCAGATTGCAGATTCAGCAGCGCCGATTAGCAATCATGATAAAGAAATTATCGGTATGGTTCTGGTTTTTAATGATATAACTGAACAGTATAAATTACGTGAAATCGCTGCAAAAAGTAAACGTGATATGCAAGCAATTATGGATTATTCACCCTCTATTATTGATACAAAAGATTTGCAGGGGCGATATATCTTTATTAATCAGGAGTGGAAAAAGTTATTTGATAAAAATAAAGAAGATGTTATTGGTAAAACAGATTACGAAATTTTCCCCAGAGAATTAGCTGACCGATTTACGCGGAACGATAAAGTCGTATTGAAAACAGGAGGTGCATTAAAGCTAGAGGGAGCCACCTTGCTTGAAGAGGAGGCTCGAAGTTACGTTAGTGTTAAATTTCCTCTATTTGATGAGAGTGGTAATGTCTATGCGGTATGTGGTATTTACACGGATATGACAGAATTTAAACAACAGGAAGAACAGCTTCGGCGTAGCCAGAAAATGGATGCATTAGGTAAGCTTACAGGTGGTGTTGCACATGATTATAATAATATGCTCGGTGTTATTTTAGGTTATTCGGAGTTGTTGACAGGTATGCTAAAAGATAAACCCAATTTAGCCAATTACGCTAATGAGATACATCGGGCAGGCGAACGTGGTGCGCAATTAACTAATAAGTTATTGTCGTTTACCAGAAAAAAAAGTACCAATGCTATGGTGCTGAGTATTAATGAATTATTACAAAACATACAGAATATATTAGAGAAGACCCTGACGGCAAGAATTACGTTGGTGCTGGATCTTGTAAATGAAGTGTGGCCGGTTTATCTGGATGGTGGTGATTTTGAAGATGCAATTGTCAATATGAGTATCAATGCAATGCATGCGATAGATGGCAATGGTCGGCTCACTATTCAAACCCGCAATGAATCACTTAATAAGAGTGATGCTGAATTATTGCAAATAGAAGCAGGTGATTATGTCCTTTTGAGCATCACCGATACGGGTAGTGGTATGAATAGTGTAACTAAAGATAAGTTATTTGAACCATTTTTCTCAACCAAAGGAGACAGTGGTACAGGCCTGGGTTTAAGTCAGGTGTATGGGTTTGTTGAAAGAAGCGGTGGTGTCATTAAAGTTTATACAGAACAGAATCAGGGCACGCGATTTACCCTGTATTTTCCACGTCGTTTTGAACGTGAAGGGGAAGGTCATGTGGCAAAAGATCTTGCTAGTGTGGATTTAAGCGGAACGGGTAACATACTGATAGTGGATGATGAACCTGCTTTAATAACTTTAACGTCTACAATTTTAAGTAAACAAGGCTACCAGATATTTTCAGCTAGCAGTGGTAAAAAAGCATTGAAAATTCTTGAGAAAGAATCAATAGATTTGTTACTTACTGATGTCATTATGCCTGAGATGGATGGTTATCAACTGGCTTCAGTTGTGCAGCAAAAGTATCCGCATATAAAAATTCAAATGGCCAGTGGTTTTAGTGATGATCGTCATATAAATATTGAGGATGACCACTTACATAAAGATTTATTGCATAAACCCTATAATTCAGAAACATTACTATTAAGAATGCGTGAGTTGTTGTCGTAAGGAATGATATATTAATGACGCATGGTCGTATGTCGTTTATTTACTAACATGGCTACTTAATAGTGAAAATTTTTAATCCAATATACTGATTGAATTACTGAGCATAGTTTCTTTATGTTTTCTACCGGGAGTGATATGTGTCTGTAGTTTCAACTGATTGGCTAAATAGCTTGCCCAAAGTAGAGCTACATTTGCATCTAGAAGGCAGTCTTGAGCCCACGCTGATGTTTGAATTGGCTCAACGTAATAATATTAATTTACCTTATTCTTCAGTCGAAGAAATACGCAATGCTTATCAGTTTAATAATTTACAGGATTTTTTAGATATTTATTATCAGGGTGCAGATGTATTGCAAACTGAACAGGATTTTTATGACCTAACCTGGGCGTATCTTAAAAAATGTCAACAGCAAAATGTAATTCATGTGGAGCCTTTTTTCGATCCGCAAACGCATACTGATCGAGGTGTAGCCTTTGAAACCGTGATCAGTGGAATCTCACGGGCACTAAAGGACGGGCAGACTAAGTTAAATATTTCCAGTCAGTTAATCATGTGTTTTTTGCGGCATCTAAGCGAAGACGCGGCATTGGAAACCTTAAAACAAGCGCAACCGTTTTTAGATAAATTGATAGCTGTGGGGTTAGATAGTTCGGAGCAGGGACATCCACCGGAAAAATTTAGCCGGGTTTTTGCCGCTGCGCGCGAGCTGGGTTTGCTTAGCGTGGCACATGCGGGTGAAGAAGGCCCACCGGCATATATCTGGACTGCGATTAATGATTTAAAAGTCTCACGCATTGATCACGGTGTGCGTGCATCTGAAGATTTGCAGTTACTACAATATCTGGTGGAAAATAAAATCCCGCTAACGGTTTGCCCATTATCAAATACGAAGCTTTGTGTGTTTAAAGATATGTCTGACCACAATATTCTTTTAATGCTGGAGCAAGGGGTGTGCGTCACGGTTAATTCAGATGACCCCGCATACTTTGGCGGTTATATGACAGAAAATTTTATGGCCTTGTCGGCGTCGTTAGCATTATCCAAAATGCAGGCAAAGCAATTGGTGAGCAACAGTATTGATGCCAGTTTTGCTGATGAGGCTAGAAAAAAACAATTGCGAAGTTTTTTAACTTCAATAGATTGAATTGGATTTAGTTTTGATTAATGCAGAATTTTTGACGATATTGACTTGGTGTTAAATCGGTAAAGCGTTTAAATACGCGACCAAATGTGCTGTTATCTTTGTATCCCACGCGTTCAGTAATTTCACTGGTTGATAAACTTGATGTTTCCAACAGATATTTACTCCTTTCGATGCGTAACTTTTGAATGTATTGAACGGGGCTATCACCGGTGGATTGTTTTACTTTGCGAATTAATGTTCGGTTGCTTACCGCCAATGCATGAGCAACATCTTGCATACGTATTGCCTCGTGCAGGTGCTCAAGAAAATATCGGTTGGCCATATCAATAAATGGATCTTGTTGAAACTGGGTAAGGCGTTTATACGGCGCTTGCGTTTTGTGAGTGTTTTCCATCAGCATATATTTTTGGCACAAGTGTGCATATTTTCCACCGACGAGTTTTTCGACCAAATTCAGGGCAAGTTCCATGTGCGCGGTAGAGGTTCCGGAGCACAAAATTCTGTCGTGCTCAATTATTATACTATCGATGTCGAGGTCGATTCTGGGAAAACGTTTTTGAAATAAATTTTCTAGCCACCAGGTTGTGGTTGCAGATAAGCCATCTAACAAACCGGTTTCGGCTAATAAAAAAGTGCCAGTACAATTTGCAGCCATAGAAAAACCGGCTGTGAACAAACGATTTAAATGATCCACTAACGGCTGATTTTGATTTAAATAGTGCTGCATTTCAGCCTCACCACTGACAATAATGCCGGGTAAAAAAATCCAGCCCGGTTCTTTAACGTGCTTCAATAAACTATCTGTTTTAAATCGCATGCTAGATGCGGAGGTGATCTCCTTGTCCTCAATGCCGATGATTTTCCATCGCAATTGCTCGGCCTTTTCGCCATTGATTTTTTTGATTAGCAGATTGGCTACGTGAAATACATCAATCGGGCCAGCTACGCTGCTGGCAGAAATATCATCAACTACGAGTATGTAAATAGGCGGAATCATCTGATTTGATCCTTGGCTAAAATGATCGTGAATGTGTCAAATTTGCCACTATTTTATTCGTCCGTCAAACATATAATTAACTAACTGATACACGGAGATAAAAATGGCAAAGCGACAAACGTCTAAAAAAAGACAACCGAGTTATAAAGAAATTAGCATTATGGCGGCATTTCAGGCAATGCAGTCGGTTTCTCCCAGGCTCGCATCTTTGTTCGCTTTTCAATTGTGGTTTCATCCTGGGCGTAAAAGTGCGCAGAAAATTCGTGTCTTTGCACCTGAGGGCGTTAGCGCCAGGCAGTTAACAATAAACAAAAAAAACGTGCGTTATTGGACAGCGGGTAATGGCGCCAGTATATTTTTAATGCATGGCTGGGCCAGTTGTGGTAACCAGATGGGGGAGATAGGACAGGCCTTGCTCAATCAAGGTTATAAAATTATCTGGATGGATGCGCCCGCACATGGAGTGTCGTCAGGTTGGCAAACCAGTTTGTTTGAAATTAGTGAGTCGATTTTGGCGGTGCAAAATCGCGAGGGACATTTCGATACGGTACTCGCGCATTCTTTTGGTGTACCCAGCTGTTTATATGCTTTGCAGCAGGGGTTGGTCGCAAAAAAAATAATTGCTATTTCTGCACCTGCCACTTTTGAGGGCCTGGTTGAGAAGTTTTGCAAAATACTTAAGGCGAATCAGAAGACGCAAGTTTATCTTTTGAAAAGAGTTAACGACTTTTTAGGTGAAATAACGATGTCAGGTATTTCGGCTCAGTTTTTAGCCAAAGGCTTAACGCATAAATCGCTGGTCATTCATGATAAACATGATCGTTTTGTACGTAGCAGTGAAGGTCGGGCGGTGCAGGAAAATTTACAAAATTCCCGGTTTTTGTTAACTGAAAAGTTGGGGCACAATAAAGTGTTGAGTGATCCTGAAACGGTTAGGCACTGTGTCGATTTTATTCAAGAAGGCACTGACACTGATGAGCTAATGAGTGCATAATAAAGGGCACCCTAGTAATATTCGCCCTAGTAATATTCATTGTTTTGATTTGAGATTGATCGTTTGGAATATATAAAAAACATTCATATCACGTTTGCTGCGTTATCTTTTTGTGGTTTTTTTGTGCGAGGCGTCTGGATGTTATCCGGTTCGGATCTACTGCAGCTCAAGTGGGTGAAAATTATCCCACACGGGGTTGATGCGGTTTTACTTGGTACGGCTTTAGCCCTGTTATATCAGTCTCATTGGTCCGTACTTGATCATCACTGGTTACAAATGAAGATCGTTGCATTACTGGTTTATATTGGGTTGGGAATGATTGCACTCAGATTTGGCAAAACACGTAAGGTGCGATTTATGGCATGGATTTCAGCCTTGCTGGTGTTTCTGTTTATTGTGTCGGTTGCGCTGAGTAAGTCAGCGTATGGTTTTTTTTAGCCTAAAAGTTGAGATATATAAATAGAGATAAATGAGCCAGGCTAATCAGGCCAGACTAACCAGGCCAGACTAACCAGGCCAGACTAACCAGGCCAGACTAACCAGGCCAGACTAACCAGGCCGGGCTAACCAATCTAATCAACAATCTCCCACATCTGTTTACGGCACAAACCACTCATTTCACAATAGTTGCAGGCTTTGGAATCCCCCCAGGATGGCAGGGGTTGCGCCGCCTGAATATCCGAAACAACCGATTCTAATCGCTGCAACACATCGGTTTTTAAATTATTTAACTCATCGCCCTCTAATATTCCTGATACTTTCGTTACGCCTTTGTCGAGCTTTAAATAAATGACATTACACACGTCTTGCAGTAGTGCAGCGTAGCTGGTCAGCTGAATGTTTTCGCCAAGATCGATATCTTTTTGTCGTGCAGTGTTACCGGTTTTATAATCAATTATTGAAAAGCCATCGGCTTGTTGATCGATTCGATCAAGTCGCCCCTGTAATTTTGTTTCGGCGGTTAAGTCTTGCTCACTCATTTCTTCGAGCTTATAGATATGCCACTCAAGTTGGCGCTGAATTTGCCAGTCGATATAAGATTCAGCGGTATCCATCCACCGTGAGTACCAGCCTCGATGTTGAATGGAGTCTTCGGTTTGTGTTTTGAAAACGACCTGAGACAAGTTTTCTATATGGGTTAGCGCTTGCGCCTTATTGCTAGCGGTTAACTGATCTGTAAAAGGTGTGGGCAAGTTTGGACACTGCTGGTGAAATGCATGCAAAATTAAATGCACCTTTTCTCCGTATTCGCTTTTTAATAATTCTAAAGTAATTCGTTCTAGGGGTTTTAATTTGAGTATATCCGCCGCAAAAAATTTATACGGACAATCAATTAAGCGCTGGTGCCTCGAGGCTGAAAATTCTTTCGGGACCAGTTCATTGCTGGCGACCGGTTTTGCCTGAGTGATATTTTCAATGCTTTCCAGTAAGCTTTTGTTCTGTTCAGTGATGGGGTTTAGTGTGTTTAGAAGGTTCTCTAAATTTTCATCATGTAATGATAGTTTATACGCTTGTTGACTGAAATCTTGCAGGGAACTTACCCAGGGCGAAACCTGCATCCATTCGCCATTTTTTTCTGCCTGCCAGGTGATGAGTATGTCATCCGCGGCCATTAATAATTGTTGGAATTGATTGAAATTGTTTTGCTTTTTCTGTTGCCAGTTTTTAAGTTGTAATGCTTGCCTAACTGACTGGTTAAAAAAAGGATGCACGCTGGCGGTGCCGGGAAATGATTTCATATTGGCGCCTGCAATAATTAATGTGTCGAATTGACAATACTGCGCCTGCTGCATATTCATGATTTTAACAGCAGATATCTGACCTTGAGGTTTGAATTGTTCGCGTTCTAATGTGCTGCCAATCCAGGTACGTAAATCTTGCCAGCTCATCTTTGGGTTGGCGGCAAGGTGCGCATGGGTAAGCTGCTGTAGTTCTTCCTGCACCCTTTGTCCTGCGATGTCGCCATCGAACTGTTGATAAATACCGAGCTGTTTAATGCTGTTTATGAAATGTTCAATCCATAGTTCTGTGTTGCTAGGCTGGCTGCTTTGGAACAACGCTTGAAGTTTTTCCGCAGCACTTTCTATGGTGTCTATGAGTTTAGTGAGTTGCTCGGCTGTTGTGGTGTTGTTTATATTGAGTCGTTCGGCTCGGTTTTTTATAGCCGCTTTATAGCGTGATAAATTGTTGGCAATGTTTTCATGTAGCACAATATCCTGTTCGAATCGATAAACTAAGTTCAGGTGTTCAGTGGCGTTTTCGCGATTACAGAAAAAGGGTGATTTTAACAAATCCAGCAATGGTTGGTAAGCAAAATCCTGTTCAATGCATTCCAGCCAGCGCTCTAAAATAGTGGCCGCACTTGTGGTGGCTAGTGCCCAGCCGGCTGTGTCCTGTATGTTAACCTCTGCGCGTTCTAACAGAGCACGTAAGCGCCGAGCCAGTTTACGATTCTCAGTGACCACAGCAATATTGTTGTTACCTTTTAACAAACTCATGCGGATTTTTAATTCTACCGCCTGAGTTTCCTGTTCGGCACTTTGCGCATCGAAGAGCTTTATCTTATTTAGAAAACCGTCATGATTTTTAATTTTATTATTATTTTTATAGTTTTGAGTTCTGCTTTGTAATGTCGATTCTGTAGAAAAAATATCGTGTAATAATGTTAAGTCTTTATCAGTGCTAGTGTCGGCACTGATGTAGGTGCCGACGCGTGGGTCAATATAACTAAGCTGGCTGATATAGATTACAGGGGCAATAGCGGCGAGTTGCTCACACCATGCCTGCTCTAGAGGTGTGAATTGTTCGGCACCGATAATATAAAAATAGTTATCGTTATAGGTGTCAGGAATATCTGCCAGTAAACGTTGTTTAAGTTTGCCGGTGTCATCAATTAACTCGAGTGCATTAAGCTGTTGTTGCCAGGCCTGCCAGAGTGTTTGTATTATTTTTGCTTCCAGATTGAGGTGTGCAATATCCCCTTTTAGTTGGTAGGCACTTTGTAGTTTTTCAACCCATACTGGTGTGCCTTCATGCAGCCACTGGTGCTGGCTTAAACTCAACTCATCAAATAATTCAAGCAAGCTATCACAAATTTGCCAGTGATTTTCTGTGGCAAATAATTCGCTATGTTGTTTTAACGCTTCTATTAATAATATTTGTCGAGTAGATTGATTGATGTGTTTTTTTGTACTATCGGTTGGGGTGATACGGTCGTTTAACCATTCATCCAGGCTACCAATAAACCCCCCGAGTAGTGTTTGTTGCGACATATTGGCCAGGCTGTGGCGCATTTGTAGTGCAGCCTGTGCATTGGGAATAATAATATTTACGGGGCTTAGATAGGGTAGGTTTTGAGCGTGTTCGACTAATATTTTTTTCGCTAATGCGTCGCAAAAATGTTGGTTGGGGGCAATACTTATATTTGGCGTTATCTGAGCTGTCGTCATGAGGGGGACATTAGCATATTCAGAAAAAATTAAACGTTTGTATTTTGTGGGCAATCCGTAGAGGTGCTCTTAAGAGTCAATTTTAACCGCCAGTATATCGCAGGGCATATCATTGAGCACCGCATTGGTTGTTGAGCCTAACAAAATACTTAATCCGTGCCGTCCATGTGAGCCCATTACCACAAGGTCACAATGATGGTCTTTTACAAACTGTGAAATTTCGTATTTGGGTGTGCCGACAATCGAGTAAAGTTTAGCATTATCTAAATGATGTCGCTGCTTAAGGGCTTCTAGTGATTTTTTTGCTTGAGATAGCATCTCTTCTTCGTCAATTAACCAGTTGCTACTGAGCACCGGTTCGTAAACCGAATCGATGGGGGGCAGGTACTCTATGGTGTGTATCAGGCTAAGCTTAGCGTTATTGCGCCTGGCAATCGATAGCGCTTTAAGCAGAACCTGTTCTGATGACTCTGAGAAATCGATTGCTACTAGTATGTGCTTGTAGTCACTCATGATAAATTCCCGTTGTTGTCATTTATAACTTAATTATAGTGTATTTGTTGCCTGCGGGTTTATCGCGCTCACTTTATTGTTTACGGACTCAAATTCACGGGCACAAATAACAAAAGCGGTTATTTCTTCTGATGAATTAATGTAATATCTAGCCATGCATCCAAATGAACAAATTATCCGTGACTTTTATAGTGCCTTTCAAAAACTGGATTGGCAAGCCATGCAGCAGTGCTACGCTGAGAATATTCATTTTTCAGATCCGGCATTTTCTGATTTAAAGGGTGATCAGGCCTCAGCGATGTGGCATATGTTATGCAATCAGGCAAAAGATTTTGAGCTGAACTTTAGTGATGCTCAGGCTGATGATAGTCATGGTTCGTGTTGCTGGACCGCTAATTACACGTTTTCAAAGACCGGTCGAAAGGTGAAAAATGTGGTTTTTGCGGAATTTCAATTCGCTGATGGCAAAATTGTACGCCATTCTGACCATTTTAGTTTCTGGCGCTGGAGCCGAATGGCGCTTGGTCCTGCTGGGATACTGTTAGGCTGGTCGGGTTTTTTAAAGCGCAAAGTGCAGCAGCAAGCGCTTAGCGGTCTTAAGTTGTTCATGCGCAGGCACTATTCTAAAAAGCCTGATAAAAAATAACGATAAAAAACTTCACAATCTAAAATTTTGTTATATAATACGGCGCCTTACGCGAGCGTGGCGAAATTGGTATACGCGCCAGATTTAGGTTCTGGTGTTGAAAGACGTGAGAGTTCGAGTCTCTCCGCTCGCACCATCTTCAAATTAAGGGAAGCTCTTTAACTATGGCTTCCCTTAATTTTTTTTGGGATATTTTCTAGGATATTTTCTGGGATGTTTCCTGGAATGTTTTTAGGGATGTTTTTTTGTGGGTATATTTTGAGTGGTCGTGATTGTATCGCCGGCTTTTCAATATTGCGCATACTTACTATATCCCCATTACATATGACTCATCCACTTGAGCCAATGTCTATTTAGACTAATTAGGTACTACCGAGGTTACTATGCAAGTTTCTGTTGAATCAGGCGAAGGTCTGGAACGTAAATTAACGATTCAGGTTCCCGCTGAAACGATTGATAAGGAAGTGGAGAGTCGTCTTAACTCCATGCGTCCACGAGTTAAAATCGACGGGTTTCGCCCCGGTAAAGTCCCGTTGAAAGTGGTTAAGCAACAATATGGCGCATCCGTCATACAGGAAGTTGTTGGTGAGGTTATGCAAAAGAGCCTGCATGAAGCGGTGACTCAGGAATCGTTGAACCCGGCAGGCAATCCGACTATTGAGCCAAAAACAATGGAGCCAGGCAAGCCTTTAGAGTATGTCGCTACATTTGAGGTTTACCCGGAAATTGAATTAAACGATTGCAGTCAGATCGAAGTCGAGCGTGCAACGGCTGAAGTGGCAGATGCTGATGTTGACAAAATGATTGGTACATTGCTAAAGCAGCGTACGACATATGAAATAGTTGAACGCGCTTCTCAAGATGGCGACCAGATGACAATTAACTTCGAAGGCTCAGTAGATGGTGAACCGTTTGAAGGTGGACAAGCTGATTCTGTACCGGTTGTTATTGGCTCACACAGTATGATTCCCGGCTTTGAAGAAGAGCTGATGGGCAAGTCTGCAGATGATGAATTTTCATTTGATGTGAATTTCCCAGATGATTACCACGCAGAAAATTTAAAAGGTAAAAAAGCGACATTTGCGACAAAAGTTATTTCGGTTGCTGAGCCTAAAGCGCCAGAAGTTGACGAGGAGTTTGCAAAATCTTTCGGGGTTGAAGACGGCTCAGTTGAGACTTTACGTTCAGACATTCGTGGCAATATGGAACGTGAATTGCGCAATAAACTACAGGAAGTACTGAAAAAAGAAGTGATGGATAAATTACTGGATGCTAATGATATTCCGGTACCCAAAGCACTGGTTGAACAGGAATCAGGCAATTTACAGAAGCAGATGATGGAAGCCGGAAACTTACAGGGCGGAATGTCATTGCCTAAAGAGTTATTTGAAGGCGAAGCTAAGCGTCGTGTTGGTTTAGGTCTGGTTATTGCTGAAGTGATAAAGAAAGCGGAAATTAAACCACAAGCAGAAAAAGTCACGGCGAAGATCGAAGATATTGCTCAAACTTACGAAGACCCTGCTGAAGTGATTAATCACTACAATAGTAACCCTCAGTTAAAGCAGGGCATTGAAGCTTTAATTTTGGAGGAGATGGTTGTTGAATGGATTGTTGAGCAGGCGAAGGTGACTGATTCGCCAAAGAGCTTTTACGATTTATTAAATCCTGAGGCTAATGCACCGGCCTAATTCTTCGGCTTAATACATCGGCTTAAAGTTAAATTGCCCGAGCGTAAGTAAGGTTTAATTGTTTAATAAATAAACATTTAATTTAAAAAGCAGGCTTTTAGTCTGCTTTTTTTATTTGCCTACTTGTATTTATCCGGTCACAACATACAATCAACTAAACTAAATAATCAGTAACAGCAATGGCTGTTGCATTACCTGTTCGCGGAGAGCAATGAATGATCATTACATCAGAAAATAATAGAGGCGCTTTGGGTATGCAGAATAACCTGGTTCCCATGGTCGTTGAACAAACTGCACGAGGCGAGCGCTCTTATGATATATATTCAAGGCTTTTAAAAGAGCGAGTTATTTTTATCGTGGGTCAGATTGAAGATCACATGGCAAATTTAATTGTGGCTCAGTTACTATTTCTGGAATCTGAAAACCCTGACAAAGATATTTCTATCTATATTAATTCACCGGGTGGTGTTGTTACTGCCGGTATGGCGATTTATGACACGATGCAGTTTATTAAGCCAGACGTGTCGACTTTATGTGTTGGCCAAGCGGCTAGCATGGGTGCGTTACTATTAGCCGGTGGTGCGGACGGTAAGCGATTTGCTTTACCCCACTCTCGAGTGATGATTCATCAGCCATTAGGTGGTTTTCAGGGGCAGGCAACGGATATAGACATTCATGCACGTGAAATTTTACTGATGCGTGAGCGTTTAAATAGCGTGTTAGCCAAGCATACGGGGCAGTCACTGAAAAAAATCGGTGAAGATACCGATAGAGATAATTTCATGAGTGCGGATGAGGCAGCTGAGTATGGAATGATAGATTCTGTATTGCGTGAGCGAGAATCAGAAGATAAAGCAGAAAAGTAGAGGTTTGATGCTTTAGGGCTTGAAAATTGACTAAGTGTCACCATCTAATAAAAAACCGCCATTTGGCGGTTTTTTATTAAAATGTAGGCTATCTTATAATTAATGTAAAACTAAATGTTGGATAGCTGCCTAAATTCCGTACAAAACCTTTAATATCATAGGGTTGAGACGGACTATACGAAAAACCTTACAAATTATAGCCTTGCAAATATGAGTAATAATTGGCAAGGTGTAATTTTTACTTGTTACAAACTAGTATATAAATTTCAGCTTACCCTCACTTATGGCTCTTATTATGGTCATTAGTATGACTAAGAGGCATCTGGAATGCGGTTCCCCGTGTTTCACTTGATTAAAGTTTGGGTAAGTGTGATAGACATAATGAATTATCAGCTTCGGGCTAGTATGAGGACACGTCATGAGTGACGACAATAATAAAGAAGAAGATTCGGGCAAACTGTTATATTGCTCGTTTTGTGGCAAGAGCCAGCACGAAGTTAAAAAGCTGATTGCTGGCCCATCCGTATTTATCTGTGATGAATGCGTTGAGCTTTGTAACGATATTATCAGCGAAGAGCTGCAAGAACAGGCCGCCTCATCTGTAACTAAGCTTCCCAAACCACAGGAAATTAAAGAAATTCTTGATGACTACGTTATTGGGCAGGTACAGGCGAAAAAAGTGTTATCAGTCGCGGTATACAACCACTATAAGCGCCTGGAAGTTAAGCATAAAAAAGATGATGTAGAGTTATCAAAAAGTAACATTATGTTAATTGGGCCTACTGGCTCGGGTAAAACCCTGCTAGCCCAAACATTAGCGCGTTTGTTGAATGTACCTTTCACTATTGCTGATGCAACCACCTTAACTGAAGCGGGTTATGTGGGCGAAGATGTTGAAAATATTATTCAAAAATTGCTACAGAAATGTGACTATGATGTTGAGAAGGCGCAAACGGGTATTGTTTACATTGATGAAATTGATAAGATTTCTCGTAAATCCGATAACCCTTCGATTACCCGTGATGTATCCGGTGAAGGTGTGCAGCAGGCATTGTTGAAATTAATTGAAGGCACAGTTGCTTCAGTGCCTCCGCAGGGCGGTCGTAAACATCCACAGCAGGAATTTTTGCAGGTTGATACTGCTAATATTCTATTTATTTGTGGTGGTGCTTTTGCCGGACTGGATCAGGTTATTCGTGATCGTTCTGAGAAAAGTGGTATTGGCTTTGGCGCAGAAGTACGTGGCAAGGAAAGTATCAAATCTACGGGCGAAATATTGAAAGACATGGAATCCGATGACTTAATTCGTTATGGCTTAATTCCAGAATTTGTCGGTCGTTTACCGGTTGTTGCGACACTTGAAGAGCTGGATGAAGAGGCGTTGATTACGATCTTAACCAAGCCTAAAAATGCATTGACTAAACAATATTCTAAAATGTTTGAAATGGAAGATTGTGAGCTTGAATTCCGGGACGATGCACTTTCGGCTGTGGCCAAAAAAGCCATGGAACGCAAGACCGGAGCACGTGGTTTACGTACCATACTGGAAAACATTCTTTTGGAAACCATGTATGAGTTACCTTCTTTAGACAATGTTTGCAAAGTGGTGCTGGATGAGGGTGTCATCAACGGCGATTCTAAGCCTTATATGGTGTTTGAAAATAATGAAACGCCAAAAGCCGCTTCCAACGCGGACTAAGCGCAATAATGCTTAAAACTATTGGGTCAGGCGAAGTATAGCCTGATCCTATTCAGCTAATTAATCTCATCTAATTGGCCGAATTTAGCGTTTTAGAAAAAGAAATAAAATGTCAGCTTTTTTATCGGCTCCCCAAGCAATCATTAAAAAACTTTATTGATTCGCCTTGAAGCTTCACATACTGCCCCAATGTGATTCTAAAGAATTTATATACCGGTGGGTCTCTATTTATGCCCCCGAATACTCGAGGTACACTCTGTGTCAGATACCGAAAACGAAATTGAAACCACTCCAGAAGCCTATCAGGGTAAAACCCCTGTGTTGCCATTACGAGATGTAGTGGTTTATCCGCATATGGTTATTCCACTTTTTGTCGGGCGTGAAAAGTCAATTCAAGCGCTTGATGCAGCGATGTCAAAAGACAAGCAAATTTTACTGGTTGCTCAAAAAAGTGCTGAAATTGATGACCCTTCTATGAAGGACATCCATGAAATTGGTACATTATCGACCATCCTACAACTACTCAAACTTCCCGATGGAACCATCAAAGTTCTAGTTGAAGGAGCAACTCGTGCGAAAGTTGACAAGGTTTACGAAGAAGAGGTTTTCTTTACCGCTGACTACACTTTGCTTGAAAACGAAGAAGAGGACGATGATAGCCGTGAGTTGGAAGTGCTCTCTCGCTCAATTATGGGGGTGTTTGATCAGTACGTAAAACTCAATAAGAAAGTTCCGCCTGAGATTCTAACCTCGCTTAGCGGTATTGATGATCCAGCAAGATTGTCCGATACCATTGCGGCACATATGTCGCTTAAAGTTGAAGAAAAACAAAATATTCTTGCTATTGCCGATGTCAAAAAGCGCATGGAATATTTGCTTAGCATGATTGAAGCTGAAATTGATTTACTACAAATCGAAAAACGCATTCGCGGTCGTGTAAAACAGCAGATGGAAAAAAGTCAGCGCGAGTATTATTTGAATGAGCAAATGAAAGCCATTCAAAAAGAGCTCGGTGAGTTAGATGAAGCGCCCAATGAAATTGAAGACTTAGAAAAGAAAATAGCGAAAGCCGGTTTAAGTGCGGAAGCTAAGAAAAAGGCAAATTCAGAACTAAATAAACTTAAAATGATGTCACCGATGTCGGCAGAAGCCACCGTTGTGCGTAATTATATTGATGCGCTGGTGGGATGTCCGTGGAAAAAACGCAGTAAGATTTCCAAAGACATTAATGAAGCTCAAAAAATTCTGGATGAAGATCATTATGGTTTAGAAAAAGTTAAAGAACGTATTCTTGAATATCTCGCGGTACAACAACGGGTTAAAAAACTGAAAGGGCCTATATTATGTTTGGTGGGGCCACCGGGTGTAGGTAAAACTTCACTGGGTCAGTCAATTGCACGTGCTACAAACCGAAAGTTTACCCGCATGGCGTTGGGCGGGGTGCGTGACGAAGCAGAAATTCGTGGGCATCGCAGGACGTATATTGGTTCATTGCCGGGTAAAGTCATTCAGAATTTAAGTAAAGTGGGGACCCGTAACCCACTGTTTTTACTCGATGAAATTGATAAGATGGCGCAAGATTTTCGTGGCGACCCAGCTTCCGCATTGCTCGAGGTTCTCGACCCGGAACAAAATCATACCTTCGGTGATCACTATCTCGAAGTTGATTTTGACCTTTCAGATGTTATGTTCATTGCGACCTCTAACAGCATGAATATTCCCGGTCCGTTATTAGATCGTATGGAAGTGATCCGCATTCCGGGTTACACCGAAGATGAAAAGATGAACATCGTAAAAAACTATTTGCTGCCCAAGCAAATGGAAAATAATGGCCTTAATAGTGATGAGCTGGAAGTGACTCAGGAAGCCATAATGGATACGGTTCGTTACTACACGCGTGAAGCCGGTGTGCGAAGTTTAGAGCGTGAAATGTCTAAAATTTGTCGCAAAGTAGTGAAAGATGTCTTGATGAATTCAAGCGATGAAAAAGTTATTGTTACCCCGAAAAATTTAGAAAAATATCTGGGCGTGATTCGTTTCCGTTATGGTAAAGCCGAAGATAATGATCAGGTAGGGCAGGTAACGGGTCTGGCATGGACTGAAGTGGGTGGTGAGTTGCTAAGCATTGAAGCGGCAGTTATGCCCGGCAAAGGCAAGCAGACGTTTACTGGCCAGTTGGGCGATGTCATGCAAGAGTCGATATATGCGGCGATGACCGTTGTTAGAAGTCGAGCGGCATCTTTAGGCCTGGAAAATGATTTTTATGAGAATAAAGATATCCATATTCACGTGCCAGAAGGCGCAACCCCTAAAGACGGTCCTAGTGCAGGTATAGGTATGTGTACGGCGATCGTTTCAACCATGACGGGTATCCCGGTGAAATCCAGTGTGGCCATGACAGGTGAAATTACGCTACGTGGTGAAGTATTGCCAATTGGTGGTTTAAAAGAGAAATTACTGGCCGCTCATCGTGGTGGAATTGAAACCATTATTATTCCTCATGAAAATGAGAAGGACCTGGCGGATATTCCGAAAACCGTATTAGATAAACTAGAAATTAAACCCGTACAGTGGATTGATGATGTGCTGGCGATTGCATTGCAAACTGTGCCAACTCCACTTGAAAAAACGACGACTTCGGGGTCAAAAAATAAAAAGTCAAAAAAGGATGATAATTTACGTCATCATTAATATTTGATGATGTAAATGAATATTTCAGTTAGAAAAATATTGAGAATTAATTTCGCTTAATGGGCAAAACAACTAGGGTTGTTACTAGGTTTGACGTAACGATCTTTATTGTTTTTTAATAAATAATGATGATTCTTTGAGCAGAAAAGTCTATGAATTTTAGTTTTGTATAAAAATATATGTTTATTTTCTTATAGAACTTTAAATGTAAAAAATGTTTAACTTTCAGACAAAAGTTGCATTTTTACACTTGACACAAAATTAATTGTTTAAAAAATGACGATATTTACTTAAACCCATTGACACCGCCCTTTCAGGGCTGGTATAAAGTTTGCGCTAGATTTATCTATAATAAATCAATAATTATCGCTCAGGGGAAGTATTGCGATTTTTATAATTTTAGATAGATGAAGTTTCTCCGCAGCATGACTCATTTAAAAAGTCACAAGATGGTAGATACGGGCTTTTATAAAAAATAATTTTTTCCGAAACATCAGTTTCATTTTTAAGATAACCACAAACATTTAGGATAAATAATGAATAAATCAGAATTGATTGACGCTATTGCTGAAAACTCAGGCTTGTCAAAAGCAGATTCAGGTCGTGCATTGGATGCAGTGATTTCATCTGTTTCAGGCGCTTTAAAAGATAATGACCAGGTAACCATTGTTGGCTTTGGTACATTCCTGGTTCGTCAACGTGCAGCACGTGTTGGCCGTAACCCACAAACCGGCGCAGAGATCCAGATTAAAGCGGCAAATGTTCCCGCATTTAAGCCTGGCAAAGCATTAAAAGATGCAGTAAACTAGCGCCCGCACAAAAAGGCGGGTGGTTAGCTCAGCTGGTAGAGCGTCGCCCTTACAAGGCGAATGTCGGGGGTTCGACTCCCTCACCACCCACCACTTGGACCGGTAGTTCAGCTGGTTAGAATGCCGGCCTGTCACGCCGGAGGTCGCGGGTTCAAATCCCGTCCGGTCCGCCATATAAAATAAAAAGGCCCCTGCAGCGAAAGCTGCAGGGGCCTTTTTATTTTATATGCTGGCCCGGAGGGCCATGATGAGAAGCAATTTCAAAAAAAACGCCGGGAGCGTTTTTTAACAGGGTGATGTTTTGTATCACCCATGACATATCATAAAGGCCGCGGAGCGGTGAGGGCAGGATAGCCCGAGTAATCCAGCGTGTAGACTGTACTAGCTCAGACTTCATCTGACAGATTACTATTTTAGCGCCGTATACCCTGCTATAGGCAATGACTCGAACTAGCCAGAAGCGGTCGTTAACCATTTTATTTACTTGATGTATTGTACCCTGCTGTGGCGTATCTCCCTCGGGGAAAGACCGCCGCTTTTTGGCGCTCTGTCCCCTTATTGAGGCCACCAAGAGTTGTGCGGGGTCGTTCATCGCACTGCCCATCTGATCGGAATTACCACATGGGACAGGGCGCTAAAAAGCAGCGGACTGTCCCTGATGGTCATGTTCCTTAACAGGGCAACTTGCCAACAAGCAAAGCAGTTAACCGAACGACCGCTTCAGGGTGTTTTGAGACCCTCATCTACAGTCAATACTATCAGATTAGCTTTTAAGCTATTTTGAAATAGTCCAGACCAGGTTTGAGCTACTACAAGTAGATCCCCATGATTTAACACTGTGCTCTTTGGTTTGACGTGTGTACGTCAACATTAAGTGCTTTTCGTTGAATAACATCCCAGCAAAAGTCGAAACCTATCTAAATGTGCTAATCAGCTGATTTATCAGCATATCTCCTTTTACAAGGCACCACACTCTAGTATCATTCACCGCTAAATAATTAAAGATCAGTCAACAGGCTGAGAATAAAGGGTTTTACAAAATATGTTGCAATCAATACATGACAAAGCAAAAGGCATTCTGGGGATTATTATTGTTGCTTTTCTCGCACTGGTATTCGGTTTATGGGGAATTGGAGATTATTTAACCGGCGCGACTGAAAAGTATGCTGCAAAAGTAGATGATGTTGAAATCAGTCAGTCTCAGTTTGAACAAGGCCTGGCACGAGAACGTCAACGAATGGAACAGATGTTTCAGGGCAAACTTCCAGATAGTCCTGTGTTTGAGCAGCAGATGAAAAAACAGGTGTTAGAACAGCTTATCACTCAGCAGGTAATGCAAAAAATGGTAGTCAATGAAAACTACCGAGTTGCGGATGTTGTATTGGCGCAAAAAATAAAAAATATAGAAGCCTTTCAACGTGACGGAGCATTCGATAATAAAGCTTATCAGGATGTAATTCAGACGCAGGGCATGGGCGTTAAAGCGTTTGAAAATTTATACCGAAGTGACCTTGCAGTTCAACAGTTACAGGATGGATTAACCCGCTCCGCTATCATTGGACAAGCTGAGTTAAATATCATTAATCGAATTCAGCAACAAAGTCGCGAAATTAATTATTTGCAGTTTGATGATGTCAGTTTTCTGGCTGATATAAAGGTCAGTGACGAACAAATTCAGGAATATTTTGAATTAAATCGCAGTCGTTATATGCACCCTGAAATGGTGAGTATTTCTTATGTTGAATTAAATTCGGATAATCTAGCGAAAGATATACCCGTAGATGACGAAGCAGTGCGTCGTTTATACGATGAGTATGTTGCAAATATTGCGAACAAAGAGCAGCGTAAAGCTCAGCATATTTTAATTAGCCTGGCAGCAGATGCAGATGCGGATACGCAAAGTCAGAAGAAAAAAATAGCAGATGATCTGTTAGTGCGCATTAACAAAGGCGAGTCATTTGAAACCCTGGCTAAAGAAAACTCAGAAGATCCAGGCTCTGCTCCCAAGGGTGGTGATTTGGGTTGGGTGAGTAAAGGCATGATGGTGCCTGAGTTTGAGCAAACTTTATTTAAACTGAAAAAGGACCAGGTATCGGAGGCCGTTAAGTCATCATTCGGTTATCACCTTATTCGGTTTAATGAAAGCAAATCAACCGACGTGGCAAGTTTTGAGGCTAAAAAATCTGAGTTAGTCAAACAACTTAAAGCGCAGGCCTTAGAAGATGGTTTTTATGAAAAATCTGAACTAATGGCGACGACGGCTTATGAAAATGATCAAAGCCTGGTTGAAGTGTCTGATGCATTGGGTATTGAAATAAAAACAACGGAATCTTTTTCGCGTAATCGCGGCTTAGGTGTCGCGTTAAACAAAAAAGTACGTGATGCTGCATTTACACCCGATGTAATGACGGGAGGTAGAAACTCTGAAATTATTGAAATTTCAAAAAACCATGTGGTGGTCTTAAGAGTGGATACGCACACAGAAGCTAAGCAGAAGGCATTAGGTGAAGTTAAAAATTTAATTAAAGCCGCTATCAGCACGGAGCAAGCTAGAGAAAAATCGATGGCGCTAGCGTTAGAAGCTTTAGCGAAATTAGAAACCGGTGAATCAATTGAAAGTAAAGCCGTGCAAGTTTCCGCGAAGTTAACTAAATTAGGCTCTGTTAAGCGTGACAATAGCGCAGCCAATAAGCCAATTTTGAAAGAAGCCTTTACCATGCCAAAACCGTCATCAGATAAGCCAAAGTATAAAGTGTTTGAAGTTGCTGGTGGCACCGCGGTCATTGAACTTAAATCAGTTACAGCACCTGCACCAGCCAGTGCGGAGCAAATACAGCTTATGGATAAGCAGATTAGCTCTGAACAGGCAAATCGTGATATGGGTGCGGTTCTTGAGTACTTAAAGTCACAGTCTAAGATTACTCGTTCGGCTGAACTTTAAGTGTTTAAAGCGTTTACTCAGTTACAGTTACACTGGCAAATACTAATAGCGCTTGTGCTGGCAGTATTGGCCGGACTGTTAAGCGGAACGGATGCCGCTTTATTTGGGGTCACTTTTTATAGTGTGTTTGAGTTTGTTGGAGTACTGTTTTTAAATGCATTAAAAATGTTAATTGTGCCTCTCGTAATTTCTTCTATTATTGTTGGCATAATGGGAATCGGATCGGGTGAAAACCTGAGTCGGCTCGGCGGTAAAACATTAACGTATTATGCACTCACCAGTTTTTTGGCCATTATGACCGGCCTAATTCTCGTTAACCTCACCATGCCGGGGATCAGCGATGGCCAACCACTTAAAGACGTTATTGGATTGGCAGCGGTTCCCGACTCAGTTACTGAAAATGTTGAAGGTAAGGGCAGTAGTGATATCGTAGCGGTATTTTTGCGCATGGTACCACCTAACATTATATCGGCAGCCGCTCAAGGGCAAATGCTAGGGCTCATTTTTTTCAGTTTACTGTTTGGGTTTTTCATGACCAAACTCAGCGGTGCAAAAGCCGAAGTAATGGAAAATTTTTGGCAGGCTGTGCTTGACGTCATGATGCACATGACCAACTGGGTAATGAAGTTTGCACCAATTGGTGTGTTTGCATTGGTTGCGAAAGTCGTTGCAGTATCAGGTGTCGAAGTGTTTTTACCTTTGGCGGTGTTTTTCTTAACTGTACTGGCCGCATTAGCCGTGCATTTTATTCTCACCCTGTCATTAATACTTCGTTATGTCGCAAAAGTGAACCCGCTGTTGCATTACAAAGCCATGTCTGCGGCATTACTCACCGCTTTTTCCACCAGTTCATCTTCTGCAACGTTACCGTTAACGATGGAATGCGTCGAACACAAGGCCGGCGTTTCTAATCGAGTCACCAGTTTTACCCTGCCTTTAGGCGCAACCGTTAATATGGATGGCACCGCATTATACGAATGTGTGGGCGCAATGTTTATTGCGCAGGCTTATGGGCTGGACTTAAGCTTAACAACACAGTTTACCATTGTGTTTGTTGCATTGGTCACCTCGATCGGGGTGGCCGGAATTCCATCGGCAAGTCTGGTGGCAATTAGTATTATTCTGGGTGCAATTGGTTTGCCACTGGAGGGTATCGGCTTAATACTGGCTGTTGATCGTGTGTTAGATATGTGCCGCACGGCGGTTAACGTGTTTAGTGATTCGGTTGCGGCGGTGGTGATTGGTAAGCTTGAAGGTGAGAAGAATATCCTGCAAAGCTAGCTTGCAGGATACAAACCATTAGCCCGTCATTCAGCCTCGTTAATCAAGCCGACGATATGGAATCCACTATCCACATAAATGACTTCGCCGGTAATGCCACGCGCCAGTGATGAGCTTAAAAATGCACCCGTATTACCCACGTCATCAATGCTCACATTTCTGCGCAATGGGGCTGAGCTTTCTACCTGGTCGAAAATTTTCGAAAAGCCACCCACTCCCGATGCCGCCAGGGTTTTTATTGGGCCGGCTGAAATGGCATTCACCCGAATGCCTTCAGGGCCTAAATTTTGTGCCAGATAACGCACATTAGCTTCTAAGCTGGCTTTGGCTAATCCCATTACATTGTAGCCAGGAAACGTTCTTTCAGAGCCGAGGTAACTCATCGTCAAAATTGCTGCATCTTCGCGATCTTGCATCATGTGCCGTCCGGCCTTCGCAATGGCCGCCAGGCTATATGAGCTGACATCGTGTGCGGTGTTAAAGCCTTCGCGAGACAGGTTGTCCAGATAATCGCCTTCCAGCAATTCTTTTGGGGCATAAGCAATGGAGTGCACTAGAATATCAAACGAATCCCAGTAATCATCCAAATGTTCAAATACCGCTTCTATTTCTTCATCGTCTTCCACGTTGCAGGGAATGACGATGTCGGAGTCTAGTTGCCCGGCTAACTTTTCAACTCGTTCGCGTAATCTTTCGTTTTGAAACGTAAATGCCAGCTCACAGCCCTGGCGATGCATGGCCTGTGCAATTCCCCAGGCGATAGAGCGAGTACTAGCTACGCCAAAAATTAAAGCGCGTTTACCTGATAAAAACCCCATTAAAGGACTCCTGATTTTTATAGTTATAATTGCGAAGCATACTTGGTATGCTATGGGTATGAAAGCTTCTCGATTTAACCCATAATAATTATTTTTTCAATACGCTGATAATATGACGATAAAAACTGGATTGCACCCCTTTAAATGCATTTTTTTTATTTTAATTGCAATCTATAGCCTAAATCACTCTACGATTGCGTTAGCTGCCCCATCTGCAGCAATGGGTTACACGCCCAAATACCCCGCCAATTTTAAGCAATTTGATTATGTCGATCCTAATGCAAAAAAGGGCGGGCGGTTAGTGCTTGCGGGTACCGGTGCGTTTGATAGCTTTAACCCGTTTATTTTAAAAGGCTTAGCAGTAGAAGGCACGGGCTTACTGTTTGATACCTTGATGGTGGCGAGTAAAGATGAGCCCTTTAGCAAGTATCCATTAATTGCCAAAGATATACAGCTGGCTAAAAACAAACTGTCTGTAAACTTTGAAATTGATCCAAGAGCACGATTTAATAATGGCGATAAAATAACCGCAGAAGATGTGAAATTTTCATTCGATACTATCGTGTCTGAACAGGCGCATCCGCAATTTAAATTTATTTTCGCCGATGTTAAAGATGCTGTAGTGATAGATGAGTATACAGTACGGTTTAATTTTAAGAGAGTGAATCCGGAATTGCACTTAATTCTGGGTGATATTTCAATCTTTTCTAAAAAATGGCTGGACGGAAAATCGTTTGATAAGCTAACCGAAGTCAAGCCGATTGCCAGCGGGCCCTATACTATTAAGCGTTACGACCTGGGAAAGCGTATTACTTATGAGCGTAATATGAATTACTGGGCAAATGATTTAGCCAGCCGACGCGGGCAGTATAATTTTGCGGAAATACAATATAAATATTATCAGGATTTAGTGATTTCACTAGAAGCGTTTAAGGCAGGCGAGTTTGAATTTCGACATGAATATTATTCAAAACTCTGGGCACGTGAACATAATGGGCCAAATTACGATACGGGCAAAATAATAAAAGAAAATTTACCCAACAGCAATAATGCAGGCATGCAGGGTTTTGTTTTTAATACCCGTCGAGAACTCTTTAAAGACCCGGTTGTCAGACGCGCAATCACCTTGGCATTTGATTTTGAATGGTCCAATAAACGTCTGTTTTACAATCAGTATGTGGTGAATGATAGTTACTTTAGTAACACCGAATTGCAGGCTACGGGCATACCGCAGGGTGAAGAACTCGCTTTGTTAAAGCAATATAAAGATCAGTTGCCGGCAGCGGTTTTTACACAACCGTGGAAAGCCGTCAGCACAAAATCACCCGGCTCATTGCGGAAAAATTTACGTGAAGCCAGAGATATATTACATGAAGCTGGCTGGCGAGTGAAAGAGGGTGTGCTGATAAATAAAAAAGATCAGCCACTCAGGTTTGATGTGTTGCTAAGACAGAAAGGTATGGACAGAATATTAGCGCCTTTTGCACGTAACTTGGCAAAACTGGGCATCGTGATGAAATATCGAACAGTGGATCGCTCATTATATTATCGAAGGGCCAGAGCATTTGATTACGATATGATTGTTGGGAGCTTTCAACAATCCATGTCGCCGGGTAATGAATTGCGTAATATGTTTCATTCAATATCGGCCAATAAAAAAGGTTCAAGAAATTCTATTGGGGTTAGTGATCCGGTAGTCGATGCTTTAGTTGATAAGATTATTTCATCTGAAAATCGTGATAGTTTAATTGTCGCCTGCCGTGCTCTGGATCGGGTTTTGTTAAATGGTAATTATCTGGTACCAAACTGGTATATTAATACACACCGCATTGCATACTGGGATAAATTTAATCGGCCAACAACCATACCCCTTTATTATAATCCGAAAGACTGGATGATTTCGAGCTGGTGGATAAAATAACGGGCTATATTTAATTCACATTAAATGCTTAAAATAAACGCTAGCCATGCATGGCAAAAAACGAAGTCCCCACTAAATATTATAATAAATAACTGAAAAAACTATGGCAAGTTACATACTAAAACGTTTGCTCTTAATGATACCGACCTTATTCGGTGTCATGCTGGTGACTTTTATCGTTACCCAGTTTGTGCCCGGTGGTCCGGTTGAACAATTAATTAGTCAAATGGAAGGTGGTGTGGGTGGTGGTGAAATCAGTACAACCACCACCAGCCTCTATCAGGGGAATAAGGGGCTTGATCAGGAGCAAATTGATAAACTAAAAGCGCTGTATGGTTTTGATAAACCAGCATACCAGCGTTTCTTCGACATGATGTTGCGTTATGTGCAATTTGATTTAGGCGACAGTTATTTTCATAATAAATCGGTAATGGAACTAATGATTTCCAAGTTACCGGTCTCAATTAGTTTAGGTGTCTGGTCATTTGTGCTGGTTTATCTAACCTGCATACCACTTGGCATAAAAAAGGCCGTGCGCGACGGCACAAAATTTGATGTGATTACCAGCACGATTATTTTAATCGGATATGCGATTCCTGGTTTTGTGTTAGGTGTTGCATTGTTAGTGATATTTGGTGGTGGCAGTTTCTTTGATGTGTTTCCGTTAAAAGGTCTGGTTTCAGATAACTGGGATGAATTACCCTGGTATCAACAAATAAGCGATTATTTATGGCATATGATATTGCCCATTATCGCATCAACAGTAGGTAGCTTTGCCGTGCTAACGATGTTGACTAAAAATAGTTTTTTGGAAGAAATTAGAAAACAGTATGTACTAACCGCCAGAGCAAAAGGTTTAGGCGAATCTTCAGTGCTTTATCATCATGTATTCCGAAATGCGATGATTCCAATTATTACCGGATTTCCCGGTGCATTTATTGCGGCTTTTTTCACGGGTAGTCTATTGATAGAAACTATTTTTTCACTGGATGGTTTAGGTTTGTTGTCCTATGAATCCATTTTAAAGCGCGATTATCCGGTCGTGTTGGGTAGCTTGTTCTTTTATACCATTTTAGGATTGTTTGCAAAACTGCTGGCCGATGTCAGTTATGTGTTGATTGATCCGAGAATTCAATTTGACTCGGTGGATAGCTAATGAATAATAATCATTTGTCCCCTAATTATTTATCACCAGGGCAAAGATCCTGGTTGCGCTTCAAAGCTAATCGACGCGGCTACTATAGCTTATGGATTTTTTCTTTCATATTTGTGTTAAGCCTGTTTGCCGAATTTATCAGTAACGATAAGCCGCTACTTGTGCATTTTCAGGATGCTTATTATTTTCCGGTGTTTAAGTTTTATAAAGAAACCGAATTTGGTGGTGATTTTGAAACCGAAGCCGATTATCAGGATAAATACGTCAGAAATATTTTAACTAAAAATGGTAACTGGATGATCGAACCGTTAAATCCATTTAATCATACATCCATCAGTTATGATTCCGACTTACCTAATCCTGCACCGCCATCTGATTTTAATATGCTAGGGACGGATGACCGGGGGCGGGATGTGCTGGCACGATTAATTTATGGTTTTCGACTTTCAATTTTATTTGCGATGGCTTTAACCATTGTGGGCACCGCTATGGGTATTTTTGCCGGCATGGTGCAGGGCTATTTTGGTGGTAAAGTCGATTTGTTTTTTCAACGATTTATCGAAGTTTGGGGTTCTATGCCCGAGCTGTATTTATTAATTATATTTGCGTCTATTTTCCAACCGAGTGTATGGTTGTTAATTGTTTTACTATCGATGTTTGGCTGGATGGGGCTGTCTGATTATGTACGGGCAGAATTTTTAAAAGGCCGCAATCTGGATTATGTGAAATCTGCAAGAGCGCTAGGTTTAACGGATAGTGGAATTATGTTGAGGCATTTGTTGCCGAATAGCCTGACGCCGGTTATTACGTTTATGCCATTTAGAATTTCCGGAGCAATATTGGCGCTAACCAGTCTGGATTATTTAGGATTAGGTGTGCCGGCAGATACACCTAGCCTGGGCGAGTTGTTATCACAGGGCAAAGAAAATATTTCTGCCTGGTGGTTGTCTCTTTCAACCTTTGGAGTGTTAGTAGGGGCTTTAATGATGTTGATTTTTATTGGTGAAGCTGTGCGAGAAGCGCTGGATACCCGAAGAGTATGAATAAAATGGATATGGAAGATAATAAAGACATAATATTCAGTATTAAAAATTTATCGGTCGATTTTAAAGCCGCCAATGAAATTGTGCATGCAGTCAAAAATATTAGTTTTGATATTGCGCATGGAAAAAATATTGCACTGGTAGGTGAGTCGGGCTCAGGTAAGTCGGTTACGGCTTTGTCGTTATTGAATTTACACGATTCATCCCATGTTAATTATCCATCAGGGGAAATAATTTACCAGAAGCAAGATTTATTATTGCAAACCGAACGGCAGTTACAGCGCATTCGAGGCAGTGATGTTGCAATGATTTTTCAGGAACCGATGACATCGTTAAATCCGGTTTACCCGGTTGCCAAACAGATGATAGAACCTTTAATGCTGCACCAGAAGCTAAGCAAAGCCGCTGCTTTAAAGCGCAGTATTGAATTGTTTGAGCGAGTGGGTATTCCTGAACCGTCGCGCCACATAAACAGTTTTCCTCATATGATGTCCGGCGGGCAACGTCAGCGGGTGATGATTGCAATGGCTCTGGCTTGTCATCCCAAACTACTTATTGCCGATGAACCGACGACCGCATTAGATGTGACTATTCAAAAACAAATTTTAGAATTGATAAAAGATTTACAAACTGATTTTAATATGTCGGTGTTAATGATTACTCATGATTTAAATTTGGTAAAACATTATTCAGATTATGTTTGTGTGATGAATCAGGGCGAAATTGTCGAACAGAACCCGGTGCAAGCTGTATTTGATAACCCACAGCATGACTATACCAAACACCTGTTAGCTTCATTACCGGAAAGACAGGTTGACGATGTTGTTGAAAATACTGAGATACTGCTGCAGGGAAAAGACTTGCGAGTTTATTTCCCCATTACTAAAGGTTTTTTAAAGCGTAAAGTGGATGAAGTTAAAGCCGTCGATCAGATTGATTTGCATTTGTCCAAAGGCGAAACCCTGGGAATTGTGGGTGAGTCGGGTTCAGGTAAAACAACACTGGGCATGGCGTTGTTAAGGTTACAAAATTCCACGGGTGAAATTCATTTTAATCAGCAACGAATTGATGTATTAAAAGAGTCAGAAGTTCGGCCCTTGCGAAAATCATTTCAGGTAGTATTTCAAGATCCATTTTCATCACTGTCGCCGCGTATGACAGTTGAGCAAATTGTAGGGGAAGGTCTAACGGTTCACTTTCCTGAATTAAACGCTGAGCAACGCCGTAAAAAAGTCACCCGAGTTTTAAGTGAAGTCGGGCTGGATGATTCTATACTTTGGCGTTACCCCCATGAATTTTCAGGTGGTCAGCGGCAACGTATCGCAATTGCCAGAGTCGTTATTCTGGAGCCGGAATTAATTTTACTGGATGAACCCACGAGCGCCTTGGATGTGTCAGTGCAAAAACAGGTGCTTGAATTACTGGTGCATTTACAGAAAAAATATAACATTAGTTATTTGTTTATTAGCCATGATTTGAGTGTGATCCGTGCTATTTCGCATCGAGTCATGGTGATGAAACAAGGCAGGCTGGTCGAGCAGGGTGAGACCCAAGTGCTGTTTAATGAGCCGCAACAAAATTACACCAAAGAATTACTAAATGCAGCCCTGGTCTAACTAGAATATTAAATGAGACACTAATAGAATGTTCAGCATTTTTTCAGGCGCTATAGTCTATACTCAAAATATCATCTAAATTTTTATTATAGTTCAACTGAGTGACTCTCGAATGACTAAAAATGAACGACGCCAATATCAACGTATCCCCTTTATTGCCTATGTGCATGTGCAACATAACGGACAACAATGGAGTTGTGTGCTTGAAGATATTTCATTGAAAGGAATGTTAATCGAGGCACCTGAAAATATAGAAGCTGATCTCTCAGGCACATATGATATAGAACTGGTGCTGGGTGAAGGTGCCCAAATTAATATGCAGGCCAGCATTAGCCACATGGAAAAAAAGCATTGGGGGCTTCAGTGGGGGAATATTGATCTTGAGGGGCTAACGCACTTGCGCCGTCTGCTTGAGCTTAATATGGAAGACCCAGCAGAAATGCACCGCGAGATCGCAGAACTAGGATAGCCTGTGCATTTTTTGTTTATATCCTGCTGTTAACCTGGATCAACGCCATCCGCTGTTTATCCCTAATTTACTCTCCCTTTGTGGGGCAATTTTTCCTTTTTGCCGTCTGATCCGCCAACTCACTACGCCTAAATAATTCTTGACTAAAATACTAGGTTAATGCAATATCCTACTAAATTACTCAGGAATTATCGGGTGCACTATGAGACTTTCAACTAAGGGCCGTTATGGCGTAACAGCAATGATGGATTTGGCGATACATGACAACGCCGGTCCCGTTACATTGGCAGATATATCGCAATGTCAGGGTATTTCCCTGTCTTACCTCGAGCAACTTTTTTCCAAGCTGCGCAAAGCCAATTTGGTTGAAGGCGTGCGTGGCCCGGGCGGTGGATATCGCTTATCGCGCCCTGCCGATGAAATTAATATTGCCGAAATTATCAGTGCGGTCGACGAAAAAGTCGATGTAACCCGTTGTAACAAGGAAAGTAATTGTCAGGATGGAATGCGTTGCCTGACCCATGATTTATGGATGGAGTTAAGTGACCGTCTATACAGCTTTTTATCGGGTATAACACTGGCGCAGTTTGTCAATCGTCCAGGTATTCACGAGTTGGCCATTAAACGTGACAATATCAATGGCAGATTTATATTGGCTCGCCGACAGGCGGAAGTCTTACAGCAGCAGAGAAAAGCATCGTGAGCAATACCAAACTAAATACAAGCCAGCCAAATACAAGCCAGGCAAACCCAGGCCAGCCAAACCCAGGCCAGGCAACCCTGAACTTGCCAATCTATTTCGACTATGCCGCCACCACGCCGGTAGACGAGCGCGTCGCCCAGGTGATGATGAAATACCTC
>Ga0316206_1000285_pt1 | contig 79893 bp, 80 predicted proteins | sample 6monthpyrite_MG_FD_204942 | JGI IMG/M metagenome (GOLD analysis project Ga0316206, IMG submission 204942) | Microbial mat bacterial communities from mineral coupon in-situ incubated in ocean water Damariscotta River, Maine, United States -... | ecosystem: Environmental > Aquatic > Marine >...
ACTCTTCACACTTTAGCAGAGCAGCACGCCGGCTCATTAATGAACCAGTATGCATTTCCTTTAATTCTTCAACTGTTTTTATTTCAACTCGACTAGTCATTTCTATTATTTAACACATAACGTTTGAAACAAGCGGCCGTCAAACCGCGGTGCGGGTTGGCGGTCCGGCGCGCATAGCGCGCGAACTTGGTTGACTTGTTATGTGAGTTATTTCTCATTCATTTTTTTCTCAATCTTGTTTTTTAACTCAACAATTTGGCTTTGATGGAAATAACGTCCGCCAGCAAATTCACAGCAGAAAAATATCGATCTACCGTTCGTTTCCTTAATTACGTTGTTAATATACTGATACGCTTCTTTTATATTTTTGTTGTTATCATAGTAAAGTTCAGCAAGATTATATTCAGCAATACGGGCATCACTATTTTGATTAAAATACCCAGATTTACCAGTTGCGCCAACTAGTTTTCCTTCAGCCCAATCTCCACTCGCTTTTTTCGCTATTGTCTTTTTATACCAATATTCGGCTTTATCTAGATCAACTTTTGTTCCATTCCCAGTTGCATAAAATATTCCCAACCTTAATTGAGCCCAAGGTTCACCTGCCTCTGCTCTGGGCTTTGCTATTTCAAAAGCGCGTTTAAAATTATTTGAATTCCACGCCATATCAGTCGTACGTTCACCAGGATTTGGGTTTGGGCCTGCACAACCTGAAACTACAAGAACAATGACAAATATGGCTATAAATTTATTCATGATTTCCCCCTTACAACTCATAACGCTTAAATAACCGGCGCGCGGCTTTTTGCGCGTCCGGCGTGTGGAACACGCGAAGTTGATTTTATTGTTAGGCTATTATTCATGACAATGTATAACCGTAACCAGTTGGTAGACATATTCCAGATATTCTTGCTGCCTGATGGTCTGCTTTCGGAAAAAGTTTTAAAAAATCTTCATGACTAGTTTTGCAATTATGAAGTATTTTATCTTTTAATGCCTTGCTTGAAGGATAACACTGGGATTCATTATAGTAATTTCTAAATTCATTCAAAATACACCAGTGATTATCTTTTAATATTAAATTATCTTGAGAAGCTAAAACCTCTCCAACTTTTTTACTCCAATCATCTAGATTACAAATATATAATCCTTCTAGACCTTCTACTTTTCTCATTTCAATATTATTTCCATTAATATTTAGAGTTTCCATTGTATTTTTTATTAGCCTAATAGTTGACTATACGGACCCCGTTGGGTCCGTATAGTTAATATAATAAACTTCTAATGTATTAACATAATTCATTGTTTTCTTAAGAAATTATACTCTAACTGCCTAGATATCAAAACGAGCAAATACTGACACGTCTTGCAGTTTGCAACTGTTTTAATTATGCAAAATATCAGATGAAAAATCCTTTGTACGGAGAAGTAACGACCGCTATTGGGTGACGCAGTTAGCGAGATTTTTTGCTATTTTCAATGTCCGCTGTGGGTCGTCAGCAGTCATCTATTCCAATGTTTCAGATCGGCCAGCAGCTGCCGTTCGTATTAATTTTAATTTTCTTACCAGCATGCTGAAAGCGGACGTTCAACGTTTGAGTTAAGCGGCGCCAGAAAACCGCGAAGCGGTTTTGGCGTCCACGCACTTGAACGACTTGTTAGGCGTTTTTAGCTTTTTCATACTGTTCCTTTACAGAAGTTCGCTCTAACATCATAAGAGTAAATATTGATAATAGCGTCCCATAGGGAAAAAACATGATTCTTGGAATAGCTACTATGAGACTAAATATTCTATTTTTTCTTTTTTTAATATACGTGCCTGATACTATTTCACATATTCCATATATAATTCCAAGCACAACAAAAAATGCAAATATACTAAAAAATATTTTCATAAACTTTAAAGCGTTTTCTGACTCTTCGAGATTTTCATGATTCACGATATCAGGATTAAATGCGATGAAACCGATAAAAATCAAATAGATTATAAAGAATGATGAAAAGACGATAGTCATTGCACCTGATATGTAATGGAACAACGAAAGCCATTTAAGCCTTTCATTATCAATAATTTCTATTTCTTCTTTGCTATCCATTAATTATTCGCCTAACGGTTAAGCCAAGTGGCGCTTTCAGCGACCACTTGGGCGCCTTGTTAGCGATTACTTGGACAAATAAGCAATAACATTAGCTTGCTTTAATATTTCAATTACCCCGAGTGCAATGGTACCATTTAGAACTCGCCACATATTACCAGGGCTGCCTTGGGAAACATGAATAGTATAAGATTCGCTGTTTCCTAACTTATACTCTAAATCCATAGTTGATGAAAAATGAAAAAACTTTTGTTCTGCCTTGATATTGACAACTTTAACTTCAATTATTTTATTCACATCAGACGCTATTTTCTGCGTGTTCTCTGATATTTCTTTTTCTAGTTGAGTCTTCAAGTGCTCTGTCACTGTTTTATAGTCGCCTTCCCAGTCCAGTGTTGAGGCAAAAAATGTGTGTTTTGTCGAATCTGTTTGTGTGTTTATAACTTGAACACTCCCTTTCATAACAAAATCATCGATTCTATCATTGGCTATCTCATACTCTTGCGGATAATAGCTAACTGTTCCACATGAAGAAAGAACGATTGTTAAGGCAATTAGTGCAATATACTTCACTATTTATCTCCTACTTATTTGAATAATTTTAATTCGTTAACAGTTATATAGATGACATGTCGCAATTTACCTTATTAGGCGACCGGTCGCCTAACACCCGATTTAGCTGATATTGCGACCGCTTCTGTTTGTTTTTCGTCCACGTTTAGATTGTGCCATAAGAAACGATAATATTGAATGACGGCTTTAGATCGATTTCAATTCTATATTAGCTTTCTCTAACAGGCCGCAAAGGGTCGTTTCCAGTCATTCAAACTCGGTCATAAATTCAGTCTTAGCCTGTCAAAGACTATGCGACCTTACTTTCATCAACCCAAACCCCAACAAATTCAAACCTCGCCACTTTGCTGGATTGCTTGCATCTGGATGACTTTGTTCTAAACCTATGCCCCAAATTTTATCATGGGGACTTGCCTCTACCAGCACTTTGTCACCGGTGGTTTTCAAAAATGTTTTTAGTTTTTCATTTTGTGAAAACTTTGCCTGGTTGCCACGCACCACAATATCGACGCGGTGTTTTTTCCAGAGAGCTTCTTGATACCCTTTCACCGTTCGCCCGAGTTCTTTTGCATCATTGGGATCGTTTGCTACCAGGATTTTCTCCAGCGCTTGCTTGTCATTAAACAGGCGTGCCTTTTCGGCCATCATGTAATGCTCTGCAGTTGGGTAGTGGATGCCATCATTATCAAACCCTGCCGGGTACCACTGGCTTAGGCATTCCTTACCCACGCCGGTCTTATTATTATTGGTCGCGGTGTGTCCCCAGAAAAATAAATACTCCACCTTATTGTCTTCGGCGATATGGGCGATCAGTTCATCTCTGTTACGAAGCGCTGAAGGTGACACCGTTACGCTCCTTCTTCGTCAATGAGCGATCTAGCCCGTTTGCCCAGCTCTCGTATGGCCTCGGCCATTGACTGGCCTTGCGCTATTTGCGCAGTAACAAAGCTGGCCTTAGCCAGTACGTTCATCACCTCTTCCAGCGTGCCCGCGCTGTAACAGGGGTTTGGCTTGTTCTCTAGCGCCTGCGTCATGCAGTGGTCTATTGAATCGACATCAAAGCGTTTTGCCAGCTCGCGTATTTCGGCGATGTGCATGGTGGCGTGTGTTTGTTGTTTTTGTTGACGCTGTGTTTGTATTTCCTGGGTTTCTATTTCCATAGCCAGTACTCCTCTTTTTTAACATGTAACCCGTGTGGTTAAAATCGAATTCTCATTTTTGGTCGAAATGACATTTCGCCTTGACTTTGTGTAAAGACTACACTAACTTGTTAGTGTAATCAAGACACAAACTAGAGGCAGGACTATGTATCAATATGACTATCCCCATCCAGCGGTCACCACGGACATCGTGATTTTCACGATTCGTGATAAGCAGCTGAAATTGCTACTGATTATGCGTGGTGGTGAGCCCCATAATGGCAAATGGGCGCTACCCGGGGGGTTTGTGCAGCTGGATGAGGATCTGGAGTCCGGTGCCCGCCGTGAGCTGGCGGAGGAAACGGGGATTTCCGGTGTTTTCCTGGAGCAGCTTTACACCTTTGGGGCGGTGGATCGGGATCCGCGTGAGCGGGTGATTACGGTGGCCTACTATGCCCTGATTAGTTCGGACAAGGTGGTGCTGCAGGCGGCCACGGATGCCGAGGCGGTGGGCTGGTTCAGCATGGATGACTTGCCGGAGCTGGCGTTTGATCACCAGAAGATTGTGGATATGGCGCACGAGCGTCTGGTGGCCAAGCTCGACTACTCCACGATTGCATTTCAGTTTATGCCTGAGGCCTTCAGCCTGAGTGAGTTGCAGGAGGTGTATGAAATCATTCTGCGCGAGGAGATGGACCGGCGTAATTTTCGCAAGTGGGTGCTGGCGCTGGAACAGATTGAAGAAAACGGTGAGGAGCGTCGCGAAGGCGCGCACCGCCCTGCCAAGCTTTATCGGGTTATCAACCCGGGCCGAGTTGAGATTATTAAATAACTGATTAACTGGATTCCCGCCTGCGCGGGAATGACGAAGGAAAGAGAGGTAAACCATGAACACACTGACATTAGCACACTACTACACCACGCCGGATGTGCAGGCGATGGCCGATTATGTGGGTGACAGTCTTGAGCTGGCGCTGATCGCGCAACGTGAAAAAGTCGATCGCATTGTGTTTGCCGGTGTGCAGTTTATGGCGGAGACCACCAAGATGTTGAACCCGGAGGCGCAGGTGATTTTGCCCGATGAAAGGGCGACCTGTTCGCTGGTGACGCAGACCGATATCGCGGCGTTAAGACAGTGGCGCGAAAAATATAGCGACCATGTGCACGTGAGTTACATCAACTCCAGTGCCGAGCACAAAACCCTGTCGGACTGGATTGTGACTTCGCGGAATGTGGATGACATTATTGCCATCATTTATGCCGAGGGGAAAAAAGTGATTTTCTCACCGGACCGCAACATGGGTGCCTATTTGAATTATCAATACGGTTACGACATGCCGTTATGGAGTGCGGTGTGTGAGGTGCATGACAAATTTAAAGATGAACAAATTGAAACCATCATGCAACACACCGAGGGCGCGGTGTATTTGCTGGCGCACCCGGAGTCACCGTTGCCAGTGTTGAAACGCGCTGACCTGGTGGGCTCGACGAAGCAGATGTTGGAGTGGGTAGAGAATTTTAATAGCGAGGCCGGTACGATTTATGTTGCAACCGAGGAAGGCCTGTTACACAACATGCGCCAGTTGCGCCCTGAGCTGAATATACAACAGGCACCTATCTATAGTGGTTGTCAGTGTAACGCCTGCCCTTACATGAAACGTAACACGGTGGAGCTGGTTAAGCGTTCACAACAAGGGGATGGGTTTGTTATCGATTATCTGGATGATGAGACCATCATCAAGGCAAAAGCGCCGATTGAAAGAATGTTGGCGTTTAGTAAAAAACAGATTGATAAGAATGCGGCTTGAGTCACAGGCAGCAAACCAACATAGAGGAGGACAACATGAAACCGACATAGCGACGTAAACAACAATATGAGCTTCATGCTCATCAGGAGGTGTACCATGACAGACATTAAAAAAACATTATTCTTTAAACACTTGCGAAGCGAATCGAACATGCACGTTCGACGCTTCAGAAAAGGTCGCCTTGTTAAATCCGGCAAGGGCCTTGCTTTCTGGTTTATTCCAATGAGGACCAGTATTGCTGAAGTTCCGACGGACGATCGTGAATTGCAGTTTATTTTTCAGGGTCGTTCACGCGACTTTCAGGAGGCAACCATCCAGGGTGAACTTATTTATCGTGTCACCGATCCGGATTGCCTGGCTGAACGCATCGACTTTTCGATTGACCTGAATTCGGGCCTACACCGGAATGCGCCGCTGGAACAGCTTGCCTCTTTGTTTACCAACACGGTACGCAAGCATGCCACCCGCTATATCGCGAGTAAGGATATACGCCAGCTCATTGTTGATGGGCCGGAAAATATTCTCATTGCGATTGAGCAAGGTTTTGCAGCCGAGAATGTGTTTGCAGAGATGGGGCTGGACGTTGTCAGTCTTGGTATCAATGAGATTAGTCCTGTTGCGGAGCTGGAAAAGGCATTGCAGATCCCAACGCGCGAAAGCATCCAGCAAAATGCCGATGAAGCAACCTTCCAACGACGTGCACTGGCTGTCGAGAAAGAGCGGGCGATTGCAGAGAATGAATTGCAAAGCCAGATCGAACTGGCCGTACGTGAAGAAAACCTTATCTCACAACAGGGCACGAACGAACGGCGTCGCGTTGAAGAAGAGGCCACGGCTGAAGAAACATCCGTTAAGGCACTTATTGAACGTGAACGGATCCAGTCCGAAGCTGTTGCATTAACCGCCAGGCTGGACGCTGAGTCTGAAAGTGAGCGTCAACGCATCACCTCACAATCGGATAGCGAAGCACAGCGTCTTGCGGCTGATACCCGAGCACAAACCCGACGGACACTGGGTGCCGCCGAAGCCGAAACGATTCTTATTGAAGGTAAAGCCGAGGCTGAAAAGGTTGAAGCGATTGGTCTGGCAGAGGCAGCAGGCGAGAAGGAACGGATGTCTGTCTACGAGACTTTACCCGCCAATGTTGTGTTTGCACTGGCATTGCAGGAAGTGGCCGGTAAGCTGGAGAAGATCGAACACATCAACATTACACCGGATGTGTTATCAACCAACCTTGCAGATTTGTTTGCGGCAGGTGCGCAAACAGTTAAGAGTCTGGGAGGTGAATGATGAGTACCTTGATCCCTCGGGTTGTCGTGATTACGCGCGAAACAGAATACGAACTGTTGCTCGCGCGTCACGCAACCTGTGGTCAGGCTGAGTTCTTTCTGCGTGAGCGTGGTCAGTCCATCGACCAGATTGAACAACGCCATAAGCATCATGAAGCCACTTTGCATAAAGTTATCTCCTCTATCCCGACTGACTGGCGACGTAACCAGGTTAAACGGCAAGAGCTGGATCGTTTTCTGTTTGAACCTGAAGACCTGGTGATTGCGGTCGGGCAGGACGGGTTGGTAGCAAACACCGCCAAGTATCTTGATGGTCAGCGCGTGATTGGTGTTAACCCGGACAAGGACTTGTATGACGGAATCCTGGTGCCTTTTTCAGGTACAGAGGCTAGCAATATTCTGGTACCCGCAATGTACAACGATATCGATGTTCAGTATCGAACCATGGCGCAGGTGGATCTTGATGACGGGCAACGTCTCTTTGCATTGAACGAGTTATTCATCGGGCACCATAGCCACCAATCTGCACGTTATACAATTGGCACGGCAGACCGAAAAGAACATCACTCATCATCCGGGGTGATTGTGACGACCGGCACGGGTGCGACGGGTTGGGCGCGATCGATTCATCGTGAACGTCATGACAAGTTACACCTGCCCTCCCCTGAAGATGAAACCCTGGCCTTTTATGTGCGTGAAGCTTTTCCAAGTATTGCTACGGGTACGCACATAACATCGGGATTAATCGACAAGGGACAAACGCTAGAGATTCGCTCGGAACTCAATGAAGGGGGGGTTATCTTTGGTGATGGTATCGAGGCAGACTACTTGTCTTTTAACTGGGGTATGCGTGCCACCTTTACGGTCGCGCGTAACAAATTATCGATGGTACAACCGGCGGCTATTACTATTTCGGAAAAGGGAGAGAAAATGGTAGCGAGGGGGAGACTTGAACTCCCGACCTCAGCATTATGAATGCTGCGCTCTAACCAGCTGAGCTACATCGATAATTCTTTATATATCAAACAATCAGTTACGGCGCTTATGTTTATTCAAATTGTGTCTTTAATCCCAAGATTGGAGATACAAGGCACAAAATGGGCACATTCAGAGATTAACTATCTATTGAAGGTGTTGTGGCAGTTAATAAGAATAGGGATAGTAACAACAAAAAAGGCCAGCTTACGCTGGCCTTTCTTTTACGCCGTTACTACATTTAGCTGTTTCATAAACGATCCGTCTCTAAAGGCATTCATCATATCGTCAAACCCACCGATGTGTTCATGGTTGAGAAAGATCTGTGGTACCGACATCTGGCTCGAACGTTTACGCATCTCATCTGCCAGGGAGCTATCGTGGGTTACATTATATTCCTTGAAAGTAATGCCCCTGCTCTTTAAAACGTTCTTAGCCATCTGGCAATATGAACAATGATCGCCGCTATAAACTTCTAGTGTATACATAACTATCTCCTTTCCTGAATCTGGATTACTTTTTGGCTTGAACGTTATCAACCTCATACCAGGGCGTTGGATTAATAGGGCAGCGATAACGAAATCCATTTTCACTGATTTGCACTACAGTGCTTTTAGTCTGTCCCGGATCGAGTGGAAACATATCCAGGGTTTTGTGAGTTATGTTGTCCTGAATCTGAAACCCCACCACTTTGTCTGCCTTATTGGCTATCACAAACTTGTATTTCCCGGGTTTGAGACTGGCCAGGGTTTCCTCGGCTGCAAAATAGCCACGATATTGATCCAGGTGAATAGTCGTCACACCGTTTTCAGTTTTTGGGGTGGCGGCGAAAGCCTCGGCGCCAACGAGCAGGCTCGTGATAACTAATAGTGCTTTTGCGAAATTTTTCATTACTTTGTCCTCATGTCGTTAATGTTTTAATCTGGGAATAAGCATAGCGGCGGCTCAGTGGATGAACTATGCTTAAAAGGCTTCATAATATGCTTGATCGTCTGTTTTTATCTGCTATATTTGCTTAATGGACGTATTGAGCGACATTCTTAAGTCATCCCGGCTGAACGCGAACGTGTTTTTACATTCAAGCTTTTGTGGGAGCTGGGCCGTTGATACCTCTGGTAGCCAGCAAGCCACTTTCCATGTCGTGGCGCGTGGTGCTTGCTGGTTACATTTGCCCGATTTAGCTGATCCAGAACCTTTGCGTGCTGGCGATCTGGTCGTGTTTCCACGTGATGCGCCCCATGTGATTTCCGATAGTGCAACACCACCAGGGCCAGAAGTGCCACGCAATCAACCTGCGGAGAGTGATGCTGTCGGTGCGTCAGTTAGTCTGATTTGTGGTTATTTTGAATTTGGTGAGAACAGGTGGAATCCATTATTAGATGCGATGCCGACTTTTCTTGTGATAAGAAACGAAACGACTTCTGATACCGGTCACATGAATTCGCTCATCAACTTCATGATTTACGAAGCGGAAACAAACAAGGAAGGATCGGATGTCGTCATTGATCGACTCTCCGATGTTTTATTTATTCATGTCGTACGCACCTACATCAATCAATACCAGCCGAACAAAGGTTTCATTGCTGCACTTTCCGATAAAAAACTCGGGCTCAGCCTGACTGCCTTCCACCAACAACCTGGCGACAACTGGTCAGTAGAACGACTAGCCAAACTCGCAGGCATGTCTCGCTCTTCATTTGCCGACCGTTTTCATAATGTAACTGAACAGACACCCATGCAATATATAACCCAATGGCGGATGCAGAAGGCTTATGATTTGTTATCAACTTCTGGACTCAGTACACAACAAATTGCTGAGCAAAGCGGCTACCAAAGTGAAGCGTCCTTTTCAAAAGTATTTAAAAAATACTTCTCTAAGGGTCCAGGTGCAGTCAGGCGTGGTCTGGTTGACAGAAAATAAAGACATCACAATGTATTTACGTTACTGAAATTAATGATTACCTATAATTTCCCGCAACTCGTTCACATTGTCTTTAGCTACAATATGATTGACTACCTTGCACTCCTGAATCTCAGACAAGAACGCTTTTGACTCAGCGGTAAAAAGAATTATTTTACACTGCTCACCTTGATACATAGTTCTTATCAAGTAGGCTGCACGGCAGCCATTCATTATCGGCATATTCATATCGATAATAATCAACGATGGTTTGTTTGACGCATATTGTGAAATAGCCTCTACTCCATTCCGTCCCTGAACAACGTGGAAGTTATGCTCCGTAAGGATTGATGACACTAACATCAACGTCATCGAATTATCATCAACAACAAGAGCCGTCTTTTTTGTATACATATACTCCACCATTAACCACTACATAAATATAATATTGAGTTATTAAAACTATCTGACAACCAGCGTTACGGGTATATAAAATGACGCGATGGAAATTGTCATAAGCACCCATAATATTGACGTTTCGTGTTTCCTTGCCCACACTAGCAATTGCTTCATCTGTCCGTAATCGTGATATCTTTTATCTTGAAATATGCACTTATTCATTGTTCTAAGCCTCCGTATTGCCAACCATTGTTCCAGATCGCCTCTCTTGTTTTCGTCCGCAATATTTACAATCCTTATTTCATACCTAACACGACACCTTGTCTTTAAAACTTGTTTCACTATCTGATAATAAGAGAAGTTTTCGACAGCACAAATTTAATATAACTAAGCGTAGAGGTAAGAACCTGGATGAACTATGCCAACCAATCCATTTATTATGTTTTATCGTCCATTTATATTTATACTTATCCACCTCAAATGAGGCAAGATCTTCATAAGCAAACTGGCTGCCCATAAAAAGACCTCATTCATTTGCCGAATTTATGCGCTTAACACGTTTTAAGGCAGGGATGGATAACCCGCAAGGATGCCTGCCCTACTGAGTTAAACCAGCCTGTGATCATTCCATGCTTGATGGGCGCAACATCGTATTTCCTTGAAGGCCTGGGCAATAACAACTTTCTATGTTCCGCATCACACGGTGCCGGACGGACTCACTCACGTCAGTCTCTCTATCACAAAAATGAAGCTGATTTAGGTTTGAAAGGTGTGGATTGCATTACGCTAAGGAGGAACACAAGATCGAAGAAGCCCCTGTGGCGTATAAACCCATCCAACCGGTGATCGATAGCCAGGTAAAAGCAGGGATAGTTAGTAAGATTGCAAGGATGGAACCGATCATGAAGTTTAAGTCGTGATTATTTGAAAGAAAGATTCCCGCAGGTCGTTATGATCTGTGGGATGATCTGGGATACGTTAATCTCTTAACTTGCTTATATTAGAAACAATTGCTCTCTGACCCGGTTTTTTCGGTTTTTTCAATGGTAACTAGGGGGAGACCTTGACAACGTTGGCTGTCAAAGTCGGACATGCAAAGCATGTCCACAGGACGAAGGCCGTGGACAGCCTTCGTCAACTAGACCCCAGCGTTATGAAGGCGATAAAGGGGGTAATTGAGTAAATTGAGAAAGCGGTCATGTTATTCTGGCCAAAAATAGCTAACCTTTATTTAAGGTGAGCCGCCAAGGTTCTCTGTGAATAATCAGAAAGGCAGGGTCGCTCGGCAAAGCGGAATAACCATTTTCTGACATCGACACAGGACACACCCTAGCGACTCATTCAACTCGAAACCCGTCTATTGGCGGTTTTTTTTAGTCTATGCGTTCAATGTTAACCGCTACTCACAAAAAAAATCTAAGACAGTTCACATGTTTATACATTCATTATGGTTATCGGCGAACGAACTAAGCTGACCCTAATCATTTTCAAAAGCGAGAATTAGATCTCACCTTTTTGTATAGTTTTAATGAGTTTGCGCGTGTTTGTGACATTAGTGCGCTTTAGGCCTATTTCTAGAAAATTCCTATAGGGTTTTTTACTGTTATCGAATTACACCAAAAACGCACTTTGGCACTGATAGGGCGCCGGCAGTTTTTCAGGTAAAAATTTGGGGGAGGAAAACGGGAGGATGTTTTTGAAAATGGTGGTTATGGGTGGACTTGAACCACCGACCCCGGCATTATGAATGCCGTGCTCTAACCAGCTGAGCTACATAACCTTTTTCAATTTTCAGTGCTGAAAGACGGGTTGTTTTAGGTCAAAATTCTTTGACTTTCTCAACCCAATCCAGAAGAAAATTTCAGCGTCATCTCTTCCTTCTTTTTGGTTATGGCCCATTCCTTATGAATGCTGTGCGCTAACCGGGCCGGCTGAACTATCTCGCCAACGATGTCCCCAGGACGCCCTTCAGGTGTTACGGGAAGCCGCGCATTCTGGTTTTTTAGCGGCTATTTGTCAAGTACAAAGCCAGGTTATAACCTCTCTCGTGATTGACAGGCACCTATATAAGTCCTTGTTACTGTTGTTAATTTTGGCATTATTGCCTATGCTGAGTCTATGTCGAATTCTCTCAACTGGCCCCTTGAGGCCGCACGCCCTTCTGATAAAGCCCGCCGCTGGATACAACCAGAATCCAACATCTGTCTGGATTTTCATGGTGACCCCATCACAGCCGGTCTGGTGGTGTTTTCGGATGGCAATCACCACATGGCACTGGAAGCCAGTCTGCAGCACTTTCGCCAACAACACCCCGAGGTTGTGGATATTTTTTATGCGACCACCCCACCCAGTGTGATTGTGAATCTGCTCACTAACGGCCAGTTGGTGCTGGGTAACCTGACGCTCTCGCGCCTGCCGCAGGTCTTTATCAGCCCGATTGGCATCATGGACCGATTACAGGCAGACGGCTATGTGGCCTCACACCAGGTCTTTATGCAGAGCCGTGGCAATGTCATGTTGGTGCGCAAAGGCAACCCAAAAAAGATTAAATCGATCGCGGATTTACTACGTGATGATGTGCGCCTGTTTATATCGAATCCAGCCACTGAAAAAGCCAGTTACGAAGTGTATGAACAAACCCTGCTTGGCCTTGCCGAAGAACAAGGCATCAGCCAGGAATCGATTAAGGATCTGCTCACTGGCTCTAATAGTTCATCTGATCGCCTGGTGACAGGAGAACGTATTCACCACCGTGAGGCACCACAGTGTCTGTTTGAAGCTAAGGCTGACGTTGCGGTTATCTATTATCATCTTGCCTTGCGTTATACGCGTATTTTCCCGGAGCATTTTGAGATAGTCCCTTTAAGTGGGTTAAAGGGTGAACCTGACTATTCTGAAAATAATATTTGCACGGACTATCACATCGGTCTGGTGGGCGATGGTGGTGAGTGGGGTAAAACGTTTCTTGATTATATGTTTAGTGATGCAGTGACGCAGCTGTATGCTGAACATGGCCTTCAGCGTCCTTGATCTTATGACTCAAAAAAAATGCCACCCGAAGGTGGCATAGAGGACGAGAATAGAACGTTTATTATTTTTTGAATTTCATAAACAACGCTGATGTCCAGATTTTTGCATCGTCAACCTGACGGGCAACCACATAGACAGGACGATGACCATGTGGACCATTCTTGGGTGCCACTTCAAAGTTACCCGTCACTTCACGCGGTGCATCACAATCACTCATACGCTCCATTGCCAGGAACATGTCTACACCCGGCAGGTCTTTTTTCAGTCGTGCGGCTTCAAGTAACTCGGCACCTGTAATTTCCCAGGTAAAGGTTGGGCAATGAACAAACGGATTGCCTTTTAACGGGTCACCGACTTTCACGTAACCATCGATAGTCCCTTCGATTTTGATCTTCGCTGTCGCTAAATGCGATACATCCATCTCGATGGCATCGACGTCACCATAGGTATCACTCTTGAAGCCTATTGTTGTTGCAGTTTCGCGCCAACAGGTTTCTTCCTTGTGCTCAAAACCCAGACCTTCAAATTCATTAATTACTGCATCGATAATGGTGATCTTACCTTTCCATACCGCCCAGCGATAACGGTCTTTGATGCGTGCGCCACCCCAACGGAAACGAACCTTGCGATCGGAATAACCCAGCTCTTCCTGTAGGTCACGTCGCCAGAACTCACCGTCCTGATCGTAGGCCACGATTTCATCCCAACCTGCGTCACCGAGAAAACGGTAATTCACTTGCGCCGCACCTTTATGTTCGAACTCGTCGCCCATGATGTGCTTGCCACAACTTGTCAAACCAAAAGTACGTTCACCGGTTGAGGCAAAGGTATGACGTTCACGTAAGGCGATGCCAATGGCCTTGCGCGATAACTCTGGTGAGATCACACCGGAGATACCACCCTTGGTGCCGAATACCGCGGTACCCGGTACGCCACCACCGCAACGACCGCGGTGTTCATCACCAGCCATACTCGCACCGATCTTGTAACCACGTTCCATCGCATCCTGATATAACCAGCCAAAGTGACCCCAGGCAGAACCAATCTCGATTAATTTTTCTAACTCAGGGTGATGCCAGTCCATAATACAGCGACGGCCACCGACGTGAGGTGTTAACAAATGACCTTCTGGATCATGAATATAGGCCGCCCATAATTCTTCTAACGGCCAGGCACCTGGATTGGCAACCGTGGTACCTGAATCTTCGTTCCAGTCTACTGAACGAACGTGCTCACCATTTTTAAGATAGGGGAACTCAGGCTCGTCATCATGCAGGAAGATGACGTTATGGTCACCACCGGCACAGGAGCTGCCACACCATTCCGTTCCCGGATAGGCGACGAACTCACCGTCTTTGGTGATTTCTCGAATTAGCTCAACTGTTTTTTTCCAACGCTCGGTGGTGATATTAAAATCATTGTGAGCAAAGGCCAGTACATCCAGACCCGTCACGTCACGTCCATAGGTCAGATTATAACTTGTAGAGTTGGTGCCAACCGTATCTTCAGAGTGGACGTGCAAGTCTGTATAGAAAATCCGAGGAAAATCTAACTCTTTATCGATGGTCACATAGAAAGTATGGTGCTTAACTGCAGGATGATCCGGCATGACCGCGGTAATCACTAACTCACCCGGTTTATCGGTAGGCATGTCTTCCAGCAATTGCACTGACCAGCCTTCTTTTGGCAGAACAATGTCTTTTTTGTAACAATCCTTACCATCCAGGGTTGCGGTTACATGTACTTTATCCGCACGTGACCAGCAAGTGTTACCCCACTCATCTTCGGCGCGAATACGCAGCGGTATTTTCTCGCCTTGCTTAACCAGACGCGAACCTGCCCATTGCAACAAGGCAGGGTGACCAGGCTTAATATTAATTGTTAGATCAGGCTCTACCGCGGCAAAGCGTGAAGTACCTAATGGATCCGCATAGCAGCGGAACTTGAAAAATTCTTCTGTGAAGGTTTGTACGCGTGTACCCGGTCCACCGAAGCGACGGTCACCCATGCGAATAATAATATGATCGCCTGCTTTCAAATAACCATCATAGGTATCGACGATCACGGCTTTCTGGAAGGGACGTTCGTGACCCTTCTGGTCAAAGCGCACTGACAGTTTTTGTACGGATGCCGGGCTTTGTCCTTCGACCGTTGGTGCAGCATGATATTCCGCAGAAACATAGTTAGCCGCTTTCGGATCGGTTGTTTGAAACAGCTCCCAGTCTGAATAAAAACGGAAGGTGGCCTTAAACCAGGAACCGTCCGCCATACCGGATTGTCCCAGGGTGTAATCAATAACGACTTCCTGCCATGAACCGGCAACCATCTCTTCAATGTTACAACTGACCGAGCCAAGAAATGGCATGTCCTTGGTCTTAGCATACAACCCTACGGGTGCAGTATATGAATCGCCTAGTTTTGCTTTTAATTCGGCGTCCGTCATTTTTTTCATGGGTATTACCTCTTTAACTTATATTCTCTGATTTCTTTAAGTCCAGGATTTCTTTTAGTCCCAGCCCCAGTCTAGCGCGAGGCCTTGTCCGCTCCTGTCTCACAGACGACAAACACGGTGCTTTTCCTCTATATACTTTTCCTTAGTCGCTTTTGTGCACCCCCGCCGCCGCGGCAGCAGCTTCCACTCGTTTCTTGCGTCTCATACAGATGCTGCCCCAGAAAGTGCGCACAATCATGAAGAGGGTAAGCACCATCAGCACCATGGCAACGGGGCGCTGGAAGAACATGAAAGTGTCATACTCGGAAATAATGACCACCTGCTGCAGGGCGCGCTCCCACTCCGGCGCCAGGATAAAACCGATCAGGAAAGCCACGTAGGAGTAGTCGAACTTTCGCATGAAGTAGCCAATAAAACCGAATGCGAGCATGATGCCCACGTCGAACATGGACGACTTACCCAGGTAAGCGCCCATAATGCAGGTGAAGATTACGATCGGATACAGGATCATTGCCGGGATATTCACAGCCTTGCAGAAATAACGCAGCCCGAAGCGTCCAATCACAAGCAAGAACAGGCTAGCCAGTATCAGGCTGCCATAAATGCCGTACATGAGCTGGGCGTTTTCCTTGAACAGCAGGGGACCCGGTTGCATACCGTGGATCATGAACGCCCCCATCAGCATTGCCGCGGCGAGGTTACCCGGAATACCCAGAACAAACAGCGGGATCAGACTGGCAGCCACTACCGAGCTATTGGCGGACTCGGACGCGGCGATGCCTTCGAGGCGACCCTTGCCAAATTCTTCCTTATGCTTGGATCGCTTCATCGCCTGGTCGTAGGACATGAACGACGCTACCGGTGCCCCCAAGCCTGGCATGGCACCAACACCAATACCGATCAGGCTGCCGCGTAACAGTGTCTTGGTGTTTGCAAAGAATTCCTTTAACGACAGCAGTCGATCTTCGAGCTTCGATGAGAACACAGTGGCAACGTGTGCGCCGGCACCCTTGCCTGCGAATCTTTCCAGTTGCAGCAGGATTTCCGAGAACGCCAACAGACCAATGGCCACCGGTATGAGTGACAACCCGCTGCCGAGTTGATAGACATCAAAGGTGAGCCGGGGCAATGCGGTGACCGGCTCGGTGCCGATCAGTCCCAGCAGAATTCCGAACCCGGCTGCCACCAGACCACGGGAGATGGAAGTGGTGCCGATGCCCGCGATAACCGTCAGTGCCAGTGAAATCAACGCGAATATTTCCGCTGGTCCCATGAACAGGGCTAATGCGGCGAGGGGTGCGGCGATCACGATCAGCACCACCGTTGAAATAAAGTCGCCGGCCACTGAACTATACAAGGCCATCCGAAGTGCCTTTTCACCTTTTCCTTGCTGGGTGAGCGGATATCCATCCCAGGAGGTCGCCGCCGCCTCTGGCGTACCCGGCGTGCGCAATAGTACGGCCGACACCGCACCACCGAAGAACGCGCCCTTGTTCAGCCCCACCAGGAAACCGATAGCTGCGAGCGGCGTCATGTAATAAGTAATCGGGATAAATAGCGCGATGGCCATGGGACCATTGATGCCGGGGATGGCCCCGATCATCACCCCGATGGCAACACCGAGAAATAGGAACATCAAGCTGGTAGGTGTAATGGAGTCCAGCAATCCCGCAATGATCATTTCCATAGGCTTTTTAGTTTCCGCTTCTTAATTTAGTTTTGTTTTGTTATTCGAAAATCTATTATTCAAAAATTTGGGGGCCCGGCACCGGCACGCCGAAGCCGTAGCGCATGACGATGTAGAGCACCGCCGTCAGGACGATCGCCACCACTATCGATTGCACCCACTTGCGACAGCCAATGACATACTGGAGAACCATCAGGAAGGCGAAAGACGCCAGCATGTAACCAATGTATTCGATCGCCACCACCAGCAACACGCACGGGATCATGATACTTGCGAGGCGGTATAAATTAACCCGTCCAACCTGTGTGAAACCACCGCCCTCTTCCAGGTCCTCTGGAAATTCCCTTTCCTCTGTCGGCAAAGGCTTGTTCGTGTAAAAAGCTATGGCGATTGCTATCAGGGAAAGGATGGCCATAAACAGCATCACGCCGACGGCCACATTCGCAACCAGTGCCGGCGAAGCGCCGTAACCGGGATAAGCGGGTGTATAAGTGGGGATAGCCCAGGTGAACATCACTATGCAAAATCCGATGATCAGCAGGTAGGCGATCGTATCTCTTTTTATTCGTGTCACGTGTTTTTCCTCTCTCCCTCACTCTTACGCCGGGAGCGATGTTGCCGGACCGGAGACAGACTCCAGTCCGGCAGCCAACTCGAACCAATATGGCTTATTTCTTTTTCGCTTGCTCGCCGAAGGTCTTGTACAAGTCCTTCGCCATTTTGTCAGCATGCGCTTCGCCCCACTTAACGGGTCGCATCAACAGGTTGCCCGTGATGAATTCCTGGGTTTCCTTGTCGTTCGCCATTTTGTCAGCAGCAGCCAGGAGTTTGGCCTTCGCTTTCGCATCCAGACCTTTTGGAGCAACCAGCGCAACGATCATTTCCACTTGCTCGTCGTAGCCCTGCTCGCGCAGGGTGGGCACATCAGGAATCGGCGGTAGACGCTCACCCAAAGCTGCGGCAATCAATTTAATCGAACCGGCTTCTACGTGCTTGTAAAGGATGGCACCCACGTAACCAACGCTAGCGTGACCACCGGTCACAGCCTTAATCACTGAAGGACCGCCTTTGGATGGAATCAGTGACAACTTCACGCCTTCCTTCTTTGCCATACGTGTAAGCGCGTCACGGTCATCGGCACCATGGAACATGGCAACCATGGCCTTGTTGTTCTTCTTGTGCCAGGCGAAGGCCTCTTTCAGCGTCTTCCAGGGCTTATCCGATTTGGAGATGAAGCCGCTGGAGTTCAGCGCGACCAGAGTCAGGTAGTCAAAGTCTTCAGGCTTGTAGATCAGCTTGGCGTGGTGCGGCGCGTAGGTATACGCGGTCAGCGAGGTAACGCCGATGGTGTAACCGTCAGCCTTGGATTTGCTGAGTTCGGTCGCCATCACGGTACCGTGTGAGCCGGTCACGTTCTTGACGTTGATGGGTTGTCCCATAATCTTGCTCATGCGCTGACCCAGGCCACGAGTCAGGCGGTCGATCTGTGCACCTGGCTGAGTCATGGTCATGAATGTAATGGGGCGGCTCGGGTAATCAGCCGCGTTGGCACTGGTAATGACCGCAGCCATTATAAGGCCGAGTCCAAGTTTAAACATTTTTCTCATCGTCACTTCTCCTTGTTATAGATAATTTTGTTTTAGATATTTATTAATGCTTTATAAACTTTTTAATCCGGGCCTTAAATTTAAGGAACAGCCTTTTATTCGTCTTACAAACTACAACACTAACGAACGTGGGTCGGCATATTTGTCGCCAAAACGACAATGCTGGCACAGATAACCTAATATTAAAAAATCGTTATAAACATCTAAAGTAATATTAGAGAAAGCAAATATATACCTGAAACTTGAACACCAGACTCCCCGTCACCGAATATCTTTAGAAGATGCTTACATTGTGATTATTGTTTACTCTTTATTGCGATAGACTGTTCGCCAATAATGGCAAAGCTGGCTTGGTCAGTGGTCAGCGCAAAGCTGAGTTTATAATGGTATTGCACCACAGTGTTCGACAATCATGTCCGATAGCGGACATAATCAGTATCTGCTAATACAATGATGAATTAGGGAGGAGCAATGGAGCACCTATGGTACACACAACAAACCGATTATTTATCGCAATTAGGGGATAAAGATCGCTCTGAACTGATAACACTGGGAAAAAAACATACCTATAAAAAACATGATCTCATCTTTCAGGCTGGTTCACCCGGTGATTACGTTTATCTGCTGACGAATGGTCGCGCCAAGATCTTTCAACTGTCACCATCAGGTAAAGAAGTAATATTATGGTTTTGTTTTTCAGGTGAAATGTTTGGTATGGCTGAGGTATGCCGCCGCGGCCAACGTGAAGTATGTGCCCGCGCCTGTAGTGAAACTGAAGTCATCAAAGTCAGCCAGCAAGCATTCAAAAACTTCCTTGCTACACATAGTAATGCCGCCATGCTGACTATTGATTTATTATCATGCCGCATGCGCGTCCTGGGTGATATGTTGTTAAACCTGACATCCGATGATGTCATGTCACGACTGATAAAATTACTGACTCGTTTGAGTCATCGCTATGGCAAGCTCAATGGTGACAATATAATCCTGGACATACCGCTCACTCATCAGGAAATTGCCGATATGATTGGTGCGTCGAGACAAACCGTCAGCAGTTCATTAAGTGAATTACGAAAGCAAGGCTTTCTTGATATAGAGAAACATTGTATTCATATAAAAAATTCACAGTCCCTGTTTAACTTCTGCAATACTGGACAGATGGAACAACAAGCCGCTGTAGTTTAGTTAATGTATTAAAGATAGAAAGTAGTAATCATGCTAGATGCACTTATCGTAAGAATACTGGTACGCTCAATTATAATTAGACGTTAAAACGGAAGTGCATTACATCGCCATCTTTGACGATGTATTCTTTTCCTTCGAGGCGTAATTTACCCGCATCCTTAGCACCACTTTCACCATTGAATTCAATAAAGTCATCGTAGCCAGTGACTTCGGCGCGAATAAAACCTTTTTCAAAATCGGTATGAATCACACCGGCGGCTTGAGGAGCAGTCGCGCCGACTTTTACAGTCCAGGCGCGAACTTCTTTTTCGCCAGCAGTAAAGTATGTTTGCAAACCAAGCAGAGTGTGACCCGCACGAATAACACGATTTAGGCCAGGTTCCTCAAGACCCATCTCGCTCAAAAATTCCTGCTTGTCATCATCGTCTAGCTCAACCATTTCTGCTTCAATTGCCGCACAAACAGGAACCACAGGCGCACCTTCATCTTTCGCTAACTTTCGCACTGCATCTAAATGTGGATTATTTTCAAAACCATTCTCGTCTACATTGGCGATATACATCGTTGGTTTACTCGTGAGTAAACACAGATCACGAATCTGTAATAGCTCTTCTTTTTCTAATTTAAGAGCACGAACCGGATTGCCGTCATCTAACTGGGCTTTAACTTTTTCAAGCACAGCCAGTTTTGCTTTAGCATCCTTGTCACCTGACTTGGCGACTTTACTGGTACGGTGCATATTCTTTTCAACCGAATCCATATCTGCCAGCGCCAGCTCGGTATTAATAATTTCAATATCATGTAGAGGATCGATCTTATTCGCGACATGCACAATATCTTCATCTTCAAAACAACGAACCACATGCGCAATCGCATCGGTCTCTCGAATGTTGCCAAGAAATTGATTACCTAAACCTTCACCTTTAGACGCACCTTCGACCAGGCCGGCAATATCAACAAATTCCATTGCTGTAGGTAATACTTTTTGAGGGTTAACGATCGCGGCCAGTTTATCCAGACGTGGATCAGGAATAGGCACAATACCGACATTCGGTTCAATCGTACAAAACGGGTAATTCTCGGCCTGAATTTCTGCCTTGGTTAATGCATTAAACAGCGTTGATTTACCAACGTTAGGTAAACCCACGATTCCGCATTTAAAACCCATTTTCTATTCCCCGTTTGTTATTTGGTATGCAAAGTTTGCATGGCTTTGGCTGTATCACCATTGACGATCAGATCAAGAACACTGATAGCCTTATCGATGGCATTTTCTATCGATATTTGATCGTCAGTCGATGCTTTCTTTAACACATGCCCGGTGACTTTTGACTGATTGCCGGGATGACCGATGCCTAGACGAATGCGTTGGAAACCATTACCACCACAGCGACTAATAATGTCGCGCAATCCGTTATGACCACCGTGACCACCCGCTTCTTTCAAGCGGACATCACCAACCTCTAAATCCAGGTCGTCATGTACAACCAGAACATTGGCCAGTTTGATTTTATAAAACTGCATTAAGGATAAAAGTGACTGACCACTAAGATTCATAAAGGTATCAGGTTTTAATAACCAGACCTGTTGACCATGGATCGTAGAACGGGCGACTTCACCCTGAAACTTCTTTTCTGGTTTGAAGTTGCCACCAAATTTGCGCGCAACTTCTTCCACAAACCAAAAGCCGGCATTGTGCCGCGTGTTGGCATACTCACTTCCAGGGTTTCCCAACCCTACTATGATGTCAACATGCGCGGGCACAGCCGGCTCCGGTATTCAATGTGATAAGAAGTTTATTCTGCGGCTGGCTCAGAAGACTCGCCATCTTCAGTTCCTGCTTCTTCACCACCTTCTGCAGTCGTCGTTTCATCTTCCTCTTTAGCGGCACGAGGCATGTGCACACTGGCCACTGGCTGGTCATGACTTTCACCATGAGTAAGCTCAACCACTTCAGCACCTTTAGGCAACTTCAGATCAGATAAGTGGAAATTTTCATTCATCGCTAAACCGCTCAGGTCTGCTTCAATGTACTCAGGCAGATCACCCGGGAAACAGGCTATTTCAACCTCAGTCATGCTATGCGTAACCAAACCACCTTCACTGACACCTGGTGACAGTTCTTCATTAATGAAGTGAATGGGTACTTGAACACGAATCTTTTCCGTTGCACTAACACGCAGCAGATCGATATGCATGATAATCGGGCGACCAGGATGGCGTTGCAGATCCTTAACAATCGCTTGCTGATCTTTACCATCTACTTTCACTTTAAGGATGTGAGAGAAAAAAGCCTCGTTATCGATCTGGTGAGCCAGTTCGTTGTGCCCCAAGGTCAGTGCGACTGGATCCTGGCCAGCACCATACATAACAGCTGGAACTTTTCCGGCATGACGCAGGCGGCGGCTCGCACCTTTCCCCAGGTCAGTACGGAGTTCAGCATTTAATACAAATTCATTAGCCATGTTACTTACTCCAAAATTTTACAGACATTTGTCTGCGTTAAAAAAACAAGCACGAAGCTTGTTGTTACACACCCTTGCGACCAGAGGTGTCCTGTCATTAAATGACAAACCTGATTCGTCTTACACTATATATTAAGACAAACGAATCAGGTTTATCAGTCAATGTATAAAGAGCTAACAGACTCTTCATTACTAATCCGGCGAATGGTCTCGGCCAGAAGCTCTGCAATACTCATCTGCCGAATGCGACCACACTTTGCTGCTGCGTCACTCAACGGAATGGTATCCGTCACTACCAACTCATCTAACTCCGAGTTGCTGATGTTATCTACGGCTGGCCCCGACAATACCGGGTGCGTGCAGTAGGCCACGACCATGGCAGCACCATGTTCTTTTAGTGCTGCTGCAGCACGGCATAATGTACCTGCCGTATCCACCAAATCATCAATCAAGATGCAGCTACGTCCTTCTACATCACCGATGATATTCATCACCTTGGCCACATTAGCCTTGGGACGGCGTTTATCGATAATTGCTAAATCAGCATCATCCAGACGTTTAGCCAATGCTCTGGCACGTACCACACCACCAACGTCAGGCGAGACCACTATCAAATTCGGGTACTTCTGCCTCCATACATCACCCAGCAAAACAGGCGAGGCATAGACATTATCCACCGGGATATTAAAAAATCCCTGAATCTGATCCGCGTGTAAATCAACAGTAAGCACGCGATCCGTACCAACGGTGGCCACCATATCAGCGACAACCTTGGCCGTTACCGGCACGCGAGCTGAGCGAGGACGGCGATCCTGACGGGCATAACCAAAATATGGAATCACCGCAGTAACCCGGGCAGCCGATGAGCGGCGCACCGCATCAATCATAACCAGCAATTCCATCAGGTTTTCATTGGTCGGCGCACAGGTTGGCTGCACAATAAAAACGTCCCGACCTCGGACGTTTTCCATGATCTCAACCTGAACCTCGCCATCGCTGAATCGTCCAACGACAGCCTTGCCAAGGGGAATCTGCAATCTATTTACTATATCGTTGGTAAGCTTCGGGTTTGCATTGCCCGAAAATACCATCAAACTGCCGTCGGTCACGAGAACTCTCCACCAGTTGGCCCACTTCAAGAGCCCGCGTTTCGGTGCTCTATATATATATGGCTGGGGTGCCAGGATTACTGCGGCGCATCCGCGCCTTGCCCTTCGGGCCAGCTTCGCCTATCGGCTCAGCTGTTCCGTTTTACTCCAATTTACAATTGGGTAAAACGGTCGAACCTTCTCCTTGGTTCTCACCCTGGCCTTACCAGTACAACTCTTTCCAGAGCCCGAGTTTTCGGTGCTCTTTTATATGGCTGGGGTGCCAGGATTCGAACCTGGGTATGCTGGAATCAAAATCCAGTGCCTTACCGCTTGGCGACACCCCAAAAAATGTTTCACTTACCTTATCCTGGCTACCAGGATTACTCGGCGCGCTCCGTCTTTCTGCATTGGCGCACTGCTTTGAAACCCTCTGGGTTTCATGCAGTATTTCCTACGCTACGGTCCCCTGCCTTGAACGCTTCGCGTTCGTCCAGGATTTCCTACGCTGTGCTACGGTAACACCCCAATAAAACTCTAATAAATCTATACTAAACAATCAGTTACTCTACGTCGAGCAATTCAATCAACGGTGAACGATTCAAGCCCTTCGCCACAAAGCCATCCCAGTCACTTGATAACGTCTTCCATGCCTGGTTTGCTTCATCCTCGGAATCAAAGGCGGCAAACACACACGCTCCGGTTCCGGTCATTCTGGCTTTCTCCCCAGGTTTACAGTGACGGCCTAATACGTCTATAGCCTCTCGAACCTGTGGGTACATTTCAGTGACAATGGGCTCGCATACATTACCACCTTGCCCTGCCAGAAAGTCGCGTATTGTAATGGTTGGGCAATCCCGTATCAATTGCGGGTGGGCAAAAACTTGGGCTGTTGAGACACTTATTTTCGGAATCAGCACCACAAACCACGACTCGGGTAGCTCAATAGGGGTAATTTCTTCACCAACCCCCTCTGCCCAGGCTGCCTGCCCCTGTAAAAACACCGGTACATCCGCCCCCAGCGAGAGGCCTATTTCCATCAAGGCGGGCTCATCAAGCCCGCAGTTCCAGAGCTTATTGAGCGCTGTTAATGTCGTCGCAGCATCTGAACTACCGCCACCAAGCCCCCCGCCCATGGGCAGAACCTTATCCAGTTGAATAGACACGCCCTGTTTTACCCCCGCATGGGACTGTAGGGCACTCGCTGCCTGGTAAATAATATCGTCTTGCTCATCAATCCCGGCCAACTGGTAACAACGGGTGATCTCGCCAGTCTGGTTAACCTCAAAAGAAAGCCGATCAGCATAATCCAGGAAAATAAACACCGTTTGCAGCAGATGGTAACCATCCTCGCGCTGTCCAGTAATATGCAATAACAGGTTGAGTTTGGCTGGAGCAGGCCATATCGTTGTAGCTGAAGCGTTCATGGGTGTCGATATTGTCACTTTTGTCTGATTCTGGTTTCGAATTCTACTCATCGGATTTTAGTCTTTGGACCTCCCGACGAAAAGAAAAATATTCGGCCACTATATATAAAGAATAACTTACTGACACAATCGGGAGTATACACATGTCATCAACCCCACTCGAAAAAGCTATCGCCCTCATGGATGCCGCAAATAGCGAAGACCCGAACATCGTTACTGAAGAGGGTAAAGAATGGCCCAAAGAGCTTCTATATTCTCACCGGATGTCAGATATGCTGGAACGGTTTAAACCCAATATGGATGATGCCGTCAAACTCGCGATTCACGCCCAACATATTCAACGCTGGAAATCGCCCCGTGATGCCTACCCAATGAATCGTGAGGGCTATTTCAAATGGCGCATCGATCTTTATAGCTTCCACGCCGAGACGGCTGCCGCATTACTGGAACAGGCAGGTTATTCGAAAGATGATATCGAACGGCTCAAACTCATGGTCGGCAAAAAAGGAATTAAGAAAAATCCTGATACGCAGTTACTGGAAGATATTGCCGATCTGGTTTTCATTGAGCATTACATGCTCGCCTTTGTAGAAAAACACCCTGAATACGATGAAGAAAAATGGCTGGATATTATTCGTAAAACCTGGAGAAAAATGTCTGGAGAAGGACAGCAATTTGCTCTATCAGGCAAGCTTAAACTTCCAGAACCACTGATTCCGGTAATACAAAAAGCAGTAGCGGGTTAAGATAGTACAGAAAGTTATCCGGTAAAAAATATAAAAAATCGCAGCAGCGCTAACATTTATTTTTTTGGCGTCTATTCCTGTTTGAACTGCATGCGCATTTTTTCATCCCCAAACTCGACGATGTCACCAGAGACAATCTTTTTTCGCTTCCTGGTTTCAACTTCACCATTCACCAGAACCAGACCATTCTCTATCACAGTCTTCGCTTCACCACCGCTGGCAACCACACCTTCAAACTTCAAAATTTTATAAAGTTCGACAGGCTCTGTTGTGATTTCAACTTCTCTCATTTTGTTTTTATATTATGATAGATGACGGCAAGATTGAATATGTAGGAAAAAATAATCAAAAGGCACCAAGCTTCCATTTATCTACAACCAGACGAACATCTAAACCATTTTCATTTCTTGCAACAAATACTTTATTAGGTAAATCGATTCCGCTCACCTGGGTGTAACGTTTAAATTTTACTTTCCAGTTTGCATCTTCCAGATAAGCAAGCCTGCCGAAATTATCCAACGTGGGTTGTTCTTTCTGTGAAGGCGTGGTTAAACCAACCACCCAATAACGCAGACCTTCGACGGGCATGAAAACACCGGTTTGTTCATAGAGAAGTATTTCAGGAGTGTCGGCATAAAATGTCTGATCGTCAGCATCTCTTAATAAGACACCATGCGCATTGCCTACTAACTTGACCTTACCCATGCCAAAGGGACCATGGATCTTTATTTCGTAGTCATCGCCTTTTTGTTGCCAGTCCAGGTTCAGGTTCCAGGCCTCATCACCGTTGTTAACCGCGAGTCTGCCCGTTAGGTGCCAGTATTTTATTGCAGATAATTCTGTTTGCCTTTGCGGCCAGGTTTTAGCAGAAGCTGGATCGGCAACATCAAGCTCAGCAACATCAAGTGTAGTGCAGCCGGTTACCAATACGACAGTAATATAAGCAACGACGAGACGGAGTATATAATTACGGGGTAAAACGTTTAATAACATCATTTAATAATTTATGTTTCGGTGTTGCTCGTAGCGCTTCATCCCAAATCTCCTGAGCATTACCCTCTTCACCGGTGACCCATAAAACTTCACCCAGGTGTGCTGCAATCTCCGAATCTTTGAGCCCTTCAAATGCCTTACGCAAGAATCTCAATGCTTCCTTGTGATTACCCAGGCGATAGTTTGCCCAGCCAAGACTATCAAGCACAGCAGGGTCATCGGGGTTCGTTTTGTATGCCTTTTGGATATACTTCAAACCTTCTTGCAGCCGGTCGGTACGATCAACAAGGGTATAACCCAGGGCATTTAATGCCTGTGAATTTTCAGGATCCAGTTTAATGATCTTTTCGAGATCCGAAAAAGTAACATCAATACGTTCGATTCTTTCAGCCGTCAACGCACGTGCATATAAGATATTGACATTATCCGGCATGCGAGCGAGCCCTTCGCTATAGATATCAAATGCTTCCTGATGCATTTTTGCTTCACGCAAAATCTCGCCTTCCGCAAGCAACAACCGTTGTTCAGTCTCTATCGAATCTGCCTCGATGCTATACAGTCTTTCACGCGCCTGTTTTACCTTACCCGCTTTGGCATCAATCATCGCAATGCGAATTTGTGCATCAACTTTATATTGGCCGGAACCAATAATTTCGTACCACTGAACGGCCAGCTCTGAATTATTCTGTTGCTCTGCGATCTGTCCAAGGTAATAGCTGGATTCATGAATGCGTTTACCCGACTTGACCAGATGCTGAAACAGTTCTGTTGCTTCTTCCAGCTTATTAGTTTGCAAGGACAGCAACGCCAGAGCGTATTCTGCATCCGTATTACCCGGTGCCGTATCAAGAATAATATGGAACTGCTCTCGCGCTTCGGCATAACGCTTACCGTCAACCAGGCGACGCGCATAATAATCGCGCAGGACGATATTCTCAGGTACTTTTTCCAGTGCAACTTTTAACTCTTGCAGGGCCTTGGCTTTTTTGCCCTGGCGATAGAGCGCATTACTATAGATTATGTAGGCATCTGCCCAATCAGGTTTTAACTTAATGGTCTTAAGTGCTGAGGCCTTCGCCTTATCCAGCTCACCCACCAACAGTGCCAATTGACTGTACGCATACAAGGCATCAGGGTTGTCCTGGCGGGTGGCAACAAGTAGCTCCATCACCCCCAACGCTGCGCGCTGATCACGCTCTTTGCCCAATAACGAGGTAATAAGTAAAAAGGTGTTGCGGGTGCCATCCTTGTCACCGAGATTGATAACCTTCTCAAGATGGATGTAAGCCTGCTTGGCATTGCCTGTGCGCAGGTTCATCGCTGCTGCCACCTGGTGAGCTTCTCGGCTATCCGGAGCAATTTCTGTCCACAGCTGCGCGGCTTCCATCGCACTTTCGTCATCACGGGCATAAACCGCAATACGAGCAGCCCGCTCAATAATTTTTAGATCGTTGGATAGCTTGGCGGCCTCCAGATACTGCTTCACCGCAACATTAATGTGTCCTCGCTGGCCTGAAATCTCGGCCAGCATCAAGCGGAACAACAATTCAGGGCTTAAATTAGAATCAACAACGTCCTCTTCAGCGACGCTAACTTCTTGTTTTTCATCGGTTTGACTGACCGTGGCCTGTGGTGAGGGCGCTGCTGGCGTAGTTTGTTTGGGTTGGGTTGAACAGGCAGAAACGAACGTAGCCGCGAATAACCATGTAAAAAGTGTGATTTTAGAGCTTGTTTTACGCATAAATTTTTCCATCGGCTATCCAGAACTATAATACAACTTTTCGGCACAATACCTTGTATAATTTAGTACTTAGGAATTGAATTTAGTTTTTCAATACTTACTATTTTCTGAAATTAATTAACTTATTGAATACGCTGCACGATTCAGGCCAAATTAGCAGTATTTTAGTTGACCGGTAGACCCTCATGACTCTTGTCGCCTTTGGTATCAATCACAAAACAGCCCCTGTTGATATAAGGGAAAAGGTCGCATTTTCGCCAGAAAAAGTCCATGACGCACTGCAAAATCTTGTTAAACAGGATGCCATCTACGAGGCGGTCATCCTCTCTACCTGTAATCGTACTGAGGTCTATTGCGGGTTAGACGACTCGGCAAATGATGCCGTACTGCAGTGGCTGAGCGATTACCACCAGCTACCATTAGAAGCCATTTCCCCCTATATATATGCCCATCAGGGCAGCGATGCTGTCCAGCATATCCTGCGCGTGGCCAGTGGCCTCGATTCTATGGTGCTGGGCGAACCGCAAATACTGGGGCAGATAAAAGAAGCCTACATGGCCGCCAACAGTGCCGGGGTCATTGGCTCGCAGCTTAACCGCTTGTTTCAACACACTTTTGCGGTCGCCAAACAGGTCCGCACCGATACCGCGATTGGTGCCAGCCCGGTCTCCGTGGCCTTTGCCGCCGTCAGTCTGGCCAGACAGATATTCTCTGATCTGAGCGAGCACACCGTGCTGTTGATCGGTGCAGGTGAAACCATCGAATTAGTGGCCCGCCACCTCAAAGAAAACCAGGTCAGTCGGATTATTGTCGCCAACCGCACGGTTGAGCGTGCCAATGAATTGGCGAAGACCTTTGATGCCGAAGCCATCGCTATTCCTCAAATCCCGGAGCGACTGCCCGAGGCCGATATTGTCATTAGCTCGACAGCCAGCCCCCTGCCTTTTATTGGCAAAGGCATGATGGAAAGCGTGATCAAGCAACGCAAACACCGCCCCATGTTCATGGTAGACATTGCCGTACCCCGCGATATCGAACCCGAAGTCGGTGAGCTGGCTGATGTCTATTTATACACCGTCGATGACCTGCAAGACGTCATTGAAGAGAACCGTAAATCACGACAGGAAGCGGCCCATCAAGCTGAGGACATCATCGATACCCAGGTTGAGCACTTCATGGGTTGGTTGCGCTCACTAGAATCGGTCGATGCAATTCGCGCCTATCGTGAAAAATCTCACCATACCCGTGACGAAACACTGGCCGCCGCAAAACGCCAATTACTCGCTGGCAAGGACCCACAAGAGGTTGTTGATGAGTTAGCCCGTGTCTTAACCAACAAGTTATTACATGAGCCTAGTGTCCAGATGAAACATGCCGCTTATCACGGCGATCAAGAATTATTAGAAAGTGCATGCCGTCTATTAGGCGTCAACCCTGACTCCCTAGATTAGCTAGTAAAATTTGCTAAAGTCGCGCTGACTTCGTTAAAAAACTATTCGCAATGCTCATTTATTTCCATCTAAACTCCGCTTCCGAATACTTTTTTGCCTTGTCATCATCACCTTTATCAAATTTTATTAATATAAATTAAGGTCAATTATGAAAGCCTCTTTGCGCACAAAGTTGCAGCATTTGTCTGAGCGTCTGGAAGAGATAAATTATTTACTCTCCGATCCTGAAGTCATTGCCGATCAAAACAAGTTTCGTGGTCTATCACAGGAGCACGCGCAACTGGGCCCTATCGTGTCTTGCTATAGCGACTATGAAAACACGATCACTGCGATTGAAGATGCTAAAGCCATGCTGGAAGAAGATGATCCGGAAATGCATGAGATGGCGCAAGATGAACTCAAAACAGCTAATAAGCGTCAAGACGTATTAGAACAGGAATTACAGCTGTTAATGCTACCGAAAGATCCTAACGACGATAAAAATATCTTTGTGGAAATCAGAGCAGGCGCCGGTGGTGATGAAGCAGCAATATTTGCGGGTGATCTTTATCGCATGTATGCACGCTACGCAGAAAAACGTCGCTGGAAGTTTGAAACCATGAGTGAGCATGATGGTGAACACGGTGGCTATAAAGAAGTAATTGCACGCATTGAAGGACAGGGTGCCTACTCTCGACTCAAATTTGAATCCGGAGGCCATCGAGTGCAACGTGTTCCTGAAACTGAATCGCAGGGACGGGTACACACATCCGCATGCACAGTCGCCGTGATGCCAGAAGTAGATTCTATAGATGAGTATGAAATCAATAGCGGTGATCTGAAAGTCGATACCTTCCGTGCTTCAGGCGCAGGTGGTCAGCACGTCAATAAAACCGACTCGGCGATTCGCCTCACCCACTTACCGACGGGCATTGTTGTAGAGTGTCAGGATGAACGCTCACAACATAAAAACCGCGCCCGTGCGATGTCGCTATTACAGTCCCGCCTGTTGACACAGGAACAGGACAAACAGCATGCCGAACAGGCCGAAACCCGAAAGTTGCTGGTCGGCAGTGGCGATCGATCCCAACGTATTCGTACTTATAATTATTCGCAGGGCCGCATCAGTGATCATCGCATTAACCTGACTATCTACAAACTTGATGAAGTGATGAATGGAAATCTGGATGATGTCATTGAGCCATTGATTGCCGAACACCAGGCCGACCTGCTGGCAAGCATGGGTGATGAGTAAAACGCCAGATGGGTAATACACTCGGCACGATACATCAAGCTGCGATAGAGCAACTTAAACCCTGCTCTGATTCAGCACGATTAGATGCCGATATTATTTTAGCCTTCGCGCTCGATATTCCTCGTACTCGCTTTATCACTCAGGCCGATACGCCGATTAGTGATTCACAATTCGATACTATCCAGGATTTAATTAGCAAACGGCAATCAGGCCTTCCCGTTTCTTATGTCATCGGCACACAAGGTTTTTGGGACCTGGAACTCATCGTTAACGAACATACTTTGATTCCCAGGCCAGAAACAGAACAGCTGGTAGAGTTCGCGCTTGCCATTTTTCCAAAAGACAAACAAATTAGTGTCATTGACCTGGGGACAGGGACAGGTGCGATTGCGATTGCCATCGCCAAATCAAGACCCAACTGGCATGTCGTTGCCTGTGAAAAATCAAAGGAAGCGCTTAAGGTTGCCAGAGAAAACAGTGAGCACTATCAACTAAAAAATATTGAGTTAATCGAAAGCGACTGGTTTTCGGCTGTTGATTCTGATCTATCATTTGATTTAATTATCTCTAATCCACCCTACATCTCGGAACAGGATCCTCACTTGACGCAAGGCGATGTAAAATTTGAACCCATCACCGCCCTAAGTGCAGGACCAGATGGACTTGATGACATATGCCAAATAGTACGTTCTGCTAAAGAATATTTAAATGAGCATGGATGGTTAATCGTAGAACATGGCTACGATCAAGGTGAGGCAGTTAAAGCATTATTTGCAAAACACGGCTATCATACTATTCAGCAGGGGCTCGATTTAAACGGACATACACGCATGACGTACGGACAACGATAAACCATCATGAACGACGAACAGCTATTACGCTACAGCCGACAGATCATGCTGCCGCAAGTTGATGTGGCGGGCCAGCAAACCTTGCTGGATTCGACTGTTTTAATCGTAGGCATGGGAGGACTGGGTTCGCCTGTCGCCATGTACCTGGCAGCGGCAGGTGTTGGGCATTTAATCCTCGCAGACTTTGATGAGGTTGATCTCACCAATCTACAAAGACAGATCATTCATCGCACCGAAGATATTGGCAAATCCAAAGTCGATTCGGCCTTTGAGACCCTGCAACAAATCAATCCAGAAGTCACCATCACCCGATTCAAGGAAAAACTGACCGACGACAACCTGAATGATCTCGTGCCACAGGTTGATGTTGTGATCGATGGTTGTGACAATTTTGAAACTCGATTTGCGGTTAACCGTGCCTGCGTTAAACACGGCAAGCCACTTGTATCAGGTGCCGCAATTCGTTTTGAAGGACAGATTGCTGTCTTCCCCAATAATGGAAAGGATACACCCTGTTATCAGTGCTTGTATAAAGATGAAGGTGAAGAAGAACAGACCTGTAGTGAAAATGGTGTGTTGGCACCATTAGTAGGCATGATTGGTTCAATTCAGGCGATTGAAGCGATTAAAGTATTATTAAATGTTGGAGAAAATCTATCTGGAAAGTTAATGGTAATAGACGCTTACACCATGGAAATTCGCACACTCAAACTTTCGCGGGACCCCGGTTGTCCTGTTTGTCATAAGGAAGGTTGAAATAATTCTTATCTCTCTACTCCATCACATACGCCCGTGCAGCGCGTGACAATTCTTACACAAGAGGCATCTTTAAGAATATTCCTTAACTCTGGCATATCACCACCACCGACGTGTTCTCAATGACGTGTCTCTGATTGAGAATGACTGACCGTGCTAGCAAAGATCTTTTCCACATCCACACGATCAAACTCATACTTTTGATTACAAAATTCACAAGCGACACCAACCTGACCCTGTTCTTCTATGACTGACATCAACTCATTTATACCTAGCGTGCGCAGCATGTTAGTAACTCGTTCTCGTGAGCAGGAGCAGCGGAAGCAGACGGGTAGCGGGTCAAACACCCTAACTGTTTCTTCGTGATAAAGACGGTGTAATAGATTTAATTCCTCAATCTTAAGTAACTCTTCTTTTTTTACTGTGCCGGACAGTTGCACGATTCTATTCCAGGCATCCGCATCTTCTTCCCTGGCCATTTTATTTTCTGGAAGCTTCTGCAGTAAAAGACCCGAGGCACGTGTACCGTCCGCGGCTAACCATAAGTGGGTATCGAGCTGTTCCGACTGTTGCAGGTAATTCATTATCGCATCGGACAGGTTATCACCTTTTAATTCAACGATACTTTGGTAACGTTCCTGTCCGTCTGTCGGCTCCAGCGTGATGGTTAGCTGGCCATCACCTGCCAACGTCGATAAATTGCCTTCAGCGGGCAAATCATGCCAGTGTGCCAGACCGCGTAGTTCATGCGCGTTACTGCATTCCACCACCATCAGCGTAATGGGACCTTTGCCTTGCAACTGAATCACTAAACGCCCATTGAGTTTTAAGGTCGCGGCCAACAATACGGCAGCCGCCATCATTTCACCCAATATGTCCCGAACCAGGGGTGGATAATCATGTTTCTGCAAAATCGCTTGCCAGGTCGCATCAAGGTGAACCACCTCACCGCGAATCGGTGTTTTTTCAAACATGAAGCGTTGCAGTATATCGTTGTCGGACATTGAGTGTGGTTCCAGTAAAAGAGCTTTAGTATGCGATCAAACAGCCAAAGAATATGAGCGTAATCCCTAGCCTAGCAAGAACAACGACAAACCCGGCCAGTAAGTAATAATAAGCACGGCCAAGAGCAGGATAAAGAAATAGGGAAGCGTGGCCCGATATAACTCCATAACAGGCCGATTAAACCGATAACTTGCAATAAACAGATTCATGCCAACAGGTGGTGTAAAGTAACCGATCTGCATATTTGCCAGAAAAATAATCCCCAGGTGAACTGGATTAATACCATAACTCATGGCTATCGGAAAAATAATCGGCACAACAATAACCAGTGCGGCAAATATATCTAACATCAAACCTAAAATGAGTAGAAACACATTCAGCAAGATAAGAAATGTGTATTTGCTATCGACATATGATTTGATCGTATTAAATAGTTGCTGTGGCACTTCGGTATCGATCATGTAATTTGTCAGCGCCAATGAAAGTCCAAGGATAATCAAGATTCCGCCAACCATGACCATTGATTCACGCATTATGCGTGGCAGGTCCCGAATACGAATTTCCTTTAATATGAATACTTCAACAATAAATACATACAATGCCGTAATCGCCGCGGCCTCTGATACAGCAAAAAATCCACTGTAAATTCCACCTAATACAACAAAGGGCAATGGAATTTCCCAGATTGATTCACGTAGGGCCTTTAGTACATCGCTGCGATCAGCCGTTTGTTCTTGTTCTATCGGTTCTCGTTTTTGCAGCATGCTATACGCTGAAAGCATGACAATCATCAATAAACCCGGTAACAATCCCGCGAGAAATAAGTCATCAATTGAAACAGGTTGCTCTGCACCAAGTTGCTGTACCACCACACCATACAAAATTAGTGGTAAAGAAGGCGCAAGCAACACACCTAAACTACCCGAGCTGGTGATAAGCCCCAGATTAAATCGTTCACTGTATCCCGCTTGTTTTAGTGCTGGAAAAAGCAATGCACCTAATGCAACAATAGTCACGCCTGAGGCACCTGTAAACGCAGTAAAAATCGCACACGTTACTAGCGCCATAATAGCGAGTCCACCTGGCAACCAGCCGAGTAGTGCATTGGTTAAATTTACCAGTCGGGAAGGAGCCTTGCTTTCACCGAGCAGATACCCGGCAAAGGTAAATAATGGAATCGCAATTAGAATAGGTGTCTCGGCCAGTCGATATATCTCGATGGGAATAACAGCCAGATCGATATCTTCCTGACTAAAGCCAGCTATTGCACCAGTCGCAATAATAATAAACAACGGTGCGCCGAGCAGCGCAACCACTAACAGAAAAAACTTAAAAATCATTGCTTGCTCATCCTCGATATAATGATGCGAACATCAATAGCGAAGTGAATCATAAATCGCAGAGCAATCAGTCCAAATGCGATGGGCAGAATTAATTCCAGTATCCAGGCAGATATTCCAGAAAAGGCTTTTGACTGTGCCTCATATTCCATGATGACAAAACGCATGGAATGATAAGCCAGTATGGAAGCTATAACGGCAGAAAATAAATTGGTAAAGCCTTTCACCACATAGCGCATGGACTCAGAAATAAATCGGGTAAGCAAATCGATGGTAATGTGTTTATTTTCACGTGTCGCCGCAAGTGCCCCTAACAGGCCTAACCACAGGACCATAACACGTAACAGTGGATCAGCCCAGATAATACCCGAGTCAAAAAAGTTACGTAGAAAAATTTGTGTCGTCGCTAACAGGATCATCGCTAGCAGAAGCAATGCAAGAATGCTGTCTTCCAGGAAATGTAGCTTTTGAAGCAGGCCATTTAACCCGCGGTTATTTAATGATGAACTGTAAGGCATCTGTCAGGCTATTTTTTTCGATATTCCTGCAGGAGAGATACCAGAACGTTATACATTTCCTCTGTGTAGAGACCTTTTTTCTTCATTGATAGCAGCGTTTTATCAGCTACTTTGCGCCAACGTTTTTCTTCTGCATCTGTTAACTTAACGTACTTGATGCCCTGTTGCCTGAGAGCCTCATGTGCCTTGATGTTATCTTCGCGGTTGATGACATCGAGCTCTTTAAAAACATTGCCCATTGTATCTGCTACAATTTTTTGATCTTCAGGCTTGATTTTATTAAAGGCCTTTTCGTCCATAATAAACGCTCCCACCAGATAAACTAACGGAATATCGGTTACAAATTTTACTTTTGTGTGCCACTGAAAGGCAATGGCCCCCGTTGGATTGGTTGCTACCGTATCAATCAGTCCTGTTTGTAAACCTGTGTAGACATCTGATAAGGGTAACTGAACAGGTGAGACACCCACGGTCTCATACATTGTCTGAGAAATCTGGTCACCTTCTGGTAACCAATTTTTCATACCGGATAAATCTTCTACTTTGCGGATAGGGTTACTTGACATAAAATAGGCAAAACCACCCTCACTGATACCTAATGTCTTAATACCTTTTGTTTGAAGACCTTTACTGATCATGCTATCCATCGTCTTGCGTACATAATCGACCTCTTCAAAGGTCTTAAACGTAAAAGGAAGACTGTAGATTTGTATATCGGGGTAGATTTCCGCCATGCCTCCACCTGGAACAGCACCACCATGCAGCTGACCGATACGCATTTTTTTTAATACGCTTTTATCTGAGCCCATTACGCCACCGGTATAAAACTTGAACTTCACCCGGCCCTGGGTCTTTTCCTTAATCTGCTCTGCGCCCTCACGGATTTTTTTCATCCATGCCGTTCCGTCAGGTGCAATTGTGGCGATCTTAAAGGTCCGCGCTTCTGAGACAGGAGAAAGAATAAGAAGGCTTAGCAAACTTAAGGTGAGTAGTGGTACTTTAACCATGAAGGTTCTCCTTACTTTCCATTATTAGAAGTAATCTTCAGCTGAACTGAGTAACTCTTTTGCCTCTTTCTTGGCCAGAGTATTGATTAGTGTTAACTCTGGTGCCTTTGCTTCAGCATCAATGACCTCATGCAGCAACCGATCATGCAGCTCACGATTATACACAAGACGAGCATAATGGCGCGCGAACAGAACTTTGTTCATTAAATTTTTTCCCTTTGACAGTGCAATAGCACTTTCAAAATGTTTGCGGCCTACTTCTGGTTTTCCTCCCAGACTGGGTGGTCTTAGTGATGACAACACGCCCAGGTAAGTATGCGCCCCACCGTCATCAAGATTTTCATGCAATGAAACAACCTTCTCCATCACCAGTGTAATCTTGGGTAAATCGGCTATCGCTTTCCAGTCTCCGCTATTTGCCTGAACGACTCCAGCCCAGGCACCACCAAATGCATATAAATAATCCACGTCGTTTGCTTCAATTTGCTGGAGGCTGTTGGCAAATATATCAAAGGATTGATCATAATTTTTGCATACTGCCGTGTTTCGTTCACACAAAGCGCGCCGTGCATAATTAAATGCCTTGTTAGCCATGCGCACGGCACGTTGTTCATCTTCAACAAAGATAGTCGCATAGGCGCCGTAGAGTTTGGTTCCCGCGAGCAAGATACCCGTGTCCTTTGGGTTATCCGCAATCATCCCATCAATCATGAGCAGGTAAGCTGGCGCGCCCATGCGGACGATTTCAGGATCATCCTGGTTTAATATCGCTGTCGAGAGGCTACCGGCCATGTTGCCCGCAATCAGGCTAGCGCAACCTGACTGTAGAATGAGTACCAGGAAAAGTAACCCTGAAAAAATTGTTCTTATGTTATTCATATTATCATTAGGACGTTGTTCTGCGCAAAAGTTCGATTCCAGCGAATTATCTGGTGCATTATATATAGTCTGGCTTAGATGGTGTACATAGGAATAAGTATAAAATATTGACCAATAGACAACATCGCCGAATATGAACTAAAGCAGGTATTTCAATTTTGGCTCATTTTAACTTCTCAGTAAGCAGCTTATTCACCTGTGCAGGATCGGCCTTGCCTTTGGATACCTTCATTGCCTGTCCGACAAAAAAGCCCAAAACTTTGCCTTTACCAGCTTTGAACTGCTCAACCTGTTCAGGGTTATTGGCAAGAATCTCATCGATGATCTTTTCTACTTCACCCGAATCCGCAGGTTTAAGGCCACGTTTTTCGATAATGGTATCGGCATCGCCCTCGCCGTTCCACATGGCATCGAAAACTTCCTTGGCCATCTTCGAGGTAATGGCATTCTCGGCAAGGCGTTTGATCATGCCACCTAACATCTCGGCAGTGATAGGAGAGGTGCTGATAGTTTTATCTTCTTTGTTCAAACGTCCAGATAAATCGCCAATCACCCAGTTAGCCGCCAGTTTGGCCCGTCCTGATTCTTTTGGCCCAGATGTTTCTGTGGCCTTTTCAAAATAGTCAGCCAAATCTTTGTCCGCGGTTAAAATGCTTGCATCATAACGACTCATGCCCAACTCTTTTTCAAAACGAGCCTGTTTGACGGCAGGTAATTCTGGTAGTGTTTTAGCAATCTCATCGATATCTTTTTCAGAAACTTCAACCGGTAGTAAATCTGGATCAGGGAAATAACGATAATCCATTGCCTCTTCTTTTGAACGCATCGAGCGAGTTTCATGTTTATCTGCATCATACAGGCGAGTTTCCTGTACCACCTTGCCACCGGATTCAATCACATCGATCTGACGTTCAACTTCAAGATTGATCGCCTTCTCCACAAACTTGAAGGAGTTGATGTTTTTCAATTCAGCGCGCGTACCAAATTCTTTCTGACCCTTTGGTCGCACGGAGACATTGGCATCACAACGAAATGAACCTTCCTGCATGTTGCCATCGCTGATTTCCAGATAACGCACCAATGAGTGAATCTTTTTCATATAGGCGACGGCCTCTTTCGCCGAACGCATATCAGGTTCTGAAACAATTTCCAGTAAAGGCGTGCCTGCACGGTTTAAATCGATACCGGTCATGCCCTGATAATCTTCGTGCAAAGATTTACCCGCATCTTCTTCCAGATGGGCACGGGTCACACCAATCGTTTTAGTCTTACCATCTTCAAGCTCAATCTCGATGGAACCAACGCCTACGATAGGATCATCCATTTGGCTAATTTGATAGCCTTTCGGAAGATCAGGATAGAAGTAATTTTTTCGTGCAAAAATAGAGTGACGTGAAACCTCGGCACCAATAGCTAAACCAAACTTGATCGCCATGGTCACCGCCTCTTTATTCAAGACAGGTAATACACCAGGCAAACCCAGGTCAACGGCACAGGCCTGCGTGTTAGGCACCGCGCCATAGGCCGTCGAAGCGCCTGAGAAAATTTTACTTTTAGTGGCCAGCTGGGTATGTATTTCCAGGCCGATGACAATTTCCCATTCCATATTAATCTCTTTCTTAATCTATTAGCTTATCTATAATTTTCAGGCATCTGAGTATGCCAGTCGGTGTTCTTTTGATACTGATGCGCAACATTCAACAAACGCGATTCATCAAAGTAATTACCAATAATCTGTAGTCCCACCGGCAGCTTGTTCGCAAAACCCGCAGGCACCGACATGCCTGGTAAACCGGCGAGATTAGTCGCAATGGTATATATATCAGAAAGATACATTGCTATCGGATCATCACTACGCTCGCCCTTATTAAAAGCTACATTTGGCGCAGTTGGCCCCATGATCACATCAACTTTTTTAAAGGCTTGTTTGAAATCATCGCTAATCAGCTGGCGCACCTTTTGGGCCTTTAGGTAATAGGCATCGTAGTATCCTGATGACAACGCATAGGTACCGATCATAATGCGGCGTTTAACTTCAGGACCAAAACCTTCACTGCGCGAGCGCTTATATAAATCTTCCAGGTCTTTAGGATCGTCACAGCGATAGCCAAATCGGACACCATCAAAGCGCGACAAGTTAGACGAACATTCTGCCGGCGCCACTACATAATAGGCAGGCACAGACAAACCGCTGTTCGGTAATTCAATGTCGACAATTTCTGCGCCTAACTTTTTATATTGTTCGATAGAGGTATTGATCACGTCGCCCACTTCACTATCCAGGCCTTCACCAAAATATTCTTTTGGCAAGCCAATCTTTAAACCTTTTAAGTCATTACCCAAATTGGCGGTGTAATCCGGCACATCTTTTTCTACGCTGGTAGAATCTTTAGGGTCAAAACCGGCCATCGCATTTAACATTAGACCCGCATCTTCTGCCGTCTGCGTAATCGGCCCGGCCTGATCAAGACTGGAAGCAAAAGCAATCATGCCGTAACGAGAGACACGACCGTAGGTAGGTTTTAAACCGGTAATACCGCACAACGAAGCTGGCTGTCGAATTGAACCTCCGGTATCGGTACCGGTAGAAGCAGGTGCTAAACGCGCCGCGACCGAGGCCGCCGAGCCGCCGGATGATCCACCCGGTACGCAGTTAGTGTTCCAGGGATTACTAACCGGACCATAAAAACTGGTTTCATTCGAAGACCCCATCGCAAACTCGTCCATGTTGAGCTTGCCCAGCATTACCGCACCGGCAGCATTAAACTTCTCAACGACCGTTGCGTTATATGGCGAGATAAAGTTATCCAGCATTTTTGATCCGCAACTGGTTTTGATGTCTTCGGTGCAAAAAATATCTTTTTGTGCAAGCGGAATACCCGTTAATGGTCCAGCCTCACCTTTTGCAATTGCATCGTCGGCCTGTTTTGCTTGTGCAAGCGCATGATCTGCTGTCACCGTGACAAAACTATTCAAGTCGCCATCAAATGTTTCGATGCGATCTAAAAAATGTTGGGTTAGTTCAACGCTGCTGACGTTTTTATTTTTTAATTCGTCAGATAGTTCTGTTAAATTTTTATTGTGTAAGCTCATTTTCTTTAAATGTTCTGTAATAAAGTTTTTAATCGCAATTTTTAAATCACTATCGTCATTCCAGCGGAGGCGGGAATCTAACTGGTATAAATTCCCCTCTTCAGGGGAATGACGACTGCATATTGATCCAGCTTAAAACTATTCAATAAGCCAAATATATTATTCGATAACTTGAGGCACCAGATATAAACCATCTTCCACTTTTGGTGCATGCTCCTGAAAATGTTCACGCTGATTTTCTTCAGTCACTTCATCAGGACGCAGACGTTGAACCGCATCTAACGGATGCGCCATCGGGGTTACGCTATCAGTATCAACTACATCCATTTGTTCAACCAGACCAAGTATGTTGGAAAGGTTTTTCGCATAACCCGGGATGTCTGCTTCATCGATCTGAAGCCTAGCCAGGTTGGCAATCTTTATTACGTCGTCGCTATCAAGTGACATGCTATCCTCATTTTTTGACTGTAATTCGGTGAATTCCAGTTTGTGAACCACCGTACAAAAATCCAAGTAATTTCAACGTCCTACTTGCTCATCGCCCGCGGGTTGATTAAAGTATGGCATTCTACCTATATATAATAGGTAACATCGACTTCACTCTAATCAAAAAGTAGACACTAATATGTTCGAAAGTTTCAGGGGTATGTTCTCCAACGATGTGTCCATTGACCTGGGCACCGCCAACACCCTCATCTACGTCCGCGGAAAGGGGATTGTACTAGATGAACCGTCTGTCGTCGCTATTCGTCAGGAACGGGGACCTGGTGGACCAAAATCCATGGCCGCCGTCGGTAAAGACGCCAAACGTATGCTGGGCCGCACGCCAGGTAATATTGTCGCGATTCGACCCATGAAAGATGGCGTCATTGCTGACTTTACGATCACCGAGAAGATGCTCCAGCATTTTATCCGCAAGGTGCATGAGGCCCGCTTTTTCCGCCCCAGCCCCAGGGTATTAATCTGCGTTCCCTGTGGATCGACCCAGGTAGAACGCCGTGCAATCCGTGAATCCGCGGCTGGCGCAGGTGCCCGTGAAGTCTTTCTAATTGAAGAGCCTATGGCCGCCGCCATTGGTGCCGGTATGCCTATTTCTGAGGCCAGCGGTTCGATGGTGCTGGATATCGGTGGTGGTACTACAGAAGTCGCGGTTATTTCCCTGAGTGGCATCGTTTATTCCGCTTCAGTCCGCATCGGTGGTGACCGCTTTGATGAGTCGATTATCAATTATGTTCGCCGCAATTACGGTTCACTGATTGGTGAATCCACCGCTGAGCGCATAAAACAGGAAATTGGTTCAGCCTACCCTGGTAGTGAAGTTCGCGAGATGGAAGTCCGTGGCCGAAATCTGGCCGAAGGTGTGCCTCGCAGTTTTACACTCAACAGCAACGAAATTCTGGAGGCGCTACAAGAGCCTCTGTCGGGCATCGTCAGCGCAGTCAAAACAGCGCTGGAACAAACACCTCCCGAACTGGCATCTGATATTGCCGAAAAAGGCATGGTACTAACCGGTGGCGGCGCCTTATTACGCGACCTGGATCGTTTACTCATGGAAGAAACGGGGCTGCCCGTCATCATCGCTGAAGAACCCCTCACTTGTGTTGCCCGTGGTGGTGGTCGCGCACTTGAGATGATCGATGAATACGGTGGCGATTTATTTACCGTTGAATAAAAAGGTAGACTCTTCCATGTCTGGTTTGAGTTCGTTTTTGCATCAAAAGCTGCACTGCATAAACTACAACAGGGAGACCTGCCGTTAAACTCCTGTTTCAACGTGGCCCTTCGCTTGGCATACGCCTAATAGGCCTCAGTTTGCTCTCGGTGATCCTGATGGTTCTGGATCACCGGTTTCAGGCCACCGACAACTTTCGCTCGGCACTTTCTATCGTGGTCGACCCTATTCGCTATATTGTAAATCTGCCATCAGATGCTATCGATTGGGCGTCAGGCTCATTTGTCTCCCATTCAACATTGGAAGATCAAAACCTTACCTTGAAAACGCAAAACCAGTTGCTCAAGGCCAAGTTGCAGAAATACGCCTCGCTCAAGGCCGAAAATGCCAATCTCCGTGGATTATTGAAATCAGCTAAAAAACACGATGAGAAACTGGAACGCGTATTGGTGACAGAAATTCTGTCAGTCGATCTGGATCCCTTTCGTCGCAAATTCGTCATCAACAAAGGCACCAGCCATGATGTTTACATCGGCCAACCCATCATCGGCGCTTTAGGTGTGATGGGCAAAGTGGTTCATGTTGGACCGCTATCCAGCACCGCATTGGTGATTACCGATGCCAGTCATTCCATACCGGTGCAGATCAATCGTAACGGGGTGCGCGCCATCGCGGTTGGGATGCCAAAGAACAATCAACTTGAGCTTATTCACCAACCCAATAATGCTGACATCATGGTGGATGACTTACTGGTCACTTCAGGACTTGGTTGTGTTTTTCCAAATGGTTACCCCGTTGGGCGCATCATTAAGGTTGAGACCAACCCAAGTCTTCCTTTTGCAAAAATTACCGTACAACCCACTGCCCACCTTGATCGTGATCGTGAAGCCCTGTTGGTGTGGCCAACCTTTGGTGGCAACAAACAAAGTGACTGTAAGGGACCAAAGGAAGAAGAACAATGAGCATTGCACAAAAACACGGTACCGCGATTATTGTTATTAGCTTCCTCTTAGCTCTAATGCTAACCGTGATACCGCTGCCTGACTGGGCTGAAGAAATTCGTCCGCATTGGGTTATGATCGTCCTGATTTACTGGTCAATGGCCCTGCCCCAACGTGTCAGTGTCGGTGTTGGCTGGAGCATGGGTTTACTACTGGATGTCGCCAATGATGCCGTGCTCGGACAACATGCCCTGGCACTTGCGCTAGTCGCCTTCCTGACCAACAATTTGCATCAACGCCTGAGAGTCTTTCCCCAGTCCCAACAGGCCCTTGTGGTCTTTGTTTTCTGTGTAATCTATAGCCTGATCATTTTGTGGATAAAGGGCATTACCGGTACGGCACCGAGTGTATGGTTAATTGTCACACCAAGTTTTACGACGGCAATAATATGGCCTCTGGCTTTTGTTGCACTGCGCCATGCTCGCCGTTTCTATCGCGTAAGCTAATTTATGGTTCAGCGCGCGTCCATTACCTTTAAAGATCACTTTCGTGAAACCCATTTATTTCAACAGCGGTTATTAATTTCCGCGATCATCACGATTATTCTGATAGCCATCATCGTTACCCGGCTGGTCTTTTTGCAAGTGCTGGACCATGAGCACTATACAACCCTGTCAGAAAAAAACCGTTTGAACATTTTGCCCATTGCGCCTATCAGAGGCCTGATATATGACCGTAACGGTGTGTTGCTGGCACAAAACTTACCTAGTTTTACCCTGCAAATAGTCCCCGAACATACTAAAGACCTCGAAAAAACCCTGAATGAAACAAGAAAGTTAATCGCGATATCTGATGATGAAATTAAACAGTTTAAAAGTCTGTTAAGAAAAAAACGCCGCTTTGAAGGTATTCCACTTCGTTTAAGGCTTAATGATGTAGAACGGGCAAAAATTGCAGTCAACCAGGATCGCCTGCCCGGCGTTGAGATTGCTGCACACCTAACTCGAGACTATCCACAAGGAAAACTCGCATCCCATGCCATTGGTTACGTAGGTCGTATTAACGAGCAGGAACTTCGCAGGCTTAACGCCCCTCGATATAGTGCAACCAGATACATCGGCAAGGTAGGCGTTGAACGTTCTTATGAAGATATCCTGCATGGTGAAGTTGGTTCCGTTCGCATTGAAACCAACTCTCAAGGTCGCGTCATGAACAGTGAGGCCGAACTTGATCCGCAACCGGGCAAGGATCTCTACATGACGATCGACATCAAGGTACAGGCCATCGCTGAAAAGGCCCTTGGCGATAATAATGGTGCCGTGGTCGCGATTGACCCGAGGAATGGCGAAGTCATTGCCTTTGTCAGTATGCCAACCTTTGATCCGAATATTTTTGTGAATGGCGTAGATAGTAAAACCTACAGAAAACTCAGCACATCAAAAGATCGGCCTCTGTTTAATCGTGCACTGCAAGGACAATATCCACCAGGATCAACCTTAAAGCCCTTTATCGCACTGGCCGGCTTGGAAGCCGGTCTGGTTAGTCAAGATGAATCATTAAAATGCCCCGGCTATTACACTCTGAAAAATGACGATCGTAAGTATCGTGACTGGAAAAAAGAAGGTCATGGTGAGACCGACCTTACCAAAGCCCTGGTGGAATCATGCGACGTCTATTTCTACGACCTGGCCCTCGCACTTAAAATCGATCGAATGGAAAGTTATCTCGCGCGATTTGGTATGGGCCAACGCACTGGTATCGATATCCGTGGCGAAGCCACCGGCTTATTACCTTCGAAGACATGGAAACAAAAAACTCACCGCCTGCCCTGGTTCCCGGGTGAAACATTGATTACCGGTATTGGTCAGGGCTTTACCCTGACGACCCCTCTCCAGCTTGCAAATATCACCGCAATCCTTGGCAACAAAGGAAACCGATATCAGCCCCACATCATTCACGCAATTGGAGAACCCGGGGTTGAAGAAATAACCCTGCAAAAACCTCATCACATCGGTGTGGTTGAAAAAAACAAACCCGATAACTGGGCCATTGTCATCAGTGCCATGAAAAAAGTGGTGCATGGTCTTCGCGGAACAGCACGTAGAATCAATCATGACCTCGACTATAAAATTGCTGGCAAAACGGGAACGGCTCAGGTCTTTGGGATTAAAGAAGACGAAGAGTATGATGAAGACAAGATTGCCAAAAAATTACGTGACCATGCCCTGTTTATTTCATTTGCACCTGCGGATGAACCCCGAATTGCTGTCGCTGTCATAGTAGAGAATGGCGGCAGTGGTGGTGCGGTTGCGGCTCCCATCGCCCGCAAGGTACTGGATGCATACCTGTTGAAGGACAATTGATGCCCGGCTTTTCAAAATCTGAATTCACGGATACTACCCGGATCCATACCGGGCGTCGTGCTTTGTATCGCTTTCATATCGACCTGCCGCTGCTACTGGGACTACTGGTTCTGGTTGGTGTCGGACTGATGGTGTTGTATAGCGCCAGCGAACAGGATACTGAGCTGGTGAACAAACAGTTAATCCGCCTGGGGATAGCCTTCACGGTAATGTTTGCAATTGCGCAAATCTCACCTGATACCTTGCGTTACTGGAGTCCCTGGCTATTTGGTATCGGACTTATCATGCTGATTGCCGTATTGTTTCTTGGTGAAGTAGGCAAAGGTGCGCAGCGCTGGTTGAATTTAGGATTTTTTACTTTCCAGCCTTCCGAGCTTATGAAGTTGGCCCTACCCATGCTACTGGCCTGGTATTTATCCGAGGCCAACCTGCCACCTAAATTCAAACATGTCATGGTCGCCGTCTTTATGATGTTAATCCCGATCTTCCTGGTAGCAAAACAACCTGACCTGGGTACATCCTTATTATTAGCCAGCTCAGGAATATTTGTACTTTTCCTGGCAGGTTTACGCTGGTTTTATATCATCACCAGTCTGGTCATGCTTATTCCTGCATCCTTACTCTTGTGGTTCTATGGCATGCATGACTATCAGCGCAACCGTGTACTCACCTTTTTAAACCCAGAAAGCGATCTGCGCGGCTCCGGTTATCATATTAATCAATCTTCTATTGCGATTGGTTCTGGCGGTACCTATGGAAAAGGCTGGCTGAATGGAACCCAGTCACATCTTGATTTTCTGCCCGAGCGCAAAACGGACTTTATATTTCCGGTTTTTAGTGAAGAGTTTGGCCTAATTGGTGCGATACTCTTACTAACCATTTACGCGGTTATCGTTGCCAGAGGGCTGGTGATTGCGACACAGGCTCAGAATACCTTCACACGTCTGCTGGCGGGTAGCATTACCCTGACATTCTTTATATATGTATTTATCAATATCGGCATGGTGAGCGGTCTACTCCCCGTTGTCGGTATTCCATTGCCGCTGGTCAGCTATGGTGGAACATCCATGGTGACCCTACTGGCAGGATTCGGTATCCTTATGTCAATTCAGACACACCGCAAACTGATCGCTAGTTAATAACGATATAAGTTTAATTACAAAACATGGAGTTAAAGGTGAAAAGTACGATTATTTTATTTATTACGGCACTACTGGCTATGCCAGCATCGAGTGCTATTGCAAAAGAACCAGGCCCATTTGAAGATAAGTCGCTAATCGCGACGTTTATTGACGAGATGGTTGCTGAATATAAATATGATAAGGCCGTGCTAACTGAATTATTCGAAAAAGCCCGTCTACACCAAAGTATCATTGATGCTATTTCACGCCCGGCAGAGGGTAAGGCATGGCATGAATATAGAAAGATTTTCGTCACCCGTGAACGCGTACGGGGTGGTGTACTGTTCTGGAATGAACATAAAGATATTATTAAAAAGGTCGCAGAGAAATATCAGGTCCGTCCCGAAGTCATTGTTGCCATCATCGGTGTTGAAACCCGCTATGGTAAACACAAAGGGACCTACCCTGTTCTCGATTCACTTTCGACGCTGGCCTTTGCCTATCCACCGCGCGCCAAATTTTTCCGTGGAGAACTTAAACATTATTTATTAATGTCCCGTGAAGAATCGTTCGATCCGTTAGAGCAAAAAGGCTCATACGCAGGCGCGATGGGGATGCCACAATTTATTTCCAGCAGTTTCCGCAGTTATGCGGTTGACTTTGATGATGACGGAAAACGCGATCTGTGGAGTAATCCTGGCGATGCGCTCGCGAGCGTAGGCAACTACTTTAAGCGTCATGGTTGGGCCCCCGGCATGCCCGTCGCCCACAAGGTTGAAGTTAACGGTATTAAATACAAAGAACTGTTATCGAAATCTCTAAAACCCCAATACACCCAGGACGAATTAATGTTGGCGGGCGTCACCTTGCCTAATGGTATTGCTACCGATATTAAAGGCACGCTAATTGAACTCGATAGCGGTGATGGCCCTGAGTATTGGGTGGTTTGGCAAAATTTTTATGTTATTAGCCGTTATAATCACAGTGCACTTTACTCCATGGCTGTATTCCAGTTGAGTCAGGATATATTAGAGTCACGTTAATTTTTTAGGTCTTAGCCATGCTGAAGGTTATTAACAATACTGCCCGGATATCTCTGCCTGCATCTACCCTTCTGGCGCTTGCATTTCTGACACTTGCCTTTATTTCGTTAGGCGCTTGCTCATTCTCCAGCAGAGACAGTGCGCCAAAACGCGATGTTAATGTTGCCAATATCCCTGATGCAAAACCAAAGATTGAACCGCGTAGTGCTGGAGGAAACCCGTCATCCTATTCTGTGTTCGGCAAAACCTATCATGTCATGGCCGATGGCGGTAACTATGTCGAACGTGGAATTGCCTCCTGGTATGGCACTAAATTTCATGGCAATAAAACCTCCAACGGCGAAATCTACGATATGTACGGAATGACCGCTGCACACAAGTCATTGCCCATCCCAACATACGTTCAGGTAACCAATCTTAAAAATGGTAAGAAAGTTATCCTCCGCGTCAACGATCGTGGTCCGTTTCACGCCAGTCGAATCATCGACCTTTCGTATGTGGCTGCAAAAAAACTGGGCATTACTGGAACGGGGACTGGCTTTGTTGAAGTCCGCAGTATCAATCCCAGAACCTGGCAGCAGGGCAAACGTCAACCGAGCAAACGCACCACGGTCACTGCCGACAGCTTTGACTCTCTTTATATCCAGGCCGGAGCCTTTTCCAGCCAGTACAACGCTAACAAGTTAAAGCAACAGCTATACGCCCTGTTCCCAAACCAGAGCATTCAACTTGCACAAAATGGTCAGGATCAATTGTTTCGCGTTAGAGTGGGCCCACTCTCTACCGTTGACGAAGCTGACCGGGTCGCACAGATCATCAGTGATAACGGCTATCCTACTCCGCATGTCATCCTGGAATGATCCCCCCTCGAATAATCTATTGTGAATAAATCGGCCGTCAACCGAGCCTCCCAAATCTGATGAATTCTGACAATAGGCCTGATTTGTGGCCCCTGGCGCATGCGTAATTCCGCTAGTCACGCTACAATAGGCCGCATCAGATATTAGTGAGGTCACCATGTTATTTTTGCCTAAAAAGGTTTTTATTTTTCTTGTTATTTCCCTGTTCTCCCTTGCCCATGTTGCTGAGGCAAGCCTGATCCCAACTGCACCCAAGATTAAGGCAAGATCCTACCTGCTAATAGATTTTCACAGCGGCCATGTACTCTCGGAAAAGAACATGTCCGAGCGTATCGAGCCTGCAAGTCTGACCAAGCTGATGACCGCTTATGTGGTAATGCATGAACTCGAAGATGGCGGCATAAAGATGGAAGATGAAGTTGTGATCAGCGAAAAGGCCTGGCGCATGAAAGGCTCACGTATGTTTATCGAGGTCAACACCAAAGTTACGGTGAAAGAATTATTGCTCGGCATGATCATTCAGTCTGGAAACGATGCCAGTGTTGCACTCGCAGAACATACCGCGGGCAGTGAAGATAGTTTTGCAACGCTCATGAACAAACATGCCGAGCGGCTTGGCATGGTCAGTTCACATTTTGTAAACAGTACTGGCTGGCCAGATAAGCAACACCAAACTTCTGCTGCCGACCTTGCGATTCTGACGCGTGCCATGATCAGTGAATATCCAGAACACTATGCCCTGTATCGAATCAAAAAATATACCTATAACAATATTCCGCAGTTCAATCGCAACCGTCTACTCTGGATTGATGAGCGTGTCGACGGCGTCAAAACAGGACACACCGATTCAGCCGGTTACTGCCTGATCTCATCGGCAACCAAAAATGAAATGCGCCTGATTGCTGTCGTTGTCGGTGCAAAATCAGAACGCGCTCGTGAAACCGAGAGCCGAAAGTTACTTAATTATGGTTTCCGTTTCTTTGAGACATTCAAACTTCATGCCGCCAACGCCCCATTAACCGACATGCGCATCTGGAAGGGTGAAAAAGAAACAGTTCCGCTGGGCCTCACCAGCAGCCTTTACATTACAACACCACGTGGCAAACGTAACAAGATCAAGGCACACATGAACGTCGATGCCACTATCCTTGCACCGATAGAAAAAGGGCAAGAGTATGGTAAGGTCGAAGTTAAACTTGGTGATGATGTGATTGCTGAAAGACCGCTGGTTGCACTTGAGGATGTTCCCGAAGGTGGATTCTGGACCCGGACAGTCGATAACATCAAATTATTATTCCAATAAAAGTTATTAGCATGTCAGATCCAATCGTATACCTAAATGGGGAGTTTATGCCTCTCTCTGAAGCTAAAGTCCCGGTCCTTGATCGTGGCTTCATTTTCGGTGATGGCATCTACGAAGTCATCCCTGTATACGGTAAGCGTCTATTTCGACTCGATGAACACCTGGATCGACTTAACAATAGCCTGGACGCAACCCGTATCCCAAACCCTTACCCTGAATCAGAATGGAAAAAGATCCTGAGTCAGATCGTGATGAAGAGTGAGGAGGAAGATCAGTCCGTTTATCTGCAGGTCACGCGTGGCGTTGCAAAAAGAGACCATGCCTTTCCAGAAAAGATCACGCCTACCGTTTTCATGATGTCGAGCCCGTTAATCGTGACTAGCGAAGAGATGTTTAACAAGGGAATCGCAGTTATTACGCTGGACGATATTCGCTGGCAATATTGCAACATAAAAGCAATCACCTTGCTGCCCAATATTCTGTTACGACAGACGGCCATCGATGAAGGTGCGCAGGAAGCGATATTAGTTCGTGATGGCGAGGTCACCGAAGGATCCGCGAGCAACATCTTTATCGTTATCGACGGGGTTATCAAAACGCCACCTAAGAGTTCTCGACTCCTACCCGGGGTTACCCGTGATCTGATTGTGGAGCTTGCTAATAACAACAATATGAAATGCATCGAAGCCAATTTCTCGCGCACTGAACTCGAGGCCGCAGATGAAATCTGGCTAACCAGTTCCATGAAAGAAGTCATGCCGATTGTTAAACTTAATGACGATACCGTTGGTGATGGCACACCGGGAACTATTACTCGTCAAATGTATCAAATATTTCAGACCTACAAGGCCGAGCTCAAACGAGACATTGATTAACTCTTCCTTGCGAGAAATAAGCTTGTGAGAAACCACCTGGCAAGAAACCGATAGAATAGATGCTAAAAATGGCTACGAAAGATAACGATGACACCCTTTTTGAATTCCCCTGTGAATTTCCAATCAAGATCATGGGCAAGGCTAACGACACCTTTGAAATAGAGGTTGCACAGATCATTCGCAAACACGTTGCTGATTTAGGTGAATCTGCTATCAAACGTCGCGAAAGTACCAAAGCTAATTATGCGGCGCTAACAGTAACGATCACTGCAACAAGTCGTGAACAGCTTGATGCTATCTATATCGACCTGACAGCCAGTGAACATGTCATCATGGCGCTGTAGTAAAAAAATAAATTCGTAATCCAATGCCTGCCACTGACGCACCTTCACCCGGATTGCCAGAACTCCAAACATGTGAGCTGGGTCTATGTGCATATCAGACCGTCTGGGATGATATGCGTCGCTATACACAAGCGCGTGATAATAACAGCGCCGATCAAATTTGGTATTGCCAGCACCATCCCGTCTATACACTCGGCTTAAATGGCAAACGGCATCATCTGCTTCAGCAGACCGACATTCCTGTCATCCCAGTAGATAGAGGTGGACAGATTACCTACCATGGTCCAGGCCAATTGATCGCCTACCTACTCATCGATATTAATCGGCTCAACATCAGCATAAAAGCACTGGTTACAGGTATTGAGCAAGCGATTATTGATTACCTCGCGGAGCTTGGATTTCGTGCTGAGCGCAAACAAGGTGCGCCAGGAATTTATATTAAAGGGGCCAAAATTGCAGCCCTGGGGTTAAGGGTGAAAAAAGGTCGAACCTACCACGGGCTTTCTTTTAATGTCGACATGGACTTATCTCCCTTCAAGGATATAAATCCTTGTGGATACGAGGGTATGCCCGTGACGCAACTCGCTGATTTGCTTGGCGACGCATGCCCTGACATGACTCAGGTAAAATCGACGCTTCACACCCATTTATCACACCAATTGGGCTACAATACCGCCTAAATTATTCTGGCGTTCACATGAAAGACGACTCAAAGATAAACGATGGCGAAGTTTTGCCACAGCAGGCCAACCCACTAAAGGGTGCCAGCAAGACCTCGCGTATCCCCATAAAAGTGGTTCCAAGAGCTCAACCACTTAAAAAGCCTAACTGGATTCGGGCACGGGCTCCGAACTCACCCTCGGTTGCCAACCTCAAAGCCGTCCTGCGTGAGCACAACCTGCATACCGTCTGTGAAGAGGCAGCTTGTCCAAATATCGGTGAATGCTTTGAACATGGCACCGCGACCTTCATGATCATGGGCAGTGTCTGTACCCGCCGATGCCCTTTCTGCGATGTCGCACATGGCCGCCCGGAGCCGCTAGATACGAATGAGCCAGCAAACCTTGCTAGTACAATTGCAGCAATGAAGCTGGGTTATGTTGTGATCACATCTGTTGACCGCGATGACTTACGTGATGGTGGTGCAGAACACTTTGCTCAGTGTATCGCGGCGATACGGCAGTCCTGCCCTGATACAAAGATTGAAATCCTCACGCCCGACTTTCGTGGTCGCATGGAAAAGGCCTTGCCTATTATCACGCGCCAATTACCCGATGTATTCAATCATAACCTTGAAACAATTCCCAGGTTATATAAAAAAGCGCGTCCAGGTTCAGACTACCAATGGTCGCTGGATCTGATTAAAAATTTCAAGGGCCAGAACCCCGACGTTCCCACCAAGTCAGGTTTGATGTTGGGTTTAGGTGAAACACTGGATGAAGTTAAAGAAGTGATGCAGGATTTGCATAAACATGGCTGTGACATGTTAACACTGGGGCAATATCTGCAACCCAGTCAACACCATTTGGCCGTGGAGTATTACGTCACACCCGATGAATTTAAGCAACTTGAAGACTATGGCTATCAACTAGGTTTTAAAAATGTAGCCAGTGGTCCAATGGTCCGCTCCTCCTATCACGCCGATGTGCAGGCCAAAGACGTTAACAACTAAATTAATCGGGAACAACAAACATGGAAGTACTCATCGGCAAAATACTGGAGACCCTGATATTACCTCCCGGTCTCATGATTGCTATGATCGTAACAGGTGCTCTGATACGTCTGCGCTTTTATCGGACCGGCCAATCGCTGGTCTATAGTGGTTTTGCTCTTCTTCTACTCCTGAGTTTACCGATTGTTGGCGACAACCTCATTGGTGCAACACAAAACCATTCCGCACTAACCGAAGAAAATATTCAGTCCCTGAACGCAAAGGCGATTGTTATTCTGGGTGGAGGCAGATATCCAGATGCACCCGAATATGGGCAAGACACCGTTTCAAGATGGGCACTGGAGCGTTGCCGCTATGGTGCTTATCTACAGCGTAAGACAAAATTACCGATACTGGTCACGGGTGGTTCGGTTTATGACAACAGAGCCCCTGAAGGCGAATTAATGAAACAGGTTCTCGAGGAATCATTCATTTCCGTTGTGCATTGGGTCGAAGGTAAAAGTAGAACCACCTATGAAAATTCGACTTATAGTTTCGAAACACTTAATAAGGACAACATAAAAGATATTGTACTCGTCACCAATGCATTTCATATGAGCCGCTCTGTTGAGGCCTTTGAAAAAGCCGGCTTTAACGTCATTCCCGCACCCATGGGATTCTCTTTGCCATCAACCCGGCCCTTCTACTTTCAGATTCTGCCGAATGTGGGCGCGCTTAAAAGCAGCACATTTGCATTACATGAATGGGTAGGCAGACTTTGGTACAACCTGCGCTATTACTAGGCTATCAACGACCTTCGTAAAGAATTTGCCAGTCACCTGCTTCCCTGCCAAGGTAAATACGTTTCCTGACTTCACCTTTGTAATTATTTGACTGGTACTTCTGAACAAACCGGGCAACAACCATTGGCTTGCCAGAGCTGGCCTGTTCAGGATAATAAAATAGTGACAGTTCACCTAAACCAATTTTCTGATAGGTTTTTTGCCTGGCAATACGCGACTTGTACTGGCGCCAGCTGTGAATATCATGGCGACCACTCCAGAATTCATCCGCGTAATGACTAAGATAACGTTCAACGTCGAGACTTTCCCAGTCAAGTCTCCAGCGTTCTATTGATTTCAAAACCTGTGAACGAACCTGATTCCATTGCAGCTCATCAACCCACTCGACTTTATCGGTAATGATCATCGGTGTTTGCCCTGGTTTGATCAGATGCTTTATTTTATTTAGATCCAGGTTCGAAAGAACGACGCAGCCTTCACTATCGAGAGGTGGGCGACTGTAGTAAATCCTGTCCGTACCATGCAGCCAAATACCATCCCCCGTCTTGCCTAACTTGCGATCAAGAGCATTTGGATAATTGGTTGGGAAGGCGCCTACTCCGTATTTTTCGGGTAGTTCATTATCAGGTATCCACGAAGTGATAAAATAGACACCTTCAGGTGTGCGTAGATCTCCTTCAATTTTTTTATTACCCTGCTTACGCCCGGTACTGATATAAAAATCTCGAATTAATCGTGCGGGCTCATTCGCACTTTCTCGCTGGAACACATAAATACGGTGACGGGATTTATCAACAATCAGCGCTGTTTGTATTTTATTACTCAGGTTAAGCAGTTGCAGTGGCACTTTGCCTTGAGCCAGCGGCTCAATGCTTGCCTGGATTCGCATTCTCGCTTCATGGCGTAACGCATCCATTTTCTCATCAACCTGTGCACTTCGATCTAGGAGACCCGAAGAACCTACATCCGTCAATGTACCCGATCGTGAAGCAAGAAAATCAGCTCTAACCAGATGCGCCAGGTGAAACTCTGGTGCACGTTGAGAGAGCTGAGATAATTCATCTATTGCAGCTTGTCTGTTACCAAGCTGGAAAGACACAATACTGTTCAGTAAGAGCGCCTCGTAATCTTCTTGATCAACGACTAATCGTTGACCCAATCGAGCACGTAGCTTTAATAGTTCTCCATTATTAAGCCCCAGACTTATAACGGACTGCTGTTGCGTTATTGATTCTCTGTTGAATTTAGAACTGCGTTCAGCATCAGCAGATGGAACAGCCAGTGCCATCTTGATCGGTGATGCCTGATTCAACGCTTGTTGATCTGTAGTAGCAGTTGAACGAAGTGGAATTGATTCCTGAGTCTGGCTTTGAGTCACGACCGCTAAAAGCATCAGAAAGGCGACACAGATAACAATGAATGATTTTCGGTACAACAACATAGCCATATTAATTTACTTTTGAGATACTTCGCTCTGCAATGATTCGCCAACCATCAGGAGTCTGGCGCAACTTCATTTCTTTTTTAGTCATGTCCTGGTAATTGCTAGCCTGATAAACCTGGATCAGTTCGACACGTGCTTCTTTTATATTAATCGGCTTGACCTCAATATCCTTGAGACCGATCTGGATCCAGCTGGGTTTTTTCAATCGTGTCCGGCGATCCTGTTCCCATGAACGTCTCGATTTTCCAGGGGGATGATAATCTTTCGAATAAAAGACAAAATAGACATCCGCAGCCTGCTCCGACCATGCCGCCGCCCATCCTTCCAGTGTCGTAATAATTTCACCTTTGTTAATGGCGGGCGCTGCTGACTGGCTTGTAGTAGTAACGGCTTCAGTTTTGTCCGTAAGGGTTAACTGTACGCTGGATTGACTATTGCCTGTTGCAGAAACCGTACTTGTCGTACTATCAGTTTTGGTCTGTGTCTTGCCGGAAGCCACTGTCGAACGAGTAGAACGCCGAGTAGAACTCACAGCCGGACCAGATAATTCAGCCAGTTCAGTGAGCTCAAGCCGATTGTCACCTGGTTCCAACCTTAGAGCCTTACCATAAGAATCCCTCGCCATCGCAACATAGATATGACTCAGGTTGTCATATACGGTTGCATAACTTGGGTCCGCTTTGAGGGCTTGTTCAAGTAGGGCCTGTGCACCGGCAAGATCATCATCGGCCACGAGTATACTGGCAAGATTATTATAGGCCTCGGGGCGTACCGGGTTGAGCGCTATCAACTGTCGATAAATCTCTTCAGCCCCGGCGGTTTGATCCATTTTCTCCAGCAGGCGCGCCTTTAGAAATAAGGCTGCATAATCTTCTGGGGCCTGTCTCAGGTATTCGTTCAGCTCTTTAAGAACCTGTGTAACTTGCTCGCGACTCGCATCCTGACCGACACGGGCCTGTAACCTGGATATTTCTTGAGAAATTTCGATAGCATACGACGGGAGAGCAATGGAGCAAGTTAAGAGAATGCAAAAGAAAATAGAGCGAAACGACATAGTTGTTGGTCCAGGGCTTTTACCTGTTACTTACTATAGCCTGTCCGCGAAAAACTGCAATGATTATATTAACTTACGATAGTCCAGCAACGAGACAACAAGTACTTAGGTCGACAATGTTGTACTCAGATCCAGCCGTTCCATCAGATAACACAGACAGTCCTGGCGAATAATATCCATATCTAATGTAAGCATTGATGGCATGACTTCTGCCGCAGTACAGAGCATGCCATCCTTGATCTTGAAATACCGATCAGCCACATCCTTGCCAAACTCGTTGAGGGCCATCACCGGCATGTAATCTGGCTCGCGCACCCGGGCCAGCGCTTTTCCGGTTTCTAGCTCGTTGAAGTTCAGGAAATCCACCTCTGGCAATAACTGCAATGCACAATCCTCACCCTCAAGACCTACACTCAAACCTTCTTTTAATTTCACAATAACGACGGTATGGTAAATATTCAGATTATGGATATCCCGGCTGTGTTCATCGAATTCGCTCATGCTCAGTGCTGACAGGATGAAATCGCGGGCGTGCTCCACCCCGTGTTTTTCACCTGGCTTGCCACATTCAACCGTCACCGCAGGGCATAAATCTGCAAAAGCCAGGGACTGCACAGTGTCGGGCTTTAAAAAATACACCACTGTGTTTGAAAACATCGTCGCCAATTCAAAGAACGGTGTCGCAAGACGGTTGATACACGCATAGTGAGGGTTCTGTCCTGAATTATTGTGGATGTCGATACTGGCAAATACATCACGTTGTTCCATCTGCTCCAGGATCTCATGCACCATGTCATCTTCATCCTGTTTACTGTCCGCCTTCCAAATACGATTGTAATCCGGTTGTTCATCAAGGTGCCGCGCTGACTCTCTCGCGGCATGGACATTGCCAATGAACAGACTCATCGCACGGGGTAAGGTTTTTTCCTGATACTGTTTTAAGACCTGCCGAATAGCCAACCAACCTGTCGTCTCATTCCCATGTAGAAGCACAGAGACAAACAGGGGTTGTGGGTGTTTCCCGGGTAAATGAATAAGACTTGGCCCGGGCAAGATGGAATGGAGCTCGGAGGCATCACAGTCGAGTAAACCATCTGGGAGTGAACCGTATACCGTTAGCATATTACACCTGCCACTCGTGTACTGGAGCACCACTATTTTGATGCTGGTAATAACTTTCGGTTAACGCATACATATCAGGCCCATGCTTCTTCACAAAAGCACGTTGCCAGGTCGTGCCGTTGGTTTTATGCTCTAACCTGTCGCTAATCACACCCAGATACTCTTTTATGTCTGAACTTGCGATATCCAGTTTCTGCAAGCCTTCATAGGCAAGGGGTAGTAATACTTCACGCAATAGATCGATAGCGGTGTGATGACGTCCATCGGTCCAGGCCAATTGCGAGCGCATGCCGAGATGAGCGGCCCGATAAAAATTATCTTTTGCCGTGGTAAAATCAATCTTATTCTCGGGGACAATCTCGGCCGTGGCCAGCCCCATTACTGCACCATAATAAAAAGCCGCATTGGCGATAGCATCAATCGTACTGGGGCCCGCCGGAACAACACGTTGTTCTATTCTTAAGTGTGGTATGCCCTGCTGATTGAAACCGATAAGTGGGCGGTTCCAACGCCAGATAGTACCGTTATGCAAGCGTAAATGCGGTAAGTCGCCAGAAGTAGCATCCAAATCTACAGGCAGCAAGACAGGATAATGTTCAAGATTCTCTGTAAAACATTCCATCATACTTTCGCGCGCATAACCTGAACCAAACGTAACACGCGTTATCGGACCAAACGCTGCACCATCGTAACCACCAACGGCGACGGCTTGCTCAAATAAAGGAATACGTGTTTCATCCCATAGATCTTTACCAAATAAATAAGGCGAGTTGGCGCTCAATGCTAATAGTGGTGCTGACAATATAATACTGGCATTATAAAATCGTACAGCCTGCTGCTGATTAACCTGGAGATGAATTTGAAATGAGGTTGCCGCTGATTCCAGCATCACATCCCGATGGGTTACTTTAAGATGCTCCATGCCATTAATATCAAGCGTTAGAGGTTTACCCTTACGCCGATGAATGACTTCACGGTTTAACGCACGATAACGTTTCATTTGAGACATGTTAGCCAGGCTAAGATTTTCATTTTTAAGTGTCGGTAATATTCCACACATAATGACTTGAGCATCAAGACTCTCAGCCGTTTTCCGGCAGCGTTCCCAGGTCTCATTCAATGACTGGTGCATAGCTGAAAAAACATGACCACTAATGGTCCTCGGTTCAGTATTGACTTCGATATTAAAACTGGCCAGCTCAGGAGAGGCTAGTGGGTTATCAAAAGCCTTTAAGAAGGCTTCATTGATTGGGGATGGATGGAAGTTCTTATCCACTAACCAGGCCTCTATTTCAAAACCTGAAACGGGGTGCTCGTTAGCGAAACCACCCTGTTGAAAGATATCGCCAAGCTGTTCAGTTTCACGGGCTAATGCAGATTTAAATCGATTAAAGTCTTCGGGAACAAAGTGGCTGTGTGTTATTTCTTCGCCCATATTGGCTTCATTCAGTCCTGTAATAGTCTGTCCAGTTCCTGCAGTCGAGCAGGGGTGCCAATATCCCACCATTGCCCCTGATAATGCTCGCCAGTTACCTTCTGCTCAGTAATGGCTTGTCTGATCAGCGGTGCAAGTGGCCTGGGAAATGGTTGGGCACCAACTTTAAGCTTAGTAAAGATTTCAGGCGAATAGACACCAATACCAGAAAAAGTGAGTGGCACATTCTGGTTTGTTTGATCCACATCTATATTCTGAGCAATACCATTCTCATCAAGGACAAAGTCACCCTCCGGGTGATGTGTTGGATTATCAACAAGCACCAGATGTATCAGGTTAGATAATTTCGGGAGTTGCCGGAAATCATAGTCAGTCCAGATATCGCCATTAACAACTAAAAATGGTTCATCGCCATCGTCGCAAAGCAAAGGTAATGCCTTAATAATACCGCCAGCCGTTTCCAGCGCAGTACTGCCTTCATCGGAGTAAACGATATCAAGGCCATAACGTACGCCATCACCAAGTGCCGCGGGTAGTTGTTCACCTAGCCAGGCATGGTTAACCACCACGTCCGTGACTCCCGCCCGGGCAAGATTTTCCAGGTGATATTCAATCAGCATTTTGCCGCCAACTTTTATTAACGGTTTAGGCGTCGCATCGGTCAGTGGCCGCATGCGCTCGCCCCGGCCTGCCGCCAGGATCATCGCCTTCACGTTGATGGTCCTGTTGTCTGCTGTTTCAGTTTGTCGGGAATATCGAGCTCATCCAGTAGATTCAAGAAGGGTTTTAACTCTGCATAATCACTGGCCACTGAGAATACATAATCCATCGTGCGTGGAATATCATTTAAGTAGCCGGGCTTACCATCGCGATAATTCAAACGTGCAAAGATACCGCTTGCTTTCAGATGGCGCTGTATTCCCATCAGGTCAAACCAACGCAGGAACTGTGCCTCAGTTACGTCTTCGAGTAATGAAGTCGTCGATAGCTGTGCATAGTATTGTTTCACCCATGACTCAACCCGTTGCCGCGGCCAGGTGATATAGCAGTCACGAAGTAACGAAACCAGATCATAAGTAACAGGTCCCCAGACGGCATCCTGAAAATCAAGAATTCCTGGGTTACCTGTATCGAGTAACATCAAATTACGTGAATGATAATCACGGTGCACAAACACATTTGGTTGCTCGAGTGCTGAAGTAGACAATAGCGCATAAGTTGACTCCAGAATCGTTAACTGATCGTCATTCAATTCAACCTGGTGATGGCGACCCAGATACCAGTCGCTAAATAAACTCATTTCCGTGTGTAGCAATTCCCGAGCATAAACAGGCAACGCATTTCTGTATTGATGGCCAGCTTGATGCATCACAGATAAAGCATGCATGGCATCAGAATAAAACTTATCAGCTGAGTCATCGGTTAAGTGCTCAAGATAAACACTACGTCCTAGATCGGTAAGCAGATAAAATCCCTTTTCGACCGACCTTTCAATCACTCTGGGGACATTGAGATCAATATCTGCCAGATAACCTGAGATACGAACAAAGGGTTCGCTATCTTCTTTTTCCGGAGGAGCATCCATAATGATATAACTTTTACCATCATGCATGACGCGAAAATAACGGCGGAAGCTTGCATCGGCAGACGCAGGCTGGATGTCCAGCTGTCGAGCACCGAAAATACCTTCGACCCAGACCTGTAGCGCCTGAAAACGTTCATCCATTATCGACTGGTCTTTGCTGGCCTGGTCCTCGTTGGACTGGTTTTCGTTGGATTGGTCTTCTGTTATTTTATTCAAAACTAAACCCTGGAACGTGAACGGTAATTATGACTGAGTATACTTGAACTGCTTGAGGTTTCGAGGTTTTCAATTCACAATGTTTGATAATTATCGGCAGCCTACCGCATCTGGACACCATAAATACAGAGACCATGAATACAGAGACCAGGACACAATCAGAACGCTACCCGCTGATTGATGTATTGCGTGGTAGCGCGATAATTATGATGATCGTGTTTCACTTCAGTTTTGATTTATCCGTTTTTGGTTACGCCGATTTTGATTTTTATCACTCCCCATTCTGGTTGAATTTTCAAATCCTGATCGTCAGTATTTTTACCTTTGTGATGGGTATGAGTTTTCAACTGGCCAACAAAGGCAAGATCAACTGGAAGAAATATTTCAGGCGGCTTGCACTGCTCGGTTTTTGCGCCGCACTCATCACACTATCAACCTATTTTGTAAATGGTGATCGCTTCATTTATTTTGGTATCCTGCATTTCATTTTCGTTGCGAGCCTGCTGGCCATTCCCTTTCTTCGTCTATACTGGGCCAACCTGATACTCGGTACAGGCATTTTGCTATTAAACCTGTTTTTTCAAAGCACCATTTTTAACCAAATCTACCTGCAATGGATAGGTTTCATGACCTACAAGCCCGCAACTGATGATTACGAACCCATGATCCCCTGGTTTGGTATGGTACTGATTGGTATGTTCTTCGCACGTTGGGCCATTAATAATAACAATGTCCATTTGTTCACAACCTGGCGGGTAAAATCCAAGCTAACATCGACACTTCGATTCGCAGGCATCCACTCCTTAATCGTTTACATGTTCCACCAACCCCTGTTTTATGGTTTCTTCTATCTAGTTGCCCTGCTATAAATCCGAGGGACGTCGAGTAGACCAGGCATCGCGAAAGCGGCCGATTTTCAGTTATCAATCCCACCCAATACACTCTATAATATTGCCTTCCTATCTATGCACTCAGGTGAGTTGAGTTTGGACTGCTCGATATCAAAAGGCTGGTTAATTCTATTTTGCTTTCTGGTTTTCCTTAACCAGTCCTTCGCGCAGGAAGACGATACGCAGCTATGCCCCGCCGGTTTTATCAATAACAAGCCCAAACCTATTTCTGGTGATATACAAGATAAGCGGATCTACATTTCCTCCGATTCAGCCAAAGTGGATTCAGAGTCCGTTACCCAGTTTGAAGGTTCAGTAAAGGCAAAGCAGGCAAACCGCACCCTCGAGGCAGACAGTGTCCGTTATGATCGAAATAAGGAAGAGCTCGATGCACAGGGCAATATCGTCTTTTCAACTGAGCAATTAAAAATAACCGGCGACGCTGTTCATCTTAATATGGGCACAGAACGAGGTACTGTCGACAACGCCCAGTACTTTACTGGATCTGTGAATGGTCGAGGCGCTGCGGAAACAATAACAATTCATAGCAAAACCAGGGTGGAGCTGGAAACGGCAACTTATACCACTTGTCCACCTGATGGCGAAGCCTGGGCCCTGCATGCAAATACAATTACGCTTGACAACGAGTCTCGACAAGGCACAGCCGATAATGTTGTGCTGGAAGTGGCCAACATTCCCATTCTTTACTTACCCTATATTCGTTTCCCAATTGGTGACGACCGTTTGTCAGGCTTGCTCTATCCCGGCTTTGGTATTTCAAATAGTCATGGCACCGAAATATCACTACCCTATTACTGGAACATTGCTCCTAACATGGATGCCACCATCACCCCACACAATATGTCAAAACGTGGGGTGATGCTCGAAACTGAGTTTCGCTATTTAACTGAGAATACCACGGGTATCTTCGACATAAGTTATTTACCGGATGACAAGAAGTTTGGTGATGATCGCCAGTTAATTTCATGGTCTCACCGTGGCACACTCGCCGCGGGCTGGTCAACATCAGCAGACTATAAGCAAGTCAGTGACTCAAAATATCTGGATGACTTCGCGTCCAACCTTGGGTCAGCCAGTGTTACTCACCTGAATAGAGAGGGCCAACTTAGTTACAACCATGAGACCTTTCTGTTTTCAGTGCTAGCTCAGGACTATCAAACTATTTCTGGTGGAGAACCTTACCAACGTATCCCTCAAATAACATTGGATAGTCGATGGACTAATCAGGATAACAAACTCAATTATGACATCAAAACTGAAATCGTTCAGTTTGAACACCAGGACAATGCAAAAGTTACCGGACAACGTCTAAAATTAGCGCCCTATGTCAGCTATCCATTTCAATCTGACCCTGGTTTTTTTATTCCGAAACTTTCCCTGCACCATCTTCAATATAACCTGGACAATCTGGCCTCACCCACAGACGACAATAGCCCTGGTGTTACTGTCCCGGTCTTTAGCCTCGACATGGGTATTTTTCTCGAAAGAGACACTCAAATCATAGGCAAAGATTTGTTGCATACGTTAGAACCACGTTTATTTTATTTATATGCGCCTAATAAAGAACAAGACGCATTGCCCGTCTTTGATACGGCACTCACCACGTTTAGCCAGTCATTGCTATTTTCAGAAAATCGCTTCAGCGGTAAAGATAGAATCGGTGATGCCAACCAGCTAACGACAGCCCTGACCACCCGTTTTTACCAACAGGATAATGGTACCGAATTATTTAATGCGACACTGGGGCAAATTATTTACTTCCAGGACCGTCTTGTCACGGTACCCGGTGGTCAGGTCGAAACCAGTGATCGTTCAAGCTATATTGGCTCAGTGTTTTTTGCCCCAAACCCTCGAATGAAAATAACCAGTGACATTCAATGGGATCCAGAAACAAAGCACACCGAATTCGCCAATTCGAGAGTCTCTTATCAGGCCGATAAAGGTCGAGTCATCAACTTCGATTACCGATTTACGCGGAATTCTATTCGTAGCCAGGGTTTATCCTACGCCTGGAGATTCAACCCCAGATGGCAAGTCATCGGTGGCCATCAATACGACCTGGAAAATAATCACCGTCTGGAAAATTTCCTGGGGGTGCGCTACGACAGCTGCTGCTGGGCCGTGCGTCTGGTAGGGCTTGAGAAATTCGACCGCCTGGAAGGCACCGAGCTATTCTACGACAATGCCATATACCTCGAGCTGGAACTAAAGGGCCTGTCCAGCCTGGGATCACGAAAAGAGATCGATACTTTGATAGAAAATGGTATCCTTGGCTATTCAAAATAGTACGAGATTGCCCAGTGAAGAACGTGAAGAAAGTAAGTCGCCAATTTATCTATAGTTGCCTGTTGTTGAGCCAGTTTTCCCTGTTTGCTGAGGCAAAACGCGTTGAAATCATAGAGTTAGACAACATCGTTGCTGTCGTCAATAAGGATGTTATCACCGCCGGAGAGCTGGAACGCCGACAAAAAGCCGTCGTCAGCCAACTCAGCGCCAAACAGACCCGTTTACCGCCAGAGTCCATTCTTCGTAGACAAATCCTGGATCAGATGATCCTGGTACAAATCCAGATCCAGCTTGCATATGCCAGCGGAATACGCGTCAGTGACGAGCAGCTCAACAAAATCATCGAACAGATTGCCGCTGACAACCAAATGAGTCTTAGCCGCTTTCGTCAGGAGTTAAAAAATCAGGGTTACCATTTTGTGAGCTTCCGAGAAGAGATCCGCAGTGACGTGATCATTAAGCAACTCCGCAAACGTCAGATTGACAACAAGATATTTGTCACCGACCAGGATGTTATTGCCGAGCTTGCCAGCCTGGAAGACAAGCAAAGCATGAATAATGAGTATCACCTGGGGCACATTCTTATTCCCGTGCCTGAATCTTCACGACCAGAAGAAATTGCCACTGCGAAACAAAAAGCAGAGGAAATCGTCGGGCAACTTATGCTCGGTCGTGACTTTTCAGAAATGGCCATCAGTGTCTCGGCGGGGCAACGTGCATTGCAAGGCGGCGACCTTGGCTGGATGAAACAGGGTCAGATTCCGAGCATAGCAACCAGCACAGTTATAGCACTGGAGATTGGTGCAATCTCAGCACCAATACGCAGTACAAGTGGGTTCCATATTGTTAAATTGATAGATAAACGCAGCGGCAATAGCAAACACATTGTGAAGCAATCTCAGGCTCGCCATATTCTCATCAAACCTAATCAAGTCGTTTCAAATAAAGAAGCCGAGAAAAAATTGTTACAAATCAGAAAACGTATTCTTGCTGGTGACGATTTTGCCTCGCTGGCAAAAGCCATCTCTGACGACTCCGGTTCGGCGAGTCAGGGGGGAGACCTGGGTTGGGTTAGTCCAGGACAGATGGTCCCAGAGTTTGAGGAAGCCCTTAATAACCTGAAACCTGGTGAAATCAGTCAACCTTTCCGATCTCAGTTTGGCTGGCATATTGTAGAGCTACTCTCACGTCGCAAACATGACGATACCGATGCTTATTTAAAAGCCCAGGCAAGAAGCCAGATTCACAAACGCAAGTCTACTGAACAAACCAGCATCTGGCTGCGACGCATACGTGATGAGGCCTATGTTGAATACCGGCTTGATGAATAATCGCATTTCAATTTAGCGAATCTTACAATGTACCAACCATCCAGGCTGATAGTCACACCCGGCGAACCAGCCGGAATTGGTCCAGACCTTATATTACAACATGCCCAGCATCCTTCGCTGGTACAAACAGTTGTCGTCGCAGATCAACATCTACTCGCAGAAAGAGCCAAACAACTTGGCCTTGAGATAAACATTAACGACTATTCAAATGCATCTGAAGATTGCGGCAAGTTAACAAACACACTTTGCGTGAAACATGTCCCGCTGACAGCGCCCGCTCAGGCCGGTACATTAAATAAGAAAAATGCAGCCTATGTATTGCGCTGCCTGGATGTTGCTGTAGAGCTGTGCCAACAAGATAACAACGACATTAAAAGTGCACTAGTAACGGGCCCCGTGCACAAGGGGATCATTAACGATGCAGGCATCGCTTTTAGTGGCCACACTGAATATCTTGCCGAGCTTACCGGTATCGAACTTCCCGTCATGATGCTGGCAACTAAGGGACTCCGTGTCGCACTAGCGACAACCCACCTTCCGCTTTCGAAAGTAAGTGAACAGATCACAAAACCACTGCTAACGAAAGTGTTATCCATACTGCATGAGGACTTGATCAATAAATTTGGTATCGCCAAACCACGCATTACTGTTTGTGGATTAAACCCTCACGCAGGTGAATCGGGTCACCTCGGAGAAGAAGAGATCAATGTCATTGAACCCGTGTTAGAACAACTACGAGCAAATGGTATGCAGTTAACAGGGCCCTTACCAGCAGACACAGCCTTTACACCGGACAAGATGCAGCAAACAGATGCCTACCTTGCGATGTACCACGATCAAGGGTTACCTGTATTAAAACATGTTGGTTTTGGTAAAGCAGTCAACATTACCCTGGGCTTGCCCTTTATTCGCACCTCGGTAGATCATGGCACTGCGCTCGAGTTGGCAGGAACAGGTAAAGCCGATCGCACAAGTCTGGAAATAGCGATGTCAACGGCACAGGAACTTGTTGCCAACCTGAGCGTTGTCACTAACAAGGATCAGGTTTGTGTCTGAATTCAAAACACCTCGTAAACGATTTGGGCAAAATTTTTTACATGACCAGAATATCATTAACAAAATTGTTAGTGCGATAGCCCCTCGACCAGACGATGCCATGATCGAGATTGGTCCGGGACGAGGTGCCCTCACTTTTCCTGTATTAGAACAAGTCAAACAACTCGACGTGATCGAAATTGATCGCGATCTGATTCAATGGTGGCAGGAAAAGCGAATTAATAGTTTAACGATTCACGCAGTGGATGCACTTGAAGTTAATCTCTGCTCGCTTAAAAAAGAAAAAGACCTACGTATTTTTGGTAACCTGCCTTACAACATATCGACACCGTTACTATTCCATCTGTTTAAACATCTGGATTGCATCAAAGATATGCACTTCATGCTACAAAAAGAAGTGGTTGAACGCATGGCTGCCGGGCCCGGTTCCAAAACCTATGGTCGTCTAAGTGTGATGACTCAATTTTATTGCCAGGTACGACTGCTCTTTACCGTCAGTCGCCATGCCTTTGATCCCCCACCAAAGGTGGAGTCCGCCATCGTGCAACTTATTCCCAACGAGCCTCACAAAGAAACCGATGCCACTATGCTGGCTCAGGTTGTAAGGCAGGCTTTCTCACAACGGCGCAAAACTATTCGTAATTGCCTGAAAAACTGGTTCAGTGCCGGACAGCTTCAGGCACTCGATATTGACCCTGGCGCGCGTCCCGAAACACTCGATCTAGCCTCCTTTATCCGCCTTGCCGAGGCCGCCACCGGGCAAAAACATTAACTTATTGTTTTAAAAAGTAATATTTCCTGGCTCCGGCTATAAATTATCTCCTGCGCAAGACGATAACTCTTATATATGTGTCTACTGAGCGACTAACAGCTAGCAGCGGGCAGATCACAGCAAGCGTATAAGGACAGGCTCAGGATGGCCGCAGCAATTGACAGCAATTCCCTGTTACTTTTCCGGGTTGGCCCGGTATTGTGCTGTGCCCCGTCATTGCCTGTTGAAAGTATTATTCAACCGCCCACACTCACTCGACCACCGGGTACAGATGCAGCAAAACCCGGTATTTTCCGACACTCGGGGCACATCGTTTCCAGCATAGAGCTTCGCTATAAGTTTGGCCTCGAAGAGGAACACTGGACAAAACCAGGTCGAACCATCGTCACCGAAATTGATCCTGGTCGTATTGGTTTCTGGGTTGATGAAATTCTGGATGTCATCGACTTCCCGGCTAGTGGCTGGAGCCCATTGCCTCCTCACTTACCCAGAGGTGTGTTTAGTCGAACCCTGATACTCGACAACAAAATTTATCTCTATGCTGAATTTAATCAACTGTATAAAATTCCAACCAGCGGTTACCTGCGTGTTTATATCGAGCAGCTCTTCGAAGAACAAAGACGCCGAGAGCATAAATCCCAGGAACATAAATCCCAGCAAACTAAACAAGATATAAAAAAGAAAGAGAGCAGCCAGACCAACAATACTAAGACAACCGCCTCTTCCGGATTGCCCAACGCAACGGGCTCATCAATTAAAAATACACGACCTAATAACAACCACCAACTAGAAAGCAATCCGACACCCAATACCATATCGGAAAACTCGCCCAGTAATAATAGTTTGCCAAACACTGTTTCCAGTCAGGAAAATGCAAGCTCGATCGAAACTAATAATTCCAATATAAAAAGCTCAACACTCGCACCAACAACGTCGCTATCAAATACTACTAAAGATCATGCGCTAACTTCAGAGACAAAAAACAAAAATGCGCAGAGCAATGAAAAAAAGCATGTCCACAATCAACAGACGAAAGCCGGGATCGCCAACAAGATAGAAAACATAAAATCGATTCCCACTGCCCCGACGCCAACACTCGGAAATTCTGGCACAAAATCCAGCAACGACTCAAAACCCTTATCCGCAACGAATATGCCAGAAATCTCGAGAAAACCGAAAGATGCTTTAGCATCACATGCACCAACAGAAAGTAATGCGCCTGTTAAAAATACGGTGCTGTCTGATAAGAATATTCATAACACTAGACACACCACACAGATCTTAAATAGCCATTCAACACCCAATCAAAATGCAAACAGCATGGCACAGGAAAGTGACACGCAATCTCCCAGTGTAATGCCAGTTTTATTTTTTCTGGTTTTATTGGTTAGCTCCTTTTCTGGTCTTTTCTGGTACTTTACCCAGGATAAAGATACACCTATCCTGGTAACCAGGGTGGATAATGAAAAGAATGAACCGTCACCGATAACAGGTAGCGAACCTCTACCAAAACCAACAGAGAACAAACCACAAACAGACTCTACGCAACAAGAAGAAAGGTCTGCTACATCAATAGACGAAACAGCAGAAACTAAACCTGTTGAGCCAGATACTATCGCTGCAATACCAACTGAAACACCGCTCAGTGAAATTGCAAAAAATAGTGATAGCTCGCAGAGCACACCCACCGAATCTGATATTCAAGAGACCGAAATAGCCGATAACGTTGCCGCGACTCGTGTACCTGATGTTAACCAAAGTAGCAGTGAGGACAAACCAACATTCAAAGCCGATATCCAAAAAGATGAGGATGGCATTACCATTATTCTTGAAGTACCGTCGGGAGAAAATGTATTTAAACAGGTCAAAGACATAAAACAAACTGATAGTGTTCAGCCGGAAAAGACTACTGATGAAGTTACTACTAGTGAACTTACAAAAGGCGTGCTAACCACTCAAACAGAAACAAAAGCGCAACCCGAGATAAGCGAAACACCGCCAACACCTCGTATTATCGATACCGAGATTATTCACATAGTGGTAAAAGGTGACACGCTATGGCATATTGCGATCAAGTATGTGAATGATCCCTATAAATACCCTGAGCTTGCAAAACTCAGCAACATTAAAAACCCTGACTTGATTTATCCTGGCAACCGTGTCCGAATCATCAAACGCAGCAAATAGTGCCGATAAGCCACTTCTGGATGACGTCATCCGTGTGCGCAATATTGAAGCTGCTCAACTGTCACAATTACTACGCTCCTACGATCTGTCTGTTGAGTGCGTAGACTCGGGCACAACGATCCCCGGCAGTTTCTGGGGTGATGAGGAAGCGGGGCTGATTGGTAATGTACTTTTTGTTCGTCCGGATACGCCCATCCACTCGGCCTTGCACGAGGCCTGCCACTATATCTGCATGAGTCACGAACGTCGCAAAAACCTCGATACCAATGCGGGTGGAGACTATGACGAAGAAAATGGGGTCTGCTATCTACAGATTTTGCTCTCAGACTATTTAGCAACCCTAAATAAATCGAGGATGATGGCCGATATGGACTCATGGGGCTATAGTTTCAGACTGGGGTCAACACAGAAGTGGTTTGAGCAGGACGCTGAAGATGCCCACAACTGGCTGATTAAAAACGATATTATTGATGAGGGTGGTTGTCCCACCTGGCGATTGCGAGGTACTGCTAGTACCTGAAAACCAGACTATAAGGAGAATAGGATGTCTTTCGACAACATACACAACTACCACGAGACCGTGGTACTCACCCGTTTAAATGAGATGGTCGATGCTGATTTCATCGATTCAGAACCACAATTTCTGGAAGATGTCGCCTGCGTAGCACTCAACCAACTGCCCGCACGTTATATCAAGCATGACATCGACATGTTTTATTTCATGACCATCGAAGAACGCGAGAAACTGGAATATGACGTACACAAAGCTGTCACTTCTGCTGTCGAATATGTCATACAAAATCGTAGCAAACGTACGAGTCAAAGCTGACACTGTTTCATTTACCCGCCGCCGGCTTAAGCGTAGAATGAGCGACACAGCTTTTTAGAGAATGACGGCAATGAACGAAATACCCACATACAATACAACAGTATCTGTTGAAACCTGTTACATCCCCGAGCAATCTGATCCGGATAACGATCGCTTTGCCTTTGCGTATACGATTACGATAAAAAATGAAGGCAGCGTGCCCGCCAAACTATTAAGCCGCCACTGGATCATCACTGATGCCGATGGCAGCACACAGGAAGTACGTGGAGAAGGCGTCGTCGGCGAACAACCCCATATGGAACCCGGTGAAGGTTTTGAATATACCAGCGGAACATTACTGGACACACCCGTTGGCAGCATGCAAGGTAGTTATCAAATGCTGGCTGACGACGGTAAAGAATTCGAGTGCCCGATCGCGCCGTTTACCTTATCAATGCCGAATAAATTACACTAACCAAATATTCGACTGAAATAGTTTCAAAAGAAAAGACCACGAAAGGATCTTTCATGGCCGTTTACGCAATCGGAGATGTACAAGGCTGTTTTGATGAATTAACCGCCTTGCTCGACAACATTCAATTTAACCCTGATCAGGATACCCTATGGTTTGCAGGCGACCTTGTTAACCGAGGTAATAAATCTCTCGACGTACTTCGTTATGTAAAATCTCTGGGTGATAGCGCCATTACTGTGTTGGGTAATCACGACCTACATTTACTCGCCGTCTATGCCGGTGTAAAAAAAACCAACAGCGATGATATAAAAGCTATCTTAAATGCCGATGACTGTGAAGAGTTGCTTGATTGGCTACGATCACGTCCTGTATTTCATCACGATGATGAACTGGGTTACAGCATGGTGCATGCCGGTCTTGCCCCACAGTGGGATCATGACCTGGCTCAGCAATGCGCACGTGAACTGGAGGCTGTATTAAGCGGTGATCAGTGTTTTGATTTTCTGCAGAACATGTACGGTGACAAACCACGTAAATGGAAAGATGATTTAGAGGGCTGGGATCGACTGCGCTTTATCTGCAACAGCTTTACCCGTATTCGGTTTTGTGAGAAAAAATCAGGCAAGCTGGCACTGGATGAAAAAGGCCCTCCTGAAATGAAAAATTCAGACTTCGCTCCCTGGTTTGCAGTAAAGGACCGACAAAGCCAGGATATGAATTTGCTCTTTGGTCATTGGTCGACCTTAGGAACTTACCATTCTGCTGGTCTCCATTGCCTCGACACAGGCTGTGTCTGGGGCGGCAAATTGACCGCCCTGCGGATTGATACGCCACGCCCGACCTACCTGGCAATCAACTGCCAGGGCGCGCAAAATCCGGCGGACTATTTATAGTACCCGCCAGAACCTAGTTGATAGCATTAGCCTGTAATTGAGCTGCGCGTCTATCGACATCACCGCGCCTATCCTTTGTCTCGACTCCAAAACGCGACTCCTGACGACGTTGCAGACGCTGGCGGCGATCCTGGCCCTGACGACGTTCTGGTCCCTGATAGCATTCCTGGATAGCACTACATTCAACGACTTCAACGCGTGAAGCAAATACCGCTCGACGAACCCAATTATCTAACTGCCTTATCAACATATCTCCACCTCTTTATTTACCGTAACAACATATAAAATAAGGTTATGAAAAACCGTGCATGGGTCACATTTCTGTAGCATTAATAAGTTATAAGTAGCTTAAGAAATTGCATCTATCATATTGACATTATTGATTAATAATTCAGAACCGCTGTTTTGGAGGCACAATATTTTGAGGATCTTTGTGTCTAATTGTCACAAAAGTATCGAGATAAGCTTAATTTTTTTATGAATAAAGTTCTATCCGCAGTGGCCTAACGGCTTCTTTCATACGTATTAAAAGCGAGTGGAAAATTATTTTTTTCATCCGCAGCATGTAAGTGAGTATCCACTAACTGCCACTGCTCTGCAGGATATTCTGGAAACCACGCATCCCCTTCTATATCGGCATCCACTTCGGTGAGATACATCCGATCGGCGATCGGTAAGGTTTGCTCATAGAAACTGGCACCGCCGATGATCATAATCTCATCCACATCACCGGCTTTTTGAATGGCATCATCAATGGAAGTCGCGACGGTGGCTTCGCCTGCGTCGTAATTCGCATCTCGCGTTACAACGATATTCAAACGATCAGGCAGTGGCCGTGCCCCGAAAGATTCATAGGTCTTGCGCCCCATCACCACCGGCTTGCCCAGGGTATGCTGGCGAAACCATTTCATGTCGGCGGGCAGTTTCCACGGTAGTGTGTTTTCGATGCCGATAACCCGATCTTTGGTCATCGCGGCTATCAAAGAAATCAGAGGTCTTTCCCTGCTCACGATAGTTTAAATCGCCACAGGGGCTTTGATGTGTGGGTGGAACTCGTAGTTCTCGAGCTGAAAATCATCAAAGCTAAAGTCAAAGATGCCTTTAATCTCAGGATTAATCTTCATTGTTGGCAGTGGCAACAGCTTGCGACTGAGTTGCTCATCAGTTTGCTCGAGATGATTCAGGTATAAATGGGCATCGCCTAAGGTATGCACAAAGTCACCGGCCTGGAGACCGGTTACCTGCGCCACCATCATAGTCAACAGTGCATAAGAAGCTATATTGAATGGCACGCCTAAAAAGATATCGGCACTACGTTGGTAGAGCTGGCAGGAAAGCTTGCCCTCCGCAACATAAAACTGGAAAAAGGCATGGCAAGGTGGCAACGCCATATTCTCAACTTCAGCGACATTCCAGGCACTCACAATTAAACGACGGGAATCCGGATTATTTTTTATTTGATCGACGACCTGACTAATTTGATCGATGGATTGGCCATTAGCCGTCGGCCAGGAACGCCACTGTGAGCCATAAACAGGGCCCAGCTCACCATTTTCATCGGCCCACTCGTCCCAGATGCTGACGCCGTTTTCCTTGAGATAGGCGATATTGGTCTCGCCTTTTAAAAACCAGAGTAATTCGTGAATGATGGAGCGTAAATGGCATTTTTTGGTAGTGACGAGGGGAAAGCCTTGCTGCAAATCGAAGCGCATCTGATGGCCGAATACGCTGATAGTACCTGTGCCTGTCCGATCTTCCTTTTTCACCCCGTGCTGACGCACGTGACGCATCAAGTCGAGGTATTGCTGCATTACTGACTCCCCTTGTTGTTACCCCAATATGTTGTGCATATTAGCATGATAATTCTATATCTTGGGGTGAAATGATGGCTCAGTTAGCACCAGCATTTTCGTTCAGGCAAAAAAAATGGCACCGGAAGTTAAACTTGCGGTGCCTTGTTCCAATGGGGGAGGGAATGAAACTTCAAAATTACTCGGAAAACAGTAAGACTGCCTCCAAGTGGTTGTAACTATACCGAGTCTAAATTAGAAGTGAAAGGGCTTTTTTAGGCTTTTTGCATATTATTTGTGTTGTATGAGTACCACAGTAGTGCGATTCCTACCACAATTAACGGTGCGGAGAGCACCATTCCCATGGTCAGCCAACCCGATCCCAGCAGGTAACCGATATGTGCATCCGGCAGTCTAAAGAACTCAACGAAGCCACGGAAAAGGCCATAGCCGATCGCAAACACACCGGATATCGCCATAGTCGGGCGATCCTTTCTTGCAAACAGCCACAGAATAATAAATAGCAGCACACCTTCTAGCGCCGCTTCGTATAACGGGGTTGGGTGACGAGGTACATTGATAAGGGCCTCGGTATTGGACTTCGGAAAAATCATTGCCCAGGGTAAATCAGTCGGCTTGCCCCACAATTCACCGTTGATAAAATTGCCGATACGCCCGCTAAATAATCCTATCGGTGTAACCACCGCCATCATATCGACAACGACAAAATAGCCATGCTGGTAGCGACGGTTATAGAACCAGATGGCGATCATGCAACCCAGAAAGCCGCCGTGGAAAGCCATACCACCTTTGTGTATCGATATCAGCCGCAACAGGCCATCAACAAATGTGGGTTCATTGAAGATATTGATCATGTCGTAGAACAGCAAATAGCCAATGCGGCCACCCAGAATCACCCCTAAACCCATATAGAACAACAGGTCATCAACGTGTTCGGGTTTTATATTCCAGCTTGTATGTGTCCTCGCCAGATAGCGTGCACCCCACCAGCCCAGTACAAAGGCGACAAGGTAAGAGATACCGTACCAGTGAATACCAAAACCAAAGACCTCAAAGGCAACAGTATTAAACTCAACGACAAACGCATCTGCAGGATTCATAATAGGTGCTCTAGCAATAAAAAAATTCAATTAACAATCACAGGGACTTTACCACATTCACGGGACAGAAGACGTCTACCAACATGACACAACATCAAAATAAACTTGCCGGCACCACCAGCCCCTATTTATTGCAGCACGCAAATAATCCTGTCGACTGGTGGCCCTGGTGCGATGAGGCACTAGCGTTAGCAAAAAAAGAAAACAAACTCATTTTATTGTCGATAGGTTACTCGGCCTGTCACTGGTGTCATGTCATGGCCCATGAGTCGTTCGAAGATGAAGCAACCGCAAAGGTGATGAATCAACGTTACATCAATATAAAAGTTGATCGGGAGGAACGTCCTGACTTAGATAAAATATATCAAACCGCACACCAGATTCTAAATCAACGTCCAGGCGGCTGGCCTTTGACCATGGTTCTGACACCCGATGATCATGTGCCCTTCTTTGCTGGTACTTACTTCCCGGTCACAGAGAAACACGGCATGCCGCCGTTCAAAGATGTGTTAGTGCGCGTCGATGATTTTTATAAAGAAAATCCACAGCAAATTCTTGAGCAGAATGCCTCGTTGCTACAGGCCCTGGATAATATCGAGCAAACAACACCAACAGAAACAAAGTTATCCAGCGCCCCGCTAGACCAGGCTCGCCGTCAACTCGAGCAACAATTTGATAGTAAACATGCAGGGTTTGGTAAAGCACCGAAGTTTCCTCACCCGAGCAACTTGCAACGACTGCTACGTCACTGGCACGGAACCAAATTTATTGGCAATGAGGATGAGCGTGCGCGTGAGATGTGTCGCCTGACCTTACATGCAATGGCATCAGGTGGATTGTATGATCAACTGATTGGCGGTTTTTATCGTTACTCGGTCGATGATGTCTGGATGATCCCGCATTTCGAAAAAATGCTCTACGACAATGGCCCCCTACTCAGCCTTTACACTCAAGCATACATTGCTTTTAAAGAACCTGTATTTGCCCGCATTGCGAAGGAGACGGCACAGTGGGTTATCGATGAAATGCAATCACCTGAAGGTGGGTATTATTCGACACTGGATGCCGACTCGGAAGGCGAAGAAGGCAAGTTTTATGTGTGGACACCACAACAAATACAGAAAATTTTGAGCACAGAAGAATATTCCATATTTGCACCACTGTTCGGTCTAGATCGTGAAGCCAACTTCGAAGGGGACTGGCATTTACATCGCTATGCAACATTAGAAGATACCGCAAAACAGCAAAGCATAAACATTGATACCACACAGGCCCTGATTGATTCCGCGCGACAAAAATGTCTGGCAGAAAGAGCAAGTCGTATTCGACCTGGCCGCGATGAAAAAATCCTGACTTCCTGGAATGGTTTAATGATAAAAGGCATGGCACAAGCTGGGCGTTATCTAAATATTCCTGAGTTCATCGACTCAGCCGAACAGGCTGTGGACTTTATAATGTCCGATATGTTTAAGAACGGCCGCCTGTTTGCAACACATAAAGACGGCAAATCATACTTAAATGCCTATCTCGATGACTATGCCTTTTTACTCGATGCGCTACTCGAACAATTACAAGCAAGATGGAATGAACGCTATCTTGAATTTGCCATCGAACTTGCCGATGCCTTGCTAAAATATTTTGAAGACACGGAACATGGGGGCTTTTACTTTACGGCCAACGATCATGAAAACTTGATCCAGCGTCCCAAACCCATGTCAGATGAAGCCATTCCCGCGGGTAATGCAATCGCGGCCTTTGCTCTCAATCGCCTTGGCGCTCTTGTTTCTGAACAAAAATATATTCACGCCAGTGAACGAACCATAAAAAATGCCTGGCCGACATTAAGTCAGGCACCCTACGCTCATGCAGCCTTACTGGATGCATTGGAAGAACAACTGTATCCACCAGAATTAATTATTATTCGTGGTAAAGCTGAAGACAAGACCAAATGGCTGAGCGAATTAAACCAACCCTATCGTGCACGACGCATGATCTTTTATATTAAGGATGATGATGAAAGCAAAAATGAATCCGTAAACAAAAAAGCAGCCGCTACCACCGTAACGACTGCCTATATCTGTTCAAATAAGGTTTGTCATGCCCCGATAATTTCGCTTGATGCCTTCAAGGAACAATTACAACATTAATAAACGTAACCGTAGTTTTCATTAAAACGGTGTTTGATCTCATCCACAGTCAGTTTGTGATTCTGTGTTCCTGCTTGTTCAATCTTGATAGCACCCATCAATGCAGCAATGCGACCCGTGGTCTTCCAGTCGAATTCATTTAGCAAACCATAAAGCAGTCCACCACGATAGGCATCACCACAACCGGTAGGATCATTGAGCTCAGATGTTTTGGCATTGGGTATTTCGATGCACTCACCCTCAACGTAAATATTCGACCCTTTGCCACCACGCGTCACAATAAAGGCATCCACTTTTTTGGCAAGCTCTTCAATCGATTTTCCGGTGCGTTCCTGAATAAGTTGCGCTTCATAATCGTTTGCCGCTACCCAGGTTGCTTTTTCGATAAAATCCAACAGCTCTTCACCGTTGAACATGGGTAGACCCTGGCCTGGATCAAAGACAAACGGAATACCTGCTTCGGCGAATTGTGTCGCATGTTGCAACATGCCATCACGTCCATCCGGTGAGACCATACCAATCTTTACGTCTTTAACATCGCGAATATTATTTTCATGCGACTCGTTCATCGCGCCCGGGTGAAAGGCTGTGATCTGATTATCGTCCTGGTCTGTGGTGATAAAGGCCTGCGCAGTATAACTATCAGCGATTTCCTTAAGATAGGTGCGATCAACTCCATGTTCATCCATCCACTTTGCATAGGGAGCAAAGTCACTACCAACGGTACCCATCGGTAAAGGTTCACCGCCAAGCATCTTTAAGTTAAAGGCAATATTGCCCGCACAACCACCGAACTCACGACGCATGTCAGGCACCAGGAAAGAGACATTCAGAATATGAACTTTGTCTGGCAGAATATGGTTTTTAAACTGGTCATGAAAGACCATGATGGTGTCATAGGCAAACGAGCCACAAATCAGTGCAGACATAAAACGTCCCCTTTAAGGATTATAAAGTTATGCAAAAAAGTGATTATACGTGATAAACGACCAGATGATGATGACATTTAATAGACTGAACATCACTGCCGCTGACCCCATATCTTTAGCGCGACCGGCCAGTTCGTGATGTTCTTCACCAAACCGATCCACCACGGCCTCTATCGCAGAATTCAATAGTTCAACAATCAGGACCAGGAATAAACTTCCCATCAAGATTGCATATTCCAGCCAGCTACCACCGACCCAAAAAGCAGCAGGCGCCAAAATCACAAAAAGCGCCACTTCTTGACGAAATGCCGCTTCATGTTTGAATGCTGCACGAATCCCTTTTGCCGAGTAACCGAATGCATTAATGATTCGAGTCAGTCCGGTTGCTCCAGGTTTTGGCATCATAAATTCCTAATACGATTTTGGGCTTATTATTTCCAGCACTAGTTATTCCAACTTAGGTCTAATTCCTTTGCCGCTTTTACATCATCCAGTCGTTTCACTGGCAGAGTATGTGGCGCGGTAGTTACCATATCTGCATTAGAGTGCGCCTCTTCATTAATCTTGATCATAGCATCAATGAAACCATCCATCTCTTGTTTTGTTTCCGTTTCCGTTGGCTCGATCAGAAAACACTCTGGTACCAATAACGGGAAGTAGGTTGTAGGTGCATGGTAATTGTAATCCAGCAGACGTTTAGCGAAATCCATCGCCGAGACATGCAGCTCTTTTGCCTGTTTTTTGAGTGTCACAATAAATTCATGGGTAGCGCGACGATTGTCAAAGGCCAGTTCAAAACCGGCATTTTTTAATTTAACCATCATATAGTTTGCATTCAGCGTTGCAAACTCAGCCACACGTTGCATACCATCGCGGCCCAACATCGCGGCATAAATATAGGCGCGGAGTAACACGCCGGCATTGCCCATAAACGCCGATAAGCGCCCCATGGTCTCCGGCATATCTTTTTCAGTAAGCAAACGATATTGATCATCCTGTTTGGCAACTACAGGCACAGGCATGTAAGGCAACAAGCGTTCACTCACGCCGACCGGACCAGCACCGGGACCACCACCACCATGTGGGGTAGAAAACGTCTTGTGTAAATTCATGTGAATCACATCAAAACCCATATCACCCGGTTTGACCTTACCCAGAATCGCATTCAGGTTGGCACCATCGTAATAAAGCAACCCGCCGGCCTGATGCACAATATCGGCAATCTCTTTAATACGACGTTCAAACACACCCAACGTAGATGGGTTGGTTAACATAATACCCGCCGTGTGAGGCCCCACCGCGGCTTTCAGTGCTTCAACGTCAACATCGCCCTCATCATTGGTTGGGATCTCTTTAACTTTGTAATTACACATGGTCGCCGTCGCCGGATTAGTGCCGTGTGCAGCATCGGGCACCAGGATCTCGGTGCGTGCATCATCACCCTTTGAATCGTGGTAGGCACGAATCATCGCGACACCGGCAAACTCACCTTGCGCGCCCGCCATCGGTGCCATCGATACGCCTTTCATGCCGGTGACATCTTTCAACATCTCTTGTAGATCGTACATACAGGCCAGAAAACCCTGACTAAGGTTATCTGGACTCAATGGATGACGTTGCGTGAAGCCCGGTAATAGCGCTAGAGAGTTACAACCGCGTGGATTGTATTTCATCGTACAGGAACCAAGCGGATAGAATTGCGTGTCGATCGAAAAGTTCTTTTGTGACAAGCGGGTGTAATGACGCACCGTCTGCATCTCCGAAACTTCAGGTAAGCCCGGTGGTGTCTGACGCAAAAATTGCTCCGGCACATCGGTAATCTTATCGACGTTACGTGGAATCTGTGCCTTGTTTGCACGACCGGATTTGGAGTGTTCAAATATCAACATACATCTATCGCCTATAAATTTTTAAAGTGCAGCCAGAGCTTTATCGTAGTCAGGGTCCTGAGCTATTTCAGGAACCAGTTCGGTATAAAGCACTTTATTGTTTTCATCGAGTACCACAACAGCCCGGGCACATAAGCCTGCAAGCGGGCCATCCTGAATGAGTACGCCATAATCTTTTGCAAAATTCTTGCTGCGCATCATCGATAAGGTGATCGCCTTGTCGGCACCCGCCGCTTCACAAACTCTGTTTTGAGCAAACGGTAAATCAGCCGAGATAACCAGTACTGTCACATCATTACCAGCCGCATCGCTGAATTTCTTCGCAGAAGTTTCACAAATACCCGTGTCCAGACTAACAACAATATTCAGGAGCTTTTTCTTTCCGGAAAAGTCAGCCAGTGTTTTATCTTCCATCTCTTTGCTGGTCAGTTTGAAGTCTGGTGCAGTAGAACCCACTGCAGGTAATTCACCATTGGTCTGAATTTCATTTCCTTCTAAAGTAATCGTCGTCATATCCTTATCTCCTAATGATTGTGTATTACGCCATTTTTGGCTGAGTAGGACATTTGGTTGCATCTAATCGACTCGCAATACGCGAGATATGATCAACCAGGGTATTAATGTCCGCTTCGGTTTTTGTTTCTGTCGCACAGAGCAACAAACAGTTATCTAATTCAGGATACTGATCGCCGAGTGGTACGCCCGCCACGATGCTTTGAGCTGAGAGTGCGC
>Ga0316206_1000286_pt1 | contig 79475 bp, 55 predicted proteins | sample 6monthpyrite_MG_FD_204942 | JGI IMG/M metagenome (GOLD analysis project Ga0316206, IMG submission 204942) | Microbial mat bacterial communities from mineral coupon in-situ incubated in ocean water Damariscotta River, Maine, United States -... | ecosystem: Environmental > Aquatic > Marine >...
CAGGTCGCGCGCAGCGGCCTCCGCGGCGGCGTCCGTGATCTCGGGATGGCCAAGCCGGATGTTCTCGAGGATGTTGCCTGCGAACAGGAACACGTCTTGGGGCACGATGCCGATGCGCGTGCGCAGCTCCCGCAAAGGGATGTCTTTGATGTCGACACCATCAAGTGTGATGCGGCCCTCGGTCACCTCGTAGAGTCGCGTCAGCAGTTTCAAGATCGTCGACTTGCCCGCACCCGTCGCCCCGACGAAAGCCACGCGCTCGCCGGGTGCCACCTCGAAGCTCAAGTCGCGAATGACAGGCTCGTTCTCGCCGTACCCGAAGGTGACGTTCTCGAACCGAATCGAACTTACTGAGCCAGGCTCGAAAGTGAACACTTTGGCATCGGCGGGGTCCTTCGCTTGAGCGCTATCGGCCGCCGCGAAAGTGTTCACTTTTGAGCCTGGCTCGGTAAGTTCGACTTCGTCTTGGTCCAAGAGGCCGAACACGCGGCTCGCGGCGGTCATCGCGCTCTGCATGACGGTGTACTTCATGCTGAGCTCGTTGAGCGGCCCGAAGAAGCGATCCATGTACTGCAGGAACGCGACCAGGGTGCCGAGGGTGACGGCGCCTTGCAGGCCTTCGCGGGTGCCCTCCAGTCCCATTTGGTCCAGCGCGAGCCCGCCGCCGTACCACAGGATCAGCGCCATCGTGATCGAGCTCAGCATGTCGGTTAGCGCCGACAAGACGGACTCGAGCTTGACCGTGCGCAGCTGCGCGTCGCGCAGGTCGCCGTTGATCTCGTCAAAGACGGCCCGCGCGCGCGCCTCGCGCCGGAAGGCCTGGACCAAGGGCATGCCACTCGACTGCTCGTGCAAGTACGAGTTCATGATCGAGCGCTTCGTGACCATCGCACTGTACGCCGCGCGCACCTTGCCGCGAATCCACAGCGTCACCCCGACTAGAATCGGCGCCGCTACCAGTGCGATCAGCGTCAGCTGCCAGTTCATCCAGAACAAAATGCCGAGGATCGCCAGCATGTTGACGAGGTCGGCCAGGATCGTCACGACGCCCGACGCGAACATCTCGTTCAGCGACTCGATGTCGGTCGTCACGCGCCCGATCAGGCGCCCAATGGGCGTCTTGTCAAAGAAGCTCGCCGACAGTTTCTGTAGGTGCCGGAAGACAGCCAGCCGCAAATCGACAAGCGCGTTTTGCCCGCCCAGAGTCAGCGTGTAGGTCTGCACCGCGCGGGACAATAGCTCGCCCAGCGCGCAGGCGAATACGGCGGCAAGGAGCCAGCCGTAGCCGCTTAGATCCGCGGCCACTTCGCCCGAACCGGGACGGATGAAGCTGTCGATCGCAAGCTTCATCAGGTACGGCTGCGCGAGGCCAAACAGCGACGTCACTAAGACCAGACCAAGCGAGATCCACACAAATCGCTGATGCGGCGCGATGTAGGTCCACAGCCGGCGCGCGATGCGCAGGTCGACCGCAGCGCGCTTGTCTTCGATGGGCTCGCTCATCGCTGGCCCTCCTCGTCTTCCACGTGCGGGTCCTCAAGCGGTGCGCTCTCGGTTTGCGTGTCCTCAAGCGGACCATCCAGAGCCAACAGCTCGGCCTCAAGCTTCGCCGCTCGCTCGGCCTCGTGGGCGGACTCTTCTTGCAGGCTCCACGTCGAGGCATAACGCCCATCGAGCGCCAAGAGCTCGTCATGCGTGCCGCGCTCGACGATGCAGCCATCTTCCAAGACCAAGATCTGGTCGGCATGCGCCACGCTGCTGAGCCGGTGCGCGATCAAGATCGTCGTGCGCTCGTTCGCAAACGGTCGCAAGTACTCCAAGATCGCCTCGGACGTCCGCGTGTCCACCGCCGACAGCGTGTCATCTAAGATCAAGATGCGCGGCGATAAAAGCAGCACCCGCGCGAGCGCCGCACGCTGTCGCTGGCCCCCGGACAGGTTCACGCCGCGCTCACCGATCAACGTGCCTAGCCCCGCGGGCAGCTGGTCGAGGTCGCTCGAAAACTGCGCACCCTCGAGCGCGGCAAGCACCGCATCCTCGCCCGCATCGGGCAGCCCGAGTGCCACGTTGTCGTGCAGGGACTCGCTGAACAGGAACGCGTCCTGCGGCACGTAGCCGGTCTTCTCGCGCAGCTCTTCCAAGGGGATCGTTGTGACATCGACGCCATCGATAAACACCTTGCCCGGCTCGACCTCTAGCTGCCGCGCCAAGACCCGCGCAAGCACCGACTTACCCGAGCCCGTGTGCCCAACGATCGCTGTCGTCGTGCCGGCGGGCACCTCGAAGTCCAGTGGACCCAAGACGCGCCGCTCGACGTCCGCGGTGCTGCCGATGTGCTCGTCCTGCACGCTGCCCGTCAGGTGCTCTTCCTCCGACAGCGGCCTGAACACAACCTCGAGCCCCGAGACCTTGATCGAACCCTGGCTGACCTCACCTTGCGAGTCCGCCTCGCTGCGGATCGCGACGGCCGAGTCGAGAATCTCGCGCAAGCGATCGAACGCCGCCGTCCCGCGCCGCAGCGAGCTGATCACAAAACCCAGCGTGCGCGTCGGCACCGCGAGCCACGCAAGGTACGTCAGCATCACGCCGAAGTCCGCAAACGCCATTTCGCCGCGCGCGACCTTGTGCCCGCCGATCCCCAGGACCAAAATCGTCGAGAGCGCGGCGAGGCCCATCATTAAGCTGATCAACAGCGCGCGCCACTTGGTCATGCGCAGGTTGAGCGAGCGGAACTCGAGCGCGCGCTCTTTGAAGCGCTCGAAGTCGTAGTCTTCAAGCGCCAGCGTCTTGATCACCAGTTGCCCGGAGAGGCTCTCGTCGACTTTCTCGGAGATCTCACCCAGCGCGTTCTGCGCGGCGCGCGACAGCGTCTGAATCTGCAGCGCGATCTTGCGCGCGAGCACGAGGAAGATGGGATACGGCAGCACGGCGATCAACGCCAGCTTGAAGTCGATCGCCAGCATCAGGGGAATCGTGATCGCGTACAGGATCCCGGTCTCGGCCATGTACATGTACACCGCGCCGCCGAGCGAGCGCACGTACTCGCGATCGTTGATCGCGCGCGACATGATCTGGCCGGTGGGGTTGCGCATGTAGAACGACGGCGACAGCTCGAGCATGCGGCCAAACACCTTGCCCAGAAGGTCCGCCGAGAGCCGCCGACTTGTCCCCAGAATCAGAATCCGGCTGGCCGTGCGCACCGGCGCAATCAAGAGCGCCGACGCCAAGATCCATAGGGCGGCGCGCAGGATCAGCGCGTGCGTCTCGACCGGATCGGTGGAGCCTTCGAGGTCGCCCAGCGCTCCCCAAAACAGGCGTGGGATGCCGAGCCGCAGCCACTGGCTGGCGATGATGCACAGGCTGCCGATGACGTAGGGCCATCGGTAGCGTTTGATCAGGGGCCAGAGGGGACGGAGGGACTCGAACATGGGGGGCGAAGAGTCTCGCACATGCTGCGCGGAGTGCACCGAATTTCATCGAGTTCAAATCCCATGCATACGGTGCCATCAGCGAATCCCACGCATACGGTGCCAGGCACGATGTGCACAGGATTCGGCATGAAGCACCGCTTCGATTGTCGAGCGCGCCTCTGCAGAAGAGCCCTTTTCGATTGCAGAGCGTCTTCAATGCCGAATCCTGTGCACATCGTGCCTGGCACCGTATGCGTGGGATTCGGCCCCGCGTGCTTGACCGGACAGTACGATCTTCGGATGAGCGCTTCCAACTTCGTCTATTCGACCCAGCACGGGAAGCTGTGCCCCGATTGTGGGCGGCCGAAAGCCGGCTGCATCTGCGCGCGCGCACGCGAGGCGCAGGCCATGGCCGACGCCGAGCGCTCAGGAGGCGTTGTACGCATCGCGCGCGAGACCAAGGGTCGCAAGGGCGCGGGCGTGACCCTTGTCAGCGGCCTTGGCCTGAGCGACAAGGACCTCAAAGCGCTTGCCAAAGAGCTCAAGAAGAAGTGCGGCACCGGCGGCACGATCAAGGACGGCGTGATCGAGATCCAAGGCGAGCAGCGCGACAAGCTTGTCGCGCTGCTCGAAGGGAAGGGCTACACGGTCAAGCGCGTCGGCGGCTAGTTCCGGCTGGCGCGCACCGCGTCGATCAGGAACTCGATTTCCGTGTGCATGCTGGGGGTGGCCCCGATGATCAGGAAGGGCCCGAGCTGGAAGATGACAGCCTCGGGGTTTGAGTCCCAGTAGTCACTGCCGATGGAGTTTCGGATCAACTCGGAGAGCATGTCGAGCGCGTAGTCGGTGTCGTCAAAAGTGGCGGTGATGTCGTCGATCTTGTAGATGCGTGTGACCGCGTCGCCAATCCTGTCGTCTCCGATCCACACCGAGCCCGTGAGCTCGTGAAGCTGAGTGCCGCATTGGAGCGCAATCAAAGAGAGGATGTCGAACAGGGACGTTCCCTCGACTTCGATGTTGATGCGCTGATCGCTGTCGATGGATTCGGCGTCGCAGCCGATGCTGAAGCCCGTTCTTCTGGCCAGCTCGGCCAAGACCCCGTCGAGAGCCGCATCCTCGAACTTCACGTCGAGCATGCTCTGACTGGCCTCGAGGAACATTCCGTGCGTCGCTTGCGCTTCGCGCTCCTCGCTGTAGTTCAAGAGGCGATTCAATAGGGACTCGATGTTCGCCTGCGTTCGGTAGTCGACTCGCGCGATCATCTGGCCCTCGATGGCGTCGATCGAAGCGCCCATTTGCTCCCATGCAAGACCGCCGCTTGAGCTCTGCTCAAGAGTGAACGTGATGATGTCGTCCACGTCGAACCCGAGCCGCAAGAGCGGGTCGATGTTGTACAGGCAGACCTCGAGATCTGCCGGAAGCTCACCCGGATAGCCGACCAGAATCGAGCTGCTCCCGAGCCCCCACGTGAGGTCGGAGTCGATTCGGTGAAGAAGTCCGTCGAGGACAGCGCTGGTCGTCGCCCCGTACTCAATGCTGATGGGGAGGTCGGGGATGGTCTCGGGATCCGCGATGCAGACCAAGTTGGCGTCGAGCTGCGCGGCGAAGTTCTGGATGGCCTCGGCGCCCGTCTGGCCGTTGACCTTGCCGGTGAGGCGCTCGCCAAGCTTTTCGCGCAAGGTGCGGTGCCAGTCGGCCTCGATCGTCGCGTGCTGGACCTGAATGGGCGTGTAAGCCTGGCCGTTTGCGGAGGGGGACCCGGGGGTCGCAGGGCTGCCGCCCAGGCCGGGGGTGGTCGGGCCGGCTTGGGTCGGGACGGGCGCGGCGGACAGTGGGCCGGTGAAGCCGAGCCAGCCGAGCGAGAGGCAGAGGACCGAGCCGAGGGCCCAGGAGCGATGCGTGCGTGGTGTGAAGCGGGTGATCATGACGAGGCGTTTCTCGAGGTCGGGATTGCGGCGGAAGGAAGGCAGGAAGAGGGGCGAGGTCAAGGGGGTGGGCTTGTTGGCGCTGGCTTCGACGAGGCCGAGGAGGGTCTCGGCAAAGATGCGCGGCTCGGTGCTGCGGGAGGCGGCGAGGGCCTCCCAGTCGCGCAGGCTCTCGCGCTCGGCGAAGAGGCGCGTGAGCGCCAGGTGCGCGAGCGGGTGGAACCAGAACACCGAGCGCACGAGGGCGAACAGCACGTTGGCGTGTACGTCGCGGCGGCGCAGGTGGAAGAGCTCGTGCAGAAGGACAAGCCCGAGGGCGCGGTCGTCGAGCTCGTCCGCGAAGCCGGGCGGCACGAGGAGCGCGGGGTGGCGCAGGCCAGCCACGGCGGGGCCGCCGAGGAAGTCGGCTTGAACGAGGCGCGGCGTTTTGGCGAGGCCGGTGAGGGTGCGTGCTCGCTCGAGCGCGGCTTCGAGGCGTGGGCTGTGGAGCGTGGGCAGGCGGGACCAGCGGCGCCGGAAGCGCAGCTCGAGGAAGACGAGCCGCAGGATGGAGACGGCGGCGCCGAGGATCCAGAGGCCGAGCAGCCAGAGCTTCCACGGCGTGCCCGCCACGGGTGTGGGGGGCTCGAACAGGTAGCCGGCTGCGTCGCGCGCCGGCCGGGAAAGCGCGGCTTTCTTGGGTGCACGGAGGGCGGACGAAGGGGCCGAAGAAGCAAGCGACGACGCGGCGCTGGGACTTGGCATTTGAGCCGGCGCTTGAACCGGCGGGCGCCAAAGCAGTGGGTTCGCTTGGCGCGCCACCTCGAGCGGCGCGATGGGCAGCAGCGCCAGCCGCAAGACCACGACCAGCCACAGGCCGTAGCTCCAGCGCGCCGACAGCTGCCGCTTGAAGAGCCGCTGGACAAGGAGCACCACCAGCACGAGCGCGGCCGCTTGCCACGACGTGTCGAACAGCGCGCGCGCTACGCCCGGCGCGCTCGCCTCGATGAATGGACTACTCATGCTTGTCTCCTTTGCTGACCTCGTCGAGCAAGCTGCGCAGCTCTTGGATCTCGGTGTCACCTAGCCCGCCTTCGCGGACGAAGTGCGCCAGCAGCGGGCTGGCCGAGCCGCCGAAGACGCGGTCGAGGAACGTGCGGCTCTCGCGCTGCACGCAGTCGTCGCGGCTGACCTCGGGCGAGTAGAGGTAGCGCTTGCCATCGGGCTTGGCGCTAAGCGCTTCCTTCTTAACAAGCCGCGCGAGCAGGGTCTTCACCGTGCGCTCGGTCCAGTCGTGCGCGGGACACAGCTTGGCGGCGACCTCGGCGGCGGTCTGCGGCGCGCGCTGCCACAGGAGCAGCATGACCTCCCATTCGGCGTCGGAGATGCGGGGAAGTGGGGCTTGGCTCATGGCGATCGGCGGGGTCAGGGACTCAGTGGACTACGCTTGTAGTCCTAGACTACGAACGTAGTCGAGTAACCTGCGAGGGCCATGATCTTGAGCGGAATTGCACCTAACTACTTACCCAGGAATAGCTTATGACGATTCATGAGCGCGATCTGCCTACCAGAAGAGCGCCGGGGACCCAAGGGCCCCCGGCGCTCCGTCAGGTTGGATCGACCTAGTGCTGGTGTCCGCCAGGACCGTGCGGGTGGCCGTGGGTCGTCTCTTCTTCCGTGGCGTCGCGGACGCCCACGACGGTGACCTCGAACGTTAGCTCTTCACCTGCGAGCGGGTGGTTGAAGTCGATCATGACCTCGTCTTCCAAGATCTCGTGGATCTTGACGACCTGCGCCTGGCCGTTGGCCTCGGCGGTGGCGGTCAACTGCGTGCCGACCTCAAGCTTGACCTCGGGCGGCAGCGAGGACTTCGGGATCGGCTGATAGCGCTCGGGATCGGGCAATCCGTAGGCTTTTTCGGCCGAAACGACTGCGGTGAGCGTGTCGTCCTTCTTCTTGCCGAGCAGCTGTTCTTCAAGGCCGACAATGATGTTGCCGGCGCCAACGACGAAAGCGAGCGGCTTGCCGCCCTTGCGGTTCGTGTCGATGACCTCGCCATCCTTGATGGTGAGCGTGTACCAAATGGCGGCAACTTTGCCTTCTTCGATCGTGGACATGGGGTGTCTTGGGGGTGCGGTTTTGGGAGGCGCATACGGTAGCGAGCAGGGGCGCGTGTGGGGGCTTTGAACCCGGGGAAACGCAACTCGCTCCTAGTGAACCGCGCGCGATCCCGTGCGTTTGCGTACGCAACGCGCCCGAGTTCCTATGCTGCGGGGCCCCGTGACCTTCTTGCCGGCACTCCATCGACTATGACGACCTTGATCCGACCCCGCCACATCGCTCTTTTGCTTGTTGTCTCGCTTACAGCGTGGCTGACTTCGTGGGCCGCCCCGCGAACGGCCACTCTGCAAGATGACGCCGAGGATACGCTTGGCGTTTTGCTGGGGGCCGAGGGGATCGAGCTCGATCGCGAGGCCGGCGCCGTGTCGATCCCGGCGACGATGCTCGTGACGCGCGAGCTTTTGGAGTACTTGCTGGTGGGCGGTGCGGGTTCGGCGCACGAGAGCCTTCTGGCGACAGGAGCGCAGCCGAGTCTTGTGAACGCCGCGATTTTGGCGGCCGGCGTCGGGGAGGGGGAGAACGCGTTTTGGCAAGCGGTCGAGCCGTTCCCGACCGACGAAGAGATTGCGAATGGGGCCGAGCATCATCGGCTCGTGCTGCCGACCGGCGATGGCGTGCTGCCGTACTTGGCGTGGCGCGAGGGGGACGAGGTCTACTTGGTGCGCGTCGAGGATGCGCTTTGTGACTTGGCCAACGGGCGTAGCATGCGCCGGCATCGGTGGGTGTACATCGGCTCGCGCTTCGCGACTCTGCGCAAGGATGGCCCCGAAGTCTTCTTGGCCGACGAGGAGCAGAACTTGATCAACCTGACGTTCTTTACTGAAGGCAACACGCTGGTGACGGCGGCTCTGCCCGAGTGCGAGACGCAGACGATCTGGCGCGCGAACGATTGGATCTTGCCGCCGCGTGGTCAGAACGTGCGCTTGATTTTGGCGCACCGTGCGCTGGATCGCGTGCCGGAGAGCTTCTTGGCGAGTCTGCCCGAGCCGAGCCGCGTGGTCGAGTAGACGTGGCGGCGCAGCTGACTTGTGCGGAGGCCGAGGCCGTCGCTTGGCGCGCGGCGGTGGCAAGCGCGGCGCTTGAGGGCGTGGTTGCGGGCGCGCCGGTTGCGCTGGGCGTCGCGCTCGTGGGGCTGCTCGAGTCGGGTGCTTTGGCGTGGTCGGCGGGCGCGGTTTGTGGCGCGCTCGTGCTTTGGATTGTGTTCCGCGAGCGGGTGCCTTCGCGGCTGGTGAGCTTGGCGCGCGCGGATGCGGGGCTGGGGCTTCGCGGCGCGTTAGAGGTGGGCGTGAGGTTGACGCCCGCGGCGCGGGAGTCGCGGCATGGGGCGGCGATTGCGGCGGCGCTTGCGGGGCGGCTTGGCAGCGCGGATGTGGCGCGCTCGGGGGTGGCTTTGAAGCCGCTATTATTGGGCGCGGGGCTGGCGGTGTCGCTGGTGCTAGCTGCGGCGATTCGGGTCGAGTCGCGTGGGGCGGTGGACGTTCGCGAGGCGCGGCTGATGGCGGGTCGTCCGACGCTGCAAAGCACGCAGGCGCGTGGTGTGGAAGCGGAGGCGCCGCCGGCGGCCGCGGCCGAGGCCGAGGAGCAGGCGCCGGAAGCTGGGGCGGAGGGACAGCGCTCGACGCCGGAGGCAGCTGATCGCGCGCGAGCGGCGCTCCCGGGACCCGGGGAGAACGCCGGCGGAGGAGACGAGACGGCGTCGCCAGGCGCCTCGAACTTGCAAAACAGCCCGCCAGGCGCGTCAGAATCGTCAAAGCTGGCAGCGGGAGCGCCTTCCGGGGTGACTCTCGGGCCAGAAGGGGGCAAAATGGCCGCGAGCCCAGCCTCCCGAGCATCGGGAGCCTGGTGGCCAGCGCGGCACGATGCGGTTGTGCGCGCTTGGCTCGACTCCTTCAATTCATCCGTCAGGCGCTAGGGCGCAGGGCGGTCTCTTTCTTATCTTCGCGGGCGCTGCGTGCGTTCGCCCTTGAACTCGGACCTTTGAGCGACTCCAACGAAGCGAAAGGCGGTCTCGGTCTGTGGCTCATTGGAGCCAAAGGCGCGATCGCCACTTGTGTGACTTACGGCTTGGCCGGATTGGCGCGCGGTTGGCTCGAGCCGCGCGGTGTCGTGACCGCGTCGGAGGCCTTCCGCGGGCTCGAACTGGCGAGCTTCGATCGGTTTGTGACGGGCGGCTGGGACGTCTCGCTGCGGGCTATGTCGGACACGGTTGCGGAGCTCGTGCGCGAGCGCGTCTTGGACGGCGACCTGGTCGCCGCCGCTTCGATTGAGGCGGCCGGGCACGAGTCGCGCTTGCGACCGGGGATCTTGGACGGACCGGCGGTGGGCGGATCGGACTTGGATCCTGAAGCGGCGCGGCGTGGTGCGCTCGATGCGCGCGGGAAGATCGCGGCGCTTGTGGGCGATCTGGAAGAGTTCAAGAACGAGCACGGTCTCGAGCGTGTTGTCGTGGTGGACCTGTCCAGCACCGAGGCGTTCCGCGGCGACCTCGCTGGGCATGCCGATCTTGCGAACCTCGCCGCACTTGAGGCGGCGCTCGACGCTGATAGCCATCACCTGCCCGCTTCGGTTCTTTACGCGTACGCGAGCTTCACCGCAGGCGCGGGGTTTGTTGAGTTCACGCCGAACTCGGGCAGCTCGTCGCCGGCGCTGTGTGAGCTTGCCGAGCGCGAGGGCCTACCGCACTGCGGCAACGACGGCAAGACGGGCGAGACCCTGTTCAAGACGGCGCTTGCGCCCATGTTCGCGGCGCGACAGCTGAACGTTCTGTCGTGGCAGGCCTACAACATGCTGGGCAACGGCGACGGGGCTGTGCTGCAGAACCCGGCCAACAAGGAAGGCAAGCTGCGCAACAAGGATCGCGTGCTTGACGAGATTTTAGGTGAGCATCACAGCCACGTTGCGATTGACTTCGTGCCAAGCCTTGGCGACTGGAAGACCGCGATGGACTTCATTCACTTCGAGGGCTTCTTGGGCGCGCGCATGTCGATGCAGATCACCTGGGCTGGCTGCGATTCCGCACTGGCGGCGCCGCTCGTGATCGATCTTGCCCGGCTTGTGGACTTCGCATCGCGCGAAGGCGAGTCCGGTGTCATGCCGCAGACCGCCTCTTTCTTCAAGTCGCCCATGGCGGCGACGACCCACGACTTCCATGCACAGTTCCGCGGTCTGCTCGACTATGCGGATAAGCACACGACCACCTGATCCCCTCGGAATCCGACCATGACAAACCAAACTGCCGCGCCCCTCATGACCCAAACCGGTGAGGAGTTCTTGATCGAGGGCCGCGCCGCGATCGAAGCTGCTCGCGCTGCCGTTGCGCTCTTCAAGGCGCTTGGGCCGGACACGTCTTCGTCCGACTTGGCCGAGACGTTGGACCAAGTTTCGCGCGAGCTGAACGAGGTCTCCGGCCGCGTGCATCTGTACACCCAGGTGCATCCCGATGCCAGCATCCGCGATGCGGGCGAGACGCTCGAGCGCGAGTTCTCGGCGTTTGGCACCGAGCTCTCGCTCGACCGCGAGATGTACGACCGCATCGCCGCGATCGACCTGGCTGGTGTCACGGACGAGCAAGAGAGGCGCCTGTTCGAGCACAGCTTGCGCGACTACAAGCGCAGCGGTGTGGACCGTGACGAGGCTACGCGTACGCGTATCTCGGCGCTGAAGAAGGAGCTCGTCGAGGTTGGCCAAGAGTTCGATCGGAACATCATCACGGGGGGCAGCGAGTTCGTCATCGAGGACGGCGCGGCGGGCCTCGCTGGGTTGCCCAAGGACTTCATCAAGGCGCACCCCGAGAACGACGACGGGCACGTGACTCTGTCGACCGATGCGCAAGACCGCATGCCCTTCATGACGTTCGCCGACCGCGACGACTTGCGTGCCGATTACCACAAGCTGGCGATGAATCGCGCCGTGCCGCAAAACTTGGGGGTCCTGCAGACGCTGCTTGAGAAGCGCCACGAGCTCTCGACGCTGCTTGGCTTCGCCAACTGGGCCGACTACGTAACCGGCGACAAGATGGTGCAGAGCGGGACGAACGCGCGGCAGTTCATCGAGCGTATCCTCGAGGTCTCGAAGGCTCGCGCCGAGCGCGAGGACGCCGAGCTTCTAGCCGAGAAGCAAAAGACCGAGCCGGAGGCGACCCACTTGCTTGAGCACGAGCGCGGCTTCTTCGGCGAGCGCTTGAAGCGCGCGAAGTACGACTTCGACTCGCAGTCCGTGCGCCCGTACCTGGCCTACGACAAGGTGCGGGACGGGATCTTGGCCACGATGGCGAAGCTGTTTGGCGTCGAGTTCAAGAAGAACACCGAAGTCGAGCGCTGGCACGAGGACGTCGAGGTCTATGGCTTGTTCGAGAATGGCACCGAGATCGCGCGCCTGTTCTTGGACATGCACCCGCGTGACAACAAGTTCAAGCACGCGGCGATGTTCAACAAGAAGACGGGCCGCGCAGGCGGACCGATCTCGGAGGGCTGCTTGGTCTGCAACTTCCCGCAGCCCAAAGACGGCGATCCGGGGCTGATGCTGCACGATCAGGTCACGACCTACTTCCATGAGGTCGGGCACCTTCTTCACTACCTGTTCAGCGGCACGCAGCGCTTCCAGGCGTTCGCTGGCATTGCGACCGAATGGGACTTTGTCGAGGTGCCTAGCCAGCTGAACGAAGAGTGGGCCTGGGACCCGGCGATCCTCGCGACGTTCGCTCACCACCACGAGACGGGCGAGCCGATCCCCGCCGACCTGGTCGGGCGCATGAAGAACGCCGCCGACTACGGCAAGGGCTTGCAGGCACGGGGTCAGATGTTCTACGCGATGCTGTCCTTGACGTACTACGAGTCCGATCCGAAGGGCCTCAACACGACCGAGCGTATGATCGAACTCAAGAGCTCGATCATGCCGTCGCCGCACGTCGAGGGCACGCACATGCAGGCGTCGTTCGGCCACCTGCACGGCTACTCGGCCATGTACTACACGTACATGTGGTCGCTCGTGATCTCGAAGGACTTCTACAGCCGCTTCGACGGCGACCTGATGAACACGGATGTCGCCGGCGACTACCGCAGCAAAGTCACCGGCCGCGGAGGCGAAAAGGACGCCGCCGAGCTCTGCCACGACTTCCTCGGCCGCGACTACAACTTCGAGGCCTTCGAGGCCTGGCTGAACGCCTAGTCCGGCACCGTATGAACGGGTCGGCGTGGCCCCGGGGCCCCTTAGCGGGTGAGGCGGAAGGCGATCGAGAACGGGAGTAGTTGGCTTCGGCGGCGGCGGCGGGGGTCGGTGGCTAGGTGGGCGCGGTCGGGTGTGAGGTGTGGCTCTTCCAAGTCGGTGACACTGAAGCCCGCTTTGCGGAAGGCCTTGAAGTAGGTTGCTAGCGGCCGGTGGAAGGCCGGGAAGGCGCTGTCGAAGTGGCCCCAGGCGGGCTCGAGGCTGGCGCGCGATTCGAAGTAGTTGTGCGGCCAGCGGTAGGTGACCACCGGGCTCTTTGGGTCGGGATCGACCGTGGTTGTGTCGCCTTGGGGGAAGCACGGATGGCTCAAGATCAGGATGGCTGCGCCGCCGGGCCTGAGGGCGCGGTGGAGGCCAGCGAGCGCACCGTCGAGGTCGGCGAGGTCCATCAAGACGTAGTTGGAGATGGCAAGGTCGCAGCTCGCCTCGCGCAGCCTGATATCACCGCTCGCCTCGTGTAGCCTGATATCACTGGTTGCCTCGTGTAGCCTGACATCAGCGCTTGAGTCGCGTAGTCTGGCATCAACGGCTGCCTCGCGTAGCCTGGTATCACCGGTCGAGTCGTGGAGCCTGACATGACCGTCAGGGTCAAAGAGCCGCGAGCAATCGGCGACGTGGTGCTGCACGTCTAGCTGTTGCGCGGCTGCTTTCTGGCGCGCGATCTCGATCATGTTCGGCGAGAAGTCGACGCCTATGACGCGCGCGCCGCGGCGCGCCAGTTCGCGCGAGAGGTACCCCGTGCCGCAGCCGGCATCGAGGACGTCGAGGCCGGCCACGTTGCCCGCGAGACGCCAGAGAACCGGGTCCGAGTTCAGCTGGCGGTTGAGGTCGCCCGCCTCACCAACCTGCTCGTTCCAGGCCTCAGCCTTTGCGTCCCATGATGCGCACGGGTCCTCGAGCTCGGGCGAGAACACCACGCTGAAACGCTCGGCAGCGATCACCAACTGGTCGTCCGGCGTGATGCCCTGGGGCGCCAGCGTGCGGGTGAAGTAGTCGAGGTGCACACGCCGCCAGTACGCGAGGCTGCCGTCACCCTCGCCTTCGGCGGCCGCGAACTCGGCCGTGATCTCGCCGAACGGTACGTGGTCGACTTGCGTGGTCTGGATCACGCAGCGCGCAAGGCCGCTGCCGTCCAGCACGATGCTGAGGTCGCCCGCGCGTGGAATCGCTTCGCCGGCCGCTTCGTATTCAGCGAGCGAGCCCGCGGTGGCCCGCTTGATACCGGCGAGAACAAGCTCGGCTAGCTCGTCCGCGCTCCCCTTCGTGTCGCAGAAGTGCCAGGCGGTGAAGGAGCGGCTTGTGGTCTCAGGTGTCTCGCCGAGGGACGCGAGGTAGCGCGTCCAGAGCTCGGCGATGGACTCTTCTTGGGGCGGAATGATCATGGCTTTTTGCAAGCGAAGGCGCGCGTTAGCGGCCGTCGAATCTAGAGCGTCTCGCTCCAAGTGTGCACACGGCTCGCGAGGTCCGAGCGGACCTCGATGTCGGTCTGATTCTGTGCCTTCAGCACTTGGAACCCGTGGTTGGCGCCTTCGATGATCTGCAGGGTCGCTTCGCCGGCGTACATCTCCAGCGACTTGTCCAACAGGTCGAGCTCAGCCAGCTTGTCGCGCGTGCCTTGCAGGAAGAGCGCGGGCAAGTCGAGCTCGCCGAAGTGTCCGTCGCGCAGCTTGTGCGGCTTGCCCGCCGGGTGCAGCGGATAGCCAAAGAACGCTAGGCCGCGGCAGCGCACGCCCGCGCGCGCGAGATGCGAGCCCACGCGGCCACCCATAGACTTGCCACAGAAGATCGGACTGCGCCCATCCGTACGCTCCATCAACGTCATCGCCGCCGCAAGGTGGCACGGCTCGAGCACGGGCATGCGGTCCGGTGGTCTGCGCGTCTCGCCGTTCGCCATGCGCTCCATATACGGATAGCGAAACCGCAGCACGGGGTGGCCGAGCTCGGCCAGGCAGGCGGCGACATCGCGCATGAAGTCGCTGGTCATGTCGACGCCGGCGCCGTGCGCGAAGAGGATCGGCGTGGCGCGACCGGTGGGGTTGTCGAGGAGCCCGGCCACGGCGGGGATGGGACCGCCGGTGAAGGGAATTCGGAGTTCGATGGGCATGGGAAAGTGAGGGGGGAGCGGCCGGAGACGGACTCTGAGGATAGAGCCCCGCGCTCCGGATGTGTATCGTGCTTGGCATGAAGGATCATTCGAATCCCGGCATCGAGACCACGAGCCTCTGGTTTCACCCCAGCCAGCAGCATGGAGCGCGGCCGATGGGCGACCCGCGCTATGGCGGACGCACACCTAGTTATGTGATCTGGAACTTGGTGGAGCGCTACACGCGGCCCGGCGACTTGGTCGTGGATCCGTTCTGCGGCGGCGGCACAACGTTGGACGTGGCGGACGAGCTCGGTCGGCGCAGTCGCGGTTTTGACTTGGCGGCGCACGCGGGGCGGCCCGCTGGCTCGGGCGGACTTGCATCGCGGCGCACCGGGCCGGGCGCGGAGAGCGCGGGTGGCAGCCGCTCGATGCGCATCGAGAAGGCCGACGCGCGCGCGCTTCCCCTCGGCGATGGCGAAGCGCAGCTGGTCTTCATGGACCCGCCGTACTCGACACACCTCGACTACTCGGACGACCCGCGCTGCATCGGCAAGCTCAGCGCGTTCGAGGACGGCTACTTCGATGCGATGGGTGAGGTCTTCGCGGAGGCCGAGCGCATCCTTAGCCCCGGCGGCATCCTCGGCATCTACGTCTCGGACTCGTTCGAGAAGCGCCGCGCGCCCGGCGAGACCTTCGTCGGCATCGGCGCCGAGTTCTACTGCATGCTGCGCTCTCGGATGCAGCCCGTCGACCACATCTGCGTCGTGCGTGGCAACACCAAACTCGAAGAGCCCAGCTACCACGAAGCCGCGCAGGAAGGGAATTTCTTCCTGCGCGGCTTCAACCACCTTCTGATCTTCAGAAGGCCTTAGTCGATACGATCTACTCGAACGTGAACTCGAGCTCGACTTCCGAGCTGAAGGTCAAGAGCTGCGCTTGATCCCAGGTGTCGCCGGTGTCGATCTCGAGCACGAGGCCCTCGTTCATCTCGACGGTCGTCTCGCCGACCGCGCTGAACGAAACCATGTGGCCCGCCGCGACGTCCCACAGAAGCTCGCCTTCGAGCTCGGTGTCGATCGAGACCGTACGTGTCTGCGTGGCGCTTGTCAGGTGCTCGTCTTCGACTTCAAGTTCTGACTCGAGGTCGCCCTCGCCGGTCAGCTCGATCGTGACCGCGATCACGGCAACGCGCACGTCGTCTTCCTCGCGGAAGCCTTTGAACTCGCACTCGATGTCGCCGTCGAGGCTCTCGGAGATCTCGTCGTCGATCTCGTCCGAGTTCGACTCGCCATCTTCATCGAGGAAGGTCAAGTCGCCGCCGGGCTCGAGCACGTGTCGCCACGCGTCGATCTCGACGTCCCACGTGTCGCCTTCGTCGACCTCGCCCTCGGGCAAGAAGCCAAGCAAGTCGGCGTCGCACCAAGTCGGCTCGAGCAGGTCCTCGTCGCCGTCGGAGTCGTCGTCGAATGCGACCGTGAAGACCTCGTCGTCATCGTCCCAGCTGTAGATGACGGTCAGGTCCGCCAGTTCGCTGGACTCCTCGGTTGAGATGTCTTCGTCGGGCGTGCTCTGGTCGCGCGTGCGGCCGAGCTCTTCGTACTTGCGGGTCAGCTTGGTGGGTCGGCCATCACCCATCCCGGTGTAGGTGTCTTCGAACACAATCGTCTCGGTCGAGTCGATCTTGATCTCGGGCACCTCTTCGACTTCTTGTGACTCGTCGCCCATCGTCAGCTCGACGGAATCGAGCGTCGCGACCGACTTCTGCACGAAGGTCTTCGTCAGCGTCAGCCCTTCTTTCGGAGCGAAGCGGATGCTCGCGCCGGTGGGCATGAAGGCAAGGGTGGTGGGGAGCAGGAGGCCCAATCCAAGGGCCATGAAACGGATCGTTTTAGGGTTCTTCACGTGGTCTGTAGTTTGGTTCGGAGCCCAAATCGTGGGCTCTCCGGTAGGCCGGGGGCGCGCATCCTAGCTCCCATCGGCTGCATGCATAGATGATCTGGTGTCGCACTGGCGACTTTCTTACGTCCTCGCCGGACGAAGTGTGGGCCAAAGACTCTGAATCGAATGGCCTTGGCCGCGTAGGATCGGGGCGGGCATCGGCCCCACGAACAACTATTCCCAAGGCCCCTAGCGGGCAAAGAGAGGCTACAAGTATGTTTGATTGGCTCAAGCGCGGCGTCGGCGAGATGATGGTCGCGCGCCCCGATTCCGCGAAATCGCAAGTCGTCTGGAAGCATCCGGACCCCACGATTCCGATGAAGTCGCAGCTGACGGTGATGGCCGATGAGGCCGCCATCTTCATGCGCGACGGCATGGTCGTCGAGGTCGTTGGCCCCGGGCGGCATACGCTCGAGAGCTCGAACTTGCCCTTCCTCTCGAACCTGGTGGACTCGTTCACGGGCGGGAACGTCTTCCGCGCCGAGGTGTTCTTTGTCAGCACGCGCGAGATCGCGGGGATCAAGTTTGGCGGCCGCATCGGGCACGTCGAGGATCCCAAGAGCGGCGTGCCGGTCGAGATTATGGTGCACGGCGAGTTCTCGTTCCGCGTCGAGGATCCGACCGATCTTGTGGTCGGGCTCGTGGGCACGGGCAGCGCCGAGGCGCACCAAGTGCGCTCGTGGATGAAGGAGCAAGTTCTCAAGGTGATCCGCGACCGGATTGCCGAGCTCTTGGTGAAGAACAAGTGGCCGCTCTTGGACGTGACCTCGGGCGCCTACACGGAAGAGATCGAGGTCGACGTCTTGGCCGGCATGGCGAAGCACGTGGATAGCTACGGCATCGTGATCGCGCGGCTTGGCAACTTCATGATCGCGATCGATGAAGAGGATGCGGACAACCTCAAGAAGCTGTACACCGACGCGGCGTACCTGAAGACCGTCGGCGGCGTCGGCGCGTACCAGCAGTTCGCAGCCGGCAAGGCGATGATGGGCGCGGGCGAAGGCATGGCCAAAGGCGGCGGCGATGGTGATGGCGGCGGCGGTGCGGGCGGCCTCTTGGGCGGCGCCGGATTGGGTGTCGGCCTCGGCATGGCGCAGATGCTTGTGCGCGACGGCGGCGGCGGCGCGGACCGGTTGGCGCCGGCCGTCGGTGGCATCGTGTGTCCGAAGTGCCAGCAGTCAACCGCCGCGGGCAAGTTCTGCGGGCACTGCGGGTCGGCGCTCGCGACTCCCGAAGCGCCGGCGTCAGCACCCGGAACGTTCTGCACCGGTTGCGGCAGCCCGATGGGGCCCGACGCGGGCTTCTGCGGTCAGTGCGGCAACAAGCGCTGAGTTAGGCCTTCTTGCGCCACAAAAGCGCAAGCAGTCCGATCAGGAATGGCCAGGCGAAGGCGCACCAATAGGTCGCTTTCGCTTTGAGCCGATCGACTTCGCTGTTGCGCTCGCGCAAGAGGCGCTTGAGTTCGACGCGCGCATCGGCGAGGCGTGCCGCGAGGTCGTTGGGTGCGCCCGACTCCATGCCGCCGTTTGCGGCGAACGCGGCCGAGGCCGAGGCGAGCTCGCTGCGCAGCTGGGTTTCGAGCTGACGGGCACTGTTCAGCTCGCGGGCGAGGCGCTCTTCGGCTTCGCTCTCGAGCGTGTCGAAGCGGGTGAACGGGCGCGTGTAGCGCGCGCTCGCTTGGCGGGCACCCGCGAGGCCTAGAGTGGCGCCGCCGGCGAGCTCTTCAAAGAGGCGCGCGAGGAAGACGCCGTTGTCGGCGACGGCAAGGTAGCTCTTCGGGCCGTCTTGCGCTTCGGCGCCTGGCAGGGCTGCGCGTTCGCGGACCCACAAGGCGTCGCTTGCGCAGTCGACGTCGGCGATCACAAACGCGCGCATCGGCAGGGGATTGATGACCGGCTCGGCGCGGAATGCGGCGGGGGCGAGGCCGATCAGCTCGACGCCAAAGAGCTGCTGCTCGCCGCTGGGCGCGAAGTCGCGCATCAGGCTGGCTGGGTCCTTGATGACCTGCACCAGGCTGGCCTCGAGCTGCATCGAGTCGGCCGTGACACGCAAGAGCGGGCGGCGCTCAAGGTCCGTAGTGTCGTCCGCATCGGGAAGCATCACGAGCGCGCCAACCGAGGCAAAGTTGATCCCGCGCAAGCCGGCAAACAGCGCGGCCGAGCGCGGGTTGGACTCGAAGTCGTCGGGGCCAAGGCCAAGCCAGTGGGGGAAGGTCACGGGCTCGGAGGTCCCCGCCGCGCCGGCGGGCAGCTGACGGCCGAGGTGGCGGTCGGCGAGCACGCGGCGGTTCGTGAGCTGCAGCCCCCACGCGGCGAGCAGCTCGGGCACGTTCGACTCGCGCTCGGCGACGTAGCCGGTGTTGATGTCGCCAGCCTGCATGCCGGTGCGGTCGACCTCGGCAAGCGGGTCGACTTGGACAAGCAGCGCGCCGCCCTCGCGCGCGAAGCGGTCGATCGCGGTGAGGGTCATGCGGTCGAGGCGCTTGGGATGCAGGACCCACAGGATGTCGATGTCGGCGGGGACTTGGGACAGCGGCTTCTTCAGCTGTTGGTAGTCGAACTCGGCGCGTGTGGCTTCGACGACTTGCCAGCCGCGGCCCGCGAGGCCGCCGGTCAAGACGTCGCCGGGCTCGGCGGCGTTCGTGAAGGACGAGATGACGCCGATGCGCGGGCGGTCCGGATGGCTGAGCTCGAGAACGAGGCGCGCAAGCTCGTGTTCGAGGCTGGCCTCGGCTTCGGGCGAGATGAATGGGAGGCTCTTCGTGTCGCCCGCTGCGCTCTTGGCGACAAGACCGAAAACAAGTTCGCGACCGCCACCGGCCACGCCCAGCGGGACGCGCGCGAGGCCCGCGGCGCGCGCCTCGTCATCGGCGTCCGAGAACGGAGCGGCGTCCTTCGTTTCGATGTGGATGCGACCGCGCGAGGCATGCGCCAGATCGCGCAGCGTGTCGCCGACAAATTGTGCGAAGCCGGAAAAGCGCGGGCTGGTTGCCACGGCTTCTTCCGCGATGTACAGAGTGAAGGTCAGGTCCTCGTCAAGGTCCGCAGCAAGGGCGCTGGTGGCGGGCGACAGGCTGTAGAGCTGGCCCTCGGTGCAGTCGAGGCTGAAGCCGCGCAAGACGGGGGTGAGCCCGAGTGCCAGGACGAAATAGTGGCCCACGAGGGCGACGGCAACCGCTCGTGGGAAGCGCGAGCGGCGCCGGCCGACGAGCACGAGCCCGGTCGCAAATAGGAAGGCCGCTGTGGTGGCAAGGAAGAACAGCACGTCGCCCGCGCCGATCACGCCACGCGCGAGGGCCTCATAGTGCGCGGCGAGCGACAGCTGCGCGGTGGCCGAGCTGAGGCCCTCCGGCAGCACCGCCTGCAGCGCCGGGATGTCGCTGAACAGGAAGACAAACCCAAGCGCAACGCTGCCCACGAAGGCGGACGCCGGGCTGCGCGTGAGCGCGGACACAAACGTGCCAATGGCGAGCAGGGTCGCGGCCAAGAGCAGCGCGCCAAAGTACGCGGCGAGGATGGCACCGTGGTCGGGCTCGCCGAACGAGGCGATCGCCACCCACATGGGCACGGTGCCCAAGAGGGCCAAGGCCGCGACACTCAGCGCGGCCAGGAACTTGCCCACAACGGCCTCGCCGATGGAGATGGGCAGGGTCAAGAGGAGTTCGATCGAGCCCGCGCGGCGCTCTTCACTGAAGAGGCCACCTGAGAGCGTGGGCAACAGGATCAGCGCCAGCCAGGGCAGCGCACGGAACAGCGGCGCGAGGTCGGCTTGTCCGCGATCGAAGAGGTGCTCTTGGCCGAGGACGACAAGGCTGGCGAGGCCACTGAAGACCACCAGGAACAGCCAGGCAGTGGGGGTCTTGGACAGCCCGAGCAGCTCGCGGCGTGCGATTGCGATCGTGGCCCTCATCGCGCGACCTCTGTGACTTTTTGGAAGGCGGCGTCGAGGTTGCCGTCGCCGCTTGCAGCAAACTCCGCCGGCGTGCCGGTGAAGACCACGCGGCCCGCGTCGATCACGATCACGCGATCGCAGAGTGCGGGCACCTCTTCCAAGATGTGTGTCGAGATCAAGATCGCTTTGGTTTTTGCGAGGGCGCGCAGGTCACGGCGCAGGCCGCGCTTTTGATTGGGGTCGAGCCCGTCGGTCGGCTCGTCGAGGATCAAGACGTCTGGGTCGGCCAAGAGGCCCGCAGCGATCGCGACACGGCGCCGGAAGCCCTTCGACAGGTTTTCGAAGCGCTGATCGAGCCTCCCGTCCAGGCGGGCGAGTTGCGCCACGACGTCCAGGCGCTCGGCAAACCGCTGCCGATTGAGACCACGCGCGCGTCCGACGAAAGCGAAGAGCTCGCGCGCGGTGAGCGCCTCGTACCCGGGCGCCCCCTCGGGAACGTACCCCAAAGAAGCCTGCGCAGCGCGGCGCTGGCTGGTCATGGAATGGCCCGCAATGTGGACGCTTCCCTTGTCCGGATCGAGGAATCCAGCCAGCATCCGCAACGTCGTCGACTTTCCGGCGCCGTTGGGGCCCAAAAGGCCCACGAGCTCGCCGCGCTTGACGTCGAATTGGATCGCGTTGACGGCGGTGATGCTGCCAAAGCGCTTCTCGAGCCCGGCTGCGGAAATCAGACTCTCGAATGTGGAATCAGTGGTCATGGAAGGTGTCGGCTTTTTCACCAAGCTCGGCCACCCATGGTAGCCGAGTTCGCTCCTATACTCCCCGCCCCATGATTACCACACTCCTTATCGCACTTGCGCCCGCGATCACCGAAGCGGCGCCCACCCCCCTCGCTCCCCTGGCTTTGGACCCGACGCTTGTCGCGGCGACTCAGGACAGCGAAGAGATGGCCGAGCCCAAGTGGACCGGCAGCGTGGCGTTCAGCGCCGTGAGCACAAGCGGCAACACCGAGCAAGACGCGTTCAACGCCGACGCCGACGCCGAGCTGCGCCGCGATCGCGACCGCTTCACATGGAAGGCCTACTGGAACTACGCGACCGACAAGAGCACCGGCACGAAGGTCCTGACCGCCCGCAAGATGGGCACCAGCCTGAAGTACGACTACTTCCTGACGGAAGACGAGAAAGCCTACGTCTACGGCAACACCGGCGCCGACTACGATCGGCTTGCCGACTTGGACCTGCGCTACCTTGTGGGTGCTGGTGGTGGCTATCAGTTCTACGAGACCGACGACTTCAAGCTGGCCGGCGAGGCCGGTCTCTCCTACGTCAGCGAGGAGTTCGGCGCGAGTCCCTCGAGCGAGTTCGTTGCCCTGCGCCTTGCGGCGAACGCGTTCAAGCAGTTGGGTGAGGACACTTCGCTGTCGTCCTCGGCCGAAGCCTACCCGTCGTTTGACGATACGTCCGACGTCTACGGCAAGTGGGACACGAAGCTCAACACGAGCCTGACCGAGTCGATGTTCGCCTCGCTTCAGTACGTGCTGGACTTCGACAACACGCCCAGCGCTGGCAAAGAGCGCTCGGACCACCGCATCGTGCTTGCCCTCGGCTGGTCGTTCTAGTCTCGACCTGCATCTGGCCAAGAAGCCGCTGCCGCACACACTTGTGCGGCAGCGGCTTCTTGCGTTCAGCCGCGGGCTGGCGGACAGGCTGCTTCAGAAAAAGTGCAATCAACGTGACACCGTCCGGCCCAAGGAGAGTCTTAGTCAGTGAGGCAAGGGTGCCTCAACTCGAGGGCGGATGGCGTCTCTCCGATTTTGGAAAGGCGTGCGCCTGCTATCGAGATTCGAGTTGGTGGGATAGCGAGTCGAGTGAAGACTTGAAGGAGAACGATATGAAGGTTTGGTTTTTGGGTGTCATGGCACCGCTATGGGCGGCAGTACTTGCTCCGCAAGGACATGCGGGTTGGATCGTCGACTCGACTTGGCATGAGCAGTGCGACATCGCACCTGCGGTTTCGCCGAAGTGCATAGGCAACGGCTACGGGGCGGGCAATGCTCACAGCAGTGCCGACGCGAGTCGAGGAGATCTGTTTGCAGAGGCTTCGGATGCCGCTTCCTTCTGCGACATCACGGCTGCCGCCCAGGCGACCTGTACAGGGTGGGATAGCTGGAAGTACGTTCCGACCGCCAACAAGAAGGAAGGGCGCGTGGCGGTCAAAGCCGAGGTGACTTCATCTGGTTACATGACGATCGATGATGGTCCGGCGTCGACGGTGGTGTTCGCTCGAGGCCGTTTTGAGGCGACTGGGTTTGATGCGCTTGTGTCGCAGGCAAAAGACGGGAAGGCGACCGAGCAGAGCTTCTCTGTGGACGTACCGATACCTGATGTTGGCATCTCGATCAACGTGAGTGGGAACACGCACACAGGTACTTGGCCCGTTCTTGGTGGGTTGGAGCCTTTGGATGATGTGACGGACTGCATCAAGCACTTCACCAGGGTCCATCGAATCGACCTGTACGGTGAAGCTTGGGCCGATGGCGGCTACCTTGGGCTCGACCTCGCGAGCTGTGACTTGAATGCAAAAGCGGCGATCACGAGTACCTTGAAGTTTCAGGATTGCACCGAGCCGATCGTTCTCGATGACCCTCCGCTCCCGACGTCTCCCGGCAACCCGCCTGCCCCGACGACTCCTCGTGGTCCGTCGCATCCGACGACTCCAAGCTGTTGACCCCGCTCGGGCGCCCTGTGGATGAGGGGTCCATCCACAGGGCGCCCAGCGTATTCGAGGAAGCTGGTCCACCCTTGCGCAAAGCGACTGGCGCGCTGGCGCCTCCTCGACAGTGGATCCTGTCGCGTCGAAGTGCGTATGCTTCGATCCCCAGCACATGTTGCCTGTGCGTGGGCCCTCACTGGTTCTCCTGACTCCGAAGCAAGCCTCCGCTGCGGCGGTCCATTTCTACTATGGTCTCACGATTCAGTTCTCGCGACTTCCGGGGCGTCTTGGTCCTGGTCTTGATTTTACTGCTGGTGGTCGGGGGGCTTTGGTTCGCCGGGCGCGGGCATCCGAGCGGCGCTAGCCGGGTCAGCCCCCAGGTCGAAGATAGGGAGGCGGCCCATGTCGGCCTCCCGGCAAGCGGGGGTGGGGATACGTCTGGGCGTGTCCCTGTGGCCGATGGGGTCGAATGTGGCCTGCAACTCGAGGGTGTGAGCGGTGTGCCGCTTGCGGGCGTCGAGGTGGATGACGTGGACGAGACGGGACAGCTGAGGCACTTGGTGAGTGACGCCGAGGGGCACGTGGTCTTGGCCCGGGGCGGCGCGCATGGTGTGCGGCTGACCGGCGATGGGTTGGTCGACGAGATGCGGTTCATGCAGGTCGACGGCGTCAAGGTGATTCAGATGCGGCCGGGGGGCTCGGTCGAGGTGCGCGTGGACATGCGAGGTGTCGGGCAGCTCAAGGGGCCTGAGGTGGCGCTTCTACCGGGGCGGGGCGTTGGTCGTCCGTGGGGGCGCCAATGGGAGGCGGAGCTCGACGCTTACCGGATCGCACGAGAGAGGGATCAAAAGGCGCCTCGGGAGGTCTTTGCAGGTGAGTCTTCTCGAGAACGGCGGCGGGAGCTTCTGCTTGCGTCTCCGGGAGTGCTGGCGCTCAGCCAGATGACCCATGCCCACTCCGGGCCGGTTGGCGCCGCCCGCGGGCTGAGCGGCGTCGGCTCTTTTGTGAAGCCGGTCGACGACTCGGGGACGGCACGCTGGGACAGCCTTCCACCCGGTGTTGGCTACGCTTGGGGGGTCGTGGGGCCGCACAGGCTGGAGATCCAGCCAGCGCCACCGGAAGGGGAGGATCCGTATGGGCCGCCCTTTCCGACGGACCTGTCCGGGGCGTTCGATTTGCACGCCGGGTCTCAGCTTCGTTTTAAGGGTGTCGCGCTGCCTTCGAGTTCCGTATCGGGAGCCATCTCGCCGGGCGCTCGCGCGTGGCACGATCCCGTGGTGACGCTTGCCTTGGATGTGCGGACTCCCGGGCACGAACTCGCCGGGATCGACGGCGGATGGCTGCAGGTCGGCGAGGTCAGCCCTGGTGTGGATGGAAGCTTTGAGTTTCAGGCCCTCGAGCCCGCTCGTTACCGCGTGAAGGCCCGTTGGGGAGACGGGGCTCTGGGTGTGTACTTCGACCAGGCGATCTTCGAGCTTCGACCGTTTGAGTCCCGGGTCTTGGCGCCCTTTTCGGCGAGCTCTGGAGTCGATCAAACGCTGGAGTTTCGGGCTGAGGATCTTCAAGGCAACGCGCTGGCGGCCACGGACTTGACGTCGGACCCGGGCGGCGTACCGGTCACGTTCGCGCTGGCATTTGATTCCGAGGCTCCGCCAGACGCGTTCGATGCCGTTCAGGCTTCGGCCGACGCGTACAAGATGTGGGTCCTGTCTTCGCGAGTCCCGGGACGTATCAGCCTGCATGGAATCGAGCCAGGGTCCTACGTGTTGTCCTTGCCACAGGTCTCTGTACCAGGCCAAGACTCGCCTAAACGTGGAGCGCGGAGCTGGGCCTTTGTCTCCGCTCCAGAGGGGCAGGTGGAGCTCGAGTTGCTCGGCGGTGAAGCGGAGGTCGTCTTTCGATTCAGGGAGGTGCTAACTCTTGGCCTCGCCAAGAAGCTGGACTGGCAAAAGGGAGAGGCCTTGCCGTCCCTGCGTGGCTGGTGGCTTTCGGCCACCGAGAAGTCGCGACGGGGCTCGTTCACCACGACCGCCGAAAGCGGGGGGGCGGTGAGCTCGTCTGTGGACCTATCGCTCCCCGAGGGGGACTGGACCTTTTATGGCCAAGTCAAGGGCGCCAGAGGCAAGGTGGAAGGTGTGGTCGTGGCGGCCATGTCGCTGCATGCGAGCGGGGCGGTCTCGCTTCCTGATCCGATCCCCTCCTGCGCCATTCAAGGCCGCGTCCCGATCCAGCAAGGAGGGCCCAAGAGCGTCGTTGCGAATCTACACCCCGAAGGCCTCGGTGCAACCCGAGGCGGCTTCGCGTTCGCCGACGTGAACGAAGATGGAGAGTTCTTACTTGAGGGCCTGCCGCCCGACACGCCGGTTTGGATTGCGCCCCTCATGGTGATGGTGAGAACCGGGGCCCCCGGAAGTGTGGTCTCGCTGCCCTGACCGATCAGAGGCCGGTGCGTGTGCCGATTCGGACGAGGGCCATTGGTTTCGTCCAAATGACGGATTCGCGACCTGCCTCGCTCGTGAGGAAGTCGAGATGCTGCGGCTCGAGCAGACCGAGGTGGACGTTTCCGTTCTGGTCGACTGTGCCGGGGAGCTGGGCATCTCGGATCCAAGCGGCCAGTGCCTCGGGATTGGGCAGCCACGCGATGATTTGCTCTTCCTCGCGCCAGATCCGAACCCAGATGTACTCGCCGTGATGGTCGGGATCCGTCGCGCTCGCAAACGTCCAATCGCCGTGCTTCATCAGGGTCCAAGCCAGCTGCTCGGCCTTCAGCGAGTCCTGGTCGTCATTCATGTAGAGCATCCGCACGCGCCCATCGGGAGTGACTTTCAAATGGACCGGGGCACTAAATCCGGACGCCCAGGTGCCGTCCCAGTTGGCGGCGGCGGGAGCGAGGGATTCGGTGCCCATCGGGGCTCTCGAGGTGACGATTGTGCAGGCGCTCAGGAGGGCGAGCGAGGCGGCGAGGGCGAGGGTGGCGAAGTTGCGCATAGGGTTTTGGGGTCAGGGTTGCGGCGGGTGGTGTTGGGTATACGCAGGGCGCAGGCACCGGTTTCGGTTCACAGCCCGTTGAAGAATGCTCGACTACGACTTCGCCCTCTTCGCCCTCTTCGCCATCGCCGCGTCGATCTCGTCGAATCCTGATCAGAGGCCCTACAGGGCCGCTTCCGCGTCTTCGACTTCGCTCTCCTTGCATGACGAAGATGGCTTTGTCTCGCAACGAGCATTCTTCAACAGGCTGTTAAGCATGACCCTGTTGGGCCCACATTTCGGACGATTTACACGGTTTAGAGGGGCTTTCGGGTCAGCTGGGGTGCAAAACCCGCGAAGGAACCTAAGGAGTTCTGTCTTCGCTTCCCGAGTCCCCCTCGTTCTGTGTCTATGCGCGTCCTCTCGGTGCTCTGTGCGGCTGTTTTGTTTTGTGCCCCGGCCTTGGGCCAGGCGACTTGGACCGGAGCGAGTTCGACTTCGTGGTTTGACGCGGGGAACTGGTCCACGGGCGCGCTTCCCGACGAGCTCGTCGATGTCACGGTGCCGGTGACGGCGAACGGGCCGGACGTGCCTTCGGGGGTGGCGACGGTCAAGAACTTAGACGTGCTCGAGGGAGCGGTGGTGAGCGTCAGCGGGACGGGCAGCCTTGAGGTTAAGGGCGACTTGACGCTGGTCTCTTCGGTTGCGGGGACCGGGGTGCTGGCACTGGGCACCTCGACGTCGAGCGCAACGGTGTTTGGCGCGTGGAACCAGGCCGACAAGGCGGCCGTGACAAGCGCCGGTGGCGAGGTCTTGTTCACGGGTGGCTCGACGATTGCCGGCGCGGGTGCTGCGATTCCGTACGTGCAGCTGGCGACGGGCACGGTGACGCTGCTGGCCGACGTCGAGTTCGGGCACATGACGGCGACGGGGGGCACCTCGGCGGGCAGCTTTGATTGGGTCGTGGTCGCGCCGGACGCGACCTTGGCCGTGGGCGCGCAGCCCGTTCACAGCCTGCGCATCGACGCGGGCAAGCTGAGCGTGTCGACAAGCGAAGTGACGGACTTGACGTTGAGCGGCGGCGAGCTGTTCATCGAGGCCTCGAACGACCTGTTTGTTTCCAACTTGGTGGACCTGCAGACCGGACAGGTGAGCTTCGGCAACTTGGGCAGCTCGAGCTTCCGCGTGGGCAAGGATCTGATCGCGGCGCAGGCGGTGACGTGGGGCTCGGGTTACGTTGACATGGACGGCACGGCGACGACGATCAGCGGCCCCTTGGCAGGCACCGCGTACTTGAACCGGCTGCGCTTCAAGACGGGGACTTGCGACCTGTTGGCACCGGTTGAAATCGCGTCATGGGTCGGCAGCGCCGGTGGCACGGTGACGGGCGACTGGCTCGAGCTTGTGGCGCCGTCTGGGTTCATGTCGTCAGGCGGCGGCCCTTTGCATCGCGTGCGCTTGAAGTCGGGACTGACGAACGTGTTCAGCTCGGGCGTGGACGAGCTTGAGGTCTTGGGCGGGAAGCTCGTGATCGTGGGCAACCAGACGCTGACCGTGCACACAAGCGCGGACTTCCAGCTGGGTGAGGTGGCTTGGAACAACAAGGACACGTCGAAGATTCAGGTTGCAGGGGCGCTGGTCTCCGGGCCGGGGATGACGTGGGGCGACGGGTTCATCGAGATGGATGGCACGACCACGATCGACGGGCCGGGCGGGACGTCCGCGCGCGTTGGGAAGTTGCGGCTGTTGTCGGGAACGTGCACGCTGTTGCATCCGGTGAAGATCGACCTCGAGCTGAATGCCGGCGGCGGCGATTCGACGGGGGATTGGTTCGAGCTTGTGGGCACAAGCTCGGTGTTGTCGCAGTCGAGCGGGCTTGGCGGCGGGCCGCACCAGGTGCGCATGGTGTCGGGTTCGTGCATGGCGGAGACGGCCACCATCGGCGCATTAGAGGTCACTGGCGGCATTCTAGAAGTGCCGAGTGGCAAGGTCTTGACCGTGTCTGGGAACGCCGAGTTGCTGGCGGGACAGCTGCAGTTTTCGGGGTCGCTTGCGTCGGCTCTGGATGTCCTGGGAGACGTGCATCAAGTCGCGACGGGCGCGGCCGTGACGATGAGCGCGATCGGGGCGCTGCGCTGCGGCGGCGTGTGGACGGCGGATGCGGCGATCGACCTGGGGGCGAGCTTTGTGGAGTTCTCCGACGGCTCGTCGATCACGGGTGCGGCGCCGGTTTTTGAGAACTTGCGGTTGCGCTCGGGGGCGACGGTGTCGCTGTTGAACATCGTCGAGGTCACGGGGCGGCTCGAGAACGATGGCGGCACGAGTCAGGGGCTTTGGTTCGAGTGCAAGGGTTTGTCGCCGGTGTTGGCGACCGGCAGCAACGCGGTGCATGAGGTGCGCATCACGGGCGGCGTGACGACGGCCGAGGATGCGAGTGTGGACGTGTTGAAGCTGGAGGGCGGCGAGCTGGCCGTGGCGGCGAGTGACACGCTGACCGTGGGGACTTCGCTCGAGCTGACGGCCGGGACGCTTTCGCTGGACCCGACGGACTCGGGTGTGGACGCGCGGATCGAGGTTGCGGGGAACGTGACGATGCTGGGGACGACGGCCGCTGCGCTGACCGGTTCGGGCGGAAGCGTGCGTTGTGATGGGCTCTGGTTTGGGAACGGGCCGGCGGACTTTGGCGCGTCGTTTGTTGAGTTTGGCGCGGGGTCGACGGTGCTGGGCTCGGCGGTGTCGTTTGGGCGCGTGCGTTTTGCAGACGGGGCGGCCAGCTTGAACACGCTAGTGCCGGTCACGAAGGAGATCGTGGTTGCCGAAGGCGCGACGGTGGCGGGCTTCTTCCCGCTGAACGCGGCGCCGGGCATCGGCAACGTATGCGCGCTGTCGGGCACGGGCACGCTCGCGGAGCTGCATGTGATCGATGGGACGGTCGAGGCGGCGGGCGGCAACGTGACGCAGCTGCGGATTCCCGGCGGCAGCTTTGTGGCCACCGGCAATGTAACTGCGGGCGCGGTGTTCTTGGAGGGGGGCAGCTTGGTCGCGCGCGAGGGCGGCACGCTGGATGTGGCGGGAGCGCTCGAGCTGACGTCGGGCACGCTGGACTTCGAGGTGGATCCGGCTGGAGCGACGGGGCTTGAGGCGCGTGTGGTGGCGGACTCGGTGCATCAAGTGGCGGCCGTGGGCGGCGCGGGGCTCGCGGAAGGCGTGCTCGGTTGCCGCGGGGCGTTCGTGGGCGATGGCGCGCTGGACCTTGGGCTTGGGCGGCTTGAGGTGGGCGATGCGGTGCTTGCGGGCTCGATCGGTGGCAGTGCGGTGGCGCTCGGGAACGTGCGGATTGTGAACGGCGCGGTGGCTCTCTTGGGGCCGGTGCCGGTCGCTGGGCGGCTTGGGAACGTGGGCGGCAGCTCGAGCGGGGATTGGTTCGAGTTAGGCGGTGTGTCGAGCGAATTGGTGACGGGGACGGACGCTCTGCATGCCGTGCGCGTGACGGCGGGCCAGACGCGCGCGTTGCCTTCGGTGGTGGACGCGCTTGAGGTTGCGGGCGGCGAGCTCTTGGTCGATGCGTCGGGCACGTTGACGGTGACAAGTAACCTGGAGCTTCTAGGCGGAACGTTGGCGTTTGATGCGGGTGGCGGGACGACCCTGGCGCGGCTTGAGGTGCCGGGCGATGCGCATCAAGTGGGCACGCTGGCGGGCTCGGTCACAAGTGCGGGGACGGCCTTGGCCGTGGGCGGCACGTTGACCGTGGATGCGCCGTTCAACTTGGGCTCGAGCTTTGTCGAGTTGATGAGCGGGGCGCGCCTGGTCGGGTCGGTGCTTGCTGTCGACAGCTTGCGGGTGCGCAAGGCGGGGCTCGCGGGTGCGCTGCCGGGCCAGCCGGCGACGGTCGAGGCGGCGGGTGGCGTGACCACGGCGCTGGAGGTGGAAGCGGGAGCGACGCTGGAGATCAAGAGTGGGGGCCTGGCCGTGCTGCCGGCCTCTGTGTCGATCGATGGCGCGATCGAGGTGGATGCGGGTGCGTTTTTGGCTCTGTCGCCCGCGACGACGATGACGGTGCAGACGGGCGGGCGGTTGGGGCTTCTTGGCGATGCGACGAGCCCGGCTGTGGCGAGCGGGTACTTGGGCGGTGGCTATTCGCTGATCGTGAATGGCGAGTTCGGGGCGCGCAACTTCGTGGTTGCCGACATGGGGCTGGCGCGGCTGACGGGCAGCGCAAGTGTTGGCGCTGAAGGACTGCATGCTGGGCTCTTCGATCGGGGCGTGGGGCCGGCGGGAGGCGCACTATTTGAGATGTTGATGCCGGGCAGCTTCGACTTCGTGGGGCTGGACTTTGTGGGCGGCGCGGGGGACTCGAACGTGCGGCGCGCGGCGGGCGCCGGAGTGGGCGAGGTCACGCTGCATGCATTTGGAGGCGCGCTGGGTGGCGCGGCGTTTGAGGATGATCCGAGCCAGGGCGCCGGCGACCCAAACGGGCTGTTGGTGTGGGAGAACTTGGCGCTGGCAGACCTGAAGCCGCTGGATGTGACCTCGGATGTGGAAGGCGTTTTCGGTTGGCCGTTGAACGTTGACTTTTCGGTTGTGAACCAAGGCGCGAACCTCGCGGCGGGGCCGTGGACCGATCGCTTGGTGCTGACACCGAACATGGTTCTAGGCGACGGCGACGATGTGATCTTGGCGGAGTTCGCGCACGCCGCGGACGAGCCGGGTGGTGGGCTGTATCCCATCAGCGCCGCGCCGCTCTTGCCGAGCGCGCCACTTGTGAGCGAAGGCACGTATTGGCTTGCGCTTGTGAGCGACGTGAACGATGACGTGGCCGAGCCGGGCTTTGAGACGAACAACACGCTGTTCTCGGCGCCTTTTGAGTTGTTTGCGACGCCGCGACCGAACTTGGTGGCCTTCTCGATCGACGGACCGATGGCGGCAGATGATGGAACGGACGTCGAGGTGACTTGGACGGTCGAGAACGCGGGGCTTGGCGCGACCGACGAGCTGACGGGCGCCGGCGGGACGTGGGAGGATCGGGTGTACCTCTCGGCCGATGCCGTGTATGGCGGCGACTTCTTGTTGGGCACGTATCCGATCACGGCCGGCGACTTGCCGGGTGGCATCGCGCCGGGTGGCAGCTACACCGAGACGCAGACCGTGGCCTTGCCGAAGGGCATTGCGGGCAGCTTCTACTTGATCGCGCGCTCGGACGCCGTGGACGAGGTGACGCCCGAGAGCCAAGAGGATGACAACGTGGTCGTGGGGGTGACGGCGCTCGTGGTCACGCAGCCGGACCTGCCCGATTTGGTGGGCAGCTTCCAGACCGTGACGTCGCCGCTCGGCGCTCTGTATACGGACACGTCGGTGACCGTGGATTGGGCGGTGACCAACAACGACGCCGACGCGAATGGGCTTGGCAGTGCGAATGGAATGTGGCGCGAGCGCTTCTGGTTGAGCTTTGATCCGTTTGTGGATCCGCTGATCGATACGTTGGTGTTTGAGGTACAGCACGAAGGGCTTGTCGAGCCGCTTGGGACGTATGGCGGGAGCCACGAGATCCAGCTGCCGAGCCAAGCGGGGACGTGGTTTCTCTTGGGAGAAGCCGATGCGCTGGGCGACGTGAACGAGGGCGACGAGGCGAATAACGTCTGGTTTCAGGCATTGTCGGTCTTGGCGCCGGCGTGGACGGGCTCGGTGACCACGACGTTTACTGAGGGGCTGGCCTCGACCGGGCCTGGCAGCCAGCAGATCACGTTGACGGGTTCGTCAACGAAGATTGGCTCGGTGCAGCTGGAGGCGAATGCCGCGCTGACGGTGCGCGTGCGGCAAGGCAGCTCGCGGCGTGTGTTTGACGTCACGACGGACGCGATTGGCGCATACACGCTTGTGTTCGAACCGCTCGTTGGCGAGGCGGGTGTGTTCGACGTGTTCTGCGATCACCCGGCCGTGGACGAGGATCCGCTGCTGCCCGAGGTGAGCTTCACGCTGCACGGGTTGGACGTGGCGCCGCTGGCGTACTCGGCGTCGCTGGCGACGGGCGAAGTGCGCGCGGTGTCGTTCGGAATCTCGAACATGGGTTCGGTGGCGCTTGCGAACTTGGGGATGGTTGGAGTCGGGTTGCCGGCGCACTTGGCGATGCAGAACTTGGTGGCGCCGACCTCGCTGAACGCCGGGGCTTCGGATGTTGTGAGCTTCGATTTGGTGGCGCTGGGTGATGCTCCCGATCCACCGGGCCCGAGTGTGCCGGCGAACTTCTCCTTCGACTTCAGCTTCGATCTTGCGGGAGCTCCCGTGGTGGCGAAGAGCGTCCCCGCTTCGGTTTGGGTGACGCCGTTTACGCCGGACCTGAAGGCGGTCGGGCTCGCGTCGACAGCACAGGTTGCGATCGACGGAGCGACGCAGATCGCCTTTCAGATTCGGAACGAAGGCGGCGCGCCGGTGACGGGCGCGAGCTTGTCGATCGACGATCCTGCAAGTCTGGGTTTGGGCTGTGTGTTTGGCGCGCCGTTTAGCCTCTCGGTGCCGGCGAGCCTCGGCGACATTGGGCCAGGCGAGTCGCGCCTCGTGGCGTTCACCGTGGTGCCGAGTGCGTGTGCGGACCTGGGGGTCGGGACGACGCTCGCGCCGTTCACGACGACGGTGACGGCAAACGAGGGCGTGTTCCAGTTTGGCGTGAACTTGCAGATCCTCGCCGTGGCGCAGACGACTTTAGTGGTCAGCGTTCAGGATGCGGCTAGCTGGTGGAACGCGAACGGCGCGCCGCTTGGCGGGGCGGGGCCCGGGCTCTCGGGCGCAAACGTGACGATCACGGATGCCTTGGGCGCAAGTCAAAGTGCTGCCACCGATAGTGCGGGGAACATTCTCTTCTCGGGTCTTGAAGGCGGGCTGTTCAAAGTTGTGATCGACCCACCGGTGATCGATGACGGGCACCTTGCGTGGACAAGTTCCGTGCAAGTGGCGGCCGGGCAGACGACCAGCATCAAAGCGTACCTCCCGACCCTGCCGCTGACCTATGAAGTCGTGGGGACAAAGGACGCGACGACGGGGGTGGTGGACTTCGCTCTGCAGACGAGCGCGAGTGGGGTGCCCGAGGCGGCGGTGCTCGAGATCAGTGGCGATGGGGCGCTTCTCGACCTGGATCTTGCCGTGGGCGAGACGGCGCAGTTCGACCTTGTCGTCACGAACACAGGCGGCGCGACGGTCGAGGATCTTGAGCTGTTCACAAGCGACCTTGACGACTATCTTGTCACGCCGCACATGGCGTACTTGGGCAGCCTTGATAAGGACGCCAGCGTGCCCGTTGTGATCTCGGTCACACGCACGGGGCTTGGCGATCCGTGCAACCTTGCCGGTGCCAACTTTGGGCTGCGGCACTTCGTCACGGCGGACGAGCCGGTTTGGTTTTGGACACCTGTGTTTGTCGTCTCGGCGGACTCCAGCGCCGGCTGCGCCAGCGCGATCGCGGGCGGCGCGCCGCCCTTGGCTCTGCCACCGCCGCTCGCTCCGCCACCGTTTGGGCCGCCCGCTTTCGTGGCGGCTCCCTACCTTGGCTCGGCCTTTGCGAGCGGCGCCGACCCGCTCGCGCCGCTGCGCGCCGCGTTGCCCACGATCACCCTGACCCTATGAGCGCTGCCATGCACAACCTCTTGATTCGCGGCACGTTCGCCGCCGCGCTCGTTTTGGCGCCGGCAACAGCCGCGGCGGCCACCGGTGACATCGAGCTGCACTTGACGCTGGCCTCGCCTGAGGTCCAAAGCGATCAGGCCGTCGACCTGACCGTCGAGCTGGTCAACAACTCCAGCGACCTGCTTGGAAACGTGGCGATCGGCATCGACTTCCTGGATGCCGCCGGGACCTCTGCGCTTGGCAGCTTCGACGTCGCAGAGCCGGTGTTGGTCGGGATCGGTGCCGTTGATGGGACCCCGATCTTTTCGAGTTTGGCCCCCGGTGCGACGGCGAGCGCGAGCTTCGCGATCACGCCGCTTGCCGCGTCGATTCTAGGTAGCGCTGCAACGGCGTACAGCGTGGTGGCGACTCTCGATGGGGTGGTCGAAGGGGTCTTGAAACAGGGCACGTTCCCCGCGCAAGAGCTGCGCGTTCTGCCGGCCGCAAAGCTCGAGTTCGAGCTCTATTGGCCCAGTGCGGTACATGGCGATTGGAGCGCGACCACGGCGATCTTCGAGGCACCTGAGCCTTTTTCGATCGCGGCGGTGATTCGGAACACGGGCGCCGGCGTGGCCACGGGGCTCTCGTTGGCCTCGCCGGGGCCTTCCTTTGCGCCCGACGCGCAAGGAGCGGCGGTGTTCGCCGAGGTGCAGGACCTCGAGGTCGACGGCGTGGCGACCGCGGGCGGCTTCGGGTTGCCAGTTGGCACGTTGGCTGACTTAGCGCCGGGGGACGAGCGGCGCATCCTGTGGACCGCGACCTCGAGCTTCGAGGGTAGCTTGACGGCCTTCCCAGCCAGCTTGCTGACCGACGGCGCCCTTGTGACTCCGGCCAGTGTTGTTGAGGAGTCCCTCGTTCATGCAGCCCTGGCTTTCGAGAGTCCGGCTGGCCCGCTAGACGATGGCCGAGTCGACTGGCTGATCGACGAGCCCGGCATTCCCGCACCGCTCGACCCTGTCACCGGCATGCCGTTCACCGAGTTCCCGTCCGTCGTGCGCTCGAGTGAGGGCTCGGACCTCAGCCTGATCCCCGATATCAGCGCAACTTTGGGGGCGCCACCGTCGAGCGTGAACTTGATGAGCACCGCCACGATCACCGTCGGCGGTCCAAGCTGGCACTACGTGCGCTTCGACGATCCGGGTGGCTTCCTGTTTGACCTTGCGGGCGTCACGCGCACGCAAAAGGCACTGCACCTGGCGGGCCTCGATGTGGGCGGGCCCGGCGAGGTCAGCCGCGTGTGGACGACCGCACGATCAGTCGACTTGAACGCCGATGGCCTGCCGGACATCGTGCGCCGCGAGGTGCACATCGTCGACTTCATCCCGGCCGCTGGCACTTGGGAATATGGCCTGAGTTATGTCGAGTCCGGCGCCGCAGCGCTGTCGGTGAACGTCGAGCTGATCAGCGCGACAGCGGGCGGCACACAGCTGCTAACGCTGGACGCGGGAGCGGGCCACGCGGGCGAGATCTACATCCTCCTTGGCAGCTTGTCCGGCACGTCGCCGGGCACGCCAGTGGACGCCACAGTTCTGCCGCTGAACGTCGACGGCTACTTCCTAGAACTCTTGACGAACCCGACTCTGCAAGCCTTGTTTGGCAGCATTGGCGCGCTCGACGGCCAGGGCCGTGGCACTGCGCTGATCACCGTCCCGCCCGGCTTCGCGGTCGGCACCGGCTTGGCGGCGCACCACGCGTTCCTGACCTTGCCCGCCAGCGGTCCGATCACGTTCGCAAGTAACGCGGTCGTCCTGTTCCTGCTTCCGTGAAGCCTGTATCGTAGAAATCGATGTGTGAGCTTTTTGGCATGTCCGCGCGCTACCCCGCGACGGTCAATCTGTCGCTGGACGCCTTTTCGCACCACGGTAGTCGCCGCGGTCTGAACAAGGACGGGTGGGGGATCGCGCTCTATCGCGGCCTCGATGTGCAACTGGTCAAAGAGCCAGCACCGGCCGAGGGCAGTGACTGCGTGCGCTTCATCGAGAGCCACGCGATGCCGAGCCCGATTGTGATCGCGCACATCCGCCATGCGACAGCGGGCGCGATCTCGTATGCGAACACGCATCCATTCACGCGCGAGCTCGGCGGGCGCATGCATACGTTTGCGCACAACGGCGAGGTCGAGGCGCTGGATGCGAAGGTGGATCCGCGCCTTGATGGCGCGCGGTTTCGACCGATCGGTGCGACCGACTCCGAGCGCTTGTTTTGCGAGCTGTTGGCGCGACTTGAGCCTCTGTGGCTGGCGCTCGAACCCCCGACTCTTCGCGCGCGCCGCGATGTGATCGAGGTCTTCGCGGCCGAGGCGCGCGAGCGCGGGATCGTCAACTTCCTCTATGCAGATGGGGACGCGCTGTTCGTCCATAGCCACTTCCGATTGCATCCCGAAGACTCTTCCGCGAAAGCGCCTGGCCTGCATTTGTTGACGCGGACCTGCGCCGCGTGCGATGCGGGCTTCGAACACCCCGGCATCGCCATTCACCCGGGGGCCGAGGGAATGGTCGAGCAGGTTGTTACCTTGGTGGCCAGCGCGCCGCTTTCGGACGAGCCCTGGCGCCCTCTTGAGGTCGGCGAGCTGTTGGTGCTGCGGTCCGGCAGTCCCTGCTAGCCGATCTGAATCGTCCCCCTCCCTCCCTCTTGGCGACCCCGCTCATGCTGCAGCGCTTCTCTCTTTTGCTTGCGATAGCAGGCCCGATCTTCTTGGGCGCGTGCGCCGCGCCTGCATCAGCTCCTCTTGAAGAGACGGCGATCACCTTCGCCGCATCCGTTGCCGAAGCACATGGCTTGGCAGCCTTCGAGGAGTTGGAGGAGTTGAGCTACACGTTCAACGTTCAGCTTGGCGAGCGCACGTTTGCGCGCAGCTGGATTTGGGAGCCGAAGCTGGGGCGCGTCACGCAGGTTGCGGAAGACGGCGAGTCGAAGACCTACCTGCTCAACGAGGCGGCCGGCGACCCGTCGCTGGCCGAGATCGACGCGGCGTTCATCAACGATCAGTACTGGCTTGTGTTTCCGTTCGAGCTTGTTTGGGCGGATCAACTGGACCTAGAGCTGAGCGCGGGGTTTGTCGAGCGGCCGTTTGGGCCTGGCTCTGCGCGGCGCCTGACGGCGACATTCCGAAGTGGTGGTTACACGCCAGGCGATGCCTACGACTTGTTCGTGGGGCCCGACAAGCGTGTGCTCGAGTGGGTGTTCCGCAAGGGCGCTGGGCCTGAGCCCACGCGCGCCACGCGCTGGAACGACTATCAAGACTTCGACGGGCTACCGCTTTCGCTCGACCGTCCGGGCGACGGTGGCTTCCGCGTCTGGTTCACCGGCGTGGAGGCGCGCTAGTTTTGGCCGCTTTGACTCCCGAAGAGGCGTTTCAGTTCGACCTAAAGGGCTACTTGGTTCTCACGGGAGCGCTCGATCGCGCCCGCGTGTTGGCGCTGGCCGACCAGGTCGCAGCGCTTGACAACAAAGGCTCGGACGAGCTGCCGTGGTCGATCCCGGTGTGGACGCCGGTGATCAACGAGTACCGCGTGCTGAACATCTTGGACCCGGTGCCGGTCGCGCTCGACCTCGTGGACGACGAGGCCTTCTATGGGCGTGTCGAGGCGCTGATGGACGCGCCGTTTCGTTTGACCGAGGCATACACGATCTCGCGCGGTCCGGGCATGGGGCTGTACCTGCACAACATCCCCGAGCCGATCGCGACCTACCGATTGGTGGAGGGCCAGCCGCGCACGAGCTATCTGAAAGCGGTGATTCCTCTGGTGGACAATGCGCCCGGTGATGGCCCCTTCTGCGTGATCGAGGGCAGCCATAAGCCCCACGCTCCGTATCCCTATTCGAAGCTCGACCCGGACTGGGATCCGGCCACGAAAGACCACGCCATCGTCGAGATGATGGAGGGCCACGAGGACGGTCGTCCCAAGGTCGAGTGGAGCTCGATCCCCGGGTTTAAGGAGCTCCCGGTGCGCGCGGGCGACGTGATCCTGTTCACCGAGAGCCTGATTCACGGCGCGCGCAAGAACGCCGGCACCGGACGTCGGCGCGGCTTGTACTTGGGCTACGGCCCGTCGTTTTGCGCGAACTGGCACGGCGTGCAGTACTCGCCCGAGATCCTGGCCCAAGCCACCGAACGCCAGCGCTTCTTGATGTCGGGCCCGAACGTCGGCTTCCGCTACGAAAGCGCCCCCGAGCGCTTCCAACTACCCGACCACCCCGCGTACCCGTTCTACCCGAACTCGGAACGCGCGAAGCTGGAGTAATACAGAGTCGCGCACGCGACTCTGTACGACTCGCTGCGGCCGTCTTACTCGGTACGCTCGATGCGAACGCGCATGTCCAGGATGCACGAGCCTTCGCCGTGATAGCCGGCTAGGAACGGGTTCAGGTCGAGCTCGGCGATCTCGGGGATTTCGGTCAGCATTTGGCTGATGCGCAGCAGCATCTCCTTGAGCTCTTCCTTGTCGACCGGGGGCTTGCCGCGGGCGCCGTCGAGCATCTGAACCGAGCGGATGCCGTTGACCATTTCATCGGCGTCGGCGGGCGTCAGCGGGTGCACGCGGAAGACGACGTCCTTCAGGATCTCGACGTGGATGCCGCCCAGGCCGAAGGCCAGCATGCGGCCGAAGGCGGGGTCGGTGGCGGCGCCGAAGAACGTCTCGACGCCTTTGGAGCGCATGGATTGCAGCAGGATCTGCATGTCCGGGTGGGCCTTTTGGAAGCGGTCTTCCAGTTGGTCATAAGCGTCGAGGAGGTCTTCGCGGTCGCGGATGCCGAGGATGACCCCGCCCGTGTCAGACTTGTGGGAGAGCTCTTTCGCTTCGACCTTGGCGACCAGCGGGAAGCCCAGTTTGCGCGCGGCACGCAGGGCCTTTTCGCGGCTCGAGACGATCACGCTAGGCACAACGGCCAGGCCGTAGGCGTTCGCGAGGTCGTACAACTCTGTGCCCTTGAGGGTGTTGTTGCCTTCAGCAAGCGCACCCTCGATCACGGCGCGCGCCTTCTTCTTGTTGACGCGGAACTTGGGCGCCTTCTCGTCAGGTCGCTCGCGCAGCTCTTGCAGTTTGCGGATGCCGATCAGGACCTCGGCCGCGGCCTCAGGGAAGCGGTAGTTCGGGACGCCCGCGTCGTGCAAGAGGTCGATCGCTGGGTCGCCTTCGCCCTTGCCGGGCAAGCACGTCAGCATCGGTTTTGCGAAGGCGGTTGCATGCTTCGCGAAGACTTCGGCGACGGCCACCGAGTCGATCATGATGGGCGCCACGAAGATCGCCAGGATCATGTCCACGCCGGCGTCCTTCTCGACGAGCGTCAATGCCTTGTCGAAGCACTTTGCATCGGCGCTCGCGATCAGATCGACGGGGTTGTGCGCAGAGGCCTCGGGTGGCAAGAGGCGCTCGAGAGCGGCCGTGGTCTTCTTGGACAGGCTGGCGAGATCGAGTCCAGCCGAGACACAGGCATCTGTCGCGAGGATGCCGGGGCCGCCCGAGTTTGTGACGATCGCAACGCGGTTGCCAAGCGGCAGCTTGCCGGTTTGGACGGCGCCGGCAAGGTCGAAGAGCTCTTCCATCGAGTCGACGCGCAAGACACCGCACTGATAAAGCAGGCTGTCGACTGCGACTTCCGAGCCCGCGAGCGAGCCGGTGTGCGAGATCGCCGCGCGCGCGCCCGACGCCGTGCGGCCGGACTTGACGACTAGGATTGGTTTCGTGCGCGAGATGCGGCGCGCGATGGGCATGAAGCGCTCGGGCTCGCCGAAGGCCTCGAGGTACATCATGATCTCGGTGGTGTCGGGATCGTCGCCCCAGTACTCGAGCAGGTCGGCGGGCGAGACGTCCGCGCGGTTCCCGACGCTGGCGAACATGCTGAGGCCGAGGCCTAGGCTCTTGGCATCCGAGAGGATCGCCGCACCAAGCGCGCCGGATTGGCTGAGGAATGCCGCACGGCCGCGGATCGGCTGCGTGTCCGCGAACGAGGCGTTCATCGAGATCGAGGCCGATGTGTTGAGGATGCCCATGCAGTTCGGACCGACGAGGCGCATCTTGTACTTGGCGCACAGCTCGATCAGCTTCGCCTGGCGCGCATGTCCCTCGCCACCGACCTCGCTGAAGCCGGCAGTGATCACAACGACGCCGCGTACACCCTTCTTGCCGCAGTCCTTGATCGCCTCAAAGACGCGTGCCACGGGAACGACGATGACCGCCAGATCCACGGGCCCGGGGATCTCGGAGACGGCGCCAAAGCAGTGCATCGAGTGCACAACCGAAGCGGTCGGATTGACCGGATAGACAGGCCCGGTGAAGCCGCCTTCAACGAGGTTCTTAACGATCTGGTTGCCGATCTGATTCGGGCGGCGGCTGGCGCCGACCACGGCGACGGCGCGCGGGCGGAAGACCGCATCGAGAGAGTGAACGGGTGCTTTTTTCGCGGCGGGACGCTTTTTTCGGGTGGCCATGGGGGGCTCTCGGAGTCGCTCTTGTAAGGAAGTGAATCGTAGGGTGGGGAGCCTACGCCGATCCCCTCACCGGTGAACGAGATTGCCGCGAAACTAGGCTTTGTTCGCGCTTTGCAGGTGCGACGACACGCGGCCCATCAGGATCGTGACTAGGCTTCCGAACAGTCCGGCAACGGCGATTGAGACGATGGTGACCGCCAGCAGGAAGCGCACGAAGGCGTCCTGTTGGTCGTTGATGTCCAGAATGATGACAAGCCGCCCCACGTCCTCACCGGAGGCGCCAACCACAGGCAGGAAGGCGACTCGCGAGGGCCGGCCACCAACCGTTGACGTGAATCGGCCTTTGCGAATCTCCTGGTGGTCGGTGCCCAGTTGCAGGGTCACCTCTTCGCTGAATCCGCCGGTCTGGTTGCCGGTCTCGACGAAGTCGGGAAGCAGATTCCAATCGCCCGCGCGTGCGAAGGCCTTGAGCCCTTCGCTCCAGCCCTCTTGGTCCAAGAACTTCTTCTTGATGAGGACGCGCAAGTCGTAGTCGAGCGTCTTGCCGAGGAGCTCGATGTGTTCGCCCAGATCGTGCCCGAGCTCGATGAAGCCGATGCACTGATCGCCTCGAAATTGCGGGTACACGACTCGCATTGTTAGCGTGCCAAGCGGCCCGATCTCGAGCCCTTGGGCGGGCTTGCCCGTGCGCTTGGCCTCGACGGTTGTGAACCGGTCGATCACGTCGCCGAACTGATCGGGCTTGTGAAGCCTCAGGATGTTCACGCGGTCGGAACCTGTGAAGTAGAAGTGCGTGATGTCGGCCTCGGCGCGCATGCCGCGGAACAGCGGTGTGGCTTCCTTCAGCAGCGCCTCGCGATCGCGGGCCGCGAGCGCATCCTCGAAAGTGCGGCTCTGGCCGATGGCCAGCAGAGTCGCGTTCAAGAGGTGGATGTCATCCTCGAGCTGACTCGCCATGAGGTCTTCGACGCGGGTGATCTCGCGATCGACCTCGTTGCGCAGTCGATTGTGCTCGATGAAGTAGGCGCACGAGACCACCACGACCGTGAAGACGGCGAGCGACAGGAACAGCGGCGTGCGGTAGGGCAGCGTTTTGGCTCTCATCCGGACTGGTGGTGTACGGCTCTTGGTGTCGAGTGGCTGCCCATGCCGGCAGTCTATTCTGATCGGGCAATCAGGAGAAGACCTCTTGCAGAGGAACAGCTCTTCATTGCGGGATGGGGTTCGACTCCGGTAGGGTAGCGGCCCGATCATGGGGTCTCTTCACTCTTAGGGCCTAGCCCGCGATCGGTCTCTATGAAGCGCAGGATTGTTATCAGCTTGGGTCTCTTGCTCGCGCTTTGCCTGATGGGCACGGCGACGGCGCTCTATTCGCTGAATGGCAGCATTGGTGGATTCGGCGAGCTTGCGGAGCTGCAGCGCATTCAAGCGCTGCGGGCCTCGCTGAACTTGGCGGGCATGCGCGTCGAGCGCGACCTGTTGGCCGAGCTGAACGGGGTCCCTCACAGCAGCGATGCTCTGTTGGAGAGCGTCAGCTACTTCAAGGACTCGATTCGCCACTGCTCGTCCTGTCATCACGAACCGAGGGTGGAGGAGCGGATCAGCAGCGTTGATGAGTCATTCGAGCTGTGGCTGGCCCACTCGCGCTCGACGATCGGCATGCAGGGACCCGGTGCCGGGGATCCGGGCGGGCGCCTCTCCCTTCAATTGGTGGCCGATGTCCTCGATAAGACGGAGGCCATGATCGACCCCGCGCAGGACAGTTTGGAGCGGAAGGCCGAGCGCGTGAAGGTCATCGTGCAGCGCGCGTGGGTGACCATGTGCTTGACGCTTGTGGCGGTCTTGATAGCGGGCGGGGTGATCGCGAACAACCTGCACAAGAACTTGACGCACCCCTTGGCCGAGCTCTTTGGGCTTCTGGATGAGGTGCGCGACGGCGACCCGAGCAAGGCGCACCCGGTCCACGGCGATGAGGAATTTCGGCATCTAGGAAATGCGCTCGTGCATGCTTATGGCGAGCTGAAGGGAGCGCAGAAGGGGATTCTCGAGGCGCAGAAGATGGCCGCGATCGGGCAGCTTGCCGCCGGCGTGGCGCACGAGGTGCTGAACCCGCTGACGGGGATCTCGTGCCTTGTGCAGACGCTCGAGCGCGAGAAGCGCAGCGAGACGGACAAGGAGCGCCTGGCGCTGATCAAGGATCACATCGCGCGCATCACAAAGATCGTGGGCGAGTTCCAGCACTTCTCGCTGCCGAGCGCGAAGAGAGGGCGCGCGCTGGTCAGCGTGCCGGCGCTCCTGGATCAAGCGCTTGAGCTGCTGAGCTACGACAAGCGCACGATTGGTGTGGAGATCAGCGCGCAGATCGAGGAAGGCCTCGAGCCTCTGCATGCGGATGCGAGCCGACTTGGGGTCGTGTTCACGAACTTGGTCTTGAACGCGGTCTATGCGTTGAATGAAGGCGGAGGCGAGGCGCCGAAACTCGAGGTCTCCGCGCGCCGCGAAGGGGGCTCGCTTGTGGTTCGGTTCGCGGACAACGGCCCGGGCATGAACGAGCTGGACAAGTCGAACGCGTTCGAGCCGTTCTTCACGACGAAGCCCACGGGCTCGGGAACGGGGCTTGGGTTGTGGGTCTGCTACGAGGCGGTCCGTGGGCATGGCGGGCGGATCACGCTGCTCGACCGGCCCGGTGGCGGGCTCGAGGTCAAGGTCGAGCTGCCCTATGGCGCACCGGACCCGATCGCGAGCTAGAGACCGAACTTCTCGATGCGGTAGCGGATCTGGTCGCGGTTCATGCCCAAGAGGCGCGCGGCTTGCGTGCGGTTGCCGTCAGCTCGGTCGAGGGCTTGGACGACGAGATCGCGCTCAAGGTCATCGAACACGAGGCCGGACTCGGGCAGGCCGAAGTCGGAGGTTGCGGCGGACTCTCCGCGAATGGCGCTTGCGGGCTGCAGAACGGACAGAGGCTCGTCGAGGATCCCCACAGCGCCGCCGATGTCCGGCGGCAGGTCGGCGACCCCAAGCTGAGTCCCGTGCGCCAGGAGGACCGCGCGCTCGACCGCATTGCGCAACTCGCGGACGTTACCCGGCCACGCATGGCCGTGCATGTGGGCGAGCGCAGCTTCGTCAAAGCCCGTGACGGACTTGCGGAACTCGCGGTTGAAGTTGGCAACGAAGGCGTTGATCAACGGAATGATGTCCTCTTGGCGCTGCCGCAGAGGAGGGATCGTGATCGGGATCACCCGCAGGCGAAAGTAGAGGTCGTTGCGGAAGCGCTTCTCGGCGACCTCGAGCGCCAGGTCCTTGTTCGTGGCTGCAATGATGCGCACCGAGACCGTGAGGTCGCGCACGCCTCCGACGCGGCGGAAGGATTTCTCCTCAAGGAACCGCAAGAGCTTGCCCTGCATCGGCATCGATAGATCGCCGATCTCATCGAGGAAAATCGTGCCGCCGTTAGCGAGCTCGAAGAGGCCCTTCTTCTGGGTTTTGGCATCGGTGAACGCGCCCTTTTCGTGGCCGAACAGCTCGGACTCGAGCAGCGCCTCGGGCAGCGCCGTGCACGTGATGTTCATGAAGGGCTTGTCCCACGCGAGGCTCTCGTAGTGGAGCGTGCGCGCGATGACGCCCTTGCCCACACCACTCTCACCCGTGAGCAAAATCGTGCTGGCCTCGCTAGTCGCGACGCGGCCGATCAGGCGCAGGACCTCCTTCATCGGCGGGCTTGCGGCGATCATGTTGCCTTGGCCTGCCTGGCGGATGTTGCGCTCGCGGCAGTGCCCGACTTCGGCGCGCAGTTGGTTCGCTTCGAGCGCGCGCTGGATCGTCTGCACGACCTCGTCAAACTCGAACGGCTTGCCGATGTAATCGTAGGCACCAACCTGCATCGCCTCGACTGCACCTTGCACACTGGCGAAGGCCGTCAGCATGATGACGGGCAGGTTGCGGTCAAGCGTGCGCAGGTGGCGCAGGACGTCGATCCCGGTGCCGTCCGGCAGCTTGAAGTCCAAGAGCACGAGGTCGGGCAGGTCGCGATCGAGCGAGGCGACGGCATCCTTCATGGTGCCGGCCTCGTCGATCGCATAACCGAGGCCTTTCAGTCCGTCCGCAAGGAAGAGGCGGATCTGAGCTTCGTCGTCGACGATCAAGATCTTGTGGTTCGCGGGCATGGGTCGAATATAGTCCCTATTGGGACTGTTTGATCCTGATTTCCGGAGGTTCGCCCAAGCCTCTCACCTCTAGGGGTGAAGAAGGGCGATTCTGGGACAGAGTTTAGTCCGCGCTAGCAGTCTACGGCTTGTCTTCAGCGCCCTCGAGTTGGTGGATGAACTCCTTTAACTCGTCGTCGGTGAAGCGCGACCAGCCCGAGCAGGGCCGGCGTCCCGAGGGCGCGGAGGGGCCGATGTCACAGGGGACGGCGAGTTTGCGCGAGGCTTGCTCGGCGTGTTGCCAGCGGTCGGCGAGCGCTTCGAGTTCGTCGCGCTCGATGTTCGGGCGCGATAGGCAGAACCAGTCGAAGCGCTGGCGGAGCTCGGCATCATCCCACGCCGCGAACCCTCGGCAGTACAAACCGCAGCGCGACATGGTGAGGCACAGGGATGTCTTCGGCTCCTGCCGACTCGCGAGGAGTTGACGCAGGGACTCGATGGAGTGGCTTCGTTCAGAGACTGGCATAGGGATGGGGAGACCTCGCAAGCCCCTTCGCAAGAACCATTCCTTTTGCAAGCAGGGTCCTGCGATGGCCTCGAAGCGTGAACTGATTCCGCAGCCCTTCGCGAGTGGGGGATTTCCCGCGCAGTCTTACCCAGTTGTTGCGGGGCAAATGAAGATCAGGCCGCGCGCAGAGCCGATCGGCCGAGTCTGCGCGTCCGGTCCGGTACTTGCTGTGGCCGGGAACCTTAGTGAGGTCCACCCCGATGATCGCTAGCACCCCCAAGCACAACTTCACCCAAGCCGTCGCCTTGAGTCGCCGGACTTGGATTTTCTCTCCCCTGCTCGCTGCGACGTTTGCTGCGGCGATGGCTGCGCCTCTGCATGCGCAGGAAGCGGCCGACCCGCCAGAGCTTACTGTCGAGGAGCCGGCCTTCCCGGTCCACGGGAGCCTGTGGGCGCGGGTTCGCTCGCGCTCCACGTCGGACCAGGACGACACCGACCTGTTCACGAACCTGCGGATCGACTTCGGCGATGTCGATCGCTACGGCTTTGCCGGGCGTATCGCCGGCGTCGGTTTGGCGGACCTCGATGGACGCGACAACGGCGAGTTCTCGTTCTACGGCACCTACGACAGCTACTCGAGTCGCGTGCAAGGACGGCTTCACCTCGCCTACATCGACATGCCCCATAAGGGCGTGTTCGACGTGATCCGGCTGGGGCGACAGCAGCTGTACAACACACCCGAGTTTGCCTGGTTCGATGGGCTTGCTGTCGAACACGGCGTGCGCAAGAACGGCGACCTGGTCGTCGGCGCTTTTGTGGGCGCTCCCGTGCGGCTGTTTGACCTTGGCAGCGGCAACGACATCGTGAGCGGCGCTCACGCCGAATTCGGGCCGTGGCAAGCCGCGCACCTGCGGCTGGACTACATGCGCTTCGAGGACGAGAGCCTCATCGGCGCGGGCGGCAACGACCTCATCGAGGCCAAGCTGCGGCAGGCGGTGTATCCGGGTATCGAAGTCAGCGCCAGCTACTCCAACCTCGACACGCGCGACCGCGACATGGAGTTCGGGTTGACCAGTTACGGGCTGGGCAAGGACCTGGTCATCCGCGCCAGCTGGTACGAACTTCTGGAGCCGCAGGGCACCTTGGCGAACGAGCTGGACCCGTTCACGAGCTCGACCTATCAGCTGAATCCCTACAAGCAGGGGCGCTTCCTGATCTCGAAAGGCTTTGGCGAGTCACTTGTTCTCGAGGCCGGCGTGGATGCGCGGCGTGTCTCGAATGATGCCGACAAGGCCGAGTACAACCACGACTTCGAGCGCTACCACTTCAGCTCGACCTTCATGGATCTGGCCGATACGGGTGTGGACGTGACCGCCACGCTTGAGTCCCTGCGTAGCACGGATACGGACACGGACACCTGGGCTCTGAACCTCCAAAAAGAGCTGACGGACGACACGCGCCTGAACTTGGGCTCGGATTACTCCCTTTACAAGTACGATCAGTTCCTCGACACCGAGCGCGATCACGTCCGCAGCTACTACGTCGGCCTGCGCCACGCGTGGCGCGACAACCTGACGATGGACATCGACTACGTCTACGAGAACGACGAGATCGGCCAGTACAACACCATTCGCATCGGCATGCGCTGGAGCTTCTAGTCATGAAGAACAAGAGCACTTATCTTTTGGCGCTGATCTTCGTCAGTTTTACCGGTTGCGTGATCCTCGACTCGCTCGGTGGGCACAAGGAATTTGCCTTCTCACACCGGCTGCACGTTCAGGAAGAGGACCTTGAGTGCCTCGATTGCCATATCTACGCCGAGGACGAGGAAGAGCCCGGCTACCCGAAGGCGAAGCAGTGCAACTTGTGCCACAAGGAGATCGACCAAGAGCAGGATGCCGAGCACCAGATCTCGACCTTCTATAAGGATGGCACGTACGTGCTGACGCACGCGGACGGCTTTCAAGACGAGGTCATCTTCCCGCACGTCACCCACGTTGAACATTACGAGGACGAGTGCATCGTCTGTCACGTTGGCTTGGACGACAACGAAGTGCCCAGCAAGATCGACCCGCTGTTGATGTCTGCCTGCGTGGACTGCCACGCGAGCCAGGGCCGCGTGGATGAGTGCTTCGATTGCCACAAGGAGATCGACGAGAACTGGACTCCGCGCAACCACGACCTCGCGTGGGAGAGCATGCACGGCCTCGTCTCACGTGGCATGGGGATCGGCGACTTCTCACTTCTCGGGCCGCGTTCGGATGACGCAGACGTTCATAGGACCGTGGATCACGGCCACGGTGAGGCGACGGCGAACGACTGCACGGTGTGCCACAGCGAGCAGACCTGCGACGACTGCCACTTCACGCAAGAGCCGAAGGGCCACAACAGCTACTTCCGGCGCCGTGGGCATGGCCTGCAAGCGCGCGTTGATCGAGAGAGCTGCGTGGTCTGCCACACTCCCGACTACTGCGATCGCTGCCACACGATCACGGAACCTGTGACCCACAACGGTCTCTTCGGCGGAACCAAGAGCAACCACTGCGTTGGCTGCCACCTGCCGCTGCAAGGCGAGAGTTGCTTCACGTGCCACAAGGACACCCCAAGCCACTTGATGGCGACACCGCTACCGGGCGATCACAACCCCGGGATGAACTGCAGGCAGTGCCACGGCATCGACCAGCCGCTACCGCACGCGGACAAGGGCGACTCCTGCATCAACTGCCACATGTAGGCGCGGCAACTCTCTTAGCTGTCGACCTCGTCGTCCGGCCTGACGTTAGCGTCGAGCCGGACGACGGTTTTTTGCCCGGGCTCAAGCTCGACTTCGACCGGCTCAAGCGCAATCCCTTGCGCCTGGAAAGCACCGATCCACACGTACAGCTGATAGCGGCCCGCCGGCAGCTCGCCACCTTGTAAGTGATGGGGCGCGAGGGTCTGCAGAGGTTGTGACCACGCCGTATTGTTGGTCGCCGTCCAGCCCATGGGCTCGAGGCGGTTCAGGAGGACCTTCTCTTCCGGGGCCAAGTGGTCCACGAAGACCTCGAGGGTCGCTGTGGCGCTGGTCAGCTCGACTCGGCTCTCGGGCATCGCGCGCGAGTGGAACTCGCGCGGGCTCCAGCCTTGGGCCCAGAATGTTGTGCGCCGGCCGAGTGGGGGCGTGAACTCGAGCCAGCCTTCGGTGTCGCTGGGGCCGCCGAGAATCTCTTCGCCAAGATAGGCGCGCACGCCAGCGATTGGAGCCTGGTTGGCCGCGTCGACAATCATGAGGCGCAGCACGCTATCCGGCGTGTTGGCAGTAGGCCCTTCTGTGGGCACTTGGGACTCGCGCTCTTTGTCTGTGGCGAGAGGTCCTGCGAGCTCGGGGCCTGTGCCCGAGACTTCAGGGGAAGCCTGTTCATGGCCTTCAATGGGGATATCCGGGTCGATCTGCGCGGAGGGTAGGCCACGCACCCAGAGGGCGATTCCAGCTGCGGCGGCAAGGATCAAGATCAAGAGCAGGTTGCGTCTCATGGGGGCATCCTGGAGTGCAAGCGCGTTGGGGGGAAGCCGCGCCGCGGAAAAACAAGTGGGTGGGGGAAAACCCCCGCCCCTGCGAGACGGCGAATCCCTTCCAAGATGCCTGAGGGCCACCTGTGTTTGGGCACGGGTTTTGATGAAGGATGAGTCCCAACTGTTTTGGCCACTTTTTGCCAGGAACCCCAATGAACACCTCTAGTCATCAAGCCCCCCGCCCAGGATGGTTCTCTTTGCGAGCACAATCCATCGCCGGTGCATTGATTCTCCTCCCCCTGATCGCCGCATGCAGTAGTAGCAGCAGCGATAGCACGTCCACTCCCGTCGCCGGTCCGGCAACGGGTGTCAGCGGAAGCGTCGTCGGCCTCGCCGGCGAAGTGATCGCCGGCGCGACGGTCTACCTCATTCCTACCGACAAGATCGATTACACGCCGATCACTGGTGCGAACATCCTCTCGCGTGTCGCCGAAGACTTCGACGAGCCACTTGAGGACACCGTCCGCCTTGCTGGCGCGACTCTTCCGCAGGTCGTGACCGACGCTGCGGGCAACTGGACGATCGATCCCGTCGACGAAGGTCGCTACTACGTCTTCGTCGCGCCGCCAGCTGGCGACGTCGAGCACATCCCCGGCGGCTCCGAGTGCCGCGAGTCCTACCTGTCTGCCGACCTGTTGGGTCTGAACCTGCCGATCACGATGACGTCCTCGGCACCTGCGAATGCGACGTATGTCGGCATGAGCCAGTGCCTCACCTGCCACGCTGAGTACAACAGCTACAAGCAGGTCGCGATGCGCCTCGGCTTCCGCAAGCCCGGCATCTCGAGCCCGCTTCAGGACACCAGCTACCACCCCGAGATCGACGAAGGTCTTGCCGCGTGGACAGCAGCTGCTGTCTACACGGACGGTACCCCGGTCTTCTTCTACGACTTCGACCCCACCCGTGGCTTCGACAAGTTCAAGACGTCCTTGACCGACCCGACCGGCGACGGCGGCGTTGTGGCCGCGAAGCTCTGGATGTGGCAAGACACCGCCGACAACCAGTACAAGCTGACATTCGAGAACGTCGGGAACTCCGGCGACCCGATGAACCTGATGGAGCGTGAGGTCAAGTTGACCTACGGCGGCGCCGTCAACAAGCAGCGCTACATGATCGCGTGGCCTGGCCTGAACGGCCTGTACCCCGTGCTCCAGTACCAAACCTACGGTTCGGACGGCATCTACGAGCGCACCCGCAACCAGTACCGTGACTACCACCTGGACTTCTACTGGGATCAGAGCGGAACCCCCACGGACGTCTCCGACGACGTCTTCAAGGCTCCGGCAACGACGAAGAACATCCAAGTCAACTGCATGGGCTGCCACGCCACGGGCTACGAGCAGTACGTGGACGGCGTGACGGGCGAGCGTTTGTGCGACACAGTCGAAGATCCGAACGGTACGTACGACATCGACGGCGACGGCTTCATCAACGACCTGAACACGGGTTGCGAATCCTGCCACGGTCCCGGCTCCGAGCACGTGGCTCAGAACGGCGCGAACGGACGTTTCATCCTCGAGCCCGACTTGATGACTGCCAGCCGCGAGCTGATGATGTGTGGACGCTGCCACGACCGCCAAGCGGGCGCCGGCACGGTTGTGAACGACCACCCGTTGAACTCCTTCGACGAGTTCCCGCTTCCGGGCATGAGCCGTCAGGAGTTCCTGCCGGAGTACACGACACGTCCCGGCCCGAAAGCCTCAAGCTACTGGCCTGACTTCGAGCACTCCAAGAGCCACCACCAGCAAGCACCGGATATGGTTCGTGCGAAGCACAACCGCAACCCTTACGAGCTTGTCGCCTGCACCAACTGCCACGATACGCACGGTCCGACCCAGGACTTCCCGCGGACTCTGGTTGCAGACCCTGACGCCACGGACACGCAGCTCTGCATGCAGTGCCACGGCGAATTTATCGGCTCGACCGCGGAACACACCGCGGAAGTGCTCGGCGTACCGCATGGTGGATTCGTTGCCAGCTGCAGCGACTGCCACATGGTGCAGACCGCCAAGTCGGGCTCGGGCGAGTACGGCAACCTGATGGCTGCGCCGACCGGTGCGGACGCCGACGCGGATACGACCTACTTCCAGAACGACATCTCGTCGCACTACATGGACGTGCCGCACAAGGCATCCGTTGGTGTGCTCGGCGTCCAGCCTGGAAAGGCCATGCCTGTGCCCTACACGAACCGTTGTGGCACCTGCCACGATCCGTCGACGCTTTCCTTCTGAGAGAGGACTCCGGAAGAGGCCGGGGGGGCATCCATTGCGGGTGCCCCCCCGGTCTCGTTGTCCCCCAAGTTCTTCCGCGAGGGCCTGGGGAATATCTCGCGCTTTGACGGGCCAAGTGCGGAGGACTCCTTGGCGTAGTGCGCAGGAGGCGCTTTGCTGCTTGGGTACGCCAATTGCTATATGTCTGGTCCGTTTCCCCCCGCTTGTCAGCCTGTCCCCGGTTCGATGAAGAACTCCCCTAAGCGTCTCGTTTTTGCCTGCTTGCTAGCCCTCACCTCGGCAACCCTCGGATGCACCGGCGACACGGGGCCTGCTGGGTCCACTGGATCCGGAACTCCGACGGACAACGAGCTGAACGCCACCGAGAGCGGGCCCGGCATCGAGCTGGCGATCGTGTCAATCAATGGCGCCTCGGGGCTCGACGGCACCTTCCAGATCGGTGACCAGATGAGCCTGACCTTCACCGCGAAGAAGGACGATGGCTCCGACTGGGACCTGACTGAGTTCTCGCGCGGCCGCGCGCTGGTCTCGGGCCCAACCTTCAACTACCAGCGCGTGCTGGCCGAGGTGACAGACGTCGCCACCGCGTCGGTCGACAATGGTGATGGCACTTGGACTTACACGTTCGCGACTTCGGTCCCGGCGACTTACCTTGCGCCGGTCAACGACACGCCGTCCTTTGGCGTGCTCGATGGCGAGATGACGGGCCAATCGCTCCTGGCCGGGACCTACACGGTCGGGCTCTACTTCACGTGGGACTACATGGTCACCGAGCAGGCGTTTAAGGATGTCGGCAACGTGACGGCGAGCACGCAGTTCCTGGGCGCGACCGTTGTGCAAGAGCGTGCGATCGTCGGCCAAGAGAACTGCAACGCGTGCCACGAGACGCTGCAGGCTCACGGCGGCATGCGCCGCGACGTGACTCTGTGCCTCATGTGCCACACGGCCGGCGCGGAAGACCGTAACGTCGCCACCGCGGCCGGTGGCACCCCCGGCGTCTCGGTGGACTTCAAAGTGATGGTCCACAAGATTCACAACGGCGCGCACTTGCCGTCGGTGAACGGGATCGCGACCGCGTTTGATGGCTCGCGCATCTACGACGCGACGCCCCAGCCCTACCAAATCGTCGGCTTCGGCAACTCCGTCCACGACTTCTCGGACGTTGAGTTTCCGCGCTGGCCCAGCCTTGCTTACGCGATGCCGGCGGACTTCGGGTATTCCAGCCTTGCAAGCAATGAGGCGGACCTCGAGGACAACCAGCGCTCAGGCGTTGTCGACTGCGACTCCTGCCACGGCGATCCCGATGCCGGGGGCCCGATCTCGGCGCCCGTTCAAGGCATTCAGGCGTACCAGCAGCCAAGCCAAGCTGCATGCGGCTCTTGCCACGATGACGTGGCGTGGGACCTTCCTTATAACTCGAACTCGCAATCCATGCCCTTCGACATGGACGACGGCACTTGCAAAGACTGCCACTTCGTTTCTGGGGATGGCCTAGCCGTCATGGATGCGCACCGGCACCCGCTGGTGGACCCCGCAAGGAACCTTGGTTTGAACTTCCAGATCCTCACAGCGCTTGAAGCGGGCAGCCACGACGCGGACGGCACGATCGACGTGGGTGAGGGCATCGTGGTGCGCTTCAACGTGACCGACGACTTGGGCAACGAGGTGGATCCCGCGGACTTCGGCGATGTGAGCGTGGTCCTGAACGGCCCGACCTCGAACCTGAACATGGTGCTGAACACGGCGATTCCGAACTCGGCGTTGACCGGCCCGCAGCCCTTCCAAGTGAAGCTGCCCGCGCTGCATCAGGACGAGCTAATCGGTGTCGGCACCGGCGCGTTGGACGCCTTCATGACGGACGCGGCACCGCTCTGGGACAACCAGGGTGTAGCCTCCTCGGTCTCTCTTGGGACCCCTTCGGGCGTTGGGACCTTGATGGCGCCCTTTGCCCCGGCGATGAGCAACTTCATCGACGTCGTGGACGGCAGCCTGTTCACCAATGGCGACATCATCCGGTTCGACGCCGGGTTCGCCAGCGAAGAGATGATGCAGGTGCAGTGGGTCGACGGCAACCGCTTGTGGTTCGGCTCGACGTACCAGACCGACTTCAAACCGAGCACGCTGCTTGATCACGGCCCGAACGCGGTCATCGAGATCGTGGACGTCACTGCGCTTGTCGCGGGAGTCGACTACACGCTCGACCTCGACGGCAACTTCACCGAGCTCGTCGAGCAAGGTGTTGGCGCCCGCTTCTTGGCGGACTACACGGCCGACTTCGCTCTGCCCGCGCTCTATCCCGTCGCGCTGAACGGGTCGCCGGACGTTGACGAGGCGTTTGGTAAGTGGACCGGCAAGCCGATCGTGGACGGGACGTACCGGCTGAGCCTCTGGTCGCGCGGCAACTTCACCGTCAGCCAGTTTGGCGAGAACAACACGTATCCGCGGACCTCGGTGTCGGCGATCAGTGACATCCTTGTGGGCGGCGCCACGGTGGTCGAGCCCTACGACATCTTGGGCACTTTCGATAGCTGCACGGCATGCCACGGCGAGCTGTACTTCCACGGTGGAGGCCGGCGGGGCATCGACACCTGCATCCAGTGCCACGGCACGGCAGGCGCCGAGGATCGCCCGCAGTATCGCGCGCCGAATGCGGATCCGATTGCGCAGACGATGGTCAAGTTCCGCGAGATGCTGCACAAGATCCACCGCGGCAAGGACCTCGACAAGGCGGCAACCTACACCGTCAATGGCTATGGTTGGCAGGGTGCGTACCCGAACAACTTCTCGTCGCACCAGTACATGGCCGTGAGCTTCCCGGCCATGCCTGCCGCAACCAAGTCGTGCGCCATGTGCCATGCCGATAGCGACTCGTGGCAGGTGCCGAGTGACCTAAGCCACCCGACCGCCAGCTTGATGCCCTCGCGCTCTTGGCGTGCGGCCTGCGGCTCGTGCCACGACAGCGATGCGGCGCACGCGCACATCGATGCACAGACCTCGCCAATGGGCGTCGAGTCGTGCGCGATCTGCCATGCTGATGGCTCCGTAACCGACACCAAGTTCGTGCACAACCCGCGCTAGTGTGATGAGCCCTTCGACGAGCCACAAGCCGACTCGCTGGATGCGAAGAGAGCTGCCCGGAGCGGCTGCTCTCCTCGCTGGCGGTGTCGGGTTCGTCGGGCTTGTCTTGGTCCATGTAGCTATGGGGAGTTCGCCCGCCGCTCTGGGAATGGCGGTGGGTGCTGAGGCTCCCCTCTGGAATCTCGAGCTACATGACCTCGGAGGAGAGCAGGCTGTGGCATCGCCTGTTCTCCCCCCTTCCACCTCGGATCGCACAGCGGTCCAAGGAGTTTGCACGGCAAGCGAGGCGGACTCCACTGAACCTCTTGTGGAGCCTTCACACCCGCGCTCGGAGAGCGAGTGGTTCGAAGCCTACAGCAGTGCGAGCGTGGCCGAACTCGACTCCGAGGCGCAGACCGTGCTTGTCGCCGGCCAGGTCCAAGAGCAGGCGGTTGGCCTTCTCTTGGCCTTCGAGTCCAGAGGGCAAGCCGCCGCACGCGAACCCTTTCTGCGCGCTGCCGAGCTGCCCGAGACGGGGCAACGCGGGCTCTCCATCCCGGCCTTTGTGGTCATGCGTCTCACGAAGAGCGCATCCGACGCAGAGGCCCGCCGCACGCTAGAACAGCTCGCTTTTTCACAGGGCAGCCCTCTCTCGATCCGGCTTCGTGGCCAAGCCATCGCCGCGCTTGTGGCCAACACGCCACAAACCGAGTGCGCGCGACTCGCCGATCGCCTAGGGTGCTTGAGCGATCCACGCCTCTTGGCGAGCGCTCGCGGAGCCGCCGCCTCGGCAGGCGTGCCGGCCCCCTAACCCACAACGATTCCCAAGCGTTCATAAGGAATGCACCCGACCGCTTCCGCCTGGAAGCCCGACCGATAAGAACCTCATGAAGAACCCACTGAACAATCATCGCCGTCTGTTGACCGGCCTCTTTGTCGCCATGATCGTCATGGCCTCGACGTTCGGGCTGAGCTCGGCCGCGAAGAGTTCCGCCGCCTTGAAGAAGAACCGCTACATCGGCGCCGAGGCGTGCAAAACGTGCCACTCGGCGGAGGCCTCTGGGCATCAGAACCAGGCGTGGCAGGAGATGAAGCACGCGAGCGCGTTCAAGACCCTTCAGGGCGAAGAGGCGATCAAGGTCGGCAAAGAGCGCGGCATCGCCGAGCCGTGGAAATCCGAGAAGTGCCTGAAGTGCCACGTGACGGGCTTCGGCGAGCCTGAAGAGATGTTTAAGAAGAGCTTCGATCCCGAGCTCGGCATTCAGTGTGAGACCTGTCACGGTCCCGCTGAGCTGCACAAGAAAGCGCGTCTGCGCGCCGCCGCTGAAGACGATGGCGATGACGAGGGCTTCGGTGACGAGGACGAGGACGCCGTCGCAGAGTTCGTGCAGATCCCCGAAGGCGAGCTGGCTCCGGTCGCGACTCGCGAGCTGTGCATCACGTGCCACAACGACGAGAGTCCTTCCTACAAGCACTTCTGCATGTACAAGTTCGAGCACGACGTGCGTCACCTCGACCCGCGCAAGCCGCGCACGAAGGAAGAGCTGGCGCGGATGGACCTCGTCTGCAAGCATGGCGATGCTTGCGAGTGCACGCCCGAAAACTGCGACGAGATCTGCCCGATCCCCTCGAAGGACCTGAAGAAGGAGTAGCAGCCTAGCTGCCGATTGCCATGTTCCGCTTGATCCTTGCGACGACAGTGGGCTTGACCGCCGTGCTTCTCCTTGGTGCGACCAGCATCGAGGAGGAGCACGGTGTGCAGCAGCCTTTCGGCTTCAACCACAAGCTGCACATGGAGCAGGATCTGACCTGCACCGGCTGCCACCTGCGCGCAGAAGAGGGCGCCTATGCCACGATGCCGCCGATTCGCGCGTGCCTGTTGTGCCACGAAGAGGCCCAGGGTGAAGACCCCGACGAGGCCAAGGTGCGCGAGTACGCCGAGCTCGGCGACTACATCCCCTGGGTGCAGGTGAACGAGCTCGTTGGGCACGTCTATTTCAGCCACGAAGCGCACGTGAGCTGGGCCGCGATGGACTGCACCGAGTGCCACGGCGACATCGCTGAGGCGGAAGAGGTGCTGACCGAGAGCCAGGTTGAGAACCTGACCATGACGGCCTGCATGGATTGCCACGCAGAGCGAGGCGCAAGCCTTGACTGCAACGCCTGCCACAAGTGAAGGACATGTCAAAGAATCAACCGAAGCTCGGACGCCGTACCTTCCTGAAGTTGGCCGGTGCCGGCGCTACCGGCGCGGCGCTTGCGGGCTGCCATCACGAGGATCCCTACGCGCTCGAGAAGCCAAAAGTGCCCGGCGCATCGAACTTCGCACGCGGCGAAGAGGAATGGATCGCGAGTGCATGTGCGCAATGCGAAGCGGCCTGTGGCGTGCGTGTGCGTGTCGTCGAAGGCCGTGCTGTCAAGGTGACGGGCAACCAGGAGAGCCCGATCAACCGCGGGGGCATCGGTCCGCGCGCGCAGGCTGGCCCGCAGGTCTTGTATGACCCCGATCGCGTGACGGGTCCGATGCGCAGAGTCGCGCCGCGCGGCTCCGCGGCAACGGGTAAAGACGCGTGGGAAGCGGTGACGTGGGAGACAGCTCTGGCCGAGCTCGGCGAGCACCTCACCGATCTGCGCGAAGACGGACACGGCGACCGGTTGGCGATCTTGACCGGCCAAGAGCGCGGCATGACCCGCGACCTGTTTGCGCGCTTCGCAGAAGCCTTTGGAACGACGAACTTCATGGACGGCCGCGCGAAAGGCATGCTGCCGGCCGCGCTCGCCAGTCGCCTGATGCAGGGGCCTGACGACGTGCCCGCTTACGACTGGCCGCGAGCCAAGCTTGTGGTCAGCCTGGGAGCCGAGATCTTGTCGGCGTCGTGCCAGAAGGTGCACTTCTCGCGAGCGGCCGCGACAAGCACGCAGAGCCGCGCGCGCATCGTGCACGTGGGCAGCGCGCGCACCACAACCGCGATCGAGTCCGACGAGTTCTTAGCCATCAACACCGGCACGATGGGCGCGTTCGCGCTTGGGCTTGCCAATGTGATCGTGCGCGCGGACTTGTTCGCCCACGAGTTCGTGGATGAGCACTGCAGTGGCTTTGACGAGTGGACGGATCCAGACGGTGCCACGCACCCCGGTTTCAAGGCCAGCCTGGACGCCTACGCGCCAAGCGTGGTTGCCGAGATCTGCGGGATCAGCGAAGAGCGCATCGAGACGCTAGCGCTCGAACTCGCGCACACAAAACCCGCATTCGTCGTGGCCGGTACCGAGGCATACCAGAGCTCCAACGGGATCTTCGCGGCGATGGCTGTGCACGCCCTAAACGCGTTGCTTGGCGCGATCGATAAGCCCGGCGGCCTCCTAACGCAGATGGACGCGCCGGTCGCTGCTTGGAAAGAGTTCGAGCTGGACGAGTACGCCGAAGAGTCGATCGAGACGCCTCCCATTTGGGATCAAGTGGACCTTACGCCGCTCGCGCATGCGCTAGCCGGACCGTGCTTCGACCTCTTCCCGCGCGCGCTTCTTGCCGCGGACGAGGGGCGCATCGACACGCTGTTCCTTCACTACACAAACCCGCTTTGGTCGCGGCCGAACGCTGACCAGTGGCGCGCCGGGCTGGCCCGTGTTCCGCTGGTCGTTTCGTTCTCGCCGTACTGGGACGAGACGAGCATTGAGGTCGCCGACTGGATCCTGCCGGACCACACCTATCTTGAGCGGTGGGAAGACGCGGCGCCGAGGCCGAGTGTCGGGCACGCCGTGTTCAGCTTGCGGCAGCCGGCTGTCGAGCCGCTGCTCGAGACGCTCCAGACGACCGACGTCCTGTTGGGCCTTGCGAAGGAGATCGGCGAGGGCCTTGAAGAGGCGCTGAGTTGGAAAGACAGCAAGGACATGGTCAAGAAAGCGATCATTGGCATCTACAAGGCGAAGCGCGGCTCGATCGTTGAATCCAAGGGTTCTGCGTTCCTGAAGGCCTTCTACGCCGCCGGCGGTTGGTACGACGAGACGTACGATTTCGAAGACTGGGAGCGCGTGATCACGACCGAATCGGGCCGCTTTGAGTTCGCACCGGCTGAGCTTTTTGCGATGCTGGAAGCGGCCGGTATCGACGATCCGGCGAGTGCGTGCTTGCCGCATCACGAGCCTCTCGCTCTTTCAGGGGACGCGGCGAAGTATCCGCTTCTTTTGGTCCCGTACCGCCCGCCGACATACGCCGAAGGTGGCGCGGCGAACCTGCCGCTTTTGCAAGAGCTGCGCCTGCGCCAAAGCGATCAACCGTGGCGCACCTTGGTCGACCTGCATCCCAAGGTCGCGAGCGAGCTCGGGCTCAAGTCCGGCGACGAGGTTCGCGTCGAGAGCCCGAGTGGCAGCCTTACGGCTTTCCTCCGCATCGATGACGGTGTGCGCCCCGGCGAGTTGCGTGTGCCCAAGGGCGCTGGGCATACGGCCATGGGCCGCTTCGCAGAAGGTTGGGGTGGCAACGCGAACACGCTTGTCTCCCTAGACACCAAGGACAAGATCTTCGGCATCACGCCGTGGATTGGCACTCGTGTGACGATCAAAAGGAGCCAGGCGTGAAGAGTCCATCAGGCCCGACGAATCCAAGCCGCCGCGGCGTCTTGCCGCAGCTTGTTGCCACGCTTGCAAGTGCCGCGGGCATCCTGCCGCAAGAGAGCGAAGAGACCGAAGTCGAAGCGGAAGAAGAAGAGCCGCGCGAGCCGATCCCATGGGAGGCGACCCGTGACGGGCACACTCCGCGCTGGGGCATGGTCATCGACCTCGACAAGTGCACCGCTTGCGGCGGTTGCGTGACCGCGTGCCGCACCGAGAACAACGTGCCGATGACGGGCCCCGACCCGGCGGCCCTTGGCACCACGATCTCGTGGATGGACTTGCTTCCGCGCGCGACCCCCGAGGGGGACGCGGCCGATCTGCTTGAGCTCTTGCCAACGCCGTGCATGCACTGCGAAGACGCGCCTTGCACCAAGGTCTGCCCGGTGGGGGCCACGTACCAGGACGAAGAGGGCATCGTTGCGCAGATCTGGGATCGCTGCATCGGCTGCCGCTACTGTCAGGTTGCGTGCCCGTACTCGCGGCGCTCGTTTAACTGGAAGGAGCCCGAGTTTCCGGACTCATTCAAGAGCTTCTTGAATCCGGACGTGGCGACACGCCCCGAGGGCGTGGTCGAGAAGTGCACCTTCTGCCATCACCGCATCCGTGACAAGAAGGCCGAGGTGCGCCGCGAAGGGCGCCCGCTTGAAGACAGCGACTTCCAGACCCTCCCCGCATGCGCAGCCGACTGCCCCGCCGACGCCATCATCTTCGGCGACCTCGACGAGCCCGGCTCACGCGTGGCGCACCTTGCGGACAGCCCGCGTGCGTTCCGGCGCCTTGAGTACCTCGGCACGAAGCCGAAAGTCTCCTACCTGTCCGACGAGAGCCTCGATGCCGCGCCATTTAGCGACATGGATAGCGAGTCATGAGCACACAAGCCTTCACCGAGTTGCCCGCCCCGCTACGGGGCATTCGCCGCGGCCCGAGCCTCCTCTGGTGGCTGACCGCGCTGGTCCTAGCCGGACTTGTTGTGCTGGGCATGTATGGCTATCTGCAGCAGCGCCTGCACGGCGATATCGTCACCGGCATGCGCTCGGTTGGCGGGGGCGGCGCGTCGTGGGGTCTGTACATCATGCTGGACATCACGTTTGTCGGCATCGCGTTCGCGGGCATCTCGATCATGTGCGTGGCGCGGATCTTTCACTTGCGAGAGCTGCGGCCTTTCTCGCGCATTGCTGGCTTGATGTCGGCGTGCGCCCTGTCGATGGCAGGCCTGTGCGTGATTGCGGACCTCGGCCGCCCGCTAGCGGGCTTGATGAACCTGCCGAAATACGCGCGCACGATCTCGCCCTTCTTTGGCACGTTCACGATGGTCGTCGGCGCGGGACTGATCGCGATCGTTGTGTTGATGTACCTCTCGGCGCGCGCGGATGCTTCGCTGGCGGCGGAGCTGCTCCCGCGTGGCAAGTTCTTCTACCGCTTGATCGCCGCCGGTTACGGCAACACACCGTTCGAGCGCAACCGTCACCGGATCGTCAGCCGCCTCTTGAGTCTGGTTGTGCTGCCGCTCATGGTGCTGTCGTACTCGACGCTTGGTTTTGTTTTCGGCATTCAGAGCGGCCGGCCCGGCTGGTTCAGCGCGCTGCAAGCGCCGAGCTTTATGGTGCTCGCGGCGATCTCGGGAACGGGCCTCCTCATCCTGGTTGCAGGGCTTGCGGGGCGTTTCCTCGATTTGGGCACCGAGCTCCCTGAGCGTGCGTACAAGTGGCTCTCCACAACCCTGCTCGTTCTTATCGTGGTGCTTCTGTACTTCACCGCTGTCGAAGAGCTCACCGATCGCTACGCAGCGGCGACTGCGCAGAGCAGCCTCTCCCGCGAGATGACCTCCGGCACGTTCGCGCCTCTCTTCTGGCTGACAACCGGGCTCTTCACGCTCTCGTTCATCGCGCTTGCCAGCATGTACATGCGGCGGAAGTTCTCACTCGGACTCGCTATGACTGTGGGCCTCGTCGTGAACATCGCGGCCCTGATCAAGCGCTTCCTCATCGTCGTGCCATCGCAGACCCACGGCGTCCTTCTGCCCTACAAGGCGGGCTCGTACACGCCGACATGGGTTGAGTACTCGGTCATGTTTGGGCTGATCGCGCTGGGCGCGTTGATCTTCCTTTTTGTTGTGCGGATCTTCCCGCTGGTCCCGATAAAGGGCATCGAGCCGGCACACCTGCTTTCGACTCGGGTCACTCGACCTCGGCGGCACCTTGTGCGCTGGGTGGCCTTCCTCGCGGTCTTCATTGGCGGTGCAGTCCTCGCGACGATGGGGTTCCTTTGGAGCGCCCGCTTCGGCACGGAGGACTTCCTGGATCCAGTCGTGCCCTACAGCCCGGTGCTGTTCATCGTGGGCCTCGCGCTCTGCCTCGGCTCTGCGGTTGTCTTCGAGCTGTTCCCGCGCCCGCTTGTCGCTCTCGAAGAGAAGGCCTAGTCCGGAAGCCAGAAGCGCGCGGCCACGTCGTGGCCCTTCCCGCGGCCGAGGTCGTCCCACACGGCGACCAGGCCGCGGCCGAGCGGCGCAAGCAGCGGCGCGTGCCGATCCTCTACGAACAGGGTGGTGGTCGCGTCGATGAGGTAGCGCGGACCGAGCTCTGCCCGCCGGCCCGCCTTGCCACGCGCGCTCTTGACCTCGCGGATAAAGCCGTGGTCGATCCCCGAAATATCGTCTTCCCAGGCGACAAACAGGCGCCCATCGGCAAGCCGGAGGACCTCGGGGTAGTCCTGTTCGTTTGCGCGCACCGACATGGCGAGCGGCGGCCCTTCGGGACGCCCGCGCGCGTCCAAGAAGCGTGCAAAGACATCACGCGTTGGGCCCTCGTCGCCGGTCCAAGCCAACAGGAAACCGCCACCAAGATTGGCCGCGATATCGGGGTCGAAGTCGCCCCCTTCTGGCGAAGGCGGAAAGCTCAGGACTTGCCCCAGAGGACTACCACTCGGCGCGACGAAGCGGCCCGCTAGGGCACGCGCCTCGGTGACCTTGGGTTTCTTCTTCCCCATGCGCTTCGAAGTGAGCCCGTACTGATCCCAGACGACCAAGATGCGCCCGTCATCCCCAAACGCCATGCTGAGGTTCTGCGCATCCGTGGCGCCGCGAATGGCCAGCTCGTGAGCTCGCCCCACGGGAAGCCCATCGTGCCCTAATCGCTGAATCAGTGGCGTTGTCGCACCTTTGGCTCCTTCGGGCTCCATGCGAACCCAGGCGACCAAATAGCCTGCGTTCCCCGGGAGCGCGAGGCAAGCGGCGGGGAACTTCCGCGAAGCGGTGTGCCCCGTGTCGAGGTCGCGGGCCGCGCCGACTGCCCGACCGGCGGCGTCCGTGATGTGGGCCCGCAGGATCCAGCCGCCTTCGGCAAGGTCCTCTTTCCAGGTCACGAGCGCCTGGCCATCGCCTCCCATGGCGAGACTCGGGAACACCTGAGCGCCGAGTGGCTCGGAGTTCAGCGAGCCTTCCCGGCCGAGGCGCAGCGCGCCGTCGTTGTCGCCCGTTTGCGTGAGTGCGCGCACGAAGATCTCGGTGGTGCCGCGGCGCCCGTCTTCCCAAGCCACAAGCGCGCGCTGTCCATCCGACGCGAGGCTCGCGTGAACTTGATCCGCGCTGTCCACATCCTGGTTCCAGCGCTGGGCGGGCCTGTCCAGATTCGCCAAGTCGATCAAGCGGTAGTAGACATCGGCCGAGTCAGAGCGCGAGTCAGTCCAGGCCACAAGAAAGCGTGTGCCCTTAGCGGCGAAGTGGGGGCCACGTGCATTGACAGCACCTTGGTCAAGCGCGTTGAGTCCTTCAGCGGGTGTCATGCGGACTCCGCCGGGCGCAAAGATGTGCAGCCGCACAGACGCGCGCATTCCTTCGACAAGGACCGCGACGCCGTCCCCGTTTCCCCACGTAGTCAACTGGGCCCCTTTCGCATCGGAGCTCACCACGAGCAGCTCCTCGCTGTCTTGCGTTGGCGTGCCATCCGTCTCGAGGTGGCGCAACCGCACGTCTCCTTCGCGCGTGGAGAGGAGCCAGAAACCGCCGGTCGAATCGGCGACGACTCCAAGCGGGCGCGCTGGCCCAAGGCTCTGGATCGGCGCCTCTTCCTTGGACGCAACATCGGGCGCGGTGAGGTGCATTTCGAGCTCGCCGCTGTTGGGATCCGTCTCGGACCAAGCCAACAGCGCGTGGCCTTCAGCATCAAGCGCAAGCTCGAAGAGCCCGCCGACGGGTTTCACATCGCTCGCCAGAAGCACGCGGCCTCTGCCCGCGAAGCGACCCGTTTCCGGGTCCCGCATCAGCGGAATGCCCCCTAGCTTGTCACCGACGGCCCACACGGCGAGGCCCGTGTCCGCCGTGAGCGCAAGCCGCACGGGGCTGGTATTCTCAAGGGGACCCAGCGGAATCGGAAGGTCCAAGAGGTACGCCGCGGAGGCCCGCTCGCCCGCAACGGCGGGCTCTTGCGGCGCCTCGAAAAACCGCAGCATCGCGGCGTTGCCCTTCATCTCTTGGGCCGTCCAGCTCATGCCGCCCGCGACGATCCCCGCGTCGGCACCGTCGAGCATGGCAAGCGAGGGCAGCACTTGACGACTCGAGCGTGGCAGGTGCACCGGGGCGCCGTCCAATGGGTGCTCGCCGTTCGTGTCAAGGACACCCAGGAAGAGGGCGAGGTTTCCGTCGCGGCTGTCGTTCCAGGCCGCAGTGAAACCGCCGGCGCCCGCTGCAAGCCCAAGCAGCCGCTGGCTCGCACCGCCGCCGAGAAACGGCGCAGGCGCGGCCGGCTCGGGCCCGTTAAGAATCACGATCTCGCTGGCTTTCCCCGCCGTCTCGAGCGGCGGTGGGAGCTCGCCGGGCTCGCCGACCTCAAGCACGTAGCCGTCGGGATACGTCACAACACCGTCGCGAACTTTTTGAGCCGCAAACAGCGCCTGGGTCAGAAGCAAAGTGGCAAGGCCGAGGGCGATCGAGTGGGGGCAGCGATGGATGTGCATGACCCGAGCATAAACTAGGCACGCGCACTCGGTGGCAACGCGGGCGTAACAGGGTGCCAGCAAGGAGGCGCGAATGGAATCGGCGCTGCGGAAGCACGCCGCAGGCCGGCCAATGGAGGATCAAGTGGGCCGCAGGGCCTTCTCAAATCGTGGAGGACACCCACCAGATGCTCCCCTTGATCGCTTCGTGCTGCGACAACTCCCGCTGCCGGCGGGCTCGCTAGGCGAGCTCGCCAACGCGTGCGGTGAGCGCTTGTGTGTCGAAGGGTTTGGCGAGTAGGTTCGCGCCGCGCTGCAACAGGTCGCGGTCACTCAACACCTCGGTCGAGTAGCCGGAGATGAACAGGACCTTGATGTTGGGGCACAACTCAAGAACGGCGTCACTCAGCTGCTTGCCGTTCATATGCGGCATCACAACGTCGGTGACAAGAACATCGAGCTCCTCGGCGTGATCGCGCGCGAGGTCGAGGGCCGCCCGCGGATCCCCGGCCTCCAGAACCGAGTGCCCGCTGCGCTCGAGCATCTGTTTGGCGATGCGCAGGACATCCTCTTCGTCGTCGACCAAAAGGACGCGCAGACCCTTGGCCGGAAGGCTCGGCACGCTGGGCGTTTCCACCGCCGGTAGCTCGGTCGTCACCGGCAGAGAGACTCGGAACGTGGTGCCTTCGCCCGGCTCGCTGACAACATCGAGCGAGCCGCCCGACTGCAGCACAATGCCGTGCACCGAGGCCAGCCCGAGGCCACGCGCTTTCCCTTTGGTCGAGAAGAAGGGCTCGAAGATGCGGCCGCGATCCTCCTCCGCCAACCCGATACCGTTGTCGGTGACCTGGATCACGGTGGACCCGCCAGAGCTGGAGTCGCCGGTGACAAAGGAGCTAAGCTGGATCTCGCCGCCTTGGGGCATCGCCTCGGCAGCGTTCACGACCAAGTTGACGATGACTTGTTCGAGCTGGCCTGGATCGATCAAGACCGGCGCGCTGGCCGAGTCGGGAGCTACGCTGATCGCAACGTCGTCGGGAACGAGCCGGCGCAGCATGGTCTGCAGCTCGTGCAGCGTCCCGAGCGGATCGACGACCGCGGGCTGCATGACTTGTTGACGACTGTAGGCCAGAAGCTGGCGCGTCAGGCGCGCGGCGCGCATGCCGGCATCACGCACGTTGCCGAGGTGCTGCCGCAGGTTCTCGCGCAGCTGGGTGAAGTTGATGTTGGTCTCAAGATCCGCTTGGGCGAGATCGGTCTCGCCCAGAACAGCGGTCAAGATATTGTTGAAGTCGTGGGCCAGCCCGCCCGCAAGGCGTCCGACCGCTTCGAGCTTTTCGGACTCGCGCAAGCGGCCCTCGAGTTTCTCGCGCCGGCGCATATCCCACTCCAAGTTGGCCAGCGCGTGCGCGAGCTCCGAGGTGCGCACGGTGACCTTGTCTTCGAGCTCTTCTCCCGCCTTGCGCAGGTCTTCTTCAACACGGCGCCGCTCTTGGTTTTCGCCCACCAGCTCGAGGGTGCGCTCTTGGACCAGGCTCTCAAGCCGCGCGCTGATAAGGCGCGCCGAGCGCAAGCGCAAGATGCCGAGCGCGGCGACGAGCAAGACGACAAAAAGCACGGCAACCGGACGCACCCACGCGCGCTCGAACCAGAGCGGTGGGACCGAGACGTGGTAGCCGCTATTGATGGGGCCAAACAGTCCGTCTGCGATCGCGGCTTGAACCTCGAAAGTGTAGTCGCCCGGCGCAAGCTGGGTGAACGCAACCACATTGCTCTCGTCTGTCTCAAACCAGTCCGAGGTTTGTCCAACGAGCCGGTACCGATAGTGGACTTGGCGCGGCAGGGAGAAGCTGGCAACCGAGAGGCGTACGCGGAACTCTCGATGCTGGGGGCTGAGCTTGAAGGTGGCGTCGCCATCGGTCGCGTGCTGAACGTTGGCCGGTTTGGGCCCAATGAAGACCACTCGGGTAATCGGCGGCGGCACGGACTCGGGCACTGCGTCTGGATCGAATCGGACAAGCCCGTGAATCGTGGGCACAAGCAGGCGCCCGTTGGCATCCGTGGCAAGGCGGGGCTGAAGGACGCCGTTGCCCTCGAACAAGCGAATCCCTGGGCCCGTGTCGAACGAGCGCCCCCGCAAATGCATTGCGGGGTTGGCAGCGAGTGATTGGATGGCCTCAAGCGAGTAGCTGCTGAGCGTGCGATTCCCCAGCACGAGGAGGCGGCCTCGCTTGTCGATTTGGAGGCCCGATGCAACGTTTTCGAAGAGGCCTCTGCTTGTATCGATGAGCGTGATTTCCTGACCCGCAATCAGGCAGATTCCACCTCCGTAGGTACCGGCCAAAAGATCGCCAGCGGGCGTCTCGATGATCGAGCGAACGAGTCCCAGTGGCAGCTCTCGCCCCGAGAGTCGCGTGGTGGTCTTGCCTTCCTCAATCGTCAGGATCCCGCGTTTGCCCGCAAGGATGAGACGGCCATTGCGGCCCTCGATCAGGGTTGACAGGAAGCCCGCCAGCTGCGCATCGCCGGTGTCGAGCTTGATCGGCGGATTGCCGGGCTCGCCGTTCCAGCGAAAGAGCCCGACCGGGGTCGAGATCAGAAGTGAGCCATCGCGCGCTTCGAGCATGGCCCCGATCGGGCCGGGCAGGAGCTTCGCGCCAAGGACGTCGCGCATGACTCCATCTTGGAATCGGCCCAAGCCTTCCTTGGTAAGAGCCCAGATCGGGCCGAACGCAGAAGAGGCAATTCTGCTGTAGCCCGCAGTTCCAACAACGTGGCCCTTGGGCCCATCGACTTTCCACAACCGCTCGTCTATAGCGAAGATCTGCCCCGATGCATCGCTCGCGACCGAGACCGCCCCGCGTGATGCGGACCCAATCAGGTCGACGCCTTCCACCGGGGACCGCGCCAAGCTGATGAGTCCGTTCGAGAGGGTGCCGATCCACAGGAGACCACCGTCAGTCGGGTGGATGAAGGTCAGGGCGTCGTCGGGTGCATGGCCTTGAAGGGAGCGTTCGGGCTGCCACGTGTCCGAGCTCTCGATCCAAGGCCCGGTGCCCTCGGGCGCGACAAACCATGGGCGTTGCTCATTATCGACTCCGAGCAGGGTGGCCCCCTTGGGGACCGAGCTCAGGCGCTCGAGTCCCTCCGCTTGAAATCGAAACGAACCCTCGGCGTTGCTGAGGAAGATTTCGTCAGCCTTGGTTGTGGCAAGTGACTTGCACGGTTCCGTGGAAAGCTGGCGAAGCCGTGTGCCGGTAAGCTCGAAGAGCCCTTCCCCGCCACCGAGAAGCAAGCGCCCACCTGAGATCTTCGCGGCGCATCGGAACGCACCGCTTAGCAACTCAGTTGCGACTTCCTCGCCGGGCAACACCTTCATGACACTGGTACTGAAGACGAGGTAAGTGGCCCCGTCGGATCCCGCGATCACCTTCTGGACATACTGACCTTCAACGCTTGGCGTTTTGATCGTGTGCCAATGGGGTCCAAACCGCACCAGAACGGAACCGCTCTGCGTCACAACAAAGAGGCGCCCGTTGGTGTCGACCTCGACTTCTTGAACGCGGCTGGTCTGCAGCTCGGGACTGTTCGAGACGTCGAAGATCTCGAAGCGCTTCCCATCGAAGCGCACCACGCCGCCCAGCGTCGCGAGCCAGATTGACCCGTCCGGGGTCTTCGCTTGGTCGCGCACCGTGTTCTGCGGAAGCCCGTCGAGCGTGGTCCACGTGTGCACCGCGTAGTTCGACTCCTGCGCTCTGGTCGGAAGAGCGAGAAGAAGGAGAAGCAGCGAGACGACCGCCAGCCTCATTACGCGGCGGCAGCTTGCAGAGCTGCGATCAATGCGGCGAGTGACGAGCCGACCGTTAGGGTGAACAGGAAGCCGAGAATCCACAGGACGATCAGCGCGGGGATCGCGGCGATGCCCCACTTCACGATCAACCACACCATCGTGAAGAACGGGATGTTGATGCCAGTGATGACGACTTCTTTGGGAGCGGGAGCCATTTAGATTGATTCGGGTTGCGGCGCGGTGTGGCTTGTGAGCGTCGTTGGCCTAGACGCCCATGATGTGGTAGCCGGAGTCGACGTACATCGTTGTGCCGGTGATGCCCGAGCTCATGTCCGAGCACAGGAACAGGCACGCCTTGCCCACGTCTTCGGTGGTGATGTTGCGGCGCAAGGGAGAGTTCTTGGCGATGTGGTCGAGGATCTTGGTGAAGCCGCCGACGCCGGAGGCGGAGAGCGTGCGGACGGGCCCGGCGCTGATCGCGTTGACGCGGTGGCCCATTGGGCCGACGTCGTTCGCGAGGTAACGCACCGAGGCCTCGAGCGCGGCCTTCGCGATGCCCATCACGTTGTAGTTGCGCACGACGCGCTCGGACCCGATGTAGGTCAGCGTGACGATCGTGCCTTGGCGGCCTTCCATCAGCGGCAGCGCGCGGCGCGCGACGGCGGTCAGCGAGTAGGCGCTGACCTCGTGGGCGAGCATGTAGCCTTCTTTCGACGTGTGGTAGAAGTCGCCCGCGAGCTCTTCGCGCTTGGCGAACGCAACGCCGTGCACGACGGTGTCGAGGTGGTTGAACTCGTCCGTGATCTTCTCGAACACCGCGTCGATCTCCTCGGGCACGGTCACGTCGCACGGCAGAATGAGCGGGTTGGTGAGCTCCTCGGCTAGCTTCCGGACCGATTCCTCGAGCCGCGGTGTGGCGTACGTCAGGCACAAGCGCATGCCCTGGCTGTCGAGCGCCTTGGCGCAGGACCAAGCGAGGGAGCGTTTGTTTGCGACGCCAAAGACGACACCGGTGCGGTCGATTAGGGAAGTGGGCATGGGGAGTTGTTCGGTTTGGAGCGTTGCTGGCGGGGGATGGCGATGCTATTTCACCGAAAATCGGGGCCGACTGCCACGAAGGCAGGAGAAATGTGTGGGTGGGAGGCTGCGGGTTTTCCGCTGTGCTCGCGCGGATGGGGGGTGCGGAAGCGCGTCGGGCCTACGGCCCTCCAAGCGCTTCCTGACCCCCCATCCGCACGAGCCCAGCTCCCGGGCCTTGACTCCTGTTGGGGCAACGTGGGATGTGGCATGTGGAACGGGGGAGGTGGAACGGGGGCGTGGGGGCTGGGGGCTTGAGGCGTGGGGGGGCTGCTCGTCGGGCCTTCGGCCCTCCAAGCGTTGCCCTTGGTGCGGGGCGGGGCGGGGCGAGGCGGGGTCGTTGGTCGTGCGGGGCGAAGTCGCTGGTTGGGGTTTGTTGCTGCTCGTCGGGCCTTTGGGCCTTCATGCGCTGCTCTTGGTGCGGGGCGAAGTCGCTGGTCGGGGTTCGTTGCTGCTCGTCGGGCCTACGGCCCTCCAAGCGTTGCTCTTGGTGCGGGGCGTGTTCATACCGTGCCGGACACTTTGTCGCTGGTTGCCGTTCATGCTGTGCCGGACACTTTGTCGCTGGCTGGCGGCCGACTCGTACCGCACAGGCTGCTCGTCGGGCATTTGGGCCTCCAAGCGCTGCTCTTGGCGCGGGGCGAAGTCGCTGGTCGGGGTTTGTTGCTGCTCGTCGGGCCTTCGGCCCTCCAAGCGTTGCTCTTGGCGCTGGGCGAAGTCGCTGGTTGGGGCTCGTAGCGTTCATACCGTGCCGGACACTTTGTCGCTGGTTGCCGTTCATACTGTGCCGGACACTTTGTCGCTGGTTGGCGGCTGACTCGTACCGCACAGGCTGCTCGTCGGGCCTTTGAGCCTTCAAGCGCTGCTCTTGGTGCGCGGCGAAGTCGCTGGTTGGGGTTTGTTGCTGCTCGTCGTTCATACTGTGCCGGACACTTTGTCGCTGGTTGGCGGCTGACTCGTACCGCACAGGCTGCTCGTCGGGCCTTTGAGCCTTCAAGCGCTGCTCTTGGTGCGCGGCGAAGTCGCTGGTTGGGGTTTGTTGCTGCTCGTCGTTCATACCGTGCCGGACACTTTGTCGCTGGTTGGCGGCTGACTCGTACCGCACAGGCTGCTCGTCGGGCCTTTGGGCCTCCATGCGTTGCTCTTGGTGTCGGTGAGTGTCAAGATAGTTGCAGCTTCCGTGGTTCATTTCATGCGCAAGCCTTCGCCTCCTCCTCAGCCGGCGCCGGGTTGAGGATCACTTCATCGACGCGTGACCATTCGCGGGTCTTCCTGGACCAGCGCTCGGGGTGACGCGCCTGTGCCTCCAGGTAGACCTGGTGGCGTTGCTTCAAGATCTCGACATCGTCGCCGTTGTGCCGGCTGCTGGGCGTGACGAAGCGGATCGAGCTGTGCAGGTGCTCGTCGTTGTACCAGTCCACGAATCCCTGGACCCAGGCGCGGGCCTCTTCGATCGATGCGAAGGGCTTCTTGGGGTAATTGGGCCGGTACTTCACCGTTCGGAAGGCAGACTCCGAGAAGGGGTTGTCGTTGGAGACCGACGGGCGGCTGAAGGATGCCGCCACGCCAAGGTCTTGGAGCTTCGCGAGCATCGTGGCCCCCTTCATTGGGCTGCCGTTGTCCGAGTGCAGAGTGAGTTCTCCCCTCGAGATCGCCTCGGCGGCGCAGGTGCAATCGATCAGACCAGCCGCATGCTCGGCGCTCTCCTCCTCGTAGACTTCGAAGCCCACGATCTTGCGGCTCCACACGTCGAGCACCATGTACAGGTAGTAGAAGGCTCCCTTCAATTCCGAGTGCAGGTACGTGATGTCCCAGCTCCACACCTGGCCGGGGCTGTCGGCGATGAGCTCGCTCGGGCGATGGCGCTTGGTCGGTGGCTTCGACGGCTCACGGTGCTTGAGCTGGTCGGCCTCCTCGAGGACTCGATAGAAGCTCCGCTCCGAGGCGATGAAGATGCCCTGGTCGGCCAGTAGAGGGACGATCTGCTTGGGGCTCTTGTCGCGGTACCCGGGGCTGCCTGCGATCTCGAGGATCTTGGCCACTTCGACGGGGCTGAGGGCGTTTTGGGGCTTGGTGAGTGGGCCTGCCCGGCGGTCACCGGCCGCGCCTCGCTTGCGCCAGCGCTGGACCGTAGTCGGGTCGAGTCCAAGAATCTCGCAGGCAGCCTTCCGGCGCGCCCCGCTCTCGACGGCCTCGTCGATCAGCTCGAGGATCACGACTCGCTCCTTCTCGTCGTGGCATCGCCCTCGTCCCCCCAGATCGCCTGGACTTTTTTTTGGAGCGTGATCAGCGCCGCGAGCTCCGCCAGCGCCTTCTCCTTGCGGTCGAGCTCGCGCTCGAGCTGAGTGATCCGCTTCGCCTCAGGGCTGCGCTTGGACTTGCGTGGCTTCGCCGTGCCCTCGAGCGCCAGAGCGGCGGCCTCTTGCCACTGCACGAGAGTCGCTTCGTGCACGCCCTCCTTGCGCAGGAACGCGCCGAGCTCTTCGTCGCTCAGACGAGTCGCCTCGGCGAGGATACGGAGCTTGTCCATGGGGGTGCGCGTGCTCTTCTTCTGGCTGCTCTTCTTGCTCATGCCCGAGAAGTTACGCGTCTCCCGCAGCCAGCGCGAGAGCGTGGGCTGTTGGAGTCCGGTTTCACGCGCAAGTGCGCAGGCCGTGATGCCTTCGGGGCCAGCCATGCGCTGGACCATGCGGTTCTTGAATCCTTGGGTGTAGTTCATCGTCTCGAGAGCCCCTGACGTGGGTGGGGAGAGGCTGACCGTGGAGAGTTATCCACAATCTGTCAGTCTCCTCCCCCTGGACCCCCTCCTCCCGGGGCTACGCCCCGGACCGCCGCGCTACGCCTTTGCCTGCTGTGGGCAGGCTACGCGCGGCTCCCCTTTCGATTGGAAGGGTGCTGCGGCTTGGAGGGGGGAGGCTGCAACTATCCTGGCACCAGGGGGTGTGGGGCGAAGTTGCTTGGTCTCGTTCGCTCGGGCCGGGACCTTGTTGCTTGGTTGGTGGTTGGTTTGTTTTTTGGGCTCAGATGGCTTGCTGGTTTTCTCTGGTTGGATTTTCTTGTGGGAAAGCGGGGGGCGGGAATCGGGGGTTGTGCTTAGGGTTGAGGGATGGAAGAGATGGATTTGGTTGACGGGGAAGTTCGTGGTTCCTTGGTGGCAGGTGACGGGGCTCGTGGGCTGTTCTTGTCGTTAATTGAAGGCGGGCAGGCTGGGGTTCGTGGGGTAATTCGGGAGGCTCTTGTTGAGCGGTGCTTGCTTTGGGATGAGGAGGCCTTGGCTTTGCGGGTCTTGGCCGTGTTGGCGCACCGGCAGTTGAGCGAAGGGCGGTCGCGGCGATCTTCGCAATTTGTTGGGAGGGTTGTTGAGGAGGCGATTCAAGGGCTTCTGTTTGATGCGGCTCCTTGTTCGGAGGTTCGTTCGCGGGAGGCTGGTGGGTTTGAGGTGTTTGGGTTGCCTGTTGGTGTTTCTGGGGCGGCGGCGGCTCGGGCTTGTCGGGCTCACAACCGGATGGATTTGTTGGAGCGGCGGGCGTTTCGGGGGCTCGTGATTGAGGGGAGGAGTTTGGATGACGTGGCGGCGCAGCTTGGTGTGGATGGCGGGCGTGTGGCTCGGGGGGCGCGGGCGGTTTTGATGAAGTTTTTCGAAGAGACTGTGACACCGGGGGAGGGCTCGAACGACTTTGGGGTTGACCACCGCTCCGTCCGTCTTGACACAGGAGTTCCCCGATGAAGACACCGTTCAGATTTTCAACGCCCGTACGCCTTGCCGAGCTCGAGGGCGTGCACCGCCGGTCGATGGCGAGGTTGCTTGTTCAAGGGGCTCGGCGGCGGGGGGCTGGGCGGGCCGCTCGGGCTTATGCGGCGCTCTTGCAGCCGGGTGGGCGACGTTGGCGGCGGCGGGCTCGGCGGCAGTTGGTGTTGCTCGAGCGCGATGGTTGGCAGTCCGAGGGGTGCGAGCTGTTGGGCGAGCTGTTGGCCGGCGGGGCGCGGGACTGTTCGGCAGTTGCGATCATCTCGCTGGCGATCGAGATTTGGCCGTCGCCCGAGAACTATCTCGCGCTGGGGCAGGCTCTTCTTTGTGATGGGAGGGCCAGCGAGGCGCAGGCCGTGTACGCGTTCTTGATGCAGGATTTGCATCGCTTTGAATATGAGGGGCCCTCGTTGCGCTGGCGTGTGCGTGAAGGGCTTGCGGCGGCTTGGGAGGCGCTGGGGAAGGATCGTGTGGCGCGGGGATGCTTGGCGACTTCGCTTGGCGATCCTGAGTCCGGGGCTGGGCCGCTGGTGTCGGCGCTGTTCTTGTCGCTGGAGCTTGGTCGGGCGGAAGAGGCCCGGGATATGGCACGCCGCATTGATGGGCGCTTTCATGGTCCCTCGCGCCGCTTGGATGCTTGCGTGGACAGCCTGACGGCGCGGGTCGAGCTCTTGCGCGAAGGGCGCTGGGTTCCGCCGATGGCCAGCGCCGAGGTGTTTGGTGAGTTGGTGAGGGGGCGCGGGCGTGCAGCTCAGATTTGTCAGCGCTTGGTCGGTTTGGACGGGGCGAGTCTTTGACAGCAGGGCTGCTCTCGCTGCTCGCACCTGACGCGTCGGATCCGGCGAAGCTGGAGGCTTGCGTGCAGCTTGTCCGATCGCTGGCGCGTGGCGTGGTCGAGCGCGGAGAGACGTTTGACATCGACGTGGCACGAGCCGAAGTCGAGTACGAACAGGAGGTGCGGGCGACGGCGATCGAGCTGTGCGGCGACCTCTTTCACCTTCATCTGGCGAGCTTGACGCGTGGGCCCGATTCGCCGCGGGGCAGCGGGTTTGAGAGTTGGACCGAGCCCAAGGTGCGCGCGCGTGGTGCGTGGAAGGCGCTGCTCGAGTTGGAGGGGCGCGGGCTGGATCTGGCTCTGCCGGGATTGCCGGAGCCGGGGGAAGCGGCGGCGTCGGTCGCGGCGCGGATCTTGGCGGCGGCGGAGTGCTTGGGCGTTGGCGCGGCGACGCGGGCTCTTTGGCGGGCGCACTTGACGGCTGCGGATCAGGGACCGGTCGTGGGGGCCGAGGCGTATCGCGTGCTTTTGGACGGGGACGAGATGCCGTTCGAGCTGCTTGAGGCTGCGCACTTGGGGTTGCTTGGGTGCCACTTGGCGCGCGGGGCCGTACGACGCGCCGAGGATTGGATCAACGCGCACATGGACTTGGCGGCGGTGTCGCCGCGCCTGATGCGATTGGCGGGGTGGGTTCAGCTTGCGGCGGGGGATGTGGACGCCGCGGCCGAGTTCTTGTCGCCGATGCCGCGGGCTAGCTTGCCCGGGCCGATCGTGGCCTTGGGGGATCGGTTGCCGGCTTTCCGCGAGCTGCTTGCGGGCTCGAGCGAGTGGCGCGAAGGCGAGCCCGCCGCGCTTGTGCCGTGGGCCGGTTTGCGGCGCGGCGATGTTGGTGCTTGTGCTCTGTGCCTTGTTGAGTTGACCGGGCGCGGCACGCGGCTTGTGCATGCCGAGCTGGCTCCTGGGCTTGGGCATCCTGGTGCGGACTGGCTTGATCGGCAGCAAGTTGCGCCGTTCGAAGAGGGCGAGCCCGAGTTCGAGCTCCTTCGCAGTCAGGCGCCGGTGGTGGTCTTTCCCGATGCGGGCGGCGAGCCCCACGCGCGCCGATGGTCACGCGGTTGCCTCTCGGCGCGGTGTCGGGGGTTAGCGCTCGTCCCCTTGTTCAAGGAGGGCGGCCGCACACTGGCCGGTTGGATTCGGGTGGAGTTCGAGCACTTGCTGGTGCCCGAACTCGAGCGGCTTGAGCGGCTTGCGCAGGTCGTTGGACGGCGGCTTGGTTTTGGGGCAGTGCGCCCTTTGCCGGAGGCGCCGATTTGTCCAAGCGCGGAGCGCCTGATCACGGACGCGCTGGCGGGCTTCGCGATGGGGCGTCGGCGCTGGTGGGGGCTGGCGCTTGTTGATGGCAAGCTGCGGGTTGTGGCCAGCTCGGGCACAAGCCTCGAGAACTGGGAGCAACGGTTTGGCGGCATGGGGCTCGCGAGAGCCTGTCTCGAAGCAAATCGGCCGATGCCGAGCGGTCTCGAGGAGCGCGATTTTGTTCATCGCGATGCGCGCGCTGGTGTGGCGATTCCCTTGGTGATCGAGGGGGGCTCTTTGCGGTTTGCTCTCGCGATCGAGTCGACACGGGCAGGCGATCTGGGGACAGACGAGGTCACGGCTCTCTTGGAAGGTCGGCGCGGCGATCTTCGAGGACTTGGGGCGGCGCTTGAGGCGGCGGCCTTCGACCAAGCTCACCGCCAGGTGTTTGGCGAGGAGGTGCGGTTTGCTGCCGGGCCCCCTACTTGCGGGCCGGGGGAGGTTGCGGCGCTCTTGTTGGACGAGAGCTTGAGGCCTAACGTGAAGGCAGAAGGGCCTCAGGAGGCTCTAGCCAGGTTGGGCAAGGGGCCGGTTTTGCTGAGTGGTTCAGCCGGCTGCGGCAAGCGGACCCTGGCGCGTCTTCGGGCGTTTCGAAACGGCGAGCCCCTGCACGAGGTGCGGGCGCGCAGCCTCGATCGGCGCCGCTTCAGCCAACTCAAACGCGAAGGCGGTGCGACCCTAATTCGCGACATTGAAGACCTGGGCGAGGACGTACAAGTGCAGTTGCTTGAGGCCATCGAGGGGGGCCGGTGTGACGCGTTTGTCCTCACCACGCGCCTTGATCCGCAGGACCTTGGGCACTGGGCGCGCCTCACCGATCACCTTACGAATCGGACGCTGCATCTTGCTGGACTCGACAAGCGACGAGCGGAGCTGCCGCAGCTGTTCGAAGTTGGCTTGCGCCGCGCCGCGCGCGCTCAAGGAACGTTGCCGCCCGCGCTAACGGACTGTGCGGCGGCGGTAGTCTGGCGACAGACTTGGCGCCGAGGCCTCCACGAAGTCATGGACCTCGCCAGGCGACTCGTGCCGCTTGCGCACGGTAAGGAGATCAACGCGGCCGAGCTGATCCAACTGGCCGGCACTCTGGGTTGGCAGCTGTCTCCAAAACTGGACTCGCGAGCGCCCGACCTTGCTGCGCTCTGGCAGGCCCTCGATACCACGCGCAAGCGCGGCGGAGGTTTCCACCGCGGTCGAGCGGCCGCCCTTCTGGGCTGGGATCCCGATACGCTAGCCGCGCGGCTGAAGCGTCTGCGCTAAAGGAAAAGGGGCACCGACGCTGTCGCATCGGTGCCCACGAGTCTCCATCTCCCAGTTGCCGGGAAGATCGGCGCTCAGCCGGCCCCCCCCAGGGCAGTCGAGCGCTAACCTCCATCTCGGCCAAGGGCGCATCGAAGGTAAGCCGCGTGACTTCGTCCGGCGAACCTTCTCGCAAATGGGTCGGATTCGGCCGGATTTGGGCCTGCGTTGGTCTCATGTGAGGGACCCGAACCGCCCCACGCTTGGACCCAAGTCCACCCCTCCTTGCAGAGGGCGGCTAGGGGCGCGGGTGCAAAAGCCCCGTTCTTGAGGTGGAGAAGGCTTGTTGTGAGGGCTCATTGCGGCGTCCAATGGACATGTGGAATCCATGTCTTCACAAGACCCCGCCCGGAAATCGGGCTCCATTGGGGCCGAATTGGCCCAAATCACAGCTGGCGGGGTGATCCTGGGGGCTCTCGTAGTCCTCCTGATGGCGGGCCGGTTCGCCGAGCACCGCACGCTGGCCCTTGCGGCCATGCTGGTTGCTGGCGTCGCCTGGTGCTTAGCCGTACTTTTGGCGCGGCGCGGGGCCGGCCGGATCGGTTTCATCGTGGCGCTTGCCATCGCGATGCGGCTCGTCGCGCTTGGTGGCGACCTGGGTTTGTCGGACGATCTCTGGCGGTACGGCTGGGAGGGCGGACTCGTGCTTGAGGGCAAGAGCCCCTACGCGGAAGCCCCCGACTCGCCCGCGCTGGCCTCCGAGCGCGAGCGTTGGGCCGGCTTGTACGAGCGCATGAACAACAAGGACATTAGCGCCGCCTACCCGCCCGTCACGCAGTACTTCGCGGCCGCCGTCGTCGCGGCTTCGAACTGGGCCGCGAGCGAGGCGAAGCGCGACGACGCGGCCGCCGCTTTGCGGCTCGAGCGCGCGATGCGCTTTGCGTTCAGCCTTGTGGACCTGCTTGTGCTGCTGCCCTTGTTGGGCCTCTTGCGGCGGCGTGGCCTACCCGACGGCCTTGCGATCACATGGGCTTGGTCGCCGCTTGTGATTTGGGAGTTTGGCTCGTCGGCGCACTTCGACAGCCTGGGGATCTTGGCGCTTCTCGCGGCCGTCTGGGTCTTGGCGAATGCGTGTGCCGATGAGCCCGAGTCCAAGGCCCAAGGCCCTCAAGAGAAGACTCGAAGCGCGCTTGGCGGAGCTCTTCTCAGCCTCGCTTTCATGACCAAATACCTGCCGTTGATCGCGGCGCCGTTCTTGCTTCTGCGCGGAAAGCTCGGCGCGACGTTGGCCGCAGTCGCGAGCTTCGCCTTGGTCACGGCCCTTGGCTTCGCCTCGCTTTTGTGGCTGGACGGCGGCTTGCACGGCGTGCTCTCGGGCCTTGGCGAATACGGCCTGCGCTGGGAGTCGTGGAACCTCGTCTACCGCTGGATCGAGCCCCTGTTCGACTCGCTCGGCGAGCGCACCGAGAGTCTGAGCGACCCGCGCCGCCTCGGCCGCCTCACGATCGGCGCCGCCGCGGGCCTGTATGTCCTCTGGCTCATGATTCGCCGCACCGAGCCCCTGCGCGCAATCTTCCTGACGCTGGCGGCCTTCCTGATCCTGACGCCGACACTGCACCCGTGGTACGTGACCTGGATCCTGCCGTTCGCGGCGTTCGTTCCCACGCGCACGGCCGCGGCTTGGCTGTGGCTGGCGACGGTAAGCCCGCTGTTGTACTGGCCGTTGACCGAGTGGCAAGCGCGCGGCGAATGGATCGAGCCCAGCTGGTCCTGGCCCGTCGTGGCGATCCCGTTCTTCCTGCTTCTCGTGTTCGGCGCGCTGCGAAAGCGACAGACTGTGGCTGCGCCATGAAGCTGTCCGATTTCGACTACGACTTGCCGCGCGAGCTGATCGCACAAGAGCCAGCCGAGCGCCGCGAGGCCGCGCGGCTCTTGTTCCGCAGCGCCGCGGGCGAGACGCAGCACCTAACGATCGCAAACTTGCCCGACCTGCTGCAGCCGGGCGACCTCGTCGTGGTCAATGACACCCGCGTGCGGCGTGCGCGCCTGTTTGTGCGCCGTCCATCCGGAGGGCGTGTCGAGCTATTCTTGCTTGGCCACGACGTCGGCGATGTGACCGTGTGGCGCGCGCTCGCGAACCCCGCGCGGAAGCTCAAAGTCGGCGAGCGGCTGACGATCGAGGCGCCGCCCGGCGCTTCGGAGCCTGCGTTCGAGCTCGAGCCGCTCGTGCGCCTCGCACACGACGCCGATCCCACGAAGCCCGGGCCGACATGGCGCTTGGCCTTCCGCCGCACGGATGGCGAGACGGTGCTGGCCGAGGACCTCGAGGTCCTGATCGAAGACGTGGGGCACGTCCCCCTGCCGCCGTACATCGAGCGGCATCAAGGGCAAGGCGCGGACGAGGCGCGCCACGAAGCCAACGATGCCGAGCGCTACCAGACGGTCTTCGCGAAGCACCCCGGCGCCGTGGCCGCACCGACTGCGGGCCTGCACTTGACGCCCGAGCTTTTGGAGCAGCTCGAAGCGCGGGGCATCGGCTTGGCGCGCGTCACTCTGCACGTGGGCTTGGGTACCTTCGCGCCGGTTGAGGTCGAGGACATCGCTCTGCACAAGATGCACACCGAAGAGTACGAGCTGACCCAAGAGACAGTCCAAGCCATCGCGGCATGCCGCGCCCGTGGCGGCCGCGTGGTCGCCATCGGCACGACCACGGTCCGCGTGCTCGAGTCCGCTCTCGCCGAGCACGGCGACGACGGCGACAGCGACGGCGACGCACCCCCAACTCTCATTCCTGGCCGAGGCGCCACCGACATCTTCATCACGCCCGGTTGTGCCTTCCGCACAGTCGACGTGCTGCTGACGAACTTTCACTTGCCGAAGTCCACGCTCCTGATGCTCGTCAGCGCGTTCATCGGCAAGGACGCCTGCTTCGACCTGTACCGGCTCGCCATCGAAGAGCGCTACCGCTTCTTCAGCTACGGCGATGCGATGCTGCTGGAGCGCTCGATCGAAAACAAAGAGCGCCCACGGTGAACTCGAAATTCTCGCCTGAGGAGCTCCGCAGCAGGCACAGCGCCGGCTATTGGCGCTATGCCGTCTCCCAATGGCAAACTGCTCTTCTCCCGGCGCTCTTGCTGATCGCGAAGATGATCAGCGATCCAGAGCGGCGACAGTCTGCTCTCGAAATGATCGTGATCGCTGGCGCTCTTACCTTCGTCGCGCTCTTCCTCCTCTGGCTCTACTGGCTCGACCTCGAGTACAAGGTCGGCCAACTGGAGAAGGAGCCGCCTGCCCCGTTCCTTACCGAGCCAGGCTCAAAAGTGAACACTTTGGAGAGCGAGCAACCGCTCGTTTGAAGCCCGCCGATCTCCAAAGTGTTCACTTTCGTGCCTGGCTCGGTAAGGAACCCCTCTGCTTTCGCCCCAACCGTGGCGGGCTTGAAGCCGGATGCTCGTTAGCTTTGGTGGACTACTTCCCTCGTCAACTCTTGCACGGGCCCTATGGAGAACGACTCTGAGAGCGCTGATTCCGCGAATGCCGACAGTCTCGGCAAGGCAGCCTTGTCGGTCCTTGTGGGCGGCCTGGTGCTTTGGGCGCTTGGGATGGTGACTGGTTACGCGGACCTAGCCATCGTGATCTGCTTGCTAGCGATCGTGTCGGCGTTCGTCTTGGGGATCATCTCGCGCCAAAGCCGGCCCGGCAGACTGACCCTGTATGCAAGTGGCGCACTCTTGCTCTACGGCGCGGCAAGTTACGTCATGTTTCAGAAGATGAGCGCTGACTCGCTTGAGCAGAATCAGCAGGCATTCGAAGCCGCGCAGGAACAGGCTCAACAGGGAGACTCACCGAACCAGGCTCAAAAGTGAACACTTCGGAGGACGGCCGCCCGTCCTCCGAAGTGTTCCTTTTTGTAGCTGACTCGGTAAGCCACTCCTAGGGCTGCAGCTCCTCGAGGGCGGCTTTGGCGGTTTCGCTTTTGGGGTCGAGCTCGAGCGCTTTCTTGTAGTTCTCGATCGCGAGTTGCTTGTTACCGATCGACATGTGCGCTTCGCCGAGGCTATCCCAGGTGTTGGCGGACTCGGGGTAGGCGGTGGTGAGGAACTGGAAGATCAGGATCGCATCCTG
>Ga0316206_1000287_pt1 | contig 79371 bp, 65 predicted proteins | sample 6monthpyrite_MG_FD_204942 | JGI IMG/M metagenome (GOLD analysis project Ga0316206, IMG submission 204942) | Microbial mat bacterial communities from mineral coupon in-situ incubated in ocean water Damariscotta River, Maine, United States -... | ecosystem: Environmental > Aquatic > Marine >...
TAAAAATAATGATCCTAATTTTTTAGATAGAGGAAGATTGGATGTAAATTTAGAAGGAACTGAAACAATTTTAGAAGGAAATCGGTTTTATATTGAGCAAGATTATAAATTGTTTTCTTCTAAAGACAGTTTAAAAAATAACTTTACCAATTTAAAACTTGGACACACATATACATACGAAACCAAAAGTTATAAATTTACCGAAAACACTTTAAATACTTCTTACTTTGGAAATGCAAATGTTATTGCTGGTTTTACTGATGTGGTTGAAAACAAATTCATTAATAATCAATTATTTTTAGAATTTAACTCAAAATATATTTTAGGTACTTTTAGAGTAAATACTGGTTTAACAAATTATAATTATGGATATAATACCATTCTAAATTCTACAATAAACACAATTACAAATCCAAAAATTAAAGGTTCTGCAATTTCTTTTGGCGGAAATTGGAATGCAACAATAAAAGGTTTTCAGTTAAATACTGCTGCAAATATTATACCCGGAACTGGAAGAATTTCTGGTTCAAATTTTTATAGTGAAGCTATTTTTAAAAAAGATAGCTTAATCACTTTAAAAGGAAGCATTTCTCTCAATTCTAAATCGCCAAACTTTAATACCATTTTATATCAAAGTGCGTACAACAAATACAATTGGCAAAATGATTCTTTTAAAAACATCAATACTAGAAACATCGCTTTTGGATTACAATCTAACTTAATAAATCTAAAAGCAAGTATTACAAATATTGAAAACTACACCTATTTTGATGAAAACTCTAAACCAAATCAATCTGGAGAAAATGTTACCTATTTAAAAGTAAAAGCAAATAATGAGTTTAAATTTGGGAAGTTTGCATTAAATAACACACTTTTATTTCAGCAAATAAGTAGTGGAAAAGATGTATTTAGAGTACCAAATTTTGTAACGAGAAATACTATTTATTATTCAGATTTTTTGTTTGAAGGAAAGCCGTTATTTTTACAAACAGGAATTACCTTTAAGTACCTCTCTGAATATAAAGCAAACGCCTTTAATCCGTTGTTAAATGAATTTACAGTTCAGAATACTACAGAAATTGGTTATCCAACTTTTGATGTTTTCATCAATGCGCAAATTAGAAGAACACGTATTTATTTTAAGATTGATAATGTAACTTCTGATTTCACAAATAAAAATTATTTTTCTGCACCCAATTATCCTTACAGAGATTTTGTAATTCGGTTTGGTTTGGTTTGGAATTGGTTTATATAATTATTAAGAATAATTTTTCTTAAACCAAACTTTTCTCCATACTCTTTTCAATACTAAAAAAGTAACTTGTTCAGATAATTGGGTCATATCACTTACTTCTAATTGTTTTATTTTATCTTCGGAAATATCTATGATGTAAAGCAAATTTAAATAATCAGAAAATTGGTTTTGTATGATATTGAGTATTGCTTCTTGAAGTGTTTTTATTAGCTGATTAGGTTGTGTATTTTCAGGTATGACTATTTCAATATTTGCGCGCATAAAATCCTTCTTCAATTGGTTTATTAAATTATGGTACAACTGATTTTTTTCAGAAGTTGAAATAATCTCTTGTATCGTTTTTAATTTCATAGAGAGTAATCGTAAATAAATAGTCACAACAAAACTAGACAATCCACAAGTTATCGTTTTTCTTAATAAAATTAATACGGATTCTATTTTGAAGTTAATTGCCTAATTTTTATATTAAATGCAGCAAAAAACAATGTCATAAATGGACTTAGCCAGTTAAAGACTGCAAATAGTGCATAATCAAAAACGGAAACACCTAGTACTCCAGAGTGATATGCGCCACACGTATTCCAAGGTATTAATACAGAAGTTACTGTTCCAGAATCTTCTAATGTTCTACTTAAATTTTCTGGAGCTAAGCCTTTGTCTTTGTACGCTTTTGCGTACATTTTACCAGGAACAACAATCGCTAAATATTGATCTGAAGCTGTAATATTTAATCCAATGCAAGTAGCTACTGTACTTGCAAATAACCCAAATACTGAATCGAAAAGATGTAACATAAAACTACTAATTCTAGCCAAAGCTCCAATTGCATCCATAATTCCACCAAAAACCATGGCACATAGAATCAACCAAATAGTTCCCATCATTTTTGCCATTCCGCCAGCAGTAAATAAATCAGCTAAAGCAACATTATCTGTTGCTACAGAAGTTTCAACTGTTATTGCTTTCATTATTCCTTTATAAGCAGAATTAAAATCTAACTCTTTTACTCCAGCAATTTGAGCCACAACATCGGGTTGAAAAATCAATGCAAAAACTCCACCCAATAACGTTCCTGCTAATAGAGCAATTAATGGTGGTGTTTTTTTTATAATTAATACGATTACTCCTACCGGAACTAAAAACAACCATGGACTAATATTAAATGCTTTGTTGATATCTACTAATAACGAATTCGTATCAGCTTGCCCAGATGCTGTTTGTGTAAAACCTAAAATTACAAATACAATTAAGGTAATAATAATTGTAGGAATCGTAGTAATAGCCATGTATTTAATATGGGTAAACAAATCTGTTCCAGCCATTGCTGGTGCTAAATTTGTAGTGTCTGACATTGGTGACATTTTATCTCCAAAATAAGCTCCAGACAATACCGCGCCAGCTGTCATTCCTAAAGATATTCCTAACGCTTCTCCAATACCAATTAAAGCAATTCCGACGGTGGCTGATGTTGTCCAAGAACTACCCGTTGCAATAGAAATTACAGCACTTATAATTAAACTAGCTGCTAAAAAAATTGTTGGATTTAACACTTGTAAACCATAATAAATCATTGCTGGAATGATACCACTTATCAACCAAGTACCTGCCAACGAGCCAACCATTAATAGAATTAAAATTGCTGATGATGTTGACTTAATATTTTCGGCAACTTCTTCAATCATTCTTTCAAAAGACACTTTGTTTCTAAAACCAACGATTGCAGCAACTGCGCCACCCATTAATAAAATAAACTGATTACTTCCACTTAATGCATCATCACCAAAAACAAAAACATTATAACCTAACATTCCTATTAAAATTAAAACAGGAAATAAAGCTTCCCATATATTTAGCTCTGTGTTTTCAATTATTTTCTGGTCTTCTATTTTAATTTCAGAAATATTTTTCCCGTCTAACATTGTATTAAATTTTTGTGGTGTAATGTTACGATTTTAGAAGAAGCTATGCAAACGAAAAAAACCTGAAGAATTCTTCAGGTTTTTTGTTTTATTTAAAAAGGTTCTTACTTACAAAATCCCTACCTCTTTCATACAAGAATTCATCATCTGATATGTTCTTTCAATTTCATTATCTAACCCGATAGAAAAACGAATTAACCCTTCTGTTAAACCCATTTCTTTTTGTTCTTCTTCAGAAATTTCTGAAGAAGTAGAAGTTCCTGGAGCAGAAAATAGTGTTTTGTAAAAACCTAAACTTACCGCTAAATAGCCTAAGTTTTTTTCTTGCATCATTTCCATTAACTCATTTGCTTTCTCTAAAGAACCTGCATCAATAGTTAACATTCCGCCAAAACCATATTCTTTATTCATCATACTTTTAAAAACTTCATGTGACGGATGTGATTTTAATCCTGGATAGACTGTTTTTAATCCATCAGCTTCAAATTTCTCAGCCAAGAAAGAAGCATTTTTACTATGTTGTTTCATTCTAATATGTAGCGTTCTCATGTTCTTTAAAATAGATGCCGAACGCAAAGAATCCATTGAAGAACCTAACAACATACTAGCTCCGTCAATTACACTTTTTTGAGAATTTACAAATTCAGAAGTTCCACAAACTACACCGCCCATCGTATCCGAAGAACCGTTGATAAATTTCGTTAAACTGTGTAAAACAATATCAGCTCCGAATTGAACTGGAGAAATTGACAAAGGCGAAAAAGTATTATCTACAACTAATTGTAAATTGTGTTTTTTTGCTAAAGCGGATAATGCTTTTATGTCTGCAACTTCCAATAAAGGATTGCTAACTGATTCACAATAAATCATTTTTGTTTCTGGAGTAATTGCTGCTTCAACAATAGCAGTTTTTGTAATATCTACAAATGAAGTTTCAATTCCCATTCGAGGTGTAAAGTTCTTTAAAAAAGCATACGTTCCGCCATAAATAGTTCTACTAGAAACAATGTGATCTCCGTTACCACAAATTTGCAAAATAGTAGGTGTAATTGCTCCCATTCCAGAACCGGAAACATTTGCTGCTTCTGTTCCTTCCATTGCAGCCAATGCTTCTCCTAAATATAAGTTACTTGGCGAAGAATGACGAGAATATAAATAACAACCATCAGTATTTCCTTCAAAGGTATCGAACATTGTTTTTGCCGATATAAAAGTATAAGTTGATGAATCTGAAATTGATGGATTTACGCCTCCGAATTCTCCGAAATATTGTAAATCTTGAATGTTATTTGCTGGTTTAAATTTCATAATCTTTTATTTTATAAAACAAAGGAACAACTATATAGAATATTAATCAAGCTATTTAATAAAATATAGATTATTTTTCTATTTTTATTATATATTATAAATTTTAAAACTATTTTTTATTAAATTTTTAACATCAACTAGAAAAATATTCAGTATGAAATTAGATAAAATAGATAAAAACCTGATTCATCTTTTACAAAAAGACAGCAAACAGACTACAAAACAACTTTCTCTACAATTAAACTTATCTGTAACAGCCGTTTATGAACGAATTAAAAAATTGGAGAAAGAAAATGTAATTAAAAATTATGTGGCGATTGTCAACAAAAACAAAGTTGAACGTTCATTTTTAGTTTTTTGTCACATAAAATTGATTCAACATGCTAAAGAATATGTACGTAATTTTGAATCGGAAATTTTAAAACTCCCAGAAGTTTCAGAATGTTTTCATGTAAGTGGCGATTATGATTATATTCTAAAAATTTATGTAAAAGACATGGAATCTTACAGAGATTTTATGATTACCAAACTTACCGCCATTAAACATATTGGAAGTACACACAGTATTTTTACAATTGGAGAAGTAAAAAATACAACTGCAATTAGCTTATAAATTAAAAACCCAAAACTTTTGTTTTGGGTTTTTAAAAATGTTTTAATAAGAAATTTATTTTGTAGTTTTTACTTCAAAAGATAATTCAACCAAATCGTTTACAAACTTGTCTTTTAAATTATCAAAGAATTTCTTTGATTTATATTTTACATTAAAATCTGCTCTATCAATATTAAAGTTGTCACTTTTAAACACATAAATTCCATCAACTTCAGAAAATGTTGCAGGAATTGTAATGCTTTTTGTTACATCTTTAATGTTTAAGTTTCCTGTTACGTCTAATTTATTACCATTCTCTTCTATTTTTGTAATTACAAATTTAGCTGTTGGATATACTTCTACCTCAAAGAAATCAGCAGACTTTAAGTGTCCTTCAATTTTTCCTGCTCCTGGTTTCCCTTTCATATCTAAATCTGTAATTGTGTTCATATCAACTACAAATTCTCCTGCAGTTATTACACCGTCTTCAATTAAGATTCCGCCACTTTTTAACGTAACCGTTCCGTTATGTTCTCCTGTTGGTTTTGCTCCTTTCCAGTTTAAAACTGATGCAGTTAAATCTACATTATTTAAGTCTGAAGCTGTTTTAATTACCTCAACTTCTTCCTTTACTTCTACCTTCTTCTTTTCTTTACAAGAAACAAATACAGCAGAAAACACAATTGCTAAAATTATTAATTTTTTCATTTTTATTTGTTTTATTTTTATGAGTGGCAAATATAGATTATATATTTTATTTTCCATGGAAAATATTTTATTTTTTACTTAAAAAATTGTTAAACCTTATTCTCAGTATCGATAATAATTGTGACAGGGCCGTCATTTAGCAATTGAACTTTCATGTCTGCACCAAATTGACCCGTTTGTACTTTTTTTCCAATTTCTTTTTCAAATTGATGTACAAATTGTTTGTAAATGGGAATTGCTATATCAGGTTTTGCAGCCTTTAAATAACTTGGTCTATTTCCTTTTTTTGTGCTTGCTTGTAATGTAAACTGACTCACAACAATTGCCTCTCCATTTATCTCTAACAAAGATTTGTTCATTACGCCTTTTTCATCATTAAAAATTCTAAGGTTTGCAATTTTTTTTGACAACCAACTAATATCTTCAGACGAATCATTTTCTGCAATTCCTAACAACAATAAAATCCCGTTCTTAATTTCAGCAATTTTAATATTGTTTACAGTTACACTAGCTTGTTTAACTCTTTGAATTACCACTTTCATTTAATCTTCGTCTTGGTTTTCCCAAAAATCGGTTCTATAATTCTCTTCTTCTCCAGCAATAATTTGCAGGTAACTTTTATAACGAGAATAGGAAATTTCTTCGTTTTCAACAGCATTTTTTACAGCACATTTAGGTTCTTCTACATGCAAACAATTGTTAAATTTACAATCGTTTTTAACTGCTAAAAACTCTGGAAAATAACTATCAACTTCTTCTTTTTCCATATCTACAACTCCAAAACCTTTAATTCCTGGAGTGTCAATAATTTTTGCACCAAAAGATAAATCGAACATTTCTGCAAACGTAGTTGTGTGTTGTCCTTGTTTGTGTTGATTCGATATCTCTTTGGTTTTTAAATCTAACGTTGGTTCAATTGCATTTACCAAAGTAGATTTCCCTACTCCAGAATGACCAATAAACATGCTTGTTTTACCAATCATTAATTCTTTTACAATACCTACATTTTTATTTTCAGTTGCAGATACCTCTATACATCTATAATCAATTTTTTCGTAAATATCTTTTAGATAAAGTATTTCTGCCCGTTGTTCTAATTCGTAAGAATCTATCTTATTAAAAACTAAAACTGTGTCAACAGAATAGGCTTCTGCGGTTACTAAAAACCGATCAATAAACGTTGTAAATGTTGGTGGGTTATCAATAGTAATTAGCAGAAAAACCAAATCTACATTTGCCGCAATTATATGTGTTTGTTTTGATAAATTTACCGATTTACGGATGATGTAATTTTTACGTTCATGTATTTTATTAATGATACCTGTTTCGGTATCATTTTTGGTTTCTATTTCAAAATCTACAACATCGCCAACAGCAATCGGATTGGTACTTTTAATGCCTTCAATTCTAAATTTACCTTTCATTCTACATTCGTAAAACGAGCCGTTCTTTGCCTTTACTAAATACCAACTTCCGGTTGATTTATAAACAATTCCTCTCATCAATACAAAGTAAGTAAATTATCATTTAAAAAAATGTATATTCGTAATTCATTTTAAAATTTCTATACAATGAAAAAACTATTATTATCCTCTTTTATTTTATTCTCGCTTGCCTTATACTCACAGACAAGCCTTTACGAAAATCCTAAATTTGATGAAATTGCAAAAAATCACAAATCTTTAGGAATACTTCCTTTTAAAACCACAGTTGAATTAAGGAAAAAAGACATGGCCAAAATGTCTAAAGGAGAGCTGGCTAAATTAGAAGTAAAAGAAAGCGAAAGCATACAATTATCAATGTTTTCTTGGTTTTTGAAACGCAAAACAAAAGGAAAAATGCAAACTATTGAAGTGCAAGATCCAAAAACCACAAATGCACTTTTAAGAAAAAGAAACATTACCGAAAAAAATATAAAAAAATATACTCCTAAACAGTTAGCAGATATTTTAAAAGTTGATGCTGTTATTATGGGAGACTATAAAACAACAAAACCAATGTCAAATGGCGCTTCAATTGCTTTAGGTTTGCTTGGTGGATTATGGGGCTCTACAAACACTGCAACAATAAATATGAGTGTTTACAACAGAAAAGATGGCGTATTACTTTGGAATTACAATAAAAAAGTAAGAGGAAGTATTGGAACAGATTCTGATGATTTGATAAATACTTTAATGCGAAAAGCTTCGCGACGACTTTCTTACACAAAGAAAAAATAATAAAAAAGCCACAAATTCAGCAATAATTAGTGAATTTGTGGCTAAATAACCTATTTAAAAATTATCCTTTAATAATCTTTTCTTGATGATTAATAGATTCTTGGTGAATTGCTTTAAACATTTTTAATACAAATTCTTCACTCAACCCTTCGTTTTCTCCTTCTAAAATCATATTTCCTAAAATTTCGTTCCAACGTCTAGATTGCAAAACAGCAACGTTTTTCTCTTTCTTAAGAACTCCAATTTTATCGGCAACTTTCATTCTTCTTCCCATCATTTCTATAAGTTGCGCATCTACAATATTAATTTGTGCTCGCAAATTATCCAACGATTGTCTATAACCAGAATCTGTTTCTGTCGTTTTTCTGATTTTTAAATCTTCCATAATTTGCTTTAACTTTGTTGGCGTAACTTGCTGTGCCGCATCACTCCAAGCATTTTCTGGATCAAAATGAGTTTCTATCATCAATCCATCAAAATTTAAATCTAATGCAGTTTGAGAAATATCAAAAACCATATTTCTTTTTCCTGTTATATGTGATGGATCACAAATTAATGGCAGGTCTGGAAATCTATTTTTGAATTCAACGGTTATTTGCCACTCTGGAATATTTCTATATTTCGATTTTTCATAGGTAGAAAAACCCCTGTGAATTGCACCTAAATTTTTAATTCCTGCTTTGTACAATCTTTCAATTCCTCCTAACCAAAGTGCTAAATCTGGATTCACAGGGTTTTTAACCAACACAATTTTGTCTGTTCCTTGTAAAGCATCAGCAATTTCTTGCATAATAAAAGGCGAAACTGTAGAACGCGCTCCAATCCACAATAAATCAACATCGTGTTCTAACGCTAATTTTACATGTGCTGCATTGGCAACTTCTGTACAGGTTTTCATTCCTGTTTCGGTTTTTACTTTTTGCAACCATTTTAAACCAATTGCGCCAACGCCTTCAAACATTCCTGGTCTTGTTCTTGGTTTCCAAATTCCGGCACGGAAATAATTTACATCAGAATCTTTTAATTCGTGTGCAATTTTTAAAACTTGCTCTTCGGTTTCTGCACTACAAGGTCCTGCTATTACTAGTGGGTGATCTAATTTCATGTCATCCAACCATGTTTTTAATTCTTTAGTATTTTCCATTTTTATACTTTTTTGTGCTTTTTATTTGATGCCGTTTAATATTTGTTTGATATGATTTGTACTTTCCATTTCGTTATAAATTTCTGTAAAATCATTTTGTTCCATCAACGTTTTAAATTGCTGAAGGTTATTTATATACTCTTCTAATGTTTCAATAACATTGGTTTTGTTTTGCTCAAAAATGGGTGTCCACATTGCAGGAGAACTTTTTGCCAAACGTACAGTTGATGCAAATCCACTTCCAGCCATGTCAAAAATATCTCGTTCGTTTTTCTCTTTATTAATTACTGTTTTCCCTAACATAAAAGCACTAATATGTGATAAATGCGATACATACGCAATATGTTTGTCGTGAGATTTTGGGTCCATATAACGAATACGCATTCCTAATTTTGTAAAAATTTCTAATGCTTTTTCTTGTAATTTAAAAGCTGTTTTTTCTACTTCGCAAATAATATTTGTTTTTTGATTGAACAATCCTAAATGTGCTGCAGTTGGTCCAGAAAATTCTGTTCCAGCAATTGGATGTGTTGCTAAATAATTTCTTCTTTTCGGGTGATTTTCTAATACTTTACAAATCTGTTCTTTTGTTGAGCCAACATCCATCAGTAAACAGTCATCATTAATCAAATCTAATACTTTTGGAATTACTTCTAATTGAACATCAACCGGAATAGACACAATTACGATGTCTGCAATATTTACATCTTCTAATTTTGCTTGATGTTCAATTACACCAATTTCTAAGGCTTCTCTAAGATGTTTTTCATTTGAGTCCATTCCGTAAATTATCGCTTCTGGGTAGTTAGATTTTATATCCAACACCATGCTTCCTCCAATTAATCCGACTCCTATTACAAATACGTTCATTATTCTTTTACTCTTTTTAGTGAGATTCCTCTTCGTTCCTCATTCGGAATGACAAAGTATCTTTATTTTGCCTTTTGCTTAAAGCATATTGCTTATAGCCGACCAATTGCTTCTTTAATTACTTCTTTTGACACACATAATGAAAATCGAATATATCCTTCTCCGTTTGATCCAAAAACGGTTCCTGGTGCTATAAAAATATTGTGGTTATATAAAATATTATCTGTAATTTCTTCGGATGTTTTTCCTTTAGGAATTTTAGCCCAAACGAACAATCCTGTTGAGTTTTTATCATACGTACACTGCAATTTATCTGCTAAATTCCATACTAAATTTCTTCGTTCCTGGTATTCTTTATTCTGATTTTTAAACCAATCATCCGATAAACGCAACGCTTCAATTGCGCCTTTTTGAATTCCGTAAAACATGCCAGAATCCATATTACTTTTTATTTTTAAAATTAGGTTTAAAAAATTACTATTTCCCAACACCACTCCAACTCGCCAACCTGCCATGTTAAAGGTTTTACTTAATGAATTTAATTCTAAAGCAATTTCTTTTGCACCATCAACTTGTAAAATACTTAACGGATTATCATTTAAAATAAAACTATACGGATTGTCATTTACAATGAGTATTTGATGCTTTTTCCCGAATGCTATCAACTTTTCAAAAGTTTCTTTTAGCGCATTTGATCCTGTTGGCATGTGCGGATAATTTATCCACATAATTTTTACTTTTGATAAATCTAACTTTTTTAATTCATCAAAATTTGGTTGCCAATGATGTTGTTCGTCCAAATTATATAAAACAGGTGTTGCTCCAACCAATTTTGTAACCGATGTATAGGTTGGATATCCAGGATTAGGAATTAATACTTGATCTCCTTCATTTAAAAAAGCCATCGAAATATGCATAATTCCTTCTTTACTTCCCATTAAAGGCAACACTTCATTTTCAGGGTTTAAAGCAACTTTAAAATTCTGTTTGTAAAATTCTGTAATCGCATTTCTCAATGCTGGCAATCCTTGGTAACTCTGATATGTATGTGCAGAAGCGTCATTAAAACTTTGTTGTATTGCATCAATTACTTTTGATGGTGGTTGTAAATCTGGACTTCCAATTCCGATATTAATAATCGGTTTTCCTGATGCAGCCAATGCTCTAACTTCTCTTAGTTTTGTTGAAAAATAATATTCTTCTATGCTCTCTATTCTTTTTGCTCCTTCAATCATTTTCTTCCATTTTTTAAGCTCCTAAAACTTTAAATTCTGATGCCATGAGTTCTATTATTGCGATTGTATTACCATAAAAATCTCTAGCAACTTTATGATGATTTGAACCTTCGGTTCCTTGTATGGCAATTTTTTTTTTCATTTTAAGCATAAAAAAAGCCTCGAATTTCGAGACTTTATAATATATTATTTTGTGTTAACAATATGGTACGAAGTCTCAACTCTTATAAAAAAAATAAAAGTAAAAATAGAAACCTTGCCAAGCGTTTTGTAACATCATTGTTATTTTTGTTGTACGAGACAAATCTAAAAATTAAATTAGTATAAACAAACTTTTTAGTAAAAAAGTGCAGCTATTATTAATTTTGAATAAAAACTAGTTATTATGTGACAAAAAAGCTTCTCAAAATTGAGAAGCTTTTAAACTTTATAAAAATAATCCAAATTAACTTCTTACTTCTTTAATAATGTCTAACGATTGAGCAACTAATGATGTAATTTTATCAAAATCATATGCTCCTTTTTCATTTTTCGTAATTAATTTCGATCCCATTCCAACACAAGTAACACCAGCATTAAACCAAGATTCAAGATTTTCTTTTGTAGGAGAAACTCCACCAGTAGGCATAATATTTGTCCATTGACATGGTCCTTTAATTGCTTTTACAAAATCTGGTCCATATATACCACCTGGAAATAATTTTACTATTTCACAACCTAATTCTTCTGCTCTAGCAATTTCTGTTAATGAACCGCATCCAGGAGACCATAATACTTTTCTTCTATTACAAAGTAATGCAATATCTTCTCTTAAAACTGGAGTAACTATGAAATTTGCTCCTAATTGCATATATAATGATGCTGCTGCACCATCAGTAACAGAGCCTACTCCCATAATCATTCCTGGTAATTTTTTAATTGCGTACTTGGTTAATTCACCAAAAATCTCATGAGCAAAATCACCACGGGCTGTAAATTCCATTAATCTAGCTCCACCATCATAACACGCTTTCAACACTTTTTTACTTACTTGAAGATCATTATTAAAAAACAAGGGTACTAATCCTGTGTCTTTCATCACAGTTGCTACTTCAATTCTAGAATATTGTGCCATAATCTTTAATTTTATCGAGCTACGCGCCCAGAAGCATCGCCTCCCATTAATTTTTCTACTTCTGCAACGGTTACTAAGTTTGCATCCCCTTTTATAGTGTGTTTTAAACAAGAGGCAGCTACTGCAAAATCCAAGGCGTTTTGGTCATCTTCAGGGTATTTTAACAATCCATAAATTAAACCTCCCATAAACGAATCTCCACCACCAACTCTATCAACAATGTCAGTAATTTGATACTGTCTAGTTTCGTACATTTTAGAACCGTCATATAAAACTCCAGCCCACGTATTATGTGATGCTGAAATAGAACCTCTTAAAGTTGTGATTACTTTTTTTGCTTTCGGAAACTTTTCCATCATTTGTTTACACACAGATAAAAAAGCTTCTGCTTTTACATCGTGTCCATGTTTGTGAACATCTAAGCCTTCAGGATGAATTCCAAAATGCTTTTCAGCATCTTCTTCATTTCCTAGAATAACATCGCAATAAGATGTTAATTCTGTCATTATAGCTTCTCTATCTCCATCATAATTCCAAAGTTTAGCTCTATAATTTAAATCCGTTGAAACTGTGATTCCTTTTGCACTTGCAGCCTTTACTGCTTCCAAACAAACATCTGCAGCTCCTTGTGAAATTGCAGGGGTAATTCCTGTCCAGTGAAACCATTCTACACCTTCAAAAACTGCATCCCAATCAATCATACCAGACTCTATTTCTGCAATTGCCGAATGTGATCTATCGTACACCACTTTAGAGCCTCTAGAAACAGCTCCTGTTTCTAAAAAATAAATCCCTAAACGGTCACCGCCGTACACAATTTTGTCAACTCCAACTCCACGTTTACGCATTTCCATCATGGCACATTGGCCAATGTCATTATTTGGTAAACGTGTAACAAAATCTACATCTACTCCATAATTTGCTAATGAAACAGCAACATTAGATTCTCCACCCCCATAAACTACATCAAAATTGTTTGCTTGTGAAAACCTCAAAAACCCTTGCGGGGCTAACCTTAACATGATTTCTCCAAATGTAACTACTTTACTCATCTTGTACTTATTTATATTTTATATTCCTAAAGCTTGTCCACCACCAATCTGAATTGTTTCTGCGGTTATAAAAGATGCATCTTTACTTGCTAAAAAAGAAACCACACCTGCAACATCTTCTGGCTGACCTAGTCTTCCTAGCATAATATTATTTGCCCAAGAAGCAAATACTTCAGGTTTTGTTGCTTTAATTTGTGCATGAAAAGGTGTATCAATTGTTCCTGGAGATACTGCGTTAACTCTAATTCTGTATTCGGCTAAATCTTTTGCCAAAGCTCTAGTTATTGCATGAACACCTGCTTTAGATGTTCCGTAAACACCTGCTCCTGGACCACCGGCAGTCCAAGCTGCATTAGAGGTATAATTAATAATGGATGGATGTTCTCCCTTTTTTAAATATGGTATTGCTGCTCTTGAAGCAAAAAATACAGAATCAAGATTTAATGCCATAACAAATCTGTAAAAATCAGTAGTCATTTCTTCAAATCTAGATCTACCTCCTAATCCGCCAGCGTTATTTACCAGTACATCAATTCTACCGTACTTATCTCCTATTTTTTTAATATTTGATGTTACTTGTTCTTCATTTGTTACATCAAAACCGTAATACTCTGCGGTAATTCCTTCATCCGTAAGTTGTTTTACTCGTTGATTGCCAGTTTCATCTTCTATACCATTTAATACAACAGTATATCCGTCTTTTCCTAATCTTTTAGCTACTTCAAAACCAATACCACCAGTAGCACCAGTTATTATTGCTACTTTACCTTTATTTTTATTCATTATATTTGTTTTTAATTTTTTAATTTTATATCTACTACTAATTTTACTTTTCTAATTAAAAAGAAAATAGACAATACAGCTAATACCACAGATACAGTAATAGCTATAAATGCAGGAGTATAAGAACCTCCGTTTGTTATTCTACCAATAAACCAGTTCATGATTATAGGTGAAAAAGCAGCCACAGTCCCAGCTAACCCTGCTAACGTTCCTACTGAAGGTCCTCTAAATAAATCGCTTGATAGTGTTTGAATATTACCGATAGCAAATTGGAAACCAAAAAGTGCCACACCTGCTAAGTAAATGAATGTCATGTAATTAGAATCATTTACAAATAATATAATAGAAACAAAACCAATTATTATTAAAAGACTCCCTAAAACAATACTTGCTTTCCTACCAATATCTATTGAAGTACGTTTTATTATTGTTTCTGTAAAAATACCCCCTAAGATTCCACCAGCTGCTGCCATTAGATAAGAAATCCACATAGTCTTTCCTATTTCCTCTATACTCATATCAAACTTAGCGTGTAAATATATTGGCATCCAACCTGCAAAGAACCACCAAATTGGTTCAATGAAAAATCTACATAATAAAACTCCCCAAGGTTGTTTATAACTAAGAATTTTGGGAACACTTAAACTTTTAGCACCATCAATAACAACATTATTATTTTCAACTCTATCGTTAAGTAACATACTTCTTTCCTCTTCTGTAATCCAAGGATGATCTTTGGGTTTAGATTTATTTATGATTAACCAAGGAATAACCCAAAGCAACCCTAATATACCTAATATTATGTATGTGGTTTTCCACCCAAATTGAGCATATAGAAATACAATAATGGGCGCAGCTACTACATTACCAATAGAAGCTCCAGAATTAAAAATACCTTGTGCTAATGCTCTTTGTTTTGCTGGAAACCACTCCCCATTACTTTTTACAGCACCTGGCCATAATCCTGCTTCTCCAAGACCAAGTAATCCACGCACAATAGATAATGAAACAACCCCTCTAGCCAATGCATGAAAAGCCGCCGCTGCAGACCATACAATTATTGAAATAACAAATCCTATTCTAGTACCTATTTTATCATATAGTCTTCCTGATAAAAATTTACTTGCAGCATATGTTATCATGAAAACGTTAAGCATTAAAGCATAGTCTGAGTTGTCCATTCCAAGATCTTTACCCATTTCTGGCCACAATAATGCAAAAGCTGTTCTATCAATATAATTGATGACTGTAGCCACAAAAATTAGTGCTATAATCCACCATCTTAATCCTTTTAATTTCATATTAAGTGTGTTTTATCAATCACAAATGTGTGATTAAATGAATTTTAATATTTTGTTGATTTTGTAGTTGACTTTACTACATCTATCAGATAACAATTATTTTTATTAATAAATAGTTCCCTCAGAATATTTCAATATAATTTATTGGGTATGTGCAAACCCATTTACGTTAAATATTATAGCAATATTGATATAATGTTTTAAAATGTACTTTCATTTTCTCTTTTGCTAACTTTGGATTTTGATCTACTATAGCGTTATAAATATCTTCATGTTCTTGAATTCCTTTTATAGAAAGATCATCATCACAAACGTGATATTTTTTAAAATTTGTTATTATTTCAGGAGTGATAATTAACATAAAAGTATTCATAGAACTATTACCACAAGCTTTTGCAATTGCTAAATGAAACAATAAATCTTCTTGTACAGCATCTTCACCAGCCAATGCTTTTTTTGAATAAGCTTCTAGTGCTTGTTTAAGTGTTTTAAGATCTTCTTCGGTTCTTCTAAGAGCAGCTAATCTTGCAGTTTTTAATTCTAATAAAATTCTTGTTTCTACTAATGATTTAAAATCTGGCTTTTCTAATCTCAAAATATCCTCAATCATTCCATTCATGGCAATAACACCAATATTTGCAACAAAAGTACCACTCTGAGGAATCGATTCTAACAAGCCATAAAATTCTAATTTCTGAATCGCTTCACGAACATTACCTCTACTTACTCCAAGTTTTTCAGAAAGCATTCTTTCTGAGGGTAACTTATCTCCAGGCTCTAAATTCTTATGATTAATTAAATCTCTTATATTAATTATAATAGAATTTTGAGTCTTTTGATTTTCGTTTAATGTAAGTACTTCTAACTTCATTTTTATTAATTTTCTACTAACTGGTTAACCAAAATTTATATGTTAAATATAAAAAAACTTATTGTATAAGATAACATTTAATGAGAAACTTCTAAAGAGTAATATCTAACTTTAGAAAAAGCTCCTTTATCTTTTGTTGACAAGTAATTACCTGCTTTAAAATAGTTCTCAAACACTCCCCATTTTTCTATATGAATTCCTTTATAGACTTTAGATTTACCATTTAACAATACTTCTAATCTTCCTTCAGAAGCCTTTACTTCAAGAGTAAATTTACCAAAACCAACATATTCTGAAAATGTATAACCATTATCATCTTCCCAAGAAGATGTATATAAAATATCTTTACCAGTATCTCTTTTGTTCTTTAAAACTTTTGTTTTAACTCTAATTTGACCTTTTTCCCAATAAATTTTTAACATGGGCGGCGCATTATTATCTTTTTGACCTATTAATACCTTTTGATCATTTGTTAAACGACCATGAATTTGCATAATAATAGTTTTATGATACTTATTTTTTACATCTTTAGAAATTGCCCCCATAGATAATTCTCCTTTCATAACACCACCTTGTTTAAAGGTCCAATTTGTGTTATTATCACCAGGAATCATTTGCTCTCTTAATTCTGTTCTAGAATACGATGTATTTGCAGTAGTAGAATTTGGATAAGTGTAAAACACCAAAGCTCCGTTGATTGAATCATTATACATAAATGGTTTTAATGTAGCATTTGCTGCATAATTTAATATTTCTGGAGGTGAAACTTCAGTTGGTTTACCAATTGGAAGTGTTACTTTCCAATGAGACAAATCTATATTGGGTAATATATAAGACCTCTCGATAACTTTCATATCATCAATTGATTTATTTTGACAACTAGTAGCTGCTACCGTCATTAAAAAAAATACAAAAGTTATTAAGAGACTTTTTTTATTATACATATTAAATTAATTAGCTGTAATTGTTACAGAATCAACTTGTATTTCTTCATCTCCATTATTATATAAGAATCCTTTGTTGTCACTTGGAGTTCCATCTCCGCCAATACCTCTTATAAATAACGCAACACTAGTGTTATTGCCAGCATTAAATGTATATGTATATTCAGTATAATCTTTATTTCCTGGGTGATTTAAAGTCTTCGTTAAAAGGTTGTTTGCTGCAGTTTCCATTTGTGAAACTGATTCATAACCAAATCCATCTTGTGGAAAATCTTCTGTTTTTGTATAATAAGTTGGAGAATAACCACTTTTATAACCAGAACCAGCTAAAACTCTTGTTTCTAGAACACTAGGATAAGAGCCGCCCGTAGATGAATCAAAGCCAACAACTATTTTTATTGTATAATCTGCGTTTGGTGTAACTTCAAATTCTTGATATGCTGCATCTTGCTCATCATTATCAAATTTAATAACATTATTAGATCCTCCATTACCAGATGTAGATTCACCTTGAGAACCTAAACTCTTATTAATCCAACCAGAACAAGCACAATCAGAGCCTGAAGATTTTGGTAATTTTGTAAAATCAAAGTTAATTAATGTAGGATCTGGAGTAACTGCAGCGATGGGTTTTACAATCACTATAGATTCTGTTTTAGTACTTTTAACTTCCAAATTATCAGTTGCAGTTAATGAAACACTATATGTTCCTTCACCTGGAAATGTATTAGTCGGTTCAAAACTTGTAGATGTATTACCGTCTCCAAAATCCCAAGAATACTTAGTTGCACTTGAAGATTGATTAGAAAATGAATACACTTTCCATACATCACCAGCTCCGATAGATTGTGTCGCTGAAAATTTTGCTTCTGGTGGTGTTTTATCTGGAATTGAACCAGCCTCAGGTAAAATGTTGTTTTCACATGATTGCAATGTGATAATTAGTAAAGCACTTATAAGTCCAATAAACGTACTTTTAATACTTATACTTTTTTGTTTTTTAACTATTTTTCTCATAATTAATATTTTAATATTGTCAAATTTGTTTTAGTATCCAGGATTTTGAGAAAGTTTTCCATTACTTAAACCTATTTCTACTTGCGGAATAGGTAATAATAAATCTGTAGAAGAAAAACCTAAGCCATTAGCTGTAGAAAATGCTCCTAGAATATTTTGAGCTTCTCCAAAACGAACTAAGTCAAATAACCTTTGGTTTTCAAAAGCTAATTCCACTCTTCTTTCATTTAACAAATCCATTTTTGTAATTGACGTTACTGGAGTATTAATTCCTGCTCTCATTCTAACTTGCTTAAAAGAATTAATAGCATTTGAACTTGTTGTTGATGCTCCTCCTGCTAAAATAGCTTCTACATGCATTAATAACACATCCGCATAACGCAATACAATCCAATCATTTCCTGCTGACGTAGGGTCAGATGAAGTAACTGGTATTCCTAAATTAGTATCTCCGTTTGGTAAATATTTTACAACTTGGTATTGACCAGCTTGTCCTTGATCTTCTCTATAAGAAAATAACTTTCTATTACCACCCATTGCATCAATAGCTGTTCTTGCATCTGCAGTTACATAATTTACTCCACTACCTCTTCCTACTGAGTTTAACCATTCTGCAGAAAAATTTTGACTATCATTGTTAACTCCTGCTAAATAACCAACTGAGTAAATTACTTCACTATTTCCTTCATTATAAAAGATATCTTTAAAATTATTCTGTAAAGAAAACCCTCTTGATGGATTCATAATACTTTCACACAGACTTTGTGCCTCACCGTATCTTCCTAGAGTTAAAAACACTTTCGCTAAAATCCCTTCTGCTCCTGCTTTAGATGCTCTATCTTTATAAGTATCATCTAAATTATCCTTTGCAAATTGCAAATCAGTTACAATTAGATTATAAATCGTAGATTTTGCAACTCTTGTAAAAGCAGTTTCTTTATCTAACGGAGAAATTACTTTATCAACTAGAGGAACATCTCCGAACAATCTTACTAAGTTAAAATATGCATATGCTCTTACAAATTTTGCTTCAGCTTCAAACTTAGCTTTAGCACTTGCCGATGCAGCATCTAAGTTTTCTAATATGGTATTTGCTCTATAAATTATGTTATAGTAGCTTCTATAATAATCAGCTACAATTCCGTTTGTAGATTCAACAGTATAGCTTTCAAACTGCGCTGCCTCTCCTTCGCTACTTTTAGTTCTAGTATTATCGCTTCTCATTTCTGTTAAGTAAAACTCAATTTGCACTCCATGATTAAGCGTAGATCCTGTAATTTTCAGAGCATTAACACCCTGAATACCATCATACATATTAACTACGGCAGCTTCAATTTCTGCTTCTGTTTTATAAAAACTTTCTGAATTAAACCCAGATGTTAATTCTGGTGATAGAAATGTTTTTTCACAAGAAGAAACAAACATTGCTAATGCTATTAATGTTACTATTTTTATTTGTTTCATAATATTTTCTATTTATAATTATAGTTATTAAAATTCAATATTTACACCCATTGATATGGTACTAAACACAGGTGAACCTGCTCTTTGATAACCATAAGTTGTTGAACTTGTTGTATTAATTGATTCTGGATTAAACCCAGTATATCCTTTCGCAGTTAAATACATTAAGTTTTGAGCAGAAACATACAATCTTGCTTTCGAAAACTTAAGTTTAGACAACATATCTTTAGTAAAGTTAAATCCAATATTTACATTTCGTAAAGCAATATATGATGCATCTTGAATGATTGAATTTGTAAATATTTTTTGTTTGATAAATTGTTGATTTGGAGTTGTAGAAATAAAATCTTGTGCACTATTAAATTGGTTAAAAATATATTGATCTCCCATATTTCTAACTTCAGCTCCAAAACTTCCTTGAAACATAAAACTAATATCAAAGTTGTTAATTTTAAAATCATTAGTAATACTCCAAACTAAATCTGGATATGGATTACCAAGAATCGTTTTATCATCATCATCAATTAAACCATCACCATTTAAATCTCTAACATATACATCTTGTGCATTTGCTCCTATTGGATGATATGGATTAGAAATATATTCTAATGGAATTTCTTTATCAACTACCCAACCATAAAATGATGAAATTGGATTTCCTTGTAAATTAATCCATTCTGCAGCTCTTTTAGAATCAACATTTTGAATTTGCCCGTTTGAATCTGCAAAATCAGTTAGCGTATTTTTATTTTTTGAAGCTATTAATGTTGATGACCATTTAAAACCTTTAATATTTATATTTTTTGTTCTAAACTCAACTTCGATACCTTTATTTTCTACTTCTCCTAAATTTACTAATGCATTTGTAAATCCTGTTGTAGAAGATATTGGATTGTATAATAGTAGTTGATCACTTGTTCTTGTATAATAATCTATAGATCCAGATATTCTGTTGTTAAAGAATCCAAAATCGATTCCTGGATTAAACTCTATTTGTCTTTCCCAAGTTAAATCAGGGTTTGCAATATTTAATGGATTTACAACCAATGCAGAATTTCCACCAGATACACCCGTTTTAGTATTGTCCAAAATTGCTAAATATGGATAATTATCTACCAAAGGATTTCCTGTTCTAAAAGCATTATTACCAGTAACACCGTAACTTACTCTTAACTTTAACTTATTAATGTATTGGTTATCGACCAAAAAATCTTCCTTTTCAAGATTCCAACCTGCAGAAACCGCCATAAAATTACCATATTTTGTGTTTGGTCCAAATACAGAACTTCCATCACGTCTAAAACTAAACGAAGCCAAATACTTATTATCATAAGCATAATTTACTCTTGTAAAATAAGACATTAATGTATTTACATATTCATATTGATTTTGATTTGTGATACTTGCAGCAGAACTAATAAAAGGAGAAGAATCATCTTTAAAAACTGAACCCTGAATACTTTCATATTCTACTCTTGTTCTTTCTGCAGAAAAACCTAATACAGCATTAATTTCATGTTGATTAATTGTTCTACTATAAGTTAAAACATTGTCAGATGCCAAGTGAAAAGATTTTCTCATTGTACTGTCTAACCTCGAAGCACTTGCACCATTTCTGCTAGATAATACACCTTGATATCTTGACCCTCTAGTTTGTTGATAATCTCCAGAAAAACTAGTTTTAAAATTTATACCATCAGCAACTTTATATTTAGCATATAAACTTCCAAATAATTTTTTTCTAAATTCTCTTCTGTTTCTTTCTAAAACTTTTGCAGCAGGATTTGTATTTGACGTATTACTAATATCTGTTCCACCTGATGCAACTGGCACACCATTTACCAAGTCATAATCATCAAACATACGCTGTATAGCATAATCACCAATTTTTGCGTTTGCATACTTCCCGCCGTCTCTTAATCTATTTACAAACCTTATTGTATTTGCATCTAAATATAATGGCAACCAAGATGGTTGTCTTAAAATATCATGTGTAGAACCATCAAATCTTCTTTTATTTGTATAGGATGGCGAAACACTAACTCCAACGGTCAATTTTTTGTTAACTTTATAATCAGCTTGTAATTTTAAACTGTATTTTTTATAGTCGTCTGTTAGTAAAACACCTTCATCATGTAAATAATTTAATGCCGTACTAAATTTTAGTTTTTTATTACCTCCTCTAGCACTAAAAGACTGATTGGTAATAGCCCCTCCATTAAAGATGATATTTTGCCAATTATTATCTACACCTAATAATTGTTTGTATTTAGTCCTATCAGACAAAACACCATTTGCTGCCAATTCTGCTTTTGCGGTTTCTGCAACTGTAAAGTAATAAGAATCACTTTGTCTAGCAGTTTTATAACCAGTGTAGCTACTAAAACTATATTTTGTTTTACCTTCTACACCAACTTTAGTTGTTATTAAAATTACACCATTACCTCCTCTAGAACCATAAATTGCTGAAGAAGCTGCATCTTTTAAGATCTCGAAAGAATCTACATCGTTCATATCTAAAGATCCTAAAAAGTCTGAATCTACAACGATTCCGTCAACTACTATTAAAGGACTTGAGTCTCCGGTAATAGAACCAGTTCCTCTAATTCTTATCGTAGGTGCAGATCCTGCTTCACCTTCAGTTGCCTGAATGTTAACACCAGAAACTTGTCCAACTAAAGCATCATCAACTCTAGAAACAGCAATTTGATCTAACTTTTCATTTTTTACTTTTGATATAGCACCTGTTAAATGCGACTTCTTTTGTGTACCATACCCAACAACAACAACTTCATCTAAAACGTTACTATCTTCTGATAATACAACATTTAAAGTCTTTTGATTTGTAACTGTAATTGATTTTGTTTCATATCCTAAAAAAGAAAATATTAATACATTTCCTCTTTTAACCCTTATAGTATAATTACCATCAAAGTCTGTAGAAGTTCCTGTAGTTGTATTTTTAATTACTACTGAAACTCCTGGTAATGGAGAGCTATCTACTTGAGAAGTAACTACACCTTTTATTGTGTAATCTTCTTGAGCAAACAGTGTAATGTTCATTAGCATTACCACAAGCAATACTATTTTTGATTTAAAATTCATAATAATAATTTTATGTTTAAAAGTGTAAATTTTATTAATCTTGTATTTGTTAGATTAATTTTTCGCTTTTACATAAACTTTAAATACAATTACAAAATCAATGAATAATTCTATTGTTTTTGTACTTTTGTTTTACTTATACTTAATTTAAAGATTATGTGTTAGTTTATACTTCCCTCAGAAGAAGTATTTTTTAAAAGGATAGGTGTGCACCTATCCTTTTTGTGTTTTAATTAATTCAAAAGTTTATTCATACAGTATTTGATTTGGTTTGTTTCATTGGTTTTCCAATCTGGTTTACCAGTTTGGTTTACCAAATATAATTATATTTTTTAACTATGCAAATTTTATCGTAAAAAAATATAATAATCTCATTCTGAGGTAGTCAGTTTTACAAAATATATAATTACTCCATAAAATCTTCTCTTATCGGACTAAAAACGTCTATAAGCATACCTGCTTCTGTGCAAACAGCTCCATGCAATACGTGTGGCGGAATGTAAACAGAATCTCCTCCTTTTACAATTTTAGTAACATCACCAATAGAAAAGTTAAACGATCCACTTTCTACATAGGTTACTTGTGAATGATGGTGTTCATGTTTATAGCCAATTCCTCCTTTATCAAACGACACTTTAACAAGCATGATTTTATCATCATAACCCATAATTTTACGTTTAACCCCTTCTCCAATAGTTTCCCATTCTTGATTTTCGTCTAATAAAAATTCTTTACTTGCTCCAAATGATTTCATTTATATCTATTTTTATATTAATTAAAGTGATAAGAGCCAATCCAAGTAAAGCTCTTATCATTGATTTTTAAATTATGTGTTGTTTTTTTGGAATTATCACTATTTGAAATTAGTAGATATTTTTCGTTTTCGCTTTTCAAAGTAACTTTTATCGCAGTGTACTTCTCATCAGAACTAACAACTTTTATAGCTTTTATCGAACTATAAGCATTCTTTGCCAATTCAGTTACTGGATTATACCTACCGTGAGGTTCAATTACACTTGCATACACAGTATGTTTTACATTCTTTTTTCTTAAAATAATAGCTGGATCATTTCTTAAATTAAAGTTTGGATCATTCGCTCCAATCTTAGCAAAGATTAATTGATCTTTTTTTTCTGTTGCAGAAGTAATGGTATAGAATTTTTTATGACTGAGCCACGTAAATTGCAATCCATTAGAATTGAGTTTTGCATCACCTTCGTTCCATAAGTGTTGATATCCGTTTTTCTTTCCTAACGGTTCAACTATTTTTGGTTTAGAGACTTTAACATTGGTAGAAATAATTTGACCCAAATAATAATACGGTAAATCATATTGATTTTTAGAATCAGCATCAATTTTAACAACATCAATTACGAAAGGATTTGTTCCATCATCAGAAATAATTGCCATTGTTCTATGAATTTTAGTGCCTGGATAAGCATTACTCTCTTTAGCACTTGCTATTTGAATTGCTGGATTTGAAGCATCAAAAAAATATTTTTCTGAATGAAATTTACTACCGGTAGCAAATTTTCCATCAAAATGAGACGTTTCATTTTGGGTAATTGTGTTGTGTGCTATCGTTTGTTTTGCCCAAGTTGTATTTTCTTTTAAATAACCACCGCCATTTTTTTGTTCAACATTTACAAAACGAGCCAATCCATAATCTTGAATTACTTCTTCTCCATTGTAATACATAGAAAAAGATAATTTGTCAAAATGGCCATGACTTAAACCATGCGCAGAGTATTTCATTACTACTGCTAATTTTTCTTCTGTACTATTGTATCTTAAAATTCCAATACCTCCTTCATCTCCATTAGCACCGTCGGTTAATTCAATTGATTTTTTTACGAAAGGTTTTTCTTTCCCTTCTTTTAGACCAATTGCTACAGATAAACCTGTTTCATCTAATTGAACTTTATTTTGTTTTTTTGCAATGGATAACAGATGCGGTTGTTGACCTCCAAAATAATAAGCAATATCAACTGCAGAAACTAAAGAGCCTGTATAATAAGACATTCCTTTCTGACCGTCATTTAATGGAAAAAATTCGCCATCATCGTCTGTTAAATTCATTAAAGCATCTACCGCTTTGATGAGTAAACCATTTTTATATTCGAAGATTTTTAACTCTGGTTTTTTGGTTTGTAAAGCTTGTGCAAAAATTAAAAAAGGATACATTGCATATCTCTGATAATAAGGTCCTTCTGTATAATATCCATCTGGAGAAAAAGGTTGATCTAAATTTGCAAAGAAACCAGCTTTTTGTCCTTTCTTTTTTATAAAACCACCATCATTATCTCTATCATCTTCTTTAATATTATCTGTCTTTAAACCATATAACGCTCTATTAACAAGCTCATCATCATTCATCACTAACCCAATCATACCAACAGCAACATTTCCCCAAGTACTATGATTGTGAATTCTATTAAAAAACTGAGGTGTTTCTACGGATAAAAAATCTGCATAGGGTTTAAATAAGTTTGTATTTAAATAATTTTGTTCATCTTTTGATAACCAATCGTAAATACAATCATACGCTTGACTTGTATATACCAGCCAATTTGAATCGTTTAAACTTTGCCAAAAAAACTTTCCTCTAGCGTAAGACCTAATTTGTGGGTGTCTATCAAAAGTTGGGAATAGCTTTGCATATTCATATAACATCTCTTTTATGAAAATAGCATACTTTTCATCTCCTAAAATTTGAAATAACACACCCGCTTTTTGCATCGTAGCATAATTTTTTTTATGCTGAGTATGTGTATAGCCACCAGCCATGTCTTTTGGCATTGGAACTTGAATTCCTAACGAAATTTCTGCATCTACTTGTTTTTTTGTTTCGGCCAAAGTTTTATCGAAAATTGGAATTGAGCCTAGATTTTTTTTAATTTTTTTAACCCCATTTGCGGTTAATATTAAATTAGGGTGTTGTAATTGAGAATTTGAATTTGTTTTAGAAGTTGATTTATCATCGCATGACAAAACAGTTAAAACTGTTAAAAGAATTAGCATGTATTTATTCAATATTTTTTTCATCTTTATAAATTTTCTCTCTTTTTTGTTTTATTGATTAGGTATTTTACTTTCTCCAACCGTTGCCTTTTTAAACCAAACCTCTGCATAACTTCCGTTAGCATACTGTTTAAGTATATCTCCGTTATAAGTTTCAGATTTAGTACTCTTACCATTGGCTTGATTATAAGCTCCTTGCTTAAAAAATTGTTTTTCGCCAGCGTAGGCATTTTCTCTTTCTTCACTAACCGCTCTTCTTGATGAATAGTTGTCTATAACCTGTTGTGGAATTTCTGCTTTTGTTGCAAAATCTGACTTTAATAAATTTTTTGTAAATTTTATAGTTTTGTGTCCTTTACTTGTAAAAGTAAGGTACATAATACCATTATAAACATTTACTTCGTAGCTAAACTCTTCTCCTAAAGCAATACCGTTTTCTGGTTCTTTTGGATATGTATTTGGTTCTAAACCAACAACTGAAAAATCATATCCCCAAACTGCTGAAGAATAATCCCATCTTCCAGAATTATCTCCTTTAGTGTTGATTTCATAGTTCCAAAAAACAGATCCTTTTGTATGTCCTGGGAATTTTTTATAATAGATTTTCAACGGTTCGTTTTTATGCCCTTCGTCACTATGAATTTGCCCAATTACAACAGCATATGATGAAGCAGCTCTTGCATCTCCTGTAGTAGAAACGTGTTGTACTTTTAAGGTTCCTGTTAATTTTCCACCAGTTTCTGGTATCCAACGTTTTTTTTCACCCAATTCTGTCCTTGTATTTTTTGATGTTTTTGAAGTAATACCAGAGTTTGGTGTTTTATAAACAACCCAATCTGTTTTTCCATCATTTTTAACATAAAAAAAATCTTTTTTCTGGTAATTTTCCAAATCTTCAACATAGGTTCCATCACCTAAAAGAATTTTCCATTGATTCATAAACGGAATCACATCACTTGGGTATTTTGTTTTAGAATCATTTTTACAAGCAAAAATTACTAAACAAATAACTAAAGTAAATACTGTTTTTTTCATTTTTTGAATTGATTTTCTCCTGAATAGATTAATACATTAATGTCATTACTAAATTTTCTTCAGTTTTAATTTTTCCAGAATTTATTAAAGTATTGTTAGATTCCGTATTATTTTTTGCGCCCCATAAAATGGCAACAAACTTAACTTTGTTGTTTTTAAATGTGTTGTTATTAATGTGTACATTAACAATTCCTCTATGGTTTAACAACATTTTATTTTTCTCTTTTACACCACAATTTGTAAACGTACTATTGGTTACTAAAAGATTTCCACCAATGGTAGATTCATCATAACCACCTCTATAATAATCTATAACGTTTTGTTTAACGTTGTTAAACTTACAAGAATCAATCGTTAAATATTCTGTATTGTAATCTCCTCTATCATTGGTTTCTTCAGAAAGTTCAATACCGTTTTCACAATTAGAAATTGAAGTATCTTTAAAAGTAATTGCTTCTGCAAATGTTTGTTTGTAGGCTTTTAAAACATACTTAAAATTACTGATTTCACAACCAAAAACTGATAAACCAAAATGATTGAACATATTTTCTTTTAAACTTGCGAAAGCTTGGTTAGATCCATTTCCAGTAAGAATTACATTTTTTAAAGTTAAAATTCCGTACGGATTTAATTCAAAAGCTGGAGTGTTTTTTACTCCTTTAAAAACTATTTCTGCTTTTTTATCAGAAGCAGATTGAATGGTAATATTTTTATTGATTACTAATGATTTTGAAACCACAAATTTTCCTTCACTTAATGAAATAATATCACCACTATTTGCTTCAGCAATTTTAGCAGAAAGATTATCTTTATTAGTAACCGTTATTGTTTTAGCAACATAAACTGGGACTTCACTAGAATACCAAGTTGGACCATATTTTTTATTATCTAAAACTTTCGGATCTTTAATTTCACCTTTTATTGTTGCTCCAATTGAATTGTTTTTTGCTCTTGAATTCCCTACTAAATCCGTTGTAATTACATCAAATCCAAAACCGTTAAAAGGTTTTATAGCTTCAGGAATATTTTTAGGTGTAAACAAATAATCATTCACTTCTGATAACTCAAAACTTACTGGTTTTATTCGTTTTTCATCTTTAAAAGCAACTCCTTGATTGTTTATAATATTACTTTTAAATTTTACACCATCTGCTTTATCATGCTCAATAATTGGATTTGGGTCTCCAACTGAATTGTAAATTACATTGTTTGCAACTACAGTTCTAATAGGTCTTGCAGATCTAATTTCTGATTTAGGCAACACAGCACTTTGCGCAATATTTGTTCCAACTCCAAATTGCCAAGGCGATTTACAATCTACATACGTATTGTAAGCAACCACAACATCGGTTACTTGGTTGTATCTGTTTAAAGGCGATTTTGGAATTCCGTTCATAATTGCTAACGGACTTCTAAAATTCTTGCCAATAATTTTGTAGAAATAATTATTTACAATCCAATGCCCCGTGTTTACAATTCTAATTCCTCCATAATTTTCATTTTCTCCATCACCAATAAAATAGTTTCCATCAATCATTGTATAATTACCATGACGCGTTACAACAGATCCTTCACTTTTATAAAAAACATTGTTTTTGATTTCGTTGAAATTCGTTTTACTAGAAATTATTTCTACTTCTCCATTACATTCTTCAAAAAAGTTGTTTGCAATTGTTGTGTAACTAGGACTCATAGATGTAAAACTACTTCCTAACTGTATTGTTTCTCCTCTTGCTCCACCTTTTCTTGGTCTTGGTCCAAAATGATTATTTACAATTTTATGATAGTTATTAATGCTTTGATTCCCTTTTAAATCTACTCTAACTGTTGGTCCACCATTTGTTTTCCCTGCAATATAACAATGGTCTAATTGATTGTATCTGCCATAAAATTGCACCCATAAATCTTCACTATCTCTTTGTAACTTATTAAAATCTATAATTACACAACTGGTAACTCTACAGTTATTTGCAACGTTATCTTTATCAATTCTAAAAGCAATCACATTTCCTGTTGGCGAATAGCCTTTTCTAAAATACAAACCGCTAACCACTAAATATTCACCTCCAAAAGACAAGTTAGAAACACCTTCAATAAAAACTTTTCCTTCTGTTTCTGCTTCTATTGTTATCGGATTTTCCTCTTCTCCATTTGCAGCAAATTTGATTTCAACATCTTTCCAAATTCCATTTTTCATGATAATCTTATCACCAGGAACAGACTTTTCTATTGCTGTTGCTAACTCTTTTTTATTAGTTACAAATGTGGTTGAGGTTGTTTTGGTTTGACAAGAAATCATCAGAAAAAAGATTCCTAACCCGGCAGCTATTGTATTGATTTTAAGTTTCATTTCAAAAAATTATAAATTGGTTTACCAGTTTGGTTTACCAAATATATGTATATTTGTCTAGTAAACAAATATTTCTTCTTATTATTCAGTAATTTAACACAGAAATGAAAAGAGTATCGTTAGAAACAAAAGAAAAATTTAAACAAGTAAGTACCGCAACTATTGCCACTTATTTGTATAAAAAAGGATTGAGAAATCAATATATACAAGACGTTTATCCCTTAAAAAAAGGAAAAGAGAATATGGTTGGCAGTGCTTTTACGTTAAGGTACATTCCTGCTAGAGAAGATAGAAATCCAATTTCTATATTTCAAAATAAAGAGCATCCACAAAGAGTAGCAGTTGAAAGCTGCCCTGAAGGATCTGTATTGGTTATAGATAGCAGAAAAAATGCTAAAGCAGCATCAGCAGGGTCTATTTTAATAACACGGTTAATGAAAATAGGTGCTGAAGGCATTGTAACCGATGGTGGATTTAGAGATTCTAGAGAAATTGCCGAATTAAATTTTAAGTCGTTTCATCAAAAACCTTCTGCTCCAACAAATTTAACTTTACACGAAGCAATGGACATTAATATACCTATTGGATGTGGAGATGTTGCTGTTTTTCCTGGAGATATTATTGTTGGTGATGATGATGGTGTTATGGTAATTCCTCTTGAAATTGCAGATGAAGTTGCAGAAGACTGTTTGCAAATGACACAATATGAGAATTTTGTGTTAGAAAAAGTAAATAATGGCGCAAAAGTAATTGGATTGTATCCCTTAATAGATGAGTCTATTAAAAAAGAATTTGAAGAATGGAAGAAAAAATAATCTTTTAAACAAACAAAAAAAGCTTCTCAATTTTTGAGAAGCTTTTTGCGGTCTGGACGGAACCAGCAAACACCTTTTCTACATATTACAAATCATACTAAAACTACCTAAAACCCTTACAAATAAAGAGGTTAAAAGAATTAAATAGATAAGTAAAATTAAGCTAATTATATATAAATATAGTAATTGTGGGGATAATGTGGGGATAATTTTGTATCTTTAAATAGTAATAATTAAGCCACTTGCCACTATGTCTACCTTAAATTATCTTGTAAAAGGGAAGAATAATTTTTCAAATATACTCATTCGTTTTAAGAATGGTAGAAAATTCGATTATACAATTTCATCAGAATTAAAAGTTGAACCAAAAAATTGGAGTCAAGCAAAACAGAAAGTAAAAAATACTGCAGGAGACAAAACTAAAGATGCTATAAATAATCATTTAGGAGATTTAAGAAAATATATACTTGATAATTTCAACCTCGACAATGCTACAGGTGTTTATATAGATAAACAATGGCTTCAAAAACAAATTGCACTTTATTTTAACAGACCTTTAAACGAAACAGTTTTAGACCAGGTATATTTTTTACCTTTTATAGAAAACTACATTAAAGAAGCTCCTACAAGAATTGTAAAATCAACAAACAAACCTGTTAGTTCTGGAACAATTACAAGATATAAATCAACTCTAAAAAAGTTACAGAATTATGAAGAACACTTTAAAACTAAAATTAAGTTTACTGATTTAGACTTAAAATTTCATAAGAGCTTTTTACACATCATTACTGCAGTTCAAAATATAGGTAGCAATACTGCTGGTAAATATATCAGTTCAATAAAGTCTTTTGGTAGAGAAGCAATATTACAAGGTTTACCTGTAAATAGTGAAATCAATCATCCTAACTTTTTTGTACCTACTGAAAAAACACAAGATATATATCTAACAGATAAAGAAATCAATAAAATTTACACGCATAACTTTAATAATAACGATAGGTTAGCAAATGCAAGAGATTTATTTATCATTGGTTTAAGAACAGGATTAAGAGTTTCTGATTTTTTAAGATTAAAGCAAACTAATATAAAAGATGGTTTTATAGAAATAGAAACTCAAAAAACAGGACAAGAAGTTGTAATTCCAATGCATAGTCAAGTAAAAGAAATTCTAAAAAATAGGAAAGGTTTTCCAAATAAAATATCAGACCAAAAATTTAACCTCTACATTAAAGAAGTTGCAGAAATATCTGGCTTAAAAGAATTAACATTTGGTGGTAAAATAAATAAAAAAACCAACAGAAAAGAAAAAGGCACATACCCAAAACACGAGTTAATAACCTCTCATATTTGTAGAAGAAGCTTTGCATCCAATCTTTATGGAGATTTACCTAATATGGTTATAATGGGTATTACAGGGCATAAAACAGAAACACAATTTTTAAAATACATTAAAATTACACCTAAAGAAAATGCCAATAAACTAAAAGAATATTGGGCTAAACAGAAAGAAAAGAATAGCTATGAGCAATTAAAAATGAAAGTTGTAAAATAAAATATTCTATATTTAAAGAAAAATTGCTAACCTTTCAAAATATTAAGCCTATTGGAAGCTATATTCAAGTTACAAAAAGCATTGATAAAAAATTACTACAAAGAATTTATCGTTTCTGTTGAAGAAGATAATGTAGATTTAGAAAAATATCCTGATTTAGTAATATATAGAGGAAATGAATACTTTGAAAAAGATGCTGATTATATTACAAAACATCGCAAATATATAATTGATGATATAAAACCTATTTATATTGAGTCTATTAGTGAAGTAATATTAAAATTATCCAGTTTAGCCGACAATAATGAAAAGCTAAATTATTTAAAGTACACAATACAATTATTCAATATTCCTTTAAGGCAATTAAAAGTAGATTTTCACGTACACCAAGAAGATTCAAGATACTATTCAGAATCTCAAAATGTAAATCAACTTTCTACTGTAGAAGAAATAGCAGAGAGAATTTTAAAAGAGGATACAGAAGATAAAGTTGAGAAATTTGATATTCCTTTCTATGAACTTGTAGATTTGTTTTTAGAAAACTACAAACATAAAACGCTTTCGTTTCTTCCTTTATCATTATCGTCTATAGGTAATAGTTTTATAAAAGTACTTTACAATAAAATTGATGAAATAGAAGAAGTGATTGAAAATTCAAAACCAGCACAATCTCAAATAGAATGGTTAGGTAAAACATCACATTTAGGTTATATAATGGGGCAATTAGCAGAGTTAGAATATATAAATCCAAAAAGACTTACTAATGGTGAAATAAATTTCACACAATTTAGTAAAGATGTTTTAAATAAATTTAAAATCAAAGCCACAATTGGATCTCTTGCAGCATATTTAAATATAACTAATAGTAAAGCGCAAGAAACCCATAGAAAATTTGAAAAAGAAAACTTTAATATACCACACAAAAAAGAGGTAAGCTAATTCCGTTCGAATACCCTCTCGAACGCTTACTTCTCTTTATCCTACTTAATTTTGACCTCGTAATCAATAAATAGTTTTACGATGGAACAGAATAACAATATCACACAAGTACACGGAGTTACACCTCTTCAATTAAAAGAAAGCATCTTATCAGATGTTAGAGCTGAATTGCAAACTATTGCTCAAAATTTTCAACCTAAAAAACAAGCTGAATATCTCACGAGAAAAGAAGTTGCAGAAATTTTAAAAGTTTCTTTGGTAACACTTTCTGATTGGAATAAAAAAGGAATCATAAAACCTTACAGATTAGGAAATCTCATCAGGTACAAACGTTCAGAAATTGAAGAATCACTAATCGCTATAAATAGAGGTTAGAATTAGTGTATGATACTATCAAAATAGTGAATGAGTTGGAACAAATTCCAAAACAAGCAAGAGAGTTACAGCAAACTCCTTTTGATTGGAATGGTTTCTTATGGATTCCACATTTTAAAGATAGTAATACACCCTTATACTATAAATCAAATTTCAAAAATTTAAGTATGCGTTTGGTAGGTAATCAATTATATATTACAAATTCTTTGCACAAATTATATCACGGTAATAATTATAGTAGGTTTTCATACGGTCAAGTTTGTAAGGCAATTATTTTATTAGACAGTCAATTACCTATAAATGTATATGCGGCTAAAATTTTAAAATTAAGTGTTGGTATTGTAATAAAAGAAAGTCCTCAATTAATTTATAATGAGTGGTTGTATTATTTAGGCAAGCCATTTACTCCAATGAAAAACTACAATAAAGTTTATGGAGCAAAATTCTATTTGACAGATTACTCAATAAAAGGTTATGATAAAACCTATGAAGTCAAACAGCACAATCAAATACAGCTAAATGATAAATATTTTAGATTTGAAATTGAAGGAAAAACTAAAATATTCAATAACAAAACAAATAATATTGGTATTCATACAATAAACGATTTATTAGATTACAGTAAGTATATAAAGTTAGGGGATTTGCTAAAGGATAAGTATCAGAAAATAGAAAAACATTCAAGATTAAATCTATCAGAATTAAACATAAAACAAAAAAGATTAATTGCTTCAATTTCAAATTCAGAAATAAAAGAAAGTATTAGAAAACAGCATCCAGATACTTATAAAAAAGACAGAAAAGAATACAATAAAATTATTCAAAATTCTCAAAAATCAGTTTTTCAAAATCAAGTGATACAAAAGATAAATCAACAAATAAATTACAGTATAAATAACTAATGTTTTTCAACTTGTAGTATAGTCTAAAACAGGGGTAAAAAGTAAACAAATGAAAAGCACAGAAAAAAGCCAAATAGAATTAAAAGAAATTCAAGCAAAGTTTGAAGCGTTATCAAATAAAATAGATAAGATTCAAAAAGATAAACTTCAAACGCAAATAATAGACAATGCAGACTTTATTAGGTTAATGAACATTAGTAATAGTACATCTAAAAATTGGCGTAAAAAAGGCATAGTTGCCTACTCCCAAATAGAGAATAAAATCTACTATAAAATAGAAGACATTAAATTACTATTAAAAAGCCATTACCACTCTTTTAAAATCCAACCTTAAAAAAGCTAAATTATTATATTAAAAATCATACTTTTATTGTTTAAAATTATTGCCACCAAATGTCAACAAAGTTTTTTACAAACAAATCAAATAACAGCTTATTAAAAAAGTTCGAGGGAGTTTTTAAGAACTTACCTAACATACATAATTTTGATGCTTTAGTTGGCTATTTCAGAGCTACAGGCTATTTCAAGTTAAGACCTTATTTAGAAAATATACCAGAAATACGTATTTTAGTTGGGATTAATGTTGATGTTATTTTAGAGAAATATCACTCATTAGGTCAACAACATATTATAGATCCACAAGAAACGAAGGATGAGTTTTTAAAAAAATTGAAAGAAGATATTCAAGAGGCTGATTACTCTAAAGAGATTGAAGATGGTATTATTCAATTTATTAAAGATATTGTGAACAAGAAAATTACAATTAAAGCCCATCCTGAAAAAAACTTACACGCCAAAATCTATATTTTTAAACCAAAAGATTTTAATGAATATTCTACAGGTAGTGTAATAACAGGTTCTTCAAATCTGACTGAATCTGGATTAGGTTCTCGTGCAAAGTCTAATTATGAATTTAATGTTGAATTAAGAGACTACGATGATATACGTTTTGCTTCAGAAGAATTTGAATTACTTTGGAGTGAATCAATAGACATTTTACCTGTTGATATTTCTGGCTTAAAAGAGGATACATTTTTAAATGACAACTTCACTCCCTTTGAATTGTACATAAAATTATTAATAGAATATTTTGGAAAGCGTATCGAGTACGACCCAACAAACATAGATTTATTACTGCCAGATAAATATATGAGACTAACTTATCAATCAGAAGCTGCTATTGAAGGTTATGAAAAATTAATGAAATACAACGGTTTCTTTTTAGCAGATGTTGTTGGTTTAGGTAAAACAGTAATTGCAACAATCATAGCCAAAAAATTTGTTTTCGAAAATGGATATCACTCTAAAATACTAATTGTTTACCCTCCTGCATTAGAAGATAACTGGAAAACTACAATCAAAGATTTTCATATTGAAAACAATACCTATTTTGTTTCTACAGGTAGTTTGCATAAGGTGTTAGATGGTACTAATAAAAATTATCCTAACCCAAATGAATATGATTTAATTGTAATTGATGAAGCTCATAAATTTAGAAATGACACTTCTAATATGTACGAAAAGCTTCAAATAATCACAAAAACAGATAGAAGAATCCCTGGTTCTAATGGTGACACTCGAAAAAAAATAATGTTGCTTTCGGCAACACCATTAAACAATCATCCTGCAGATATAGAAAATCAAATCTATTTATTTCAAGATAAAAGAAATGCAAATCTTCCGAGTGTCAAAGATTTACAGTCTTTCTTTACACCTCTAAAAGATGAATATGACGAATTAAAAAAAGATGATATTCTTGATATTGATAAAGTCAAAGCAATTTTCGATAAAATTAGAGATAAAGTAATTGAACCTTTAGTTATTAGAAGAAGTCGAACAGATATTGAAAACAATGAAGACTTTAAAAAGGATATAGCAGAACAAGGCATTGTATTTCCTAAGATAAATCCACCTAATGAAGTTAGATACGAATTTGATGATGTTTTAAGCCAGTTGTTTGACACAACTATTTCAATGCTGACTTCTATGGATGAAAATAGAAATCAATTTGAAGGTATTGGTTTTTATCGATACAGAGCCATTGAGTTTTTAATTAATGAAGAAGATAGAAAAAGGTATGGTAATGTAGAGTCTATATCAGATAGGTTAGCTGCAATAATGAAAACCTTATTGGTAAAACGTTTAGAAAGTAGTTTCTATGCTTTTAAAATGTCTTTGTCAAGATTACATACAAATACTAATCATATGATTAAGATGTTTGAAGATGGTAAGGTACATATTGCGCCAGATGTAGATGTAAATAAATATCTCAACGAGGGTAAAGAGGAAGAGTTAGAAAAGAAAATGAATGAAAAAGGTGGTAATAATGAAACCTATACTGATGAAGATTTTAGAGAAGAATTTATTGGGTTACTAAAGGACGACGAAAAGAAAATAAAACAGTTAGTTAATGATTGGGGTAAAATTGATTACGACCCAAAATTAGAGAAATTTATAGCAGATTTAAAGACTAAATTTTTACACAAAAAAAACAACCATTCTGGTAAATTGGTTGTATTCTCTGAGTCTAAAGAAACAATAGATTATTTAAGTAAGCAACTACAAAAAATTGATGTTAAAAAAATTCTTACTATAAGTGCTGCAAATAGAAAAGATAAGTTTCCAACCATTTTAGAAAACTTTGATGCTAATCAAGAAAAAACAGATTGGAAAAACGATTTTAATTTAATTTTCACAACTGAAGTATTAGCAGAAGGTATTAACTTACACCGTTCTAATGTTATTGTTAATTATGATGTGCCTTGGAATTCTACAAGATTAATGCAACGTATTGGACGTGTAAATCGTATTGGTACAGAAGCAGATGAAATACACGTATTCAATTTTTATCCATCAGACAAATCAGATAATCAAATAAAGTTAACCAATACAGCAATTAAAAAACTACAAGCGTTTCATTCTGCATTTGGTGAGGATAGTCAAATATATTCGCAATTAGAAGAAGTTGGTGAAGCAGGTTTATATGGTTCTAAATTAAAAGAAGAGGTTAACGAAACGTTGTTATTCTTACAAGAATTAAGAGAATTTAAAAACAAAAACACGAATAAGTTCAATCAAATAAAAAGCATACCAAAAAAATCTCGTATTGCACGTAAAGCAGATAAAGTAGACTCTTTTATTAATGTAGACAATGCATCAATTACCTATATAAAAAGTGATGGGCATCCTGGGGTTTTTTATAAAACAGATGAAAACAATGTAGTTCACGAATTAACTTTTGTAAATGCTGCAAAAATATTTAAAGCAAATACTAAAGAAAAAGCAGTAAAATTACCAAAGAATCATCATAATCAAGTTACCAAAGCATTAACGCATTTTAAAACCATTGCTAAAAATATTGAAACTAAAAATGTTACAAAAGCACAATTATCTACAACAGAAAAGAAAGCAATAACACAATTAGAATACTTTATTGGTGTAGCTGAAAATGAATTTATGAAAAATCAAATGCAACGTGCTTTAGATGAAATTTATAAAGGATCTCATAGACAATTACCAAATAAATTAAACAAGTTTTTTAAAGCGAACACTTCTAACGATGCACAAGAGGTTATAGAAAACGTATTCAATAGTGTATTAAAAAATTTGAACTTTAGCGATACTGCTAGAATAAAACAACAAAGAGCATCACTATTTAGTAAACCACAAATAGTAATATCAGAATCCTATATCGAAACTAAATAATGGAAAACGTATTATCACAAATATTCACTTCAGATTATAATCGAACCTCATTTGAAGATAACGTCCTGAAACCTATTTTTCTAAATTCGGTTAAAGATTTTGTTTTATATGATGAAGATGGTTTACAGGAAGTACCTTTATCAGATACAGAGAAACGAACAGCTAAAAAAGTTGTTAAGTATGGTGAGTTTAAAACACACGATAATCGTAAAATAGAACTCTATGAAGTAACTGTTGAAGATTTTAGACAAGTAAAGATTGCTCGTGTAGGTTTAGGCGCATTAGTTAAAAAATTAATTATTGGTAATAATGCTGTATTTGCAACATTTAAATATGAAGATGTAACAAATAAACATTGGCGATTTTCTTTTATAGCATACGACAGTTTTTTTGAGGAAGGACAAGTACAAACAAAAGAATCAAACCCAAAGCGTTATACCTATGTTTTTGGTGATGAAGACGAAACGTATCGTACAGCAATAGACCGTTTTCAAGAGTTAGACAATAAATTTCAAATAAAGATAAAAGACATTCAAGATGCATTTGCTGTTGAGGCAATGTCTAAAGAGTTTTTTGATGAGTATAGAGAAACACATTATGCAAAGTTTGTAAAATACTTAACAGGTGAAGAGTTTAAAAAGAAAGGTGGAAAATATGAATTGATTAAAACTCATAAACCATCAAAATTTTTAAAGGAAGTATTTAATGATAATAAAGATTTTGTAGATGATGAGTTAAAAAACGCAAAAAAATATGCCAGAGACTTCTGCAAAAAGCTATTAGGACAAATTGTGTTTCTTTATTTTTTACAAAAGAAAGGTTGGATGGCATCACCTACTGGTGATTATGAAAAAGCTGATGGTAATAAAAATTTTTTAGAAAAATACTTTATTGAATCTGGAAGTGGTATTAATTTTTACAAAGAATGGCTTTCAAAATTGTTTTATGACACATTGAATAAACCACGTAAGAATGATGATTTTGAAATGCCAAAAGGTGAAATAGTTAAAATACCATATCTAAATGGAGGCTTATTTGATAAAGATTACGATAATTTAGATTTGTTGGAGTTTCCAAACGAATACTTTTCAGAATTATTTGAATTTTTTAATCGTTTTAATTTTACTATTTACGAAAACAGTCCAGAGGAACATACAATGGCAGTTGACCCAGAAATGTTAGGTCATATTTTTGAAAACCTACTGGAAGACAATAAAGATAAAGGTGCTTTCTACACACCAAAGGAAATTGTGCAATATATGACACAAGAATCCTTAATAGAGTATTTAGTAACGCATCTTGGAGAAAACGCTAAAGATGGAATTAGTCAATTTGTAAAACAAAAAAATAAAGAAGTATTATCAGATATTCAACTTAAAGAAATAAATAGATATTTAGATGATGTAAAAATATGCGACCCTGCTATTGGTTCTGGTGCATTCCCAATGGGGTTACTACACGAAATATTTGCTTTAAAAGAGCGTATTGCTTTTGATTTAGGTTTTAAAGTATGGAGTCCAGCAACAGTAAAAGAAAACATTATACAAAACTCTATTTATGGAGTAGATATAGAAAAAGGAGCTGTAGACATTGCACAATTACGTTTTTGGTTAAGTCTAATAGTAGATGAAGACAAACCGAAACCATTACCAAATTTGGTTTATAAAATTGTTGTAGGTGACTCATTGGTAAGTAAGTTTGGGGATGAAATCATAGAAATTGACTGGGAAGTAGATGAAGGTACGCAAAGTAACTTATTTGGTAATCCACATCAAGAAAGAGTGCAGGTTTTATTAAAACAAATTTCCGAAAAGCAAAAAGAATACTTCAAGGCTAATAATAAAACAAAACCAAAGTTAACTAAAGAAATTCGCTTAATTAAACTAAATATTTTAAGTGAACAGTTAGAATTGATGATAAGTTCAAATCCATTCCATAAACAGGAAGGTAAAAAACTATCAAAAGCGCAAAAAGACAGAATTAATGAAATTGAAAGCTGGGAAAATGCTTTAGAGGAAATTAATTTATTAAAAAATAATGAAGCCCCATTTAATCATTTTGATTGGCGTTTAGATTTTCCGGAAATTTTAAATCCAATTGTGAATGAAAATACAGGGTTCGATATTGTAATTGGTAATCCGCCATATGGTGTTTCTATTAAAGGAAATTACAGAAACTCTGTGCTAAAATCTTTGGGAAAAGTACCTGATTATGAAATATATTATTATTTCACAGAAAAGGCACACGAGTTAGTTAAAGATAAAGGTGTTCTATCTTATATCATTCCAAATACTTTTTTGTTTAACACATTTGCATCATCATATCGTTTAGAGTTATTTAAAAAATGGGAGTTAACTGAAATTTTAGATTGTACTAAATTCAATATTTTTCAAACTGCTACAGTTAAAAACACAATTAATACTTGGAAAAAAGGAAGTAGCGATTTTATTGGTTACAGAAAAACCAAAAATCGAGAGAGTTTCAAAGAATTAATTCAGAAAGAAAGAACAAAATTAAAGGTTAATGATTTGTTAGAAATGAATCAAAATTGGGGTCTTGCATTTATGCTTGATTCAAATATAATTGATATTGTTTCTAAAATTAATAACGACAAAAATGAACTTCAAAAGTTTTATGAAATTTCTCAAGGATATATTCCTTACAGAAGAAGTGATTTGATAAAGGATTATGGTAAAGAAGAAGGAAACAAGATTGTAAATGAAAGACTTTGGCATTCTGATAACGAAGTGGATTCTGATTACTTACCTGAAATATTTGGAAGAGAGCTAGATAAATATGGAAATGTAAATAAAACGAAAAATTCATTTGTAAAATATGGCAAACATTTGGCTGGTTATATTGACTTGAAATACTTCAATCAAAAGAGGATTCTTGTAAGAGAAATCACAAATCCTAAAATTATTGCAACAATTATTTCTGACTTATATGTAAATGACCCACAGCTAATTTCAATAATTGAAAAAGACGAATTGTTTTCTTTAGAATTTTTATGGGCAATTCTTAATTCTAAATTAGCTACTTTTTATCATTTTAACTATTCACCTAAAGCAACAAAAGGTGCTTTTCCTAAAATTCTTGTAAAAGATATTAGAGAGTTTCCGTTAGTTAATCCAAATCAAAATAATGTGTTAGAAAGTTTAGTAAATATTGTTCTTCAATTAAATACAAAAAGTCTTGAAATAGTTAATAAGGAAGTGAAAAATAAAATCATTGCTAAATATTTTGAGGAAGTTATTGATGGCTGTGTTTTTGAGCTTTATTTTAAAGACCATATGCAAACTAACGACATTGCAATTACTACTTTAGTAGAAAAAGAAGTGAATAATGTTTTTGGTGATGATAACTTTGATTCTATAGATAACAACAAGAAAGCTAAATTAGTTTGGGTGTTATATGAAACACTAACCCATCCTGACCACCCTGTAAGAAATAATATTTTAAAATTCCCTATTGTAAGTCCAGATATTCTTAAACCAATTTTGCAAAGTTAGTATGGCTAAAAAGACAATAGAGAAAATTACGTTTAAGAACTTTAAAGCATTTAGAGGAGAACAAACAATAGATTTTAAGAATAAGAATGTTTTAATCTATGGTAATAATGGTGCAGGTAAATCTTCAATATTTTGGGCTATTTATACTTTTCTTCAAAGTAGTATTAAAACTAAACCAGAAGTAGAAAAGTACTTTAGATTCTTTGATAGTACTGATGATAATACTCATCAATCATTGCGTAATATTTTTGAAGCCCAAGCTGAAGATGCATATATTGATTTAACTATAGCTGAAGGGACACAAAAGACTACAAAACGCATATCTGAAACAAGTATTAATACTACAGGTGATACTGATATTAAGTTATTAAATACTACAAGTGATTTTATAAACTATAAGTTGTTGAGTAACTTCTATAGAGATTCACACAAATATGATGTAAATCTTTGGCAAGTTTTTGAAAGAGATATTTTACCCTATTTAACTGATAATGTTACTGATGAAACAATATTAGACAAAATTAAACGAATTACTAAAGATGTTCCTCGTTCACCTAATGGTCACCCAACAAGAAATAATAGTGCAAGAAAAAATAACTACATAGCTGTAGTTGATGAACTCAATCAGCAATTAGAAGTTTTAATTTCGGACATACAAAGGTTTGCAAATGCAATTATTAGAGAACATTTTTTTAATAATGAAGATGTAGTAAGAGTCATATTAAACTTTGATAAACAGTTTAGATTTGATTTAATAAAAAATAGAATTTGGGCAGAAGATAAAATAGCTGAAAGACAAAGTAAACTTCGCATAAAATTAGTTGTAGAACAGTATAATCCAGATACATCAGATTGGATTTCAATTCAAAGAGTGCAATCACTTTTAAATGAAGCACAATTAACTCGTATAGCAATAGCAATTCGTATAGGAGCATTAAGAACTCGTATTCAAGACTCTGAATGTAAGTTATTAGTATTAGATGATATGCTTATTAGTTTAGATATGGCAAATAGAATAGAGGTAATTAAAATGCTTCTGAATAAACACAATAAGCCAAGTTTAAGATTCTTTGACAAGTTCCAAAAAGTAATACTTACACACGATAAAGGATTTTATAATATTTTGAAAAACTATACAAATGCAAATAGTTGGCAATATTATAATCTGAGTAAAAAAGAAAATACAAACGACGCACCTAAACTTCGTAATGACAGGTCGCATATTGAGAAAGCTCAAAAGTTTTTAGCCGATGGTGAGTTTGATTCTTGTGGAAACGAATTAAGGAAGGAACTCGAAGCAATTTTAAAGAATTATACTGACCCAGATTTTAGTAAAGATTTCAGACCACTTTCAGAAAGATTGGAAGGTGCTTATAAAAAGTTTACTCATAATGAAAGAAGGAACTTTAATAAATTATTTGTAAACAAAGATATTTCAGTTGATACACTTAAAAAAATTGAAACGGATTACCAAACAGATACTACTTTGTCAGACGATGATAAAAGAAAATTAGATATTATAAAAAGGGAATTAAACAGATACATTATTTCACAATATGAAGTAAGAGAAAATAAGGACGCTTTGTTTGCAGATTTAAAAACAATTTTAGATAGAATTTTAAATCCCTCTTCCCACTCTTCAACTACACCTCTTTATGAAAGAGAATTAGAGGATGCTATTGCTACTATTGGTCAGATTAAAGCTCTTTTACAAACATAATGAAGTTAGTTACTCTTATTAATACTAAAAATGAGAACCTAAATGATTTTATTAATTCTTGGTCAAAATTATATTCATTCTCAAATGAAGCTATTTATAGTAAATCAATAATTAAAGAAACACTTACTAAAACAGATATTCAAAACTTATACAAGTGGAAAAATGGTATGAAATTAAGCGTATTAAAGCAAAAGTCATTAGACACTAAAATTAAAGCTAAACTATCAATAATTAATGCTTTTAAAAAGAATGATAAAATAGATGTAGAAGCTTTTAAGAAAGAGTTTAAAAACGTCTCAGCAGTTTGGAAGATATTTTTATTGCATATTATAAAACCAAATAAATACCCAATTTACGACCAACACATTCACAGAGCATTTTTATTTATTCATAATGAAGATTGGAGTAATATTCAAAACACAATGAATGATAAGGTTAAAGAAAAGTTTTATTTTGATAGATATTTACCTTTTATAGAAACTCAAAATATCAAAGATTTAAAGAAGTTAGATGAAGCCTTTTTTGCATTTGGTCAGTTTCTAAAAACACGTAATTATGCAACTTTGTTAAGTTAAATAGTAATTATTACAAATAAGAATATATTTTTGCATACATTAAAATGAAAAAGAATTAGTATGGGTAATATTGCTACAAATAGTAATCAACAATTAGAAAAACTCACAAAAAGAGGTATGATTTTGGACTTTCCAGAAAAGAAAGTTAAAGAAATCTTATTAGATATTGGTTACTATAGACTTGGTTTTTATTGGAATCCTTTTGAAATAAATGAAAAACACGAATTTAAAGAAGGCACTAAATTTTCTGATGTTGTTAATTTATATTATTTAGATGTAGATTTAAGAAATCTACTTTTAAAATATATTAAAAGAATTGAAATAAATTTTAGAACAAAAGTAGTTTATTATGTCTCCAATAAATACAAAGATTCTCCAACTTGGTTTATAGATTCAAAAGTAGTTAATCAAAACTTAATAGATTCTTTTGACGATCATTACAATTCAGAATTTAAAAGCAAAAACAAGCAAATAAAATTACACCATAGAAAATATATAAACGATAAATATGCTCCATCTTGGAAAACTCTTGAATTTTTTACTTTTGGTGCTATATTAAAAATATTTAAGTCCTTAAATGACATCTCAATTAAAGAACGTATATCAAACATATATGAAATTAGGAATTTGAAGAAATTTACTAACCTAATGGAAACAATAGTTTTTATAAGAAATACTTGTGCACATAGTGGTGTTATTTTTGATTTAAATACACCAAGAGGTATTTCTATTGTACCTGGTATAGAATTTAATAACAATAACAGAAGTACTTTAGATTCCTCAATAAAAATCATTCTATTTATCCTTGATAAAATTTCTAATGATAGAAAATTAGAATTAGAGAGTGAAATTAAAAGGCTTTTTGACAATTACAAAGACAATAAATCTATAAAAGAAATAATTGAAAATAAAATTGGACATAAATATTAATTAGGCACAGATATTGCTAATTAAATAATGTTTAGTACCTTTGTACTTCAATTGCACCATTATTCATTTGCTTTAATGCTGCAAGTAAAAAAAATAATTATAAACCCAGACTTGCTCTGGGTTTTTCTTTTTTATAAAATCCCCACAAGACAAAAGCCAATTTATTGCAAAAACAATAAACCCTTGTCTTTTGTCCTGTTCAGCTTTCCCTTGCAAGTTTAGCGTTTTAATATTCTAAAGGTACTTGCATTTTATAGCTTGTATTTTCGCACACTCAAATCCAACTATAAAAAGCAATCTTTAACATTATTTTCATAAAACACAAAACTCCCCAAAGCTATATTTACATAATAGAAGTTATAATAGCAAAAAACTTTTCAAAGGTACGCTAACGCTAAATGTTTATTTTTTCGTAGTTATAACTGCTATTATGTAAAATAGCCACACATCCAACGCACACACCCGATATTAATAATGATATTTAGATATTTTAATAACAATTCGTCTTTGTTGCATTGTTTTTATAAGTGCTTTTTGTAGTTTAAAATGAAGTGTGAAAATTATATATTGAAATGTAGAAAGTTAAATACAATTTGTAAAGCACCTATAAAATCAAAAAAAGCCAATAAGAGTAAAACTTTTTATTTGTGAAGAAAATAAGTAGTAACCGTTTTCACTAAAAGTAAATGCAATTAGAAAAAATATAAGAAGTCATTTAAAAAGAAAATTAATTCATTAAAATTACAAATAGTAGGCATTCACTTTTAATAAAACCTCTATAAAATTAGAAAGCACAAGTAAAAAGTCTTTACCCTTATCCTCGCTTCTGCCAGTGCACTACGTACTTCGTCTTTAATTATTTCATTCAATCGCCATTAGGCTAACATTTTTAAAGTTTGATAAACTCCACGCTCAAAACAGCCTCTGTTTATCAATCTTTAAAAACGGTAAAAGCAAAAAGCATTTTTTCCTTATCTCATTCATCTGCACAAAAATTCTACTAAATTCATTTAGTTTCTTTATCAAAATTCTTTGTTTGCCTCATTTCGTTAAGAAAAAATAAGTAAAGTAGGACAAAAAAGAGCAAAGTAAGTTCAAAACCCATTTCCGAAGGATTATTAAGTTATCATTGAAACAGATTAAAGCCGAAACAAATCCGTACCAAGTCCAAAAGAGTATTAATTTTAAAAATAAATAGCAATGGGGAAAATATCTCAAGGAATTTTAGGAGGATTATCGGGTAAAGTAGGAAACATTATCGGCGGTAGTTGGAAAGGTATTGATTATATAAGAATCAAACCATCAAGTGTTGCGAATCCAAGAACGGAAGGGCAAGTAAATCAAAGAAATAAGTTTTCTGCAACAATTGAGTTCTTGCAACCCAATAAAGCATTTTTAAATGTCGGCTTTAAGGCTTTTGCTGTTAAGAAAACACCTTTTAATGCTGCAATGTCTTATGTTTTAGGAAATGCCATTACTGGTACTGCACCAAATTTTACTGTTGATTATTCATTGGCATTATTAAGTAGAGGTAATTTATCTGATCCGTTAAATGCAAACGTAAATTTAGCAGTAGCAAATCAAGTGACGTTTGATTGGGACGATAATTCTGCGGATGGTAATGCAAATGCAACTGACAAGGCAATGGTATTGGCTTACAACCCATCAAAAAAAGAATCAATCTATTTATTAGATGGGGCAATAAGAACAGCAACAACGCAAACATTAATACTTCCTGCATCGTACACAGGCGATACAATAGAGTTGTTTATGGCATTTGTTTCTGAAAATGGTAACATAGTATCAAATAGTGTTTATTTAGGTTCTGGTACGGTGGCTTAATTATTAGAAAATAAATATCACTTTTAAAACCGTTGCATTAACTTGTAACGGTTTTTTTATCTAAATAAATTCAACTTCCTTTTTAAATCAAAATCATCTAAATAATATTCATCTATTGAGATTTCTCCTTCTGCATAAGCCTTTTCTTTTTTAAATTTAAAATAACTACTATAAATACCTGGTTTTAAAGTAATATAAATTCGCTGTACATCACTCTCAAAAGTATGCTCTACTTTATAAACATAAAACATTCCTGTACCTAATTCTGCGTTTACAAAAGACATATCAATTTGTTCTCCAATTCTTGGTATGTAAGCAACCTTTGTGAATTTAACTTGTATGTGCTTTTCAAAATAGCTTAAAAAATAAATAATCTCAACTTTTGAAAAATCAAAGTCCTTTTCGAGAAAATCTTTATAGAGCTCTTTGACAAGTTTGGTTACTTTATTTGAAGTTAACCCAGTAACTTTTGACATTTCTTTAATAGTAGGTAATTTTAAGTCATTATCGTCTAAATAATCTTTAGCAAAGATAAATTCTAAAAAGTCTTTGTACTTATTATTATCCGCATAAATTTTAGCTACCTGTTCTTTAACAATCATTAAATCAATGATCGCTCTTTTTGTAGTATAAGTTTTTATCATTTTTTTGATTTAAAAATAATAAAAATATTGTGGGGAAAATGTGGGGATGATTAGCTATATAAAAAGTAAAAAGCCTTGAAAATCAAATGATTATCAAGACTTTTCGCGGTCTGGACGGGACTCGAACCCGCGACCCCCTGCGTGACAGGCAGGTATTCTAACCAGCTGAACTACCAGACCGTTGCTCTTAGCATACTTACCTTGCGATAAGCGAGTGCAAATATAAGTCGGATTTTAGTATTTGCAAAAGAAAAAGAAAAAAAATTACAAAAACTTTCTTCGGCTAATTAAGTAGCTTGTTAAAACGGTTTCGAAGCCTTCATTACTATTTACCGGAACATACTCTATTTGATATTGCAAGCATTTTGTTTTCAGCTCATTAAAATAGTTCTTTACCGATTTTTGATAGACTTCTTTTATGTTTGAAGCATAAATATTAAGCTCGTTTCCAGTCTCTACATCAACAAATTTTTTGGGTGAATTTTCAAAATCAAAATCTAATTCGTGTTGTTTATCATAGGTATGAAACAAAACAACGTCATGTTTATTGTATTTTAAATGACGTAAAGCATCAAACAAAGCTTCTTTATCTGTAGTTGTTTGAAACATATCTGTAAATAGAAAAATTAACGACCGTCTGTGAATTTTTTCAGCAATTTCATGTAAAAATCGATAAGTTTCTGTGGTTGATGTTGGCTGTGAATGTAACAATTTTTCTAATTGATGTAAAATCATTTTCCGGTGTCGGTCACTTCCTTTCTCTGGCGCGTAATATTCATAAGAATCAGAATAAATACTTAAACCAATTGCATCTCGTTGTCTTTTTAAAATTTCTGATAATGAAGCAGCTGCAACCGCTGCAAAACCAATTTTATTTAAGTGTCCATAAGTTTGTTTTTCAACAACTGGATAATGCATTGATGCAGAATTATCAATAATAATATGGCAACGAAGATTGGTTTCTTCTTCGTACTTTTTAGTATATAATTTTTCTGTTTTCGCAAATAATTTCCAATCTATATGGCGTGTACTTTCTCCGTTGTTGTACAATTTATGTTCAGAAAACTCAACCGAAAAACCATGAAACGGACTTTTATGCATTCCGGTAATAAAACCTTCTACTACTTGTTTTGCAAGGATTTCGATGTTACCAAGAGCGTTATGTTGTAATTGATTTTCTAAATTCATAATTTAATTTCTTGCGCTCTAAATAAATCATCAACAGTTTGTAACAATTTCATTTTTAAAATCGGGTTGTACGTTGGGTGTTCTTTCAAAAAAGCTTGAACAACATCGTAAGCTTCTTTAGAACTATATTGTCCAACGGAACTACTTAACCATCTTTTAGGAAAAAAAATATCTCCAGTTAACTGTACTTCTTCTAACTTATTTAAAATAGGTTTTACATACTTTACAGCTGTTTTTTGTCTTAATGGATGATGAATATTGCTCAATGCAGATTGCACCCAAGATTCTTTCTCTCTATTTTCTTTCTTTAAAAGTGATTCCATAAAATAATCTCTTACTTGTTCATCATCAGACAAAGAAGGTAATAACCATTTAAAACGTTCTAATCTATCTGGATTGCTAATTCTTGTTAATTGCTTTTCAAGAATTTCTTTTGATTTTGGATGCTGATAAATTGCTAATTGAGATGCTATACCTGCATAATCGTTTTCGTTTAAAAAGAGGTTTTTTATGTTTTTCTTTTTACTCCAAATAGCATACAAAACTTCTTTCCCTTTTTTTGAAACTGCTATAGAACGATACAACCCAAACAAAGTTCTTTTCATATTTGCAGGAGTATTAGATTCTAGAAGTTTTAATACTTTTTGCTCTAATATTTGCTGATTTTCTGCTCTTTGTTTTTCTGTAAAAAACGTCCAATAAATAGTTGCAATTCTTCCTGAAAGATAATTAGAAATCAACTCGTTTTTCTCTAGTAACAATCCGTTTAAAAAAGTAGTAAAAGCAACATCTGCAATTACTTTTTTATTTAAAAAATTTTCATATAAATTAATGTAAGCGTAACCTCTAGCCAAATCGTCATTTATGTTTTTATACGAGTTTATTTTATTGATTTGTATTGGAAAAACTCCATAGCCAAAACCATTATAATTATAAATAACTTGTAACGGTATTTCTAAGCCAACTACTTCTTTAAAATCAAATTCTTTATCAGAAATTGTAACATCCAATATTTTTATTTCATTAGCATACACAAATCCAATTTTAAAGGATTGTGTCCATAATTTTTCTGTATCATCTTCTGCTTTTTGATAGATTTTAAACGAAGTAATTTTTCCGTTTTCGTAATTTATTTCGTCTGAAATAATTGGCCTTCCAGAGTTATTTACCCAAACTTCGCTCCATTCTTTAATATTTTGTGACGATTTTTTATCTAAAATAGTTACCAATTCATTCCAATCTGCATTTGCATTTGCATAGGTTTTTATGTATTCTTGAATTCCACTTTTAAAAGCATCTTTTCCTAAAATATTTTCTAACTGACGCATCATAATTGGCGCTTTGTTGTAAATAATTCTTCCATACAAAGAACCTGCATTTTTTAGATTTCCCAAATACTGTCTAATGGCATTTGTTCCTTGGGTTCTGTCTTCAGAATAAGCACTCGGATAATGTGTCATTGCAAATTGCAACCCGTGATTTACCTCTGGAAAAACTGGATTCATTATTTTATCTGCCATAAAATTGGCAAACACTTCTTTCATCCAAACATCGTTAAACCATTTCATGGTTACCAAATCTCCAAACCACATGTGAGACGTTTCGTGAGCAATTAATTTTGCTCTTCCTAGCTTTCTATTTTTGGTTGCATTTTTATCTAAAAACAAACTAGATTCTCTATACTGAATGGCACCAACATGCTCCATTCCTCCATATTGAAAAGGCGGAATTGCAGCAAAATCCATTTTTTGAAACGGGAATTGATATGCTGTATAATTTTCTAAATAATCTATTGCTTGTTGATGAATTTTAAATATTTGATTTACACTTTCATCAATTTTCTCTTGATTGTTTTCTCGATAAAGAAAGCGCATATCAAAAGCGCCTGGATTTTGAATTGTTTCGGTAAATTTACCCGCAACAAACGAAAATAAATAGGTACTCATTTTATCTGATTCGATAAAACGATGTTCTGTAAAATCCCCTTTAGGAATTTGTTCTTTTTCAAAAGCTCCAGATAACATTTTCCAATCTTTTGGAGCAACAATTGTAAGTGTATAATTTGCCTTAATATCTGGTTGATCAAAACTTGGAAACAACGTACTTGCTCGATCTGGAACTAGTAGTGTATATAAAAAGTCATTATTTCTATTTAACGATAATTCTCCTGCAATAAAATCAATTTCAATACTATTTTCACCTTTTAATAAATGCTTTTTTAAAATGATGATATGTTCATTTTCATGCACTATTTCGGTTTCTTCTCCGTTTACACGAATTGCTTTTATGTTTGATTTCTTCTCGTTAAAGTCTAAAATTAAATCCTGTTTTAAATCTGATAGTGTAGTTGTAATTTTTAGCTGACTCGGAATTACTTCTGCTTTTGTTTTTGGAATTTCAAACTTTAGTTGATAGGTAACATTTGAAACTTGTTGTTTTCTGTAGGTAGCTAATTGCAATGAAATTCCTTTTTCTAAAAACGCTTTAGGAATTGATTCTTCATCACAAGAAATAAAAAGAAAGAGAATCAAAAAAACAGAAATAATTGGTTTCATATAGAATAGGTTTAAGTTCTAAAAATAAAAAAAGGTTTGACCAACGCCAAACCTTTTCCTATATATTAAAATTGTTAAAACAATTTGTTTTTACATTGCTGCATCAATTTTACTTGTGTATACATTTTTAGGTGCAACACCAACTTGCTTATCTACAACTTCTCCGTTTTTAAATACTAAAACTGTAGGAATATTACGAACTCCATATTTTGCAGCAAATTCTTGATTGGCATCAACATCAACTTTACCAACAATAGCTTTACCCTCATATTCTTTATAAATTTCATCAACAATTGGCCCAACCATTCTACAAGGTCCACACCAAGCTGCCCAAAAATCAACCAAAACTGGTTTGTCAGATTTTAATACTACTTCTTCAAAGTTTGCATCTGTAATTTCTAATGCCATAATATTTATTTTTAAGTTGATTATTCTATTTTACTCTACAAAAGTAATCAAATATTTTTCTTTACCATTTATAAAAAATTACTTTTTACAATAGAAGTATCAATAGTTTTTATATTAAAAAACTGCCTTAGCAATAGCCTTAATGTTTGATGATTTCCCCATAGAATAATAATGTAAAACAGGAATACCTGCTTGCAATAATTCTTTAGATTGTTGAATTGACCATTCTATTCCTACTTGCCTTACCGCTTTATTATCTTTGCATTTTAGAATTTCATTAATTAAATTATTCGGCAAATCGACTTTAAATCTATGTGGAATTAAATTCAATTGTTTTTTTGTTGCTATTGGTTTTAATCCCGGAATTATTGGCACAGTAATTCCTTCTACTCTGCATTTTTTAACAAAATCAAAATATTTTTGATTGTCAAAAAACATTTGAGTAACAATGTAATTTGCACCATTTTCAATTTTTTGTTTTAAAAAATGAATGTCAGAATCTAAACTCGGAGCTTCCATGTGTTTTTCTGGATATCCAGCAACACCAATACAAAAATTAGTTTTTGAAGAATTTAGCAACGCATCATCTAAATATTTTCCGCTATTTAAATCCTGTATTTGATTCACCAATTCTAACGCAAATTGATGCCCTTCTTTTTCTGATTTAAAATACGTTTCGTTTTTTACGGCATCGCCACGAAGCGCCACAACATTATCAATTCCTAAAAAATCTAAATCGATTAAAAAGTTTTCTGTATCTTCTTTTGTAAAACCTCCACACAAAATATGTGGCACAGCATCTACTTGATATTTATTCTGAATAGCAGCACAAATCCCAACTGTTCCTGGACGTTTTTTAATAACTTGTTTTTTTAACAATCCGTTTTCTAATTCTTTGTACGTATATTCTTCTCGGTGATATGTTACATCTATAAATGGTGGATTAAACTCCATTAACGGATCAATATTATCAAAAACAGATTGTATGTTTTGCCCTTTTAAAGGCGGTAAAATCTCAAATGAAAACAATGTTTTTCTGTTTGCTTTTTTTATATGTTCTGTTACTTTCATGTTTGTTAAACTTTATTTTTTGGTGTTACCTTTCAGGTAGCGCTTTTCACTATACCTGTCTGCCGGCAGGTATTTTTATTGACAACTTTTCGACTGCGCTCAAAAAGACAACAAAAAGGATGTCGTTTCAATCGCTAACGCAGATTTATTCTTCAGCTAAAGTTGCATGCAACCATTTTCTTGCTTTCTCTTTTGTAATTCTTTTTCTGTTTGCGTAATCTTCAACTTGATCGGTGGTGATTTTCCCTACACCAAAATATTTTGCTTCTTTATTTGCAAAATAATAGCCAGAAACTGCAGCTGCAGGCCACATCGCTAAACTTTCTGTAAGTTGTATTCCTATTTTTTCTTCTACATCTAATAAACTCCAAATAGTTTCCTTTTCTAAATGATCTGGACAAGCTGGATATCCTGGTGCTGGACGAATTCCTTTATAACTTTCTTTGATTAAATCGTCATTGGTTAAATCTTCATTAGCCGCATAACCCCAATGTTTTGTTCTAATTTGTTTGTGTAAATATTCTGCTAAAGCTTCTGCAAATCGATCGGCAATTGCTTGCGCCATTATTGCATTATAATCATCTTCTTTTGCTCTGTAACTTTCTGCTAATTCTTGCGCACCAAAAATACCAACACTAAATGCGCCCATATAGTCTTGTTTGTTTGACTCTTTCGGGGCAATAAAATCTGCCAACGCATGATTTGGAATTCCTTCTCGTTTTTTTAATTGCTGGCGTAAGGTTCTAAAAACGGCGATTTCTTTTCCTTTCTTTTGGATAGAAATATCATCGTTGTTTATAGAATTTGCTTCAAACAAACCAAAGATGGCTTTGGGTTTCAATAATTTTTTTGCAATGATTTCTTGTATCATTTGTTGTGCTTCTTCATACATTATTGAAGCCTGTTCACCCACAACCTTATCGGTTAAAATAGCTGGAAATTTCCCATGCAAATCCCAACTTCTAAAAAACGGGGACCAATCTATAAATGGCAACAATTCTTTTAAACTTAATTGCTCTAAAACTTGAACTCCTAATTGATTTGGTTTCACAATTTCAGAAGTTTTCCAATCAATTCTATATTTTCTTTTTCTGGCTTCTTCAATAGAAATATATGATTTTTCTTTCCCTCGTTTTAAAAACTTGGTTCTGAATTCATCATAATCTTTTTTCATTTTGGTGACATATTCTTTTGATGATTTTTTATTCAATAAATCACCCACAACAGTTACCGCTCTCGATGCGTCATTTACATGAACCACCGCATTTTTGTATTGCGTATCAATCTTTACAGCTGTGTGAGCCTTAGATGTTGTTGCTCCTCCAATAAGCAACGGTAATTCAAAATTTTGACGTTGCATTTCTTTTGCTAAATACACCATTTCATCAAGTGATGGTGTAATTAATCCAGACAAACCAATGGCATCAACTCGTTCTTTGATTGCGGTTTCAATAATTTTTTCTGGCGGAACCATCACACCTAAATCAACAATTTCGTAGTTGTTACATGCCAAAACTACACTCACAATATTTTTACCAATATCATGCACATCGCCTTTTACAGTTGCAATTAATATTTTTCCTACTGGTTCTTGTTTATCTCCTTTTTCTGCCTCTATAAACGGATTTAAATAACCAACGGCTTTTTTCATAACTCGAGCAGATTTTACCACTTGCGGTAAAAACATTTTTCCTGCTCCAAACAAATCTCCAACCACATTCATTCCTATCATTAAATGACCTTCAATCACTTCAATTGGCTTTTCTGCTTCTTGTCTTGCCTGCTCAATATCTTCAATAATAAACGCATCAATACCTTTTACTAAAGCATGCGTAATTCTGTCTTGCAACGGATTTTCTCTCCAAGATAAATCCAACCCTTTTTCAACTTTTGATCCTTTTACCGTTTCAGCAAAATCTAATAAACGTTCTGTAGCATCTTCTCTTCGGTCTAAAATAACATCTTCTACTCGTTCTAATAAATCCTTTGGGATATCATCATATACTTCTAACAAAGCTGGATTTACAATCCCCATGTTCATTCCTGCCTGAATCGCGTGATATAAAAACACAGAATGCATTGCTTCTCTAACACCATCGTTTCCTCTAAATGAAAATGATACATTACTGACACCTCCACTTACACTTACATTTGGTAAATTTTGACGAACCCAACGCGTTGCTTCTATAAAATCGAGTGCATTTTTACGATGTTCTTCCATTCCTGTTGCCACAGGAAATATGTTTAAATCAAAAATAATATCCTCAGATGCAAAATGGACAATGTCCACCAATATTTTATAAGAACGTTTTGCTATTTCTATTCTTCTTTCATAATTATCTGCTTGTCCTTCTTCATCAAAAGCCATTACAATAACCGCCGCTCCATAACGCTTAATTTTTTTTGCTTCCAAAATAAATTTATCTTCTCCTTCTTTAAGTGATATTGAATTTACTACACATTTTCCTTGAACAACTTGCAATCCAGCTTCAATAATTTCCCATTTTGAGCTATCAATCATAATAGGCACTCTACAAATATCGGGTTCGGCAGCAATCAAATTTAAAAAACGAACCATTGCTTCTTCTCCATCTATCAAACCATCATCAAAATTAATATCTATAATTTGTGCACCACCATCTACTTGATGACGAGCAATGTCTAATGCTTCATCAAATTTCTCTTCTTTTATTAATCGCAAAAATTTACGAGATCCTGCTACATTTGTTCGTTCTCCAACATTAATAAAATTACTATGTTCATTAAGAATCAAAGGTTCTAAACCTGATAGCTTCATGTATTTTCTCCCCTCTCCAACCTCTCCCCAAGAGGAAGAGGCTTTTTCAAACTGCTTATTTTTATCTTTATCGCTCATTTTAAAATGATGTTATTTTTTTAATGATTTAAAACTCGAAAGGTTTTAAAAACCTGACAGGTCTCCTTTTTAATTTCCTAAACCAGCTTCCCTTCCCTTTGGGAAGGGATTGAGGGATGGGATCTAGGTTTGTATTTAGCGGCAATCTTCGCAATAACACGAATATGTTTTGGACTTGTTCCACAACATCCTCCAATAATGTTAATTAAATTTTTCTTTAAATATTCTTCAATTTGTTCTCCCATTTCTTCAGGTGTTTCATCATATTCTCCAAATGCATTTGGTAACCCTGCATTTGGATGTGCAGAAATTGCAAAATCTGTTTTATTTGCAATTGCTTCTAAATGTGGTTGTAATAAACTGGCTCCTAATGCGCAATTAAACCCAACAGATAATAATGGAATGTGAGAAACAGAAATTAAAAAAGCTTCAGCTGTTTGACCAGACAATGTCCTTCCAGAAGCATCTGTAATTGTTCCACTTAACATCACAGGAATTTCAATATTTTTTTCTTCTTTTACTTGTTCAATAGCAAACAAAGCTGCTTTTGCATTTAAAGTATCAAAAACAGTTTCTACCAATAACAAATCGACTCCGCCATCAACCAGCGCTTCTACTTGTTGTTTATAGGCAATTCGTAAATCATCAAAAGTTACTGCTCTATATCCTGGATCATTAACATCTGGAGACATACTTGCTGTTCTGTTTGTCGGTCCAATAGAACCAGCTACAAAACGAGGTTTATTTGGTTCTCTATTTGTAAAATCAACTGCAACTTCTTTTGCTATTTTTGCTGATTGATAATTCAACTCATACACCAAATCTTCTAGTTGATAATCTGCCATCGCAATGGTAGTCCCAGAAAATGTGTTGGTTTCTATAATATCTGCACCCGCTTCAAAGTATTTTGCATGAATAGTCTTAATAGCTTCTGGTTGCGTAATTGAAAGCAAATCGTTATTTCCTTGTAAAGGAGTCGGATACTCTTTAAATCGTTCTCCTCTAAAATCTTTTTCTGTAAATTTATAGGCTTGTAGCATGGTGCCCATTGCACCATCTAGCACAAGGATTCTTTTTTGTAGTTCTTTATAAATAGTGAGCATTTTCTAGCGCTTGTTTTAAATCGTTTATAATATCGTTTACGTGTTCCAATCCGAATTCTAATATGTCTTTAACAATAATAAATTATACTTTTTTGCTGCTTTTTCAAGAATCTCAAATCTAAAATATCTACTACCAGATTTGTTGGAGTTTCTGCGTATAAAATTTTTAACATGTAGTTGCTTTAACTCCATTTTATTTTTTATTGATTCTGTATAATCAAAAGTCAAATGCATCAATAAATTGATGTACTTACTAGAAAAATGTTAAAAAGAGTTATTACAATTACTCGTCAGTAATTGTTTTTTGAGTTATCTATCCAATTTCTGATAAATGAATCTGAAATTAAGTAGAATTTAGCACCTTCTTCACTAAGTGTAAAGGGTTGCTAAGGCTTCAATGGGTCTAATCCCTCCGCCTTTCTTGATAACATTGTCAATAAGTTATTGAACTTTCTGAGCACAAATATTCAATAAGTAAAAGTTAATAACCAAATTTATTTTTACTTATTTTTAAAAATATTATATGGTATCGTTTTGCTGTTACATTTTTAAGCGTACATTTGCAGTCAATATTTCGAGGAAAAATTTGAACTGATTGCAACCTCAATAAAAAAAGCTAAAGCAGTAATTATCTACTTCTTTTTAGCGACCAAGCAATCTTTTTTCATTTTTTAAAAACAATTTAAAAAGAAAAATATGTCATATTTATTTACTTCTGAATCTGTTTCAGAAGGTCATCCAGATAAAGTAGCTGATCAAATTTCAGATGCTTTAATTGATAATTTTTTAGCTTTTGACGCTGATTCAAAAGTTGCTTGTGAAACTTTGGTAACAACTGGTCAAGTTGTATTGGCAGGAGAAGTAAAATCAAAAACGTATTTAGATGTTCAAAAAATTGCACGAGATGTAATTAACAAAATTGGATACACAAAAAGTGCATATATGTTTGACGGAAGTTCGTGTGGAGTTTTCTCTGCTATTCATGAACAATCTCCTGATATTAATCAAGGAGTTGATAGAGCAAACAAAGAAGAACAAGGCGCAGGAGATCAAGGAATGATGTTTGGTTACGCAACCGACGAAACCGAAAATTATATGCCTTTGGCGTTAGAGTTATCGCATCGTTTGTTAATTGAATTGGCAGAATTAAGACGTGAAAATAAAGACATTACCTATTTACGTCCAGATGCAAAATCTCAAGTAACTATTGAATATTCTGATGATAATATTCCGCAAAGAATAGATGCCATTGTAGTTTCTACTCAGCACGATGATTTTGATAAAAGTGATGAAGTGATGTTAGCTAAAATTAAATCTGACATTGTAAACATTTTAATTCCGAGAGTAATTGCAAAATTACCTGCGAATATTCAAACATTATTTACAGATAAAATCACCTATCATATTAACCCAACAGGAACATTTGTAATTGGTGGTCCACATGGAGATACTGGATTAACAGGACGTAAAATTATTGTTGATACATACGGAGGAAAAGGTGCACACGGTGGTGGAGCTTTTTCTGGAAAAGATCCTTCTAAAGTTGATAGATCTGGAGCGTATGCAACAAGACACATTGCTAAAAACTTAGTTGCTGCAGGAGTTTGCAAAGAAGTTTTAGTACAGGTTTCTTATGCAATTGGTGTGGCAAAACCAACAAGTATCAATGTTGAAACGTATGGAACATCCACTTTAAATTTAACAGACGGAGAAATTAGTAAAATTGTGGAAAGTATTTTTGATATGCGTCCTTATTTTATTGAACAACGTTTAAAATTAAGAACTCCAATTTATTCTGAAACTGCTGCTTATGGACACATGGGAAGAACTCCAGAAGTAAAAACCGTAACATTTTCTAATCCTATGGGAGAAACCGTTTCGCAAGAAGTAGAAACGTTTACTTGGGAAAAATTAGATTATGTTGATAAAGTAAAAGAAGCGTTTGGTTTTTAAAAACTAGAACACAATATATTTAAAACCTCAAGCTTGTTTGTTTTGGGGTTTTTGTTTTACTAACCTTTTTTGCTTTAAAAAAATTGCTCTATTAGAAATAATTTAGTTTGTTTATAAAATCATTTTTGGGTAACTTAGCTCTTATTCTGAAATGGTTTCAGTATTAAAAACGCTTAATTTATTTCTGTTAAAATTGGCGGAAAAAAAATTCACGATATCACCTTATTTAAATGGCATTTATAGACTATTATAAAATACTTGGAGTTAAAAAAAACTCAACCGAAAGTGATATTAAAAAGGCGTACCGAAAATTAGCCCGAAAACATCACCCTGATTTAAACCCTAATGATAAAGAAGCTGAGAAAAAATTTAAAGAAATAAACGAAGCCAATGAAGTATTGAGCAATGCTGAAAATCGAAAAAAATATGATAAGTACGGTGAGGATTGGAAGCATGCAGATGAAATTGAGAAAGCAAGACAGCAACAACAATCACAAAAAAGATATCAAAATCAGTCAACTAACGATTTTTCAGATAGCGATTATTCAGATTTTTTTGAATCTATGTTTGGGGGTCAAGGAAAGAGAAAAAATAATGTTGGTTATAAAGGGCAAGATTACAATGCAGAATTACATCTTACGTTAAAAGGTGCATACACAACCCATAAACGCACGTTAACAATTAATGGTAAAAATATTCGTCTTACGATTCCTGCTGGTGTTAAAAATGAGCAAGTAATAAAGATTAAAGGACAAGGAGGCAAAGGATTAAACAACGGCCCAAATGGCGATTTGTTTATACGTTTTTCTATTCAAAATCATTCCAAATTTAAACGAGATAATAACAATCTCTTAAGCACTTTAGATATCGATTTATACACGGCAATGCTAGGTGGTGATATTACTATTGATACTTTTGACGGCAAGGTAAAATTAAAAATAAAACCTGAAACTCAAAACGGAACAAAAGTAAAACTAAAAGGAAAAGGTTTTCCTGTGTATAAAAAAGAAGGTGATTTTGGTGACCTATACATTACATATAATGTAATATTACCGACTAAGCTTAACACTAAGGAAAAAGAATTATTTAATCAACTAATTAAATTAAGATCAACATGAGTTTAGAAAACTTTATCCCACTTAATCAATTGTGCACACATTATAGAGTTGAAATGTCATTCTTTACTAATTTGAATGAATTTGGTTTGATTGAAATTATAACGATAGAACAATCTCTCTTTGTCCATAAAGATAAGGCGAGTGATATTGAAAAAATTATACGAATACACAATGAACTTGATATTAATTTAGAAGGAATTGATACAATTTTTAATTTATTGGAAAAAATAAAAAAGTTGCAATCTGAGTTAATCACTACAAAAAACAGACTTAGATTGTATGAAGATTAATCTGTAGAATTTAAAAGAGCTGCTCTTAAAAGTTTAACCTATCCTATAAAATATTCACTTATATTATTTTTTAAAAATAACTCCTTTTAATTTTTTTATTAGCTTTTTCTTAATATCGGTTGGGTACGAGCGCTCTCCCATAAATACATCGGTCATTGCTTCACTAAATCTATTTCCGTATTTTTTCATTAAAAAATTTCTTGCCTTTTCGTTTTCATAAAAAAGCTTTGACAAAAACACTCCTGTCTTTAACTCGGGAAGTAATACTTCATTTAACTTAGCATTGTATATTTCTTCTGTTTTAACGCTATTGAGTTTACTTTCGATCAGAGATTCTGCTGCCATTATACCTGTTAGTATTGCATTAGAAATTCCTTCAGCTGTAACAGGATCTGCAAAACCAGCTGCATCACCAACTAACATTACATTTTTTCTGTAAAAACCATCCTCTCTTGGTGACACTGGTATTTGAAATCCATGAAACTCTTCATTGACAACTTTTGTGATTCCTAAAGTTCTTAAATATTCTTTATAGTGTTTTTTTAAATCAATTTTTGTTCTTCTTGCTGATGCAACTCCAATAGATAAATGATTCTTTTTTGGAAAACTCCATCCATATCCAAGCGGTACGGCATCAAAATCAAATCTAACTTCTTTTGATAATCTGTCAAAATCTTCTGAAGAAACTTCAACTTCATATTCTAGTGCTGGAATTAAATATCTTGTTTCTTCCCAACCTGTAAGTTTTGCTGTTGGACTTAATGCACCGTCTGCTGCGATTACAAATTTTGATTTTACATCTCCTTGACTAGTATGAAGTGTAATATCTTCTCCAAAAGTGATGTTTTTTAACTTGTGGTTTTCTAATAATACAATCCCTGCTTTTTTTGCTTTCTCAACAATTAAATTATCAAAATCATCACGCATTATCATACTAATAATGGGTTCGTCTCTTTTAGGAGATAAATAAATTCCTGCTTTATCAAAATTCACATTAATTTTATAAAATTCACGCTCTACAACAGAACTTACATCAAAAGGCATTTTTCTTCTACCTCTAAATACAAATCCACCTCCGCAAGTTTTATATCTTGGTAATGTTTCTTTTTCAATTAAAACTACAGAAATTCCGTTTTCTGCCAATTTCAAAGCAGCTGAAGCTCCTGCTGGACCACTTCCTATTACCGCCACATCAAATGTTCTCATTCTTTAAATTTTGTCAAATATAATATTTAAAAAAACAAAATTTAAACTTATCATCAAATTAATAATTATAAGTTATATTTTACACTAAACACTATAAACCTTGGTTGTATTACATAAGTAGAAGTACTATTAAAAATAGCGTTGCTATTGTCACTATTAATAGAAGTGGTGTTAAAAGCGTTTGTCATTTCTAACGAATATTCCAATTTGCTATCTTTCTTTTGATAGATTAAGTTTAAATCTAAAAAACTATAATTATTTAGCGTTCTAGTTTCATTTTTATAATTATTATAAGTATATCTAGAAGTAAATGTAAAGTTTTTTAGAAATAAAATATCTAAATTTAAATATGGACTGTGTGTATAAAACTTATTTATATTTCCACCTTGATTGTAGTCATTAATGATAGCATTGTATCCAAGATCAAAATTTGGAGCAGTTCTAAAATTAGAGCTAATTCCTACTTTATATGTTTGAGAAAAACTCTTCGAATCTCTTTCTTCTTCAACTCTAACTGGTGGAGTATTAGAATTATTGTCTGTGTCTCTTAAAGAAGCAATTGTACTTGTAGATCTAGATAACGAAACCGTTGCACCTAAAGTTCCTTTAATTTTACCAATTGTTTTTTGCATATTAGCAGAACCCGATAAAGATTCGTTTGGGAAAGCCGAATTTATAGAGGTAGATATTTGATCTACCCCAACTGGCAAAATACTTCCTGTTATAGCGTTTATTCTTTTATTATAATTAATTGATGCAAATACGTTGGTATAATTAAACATATTAAAACTAAAATAATTTAATCTAGCATTGTGAGAATAAGAACTTTCTAAGTTTCTGTTCCCAGAATACAAACGGTTATAATTGTTAAACACATACCCTTGTGCAACACTATTAATATCAGTAAAACTAACTATTTTACTATAAGACAAACGTAACGATTCAGATTTTTTTAATTGCAATAATATAGATGCACTTGGTAAAAACTGACTAAAATTATCGTCTCTAACTGTTCCTAATTGTGTGTTTTTAGCAGAATACAAATGCAATGTTCCTCCTTGGGTAAAAGTAAAAATTCCTGTAATAAATTTATATTCAAAACCTGCATATAAATCATTAAAATCATAGGCTACATCATTTAGTGTTGATGGAGTTGTAATTGCATTTTGTGAACCATTTAATGTTTCAAAAATACTAGAATTAAATTGCTGATTACTTATTGTTGCACCAACATTAAAATTGATGTTACTCTTAGAATTTATTACGTAATAATAATCTAATTTAGCGTCTAACTTGTTTGTTTTTATACGTTTATTTTGTGAAACATCAAATGAAATTCCGTTTACTGGAGCTGTTAATGTTAACAAATTAGCAAATGATAGTTGTTGTAAATTTGCATTGTAAAAAGGATCTTCGTCTTGCCATAAATGTTGTGCACTTAACGCAAAAATATTTTTCTCATTTAATGTATAATAATAATTCAAATTCTGATTGATAGAAAATGGATTTTGATTTTGTGCTTGAAGTATATTTCCAGGTATTTGAGAAGATGTAAATAATTGATTCTCTTTTTGATCAGAAATTTTAGCAAAAAAATCGTAATCAAACTGATTGTTTAAATTTGGTCTATAACTAGAGCTTAACTTAAACAGTCCTAAATTAGAATTTTGTGTAGAATTACTTGTTGTGCTTTCTGTAAATGCATTGTTTATATAATTTCTTGTGCTACCTTGTTCTAATTCGGTTTTCGTTGATGAATAAATAGCAAAACCACTTAAATCTAATGTTTTTTTAGGAGAATAACTAAAATTAGCTGCAGCAAATTTAGAGTCAATTTCTTTTGCTCTATTATTTTGTAAAGTTAAAAATCCAATATCTGAAGATGCTACATTAAATCCTGTTCCCGAATTTCCACTAGGTCTAAATCCGCCTGTAAACCGAAAATAATCTCTTCTTGTAAATGGCATTTTACCAATATTATTAATATCCGTTATTAAATTAATACTGTATTTTGGATTGTAATAAAATAACTTTGGGTTTGCAACAAATCTATTATCTCTACCAACACCTGCATTAATTTCTCCAAACCAAAAATTCTTTTTGCCTTCTTTTAATTTGATGTTAATTGCCAAATTATCAGTATTATCTTGAACTCTTTTAAGCTGTCCTACTTCGCTAAAGTTCTTTAATATTTGGACTTTATCAATTGCATTTGCTGGAATATTTTGTACTGCAATTTTAGAATCACCATCAAAAAAATCTTTCCCTTCTACAAGTACTTTTCCAACTTTCTTTCCTTCTACTTCAATTTCTCCATCAGAATTTACTTCAACTCCAGGTAGTCTTTTTAAAACATCTCCCAATTTTTTTTCTGTACCAACTTTAAAAGAATCTGCATCATAAACTAACGTATCTCCTTTTATAGAAACTGGAATTTTATACGTTATATTAACTTCGTCTAATGTATTATCTGGCATTAAAATAATATCTTTAATAATATCTTCTGATTTAGTATTGAGAACAATATCAGAAGTTTTATTACCAATATAACTCGCTTTAATACTATATGATGTATTTTCTTTTAGAGTTAATTTATAATTCCCGTTAGCATCTGTAAATCCGTAAGAATCTAGAGCGTTTGTTATTTTATTTAATGCAATTACGTTTGCCATTTCTAAAGGTTCTCCAACGCTATCTTTTACAATACCGGTTAGTTTAATTTGGGCATTAGAAACCCCAACAATCAATAAAATGATTGCAAAAAAATATTTTTTCATAAAAAGTTGATTTTAATTTTTACCCTCTGCCTCTGCCGCCTTGACGGTTTCCTCCTCTACCTCTAAATTGCTCGCGCATTTCATCAGTTTTTTTCTTTACAATTTTATTGTATTCTTCTCTAGTCACCTTTTTTCCTTTTTTAGGCATTTTTAAAGTCACTTTTTCTTCTGGATTTAGAGTTATTTCTGTACATAAAACAGTTGTTGTACCTGCATTTACTTCTAAAATTAACCCAGGCAAACCCCAATATTCTCCTGGGCCTTGACTCACAGGTATTTGCGGCGTGTACCAAGCAGTAACAATCATTGTTTTTGGTTTTTCTTCTTTCTTTTCTTCGGTGTTATCATTTCCTCTTCTACTAAAAGATGATAAACTAAATGGATCAACTTCTTTAACTAGTGTAGCTTTATAACAAATGTAATTTCCTATTTTTTTGGTTTCTGCTCCAAGTTTCCAATCTGGTTTTGTGCCACTTTCTGTAATTAAAAATTGTTTTCCAAAAAATTCTGATTCTTCTAAAACAATTCCTTCTTTTGTGTTTTTATATTTTAATCCGCTACCAAAACTCATCATTCCACCAAATCTACTTCCATCTTGTCTTCCAGGAGCACCTAATTTTGCTTCCTCTTTATATGTAGATTCTGTTTGATTAAAGTTTAAAACAAATGTTTTTTCTAAAAACCCTTTCATTCTTTCTGCAATACGTTTTTTTTGATCTTCAGACATTTGTCTTCCGCCAAAATTCATATCCATTGTTGTTTTAGACATATAAACTGCTTTTCCTTGAAAGTTTTTTTGTGAATTTGCCGTTACAGTTAGTAACGCAAAAAATAGAATAAAAAGTGATCTCATTTTTAATTGATTTAAATAAATTATTCTTCTAAGTTAGACATCTTAATTTATAAAAGGTTTAATAATTAACCACCAATTCTTATTTCTATAGTACTTCCTTTACTGTTTCTTCTTGTTTTAAATTTCTCCATCATTTCTTTGGATTTTTTATCCATAATTTTTTCATATTGTTTTTGAGAAACTACTTTTCCTTTTTTTGGCTCTTCTATTTTAAATTTTTCTGAAGGATTTAGTATAATTTCTGAACAAATAATTGTTTGCTTTCCTTCTCTTATTTCTAAAATCAATCCAGGTAATCCAGAGTAATTTTCTGGCCCATTACTAACTGGAATTGTTGGCGTGTACCATGCTGTTGTAACAACATCTACTTTTTCTTTTTTCTGTGTTACTTTTCCGTCTTCTACATTCATATTTGTTCTTTCTTCTTGCCTTGTATATGTTGCTTTATAGCACGTATAGATTCCAATATTTTTTGTTTCATCAGACAGTTTCCAATCGTATTTTGGTAATGTATCTTTTATCAAAAAACGTTTTCCCATAATTTCAGTTTTGTTTACAAAACGATTTCTCTTTGTGTTTTTGTAATAAACATCATTTCCTCCGCTAGAACCCATAACCATAACATTCATCCCATTTGCTGGAATTCCTGCTGGAGCAGATAACTTTTTTTCTTCTTTATAAATGGATGCGTTTTTATCAAAAGTTAACACAAAAGTTTTTTGAAATTGTTTTTTCATCATTGCTTCAAACTGCGTTTTTTGAGCATCACTCATTGTAGAGTTTTTCCCTCCAATTTTTATATCCATTTTTCGATGGGTTTTATAGGTTGCTTTTCCTTGAAAATTTTGAGAATATAAACTTTCAGCAACCACTAGTAATACAATTAAAATTTTAGTTTTCATTGGTCTTATTTTTATCAATTATTTTTATGAGTCCTTTTACTCCTTTTTTAGCTTTCACTATTAGGTTATCTATATTTTTACTTTCTCCACTAACAGTAAAAGACCCTTTCATTTTATTCTTTGAATTTAGAAGGTCAAATTTAAAAATCAGTTGTATTTGTTGTTCGGTTGAATTAAAGGCAAAAAGTTCTTTTGTAGTTTCCCAATTAATCGATTTAAAATCGGCTGAAGAATTTACCGAAAACGTTAATGATGTAATCTTAGTTTGAATTACACTACCCTTTTTATTTGTGTTTTTTACTTCTTGTGCATTTACTGCCACAATGCAAAAAACGATTGCTAGAAAGAATATTTTTTTCATCTATTTTGGGTTAATTTAACGATACAAATATGAAACTTTAATAAATACTGTTAGGTTAATAAGTGTTAACGTGTGTTAATTGATAGATTATTATATCTCATAACTACTTACCTTTGGATTATGAATACAAAAAAATATCGTTGGTTATTATATGTAATTTCCTTAACAATTATAGCAACAATTTCTGTACAAATTTTTTGGAATTACAAAAATTACCAACAAAATAAACAACGTGTTTTAAATGAAATACAAATAAGTTTAGACACTGCTATAGAAGAATATTTTGCAGACATTGCTAAAAATTCTAGAGTTGCTTTTTTAGACACTTCTTCTGACAGTATAAGCTCATCAAAAAAAATGAAAGCTTTTTTGTCTAAAGTAAAATTAGATACTTTTTTTAAAAAATCATCAGTAGAGAAGAAAAGTTTAAATTTAAAGCATTTTACTATTGAATCTTCAGATATTAAAGGGATAAGTATTTTTAAAGGTAAAAAAGTTGATAGTATAGATCGGTTAAAGGGATTTGCAAATAAAATAATTATTTCAATTTCGCAAGATTCTATTGAGTTTGATAAATTAAATCCTTATTTTGAAAAAGAATTAAATCGTAAAAAAATAATGCTTCCTTTTAGCTTTATACATTATCAAGATGATTCTATTAAAAAAGAATTTTTCTCAAAAAATGTAAAGTGGAAAGGAGACATTAAAATGTTTTCAAAATCTACCTATTTAAAAACCAATGAAAAACTGCAATTATTAATAAACAATCCTAATAAAGAAGCACTTAAAAGAAGTTCTACCGGAATTTTATTATCCTTATTTTTATCGTTGGCAGTTATTTTATGTTTATTTTACTTGTTAAAAATCATTAATAAACAAAAGGAATTAGCCGAAATTAAAAATGATTTAATTAGCAATATTACACACGAATTTAAAACACCAATTACTACAGTTTCTGCTGCAATTGAAGCTATAAATACTTTTAATGCAATCGATGATAAAGAAAAAACAAAAAAATACCTTGCTATTTCTTCGTCACAATTAAAAAAATTGCATCAAATGGTAGAAAAACTATTAGAAACTGCAACGCTAGACAGCGAAAAATTATTACTCCAAAAAGAAGAAATTGATGTAGTTTCTTTAGTAAAAAACATTGCTTTAAAAAACGACTTTAATTCAGAAAAAAAGAGCATTCAATTTGCTAGTAGTGCAGATAAATTACTAGTTTACTTAGATCCTTTTCATTTCGAAAACGCTATTTCTAACTTAATAGATAATGCACTAAAATATGGCGGAAACGAAATTGAAGTTCATATAAATCGCGTGCTTGATACGTTAGAAATTACTGTTGCAGATAACGGAAACGAAATTGAAAAAAATCAACGAGAAAAGATATTTGATAAATTTCATAGAATTCCGAAAGGAAATACGCATAACGTAAAAGGATTTGGAATTGGATTGTATTATACCAAAAAAATTGTAGAAAAGCATGATGGTAAAATTCAATTATTACCAAGCTTAACCAATACAATTTTTAAAATAACTTTGCCAATATGAGTTCTAACATAAAAATTGTTTTAGCAGAAGACGAACCTAGTTTAGCCCAAATTATTAAAGAGAGTCTAGAAACCAGAAATTTTGATGTTTTTTTAGCAAATAATGGGATTGAAGCGTATAATTTGTACAACTCAAAAAAGCCAGAAATTTTAGTATTGGATGTAATGATGCCTCTTAAAGATGGATTTACATTAGCAAAAGAAATCAGAAAAGAAAACAAACACATACCAATCCTTTTTTTAACCGCAAAATCGCAAACAAAAGATGTATTAGAAGGATTTAAAAATGGTGGAAATGACTATTTAAAAAAACCTTTTTCGATGGAAGAGTTGATTGTTCGGATTCAATCACTATTAAATAGAAATGATTTAAAAACTGATATAAATAAAATCAACATTGGTAATTATATTTTTAATCATACAAAACAAACTTTAGAATATAAAGAAAACCTTATTTTACTAACCCACCGAGAATCAGAACTACTTTTACTCTTATCTCAAAAGAAAAACGAATTAGCAGAAAGAACTTTTATTTTAAAAAAGCTTTGGGGCAATGATGATTTCTTTAGTGCCAGAAGTATGGATGTTTTTATAACCAAACTTAGAAAGAAATTAAAGCAAGACCAAAACATCCAAATAATAAACGTTAGAGGATACGGTTTTAAATTGATTTGCTAAAAGCATTGCTAATTCTAAAATTTGATTAACTTTATCGACCCTATTCAAACCTTTTAGAAAAAATAAATTATGCATGTAGCCATTGCAGGAAATATTGGAGCAGGTAAAACAACTTTAACCAAATTATTAGCCAAACATTACAACTGGAAACCTCATTTTGAATCTGTTGAAGAAAATCCCTACTTAGATGATTTTTATGGAGAAATGGAACGCTGGTCCTTTAACTTACAAGTTTTCTTTTTAAATAGTAGATTTAGACAGATTTTAGAATTAAGAGAAACAGGTAAAAAAATAATACAAGACAGAACCATTTATGAAGATGCACATATTTTTGCGCCAAATCTTCACGCAATGGGATTAATGACCAATAGAGATTTTCAAAACTACAGTTCGTTATTTGATTTGATGGAAAAATTAGTAACTCCGCCAGATTTATTAATATACTTGCGTTCTAGTATTCCTACTTTAGTTGGGCAAATTCATAAAAGAGGAAGAGACTACGAAAACTCTATAAGTATTGATTATTTAAGTCGTTTAAACGAACGTTATGAAGCTTGGATTTCTACCTATAAAAAAGGGAAATTATTAATTATTGATGTAGATAATTTAGATTTTGTAGATAATCAAGAAGATTTAGGGTATGTTATTGACAGAATTGATGCTCAAATAAACGGGTTATTCTAAACAGAAATAAGCAAAAAATAAAAAGCCATTTACGAATGTAAATGGCTTTTTGCTTTTTTGATAGAAATCCCCCAATACCTATCGGAGTGCAATTTACAAAAAATAATTGAAACTTTTTCAAAAAAAACAACACATTAAAAAAAGTCATTCTCCTTGCTTAAAAAGCACCATTTTATAAATTAAAAAAAATAAATCTTTCTTTTTGTAACATAAATTAAAAATTACACGTATAAAGATATGTAGAGTACTATTAACCTTTAATAAAACCACTTTAAATAGATGAGACAACTAAAAATTACCAAGCAGGTTACCAATAGAGAAACTGCATCATTAGATAAGTATTTACAAGAAATAGGAAAAGTTGATTTAATTACTGCCGATGAAGAAGTAGAATTAGCACAGCGAATTAAAGCAGGAGATCAAATCGCTTTAGAGAAATTGACAAAAGCTAATTTACGTTTCGTTGTTTCGGTTGCAAAACAATATCAAAATCAAGGTTTAACCTTACCTGATTTAATTAATGAAGGTAATTTAGGATTAATTAAAGCTGCAAAACGTTTTGATGAAACTCGTGGTTTTAAATTTATCTCTTATGCTGTTTGGTGGATTCGTCAATCTATACTACAAGCATTAGCAGAGCAATCTAGAATTGTACGTTTACCGTTAAATAAAATTGGGTCTATTAACAAGATTAATAAAATGTACGCTTTCTTAGAACAAGAACATGAGCGTCCTCCTAGTCCAGAAGAAATTGCCAAAAAATTAGACATGACCATTAACGATGTTAAGGAGTCTATGAAAAATTCTGGCCGTCACGTATCTATGGATGCACCATTAATTGAAGGAGAAGATTCTAACTTATACGATGTATTAAATTCAGGTGAATCTCCAAATCCAGACAGAGCATTGTTGCACGAATCTTTACGAGTAGAAATTTCTAGAGCTTTAGAAACACTAACTCCAAGAGAAGCAGATGTAGTAAAATTATACTTTGGTTTAGGAGAACATCAACCAATGACTTTAGAAGAAATTGGTGAAACGTTCGATTTAACTCGCGAGCGTGTTCGTCAAATTAAAGAAAAAGCAATTCGCAGATTAAAACATACATCAAGAAGTAAAATTTTAATGACTTACTTAGGTTAATCATTATTAAAACTATAAAATTTAAAACTCTTGAATTCATTTCGGGAGTTTTTTTTTGAAGCTATTTCCTGCTTTTCGTTGTATCTTTTTATTACTGTCATTGTGAATCACGCTTTTTCTGCGTGATGTGGCAACCTCATAATTAGAAACAGATTGCTTCGTTCCTCGCAATGACGCTTGTTTATATTGGTAATAAAAAGGATGCCACTCCAATCAGGGCTAAACCTGTCTATACACTTTTCTGTTTATCAAATAAAGTCAATTTTTCTATGTGTCTATGTGGTCGCCTTTTTTAATAAATTATTGTTGCATTTTTAAGAGATTGGGTCGTTCCATACAATCACAAATTAATTACCTTTGCAAAATAACAACACAACAACAAACAAATGAACAAGTTAATTGCACCTTCAATTTTAGCGGCAGATTTTGCCAATTTACAACGCGATATAGAAATGGTAAACAATAGCGAAGCCGATTGGTTTCATATTGACGTTATGGATGGTGTTTTTGTGCCAAACATTTCTTTTGGAATGCCAGTTTTAAAAGCGATTTCTAAACATGCTACAAAAACAATTGATGTACATTTAATGATTGTAGATCCTGATAGATATATCCAAACTTTTGCAGACTTAGGAGCAAATATATTAACCGTTCATCACGAAGCTTGTACGCATTTACATAGAACAATTCAAGCTATAAAAACAGCAGGAATGAAAGCTGGTGTTGCTTTGAATCCGCACACGCCAATTGCCGTTTTAGAAGATGTAATTGCAGATTTAGATTTAGTGTGTGTTATGAGCGTGAATCCGGGTTTTGGCGGACAATCATTTATAGAAAACACCTACAAAAAAGTAAGTCAGTTAAAACATTTAATTGAGTTTTCAAACTCTAATTGTCAAATAGAAATTGATGGCGGAGTAACAGATCAAAATGCAAATGCATTAGTAGAAGCTGGTGCTGATGTTTTAGTTGCTGGCAGCTTTGTTTTTAAAAGTGAAAATCCTACAGAAACAATTGCACAATTAAAAGCAATTTAGTTTTAATAAATAAATTTTAAGAAGCCGAAGTTTTTTAACTTCGGCTTCTTTTTTGTTTAATACTGCTCTAATAAATAATTTAAGACATCTGTTGTTGTAACAATACCAACTAACTTATTATTATCTACTACAGGTAATGCATGAAATTCGTTCTTCGCTAAAATTTCAACAACTTCTTTTATTGTTTGTGATGAAGATACAGAAACAAGGTTTTTAGCCATTACTTGTTCTATACTTAACATATTATATACAGCAGTATCTACATCACTCTCATCACTTCCGTAAGCATCCACAAAACTAACACGTAGTAAATCTGTTAAACTTAATAATCCTATAATATCATCGCCACTTACAACAGGAATATGACGAATACTATTTTCATTAAATAATTTTTCTGCCTCAACTAAATTATTGGTATGATTTACTGTAATCAAATTAGTTGACATAATTTTCGATACTAATTCTCTTCTTTTCATCTTAGATTGTTTTAAATTCTAGTACTAATTTCCAACTAAAAAATTACTTTTTATATGACAAAAATCACTTTATTTCCTTTAAATTTGAGTATAACTTATACTTTAACTAAGTCCATAACTGTTAATAACTTTATATGAAACAACTATTTGTAACAGGAGTTTTTCTTTTCATGTTTATCAATTTATCATTTTCTCAAGATAAACCTGCTTACCAACTTTTTAATCAGAAAGGGAAAATTACCAAGTATAATAAAATGATTAGAGATCTTGTAAAAAGCGATATGGTCTTTTTTGGTGAATATCATACAAATCCAATATCACATTGGTTACAAATAGAAATGGCTAAAAGTTTTTATGAAAAAAAAGGAGCTAAATTATTTTTTGGTGCCGAAATGTTTGAAAATGGAAACCAATTAGTTTTAGATGAATATTTAGCTGGATTTTATGATGAAAAAAAATTGCTCCCAGAAATTACACAATTATGGAGCAATTATAAAACAGATTACAAACCTTTGGTAGAGTTTGCTAAAGAAAAGAAACTACGTTTTATTGCAACAAATATTCCAAGAAGATATGCGGCAATAATTAATAAAAAGGGAATTAGTGCTTTAAAAGAGTTAAGTCCACAAGCATTAGCAATGATTGGTCCAGATTTAGAAAAGTTTTTTGATCCTAAAGTAAAAGCATATGCAGAAATGGCTGGTAAAATGGGAGGTCATGTTCCGCCAAACATGTTAAACATTCAAACTGCTCAAGCGGCAAAAGATGCTACAATGGCTTATTTTTCTTTAAAAAATTTTAACCAAGGTGATTTATTATTTCACTTTGAAGGATCGTATCACTCAAATTACAATCAAGGAATTATTTGGTGGATTAACAAAATTAAACCAGATTTAAAAATAACTTCAGTTACAACTGTTATGCAATCTGAATGGAATAAAATGACCGAGGAAGAAAAAGCTACCATTGCAAATTACACAATTGTAGTTGCTGATAATATGACACAAACAAATAGATAGCTAATCGATTATTTAAAAATTAAAAAAGCAAGTAAAATCATTTACTTGCTTTTTTAATTGTGACTCCAGAAGGATTCGAACCTTCAACCGTCAGAGCCGAAATCTGATATTCTATCCAGTTGAACTATGGAGCCTTTTTTAATATTTCTTTTAAATAATCTCTGCCAATTCCCCATTTAAGGTGTTTCTCTCTTTTTCTTGCTTCAACTCTACTGAAAACTTTCTCAGAGTAAACTAAAACCCATGGCAAATAAGCTTTTGTTGATTTTGTTTTTCCGCTATTATGCTATTTTAATCTTTTCTCAATATCTTTTGTAAAACCTTTATATAATCTTGAATCTTTTTGACTTTGAATTACATAAACTACAAACATATAACTTGATTTTTTAAAAAATATTAATTAAAAAAATCTGATATTCCCTGCCTGCGGCAGGCAGGTATCCAGTTGAACTATGGAGCCATTATTTAATTTAAACTAAATTCTTTTTCACTAAAGTAGAAATTGTTTTTCCATCAGCTTGACCAGCTAATTCTTTTGAAACCATTCCCATTACTCTTCCCATATCTTTCATTCCGCTTGCGCCAGTTTTTTGAATTGCTGCAATCACAATTTTTTCAACTTCTTCTTCCGATAAAGCTTCTGGTAAAAATTGCTCTATAATTGCTGCTTCTGCCAATTCTGGATCTGCTAAATCTTGTCTTCCTTGTTCTAAAAAAACTGCAGCACTATCTTTACGTTGCTTAACTTGTTTTTGTAAAATTTTCATTTCTTGATCTTTCGATAATTCACTAGCAGCTCCATTTTCAGTTTTTGCTAATAAAATAACAGATTTAACTGCTCTTAATGCTTGTAAAGCAACAGTATCTTTCGATTTCATTGCTGCTTTTAGTTGATCCATTATTAATTTTTCTAAACTCATGTTTTCGCTTTTGAGACTACAAATATAGGCATAAAAAAAATTCCTAATCTCTTAGGAATTTTAAAAAAATAATCAAGTAATTTAGGGAATAGTTGATTACTTTTTTTTAAAATTATTAATCTACATTATCGTGTAAAAACGAGTTATTAGATCGCAATTGTACATCATCATTTGCATCTGTGCTTAAGGTAGTTTTAGATTTACTCAAATCAGAATTTACCTCATCTAAATCTACACCCAATCTTTTGTAAGCTGGCTGCTTTTCAATTTCATCAATGTTTTTATGTACTTGATCTGCAAATTTATAATTGAATCCTTTCATTTTTTGACGACGTAATTCTGCTGTTTTTTCTAATTCTGAAATTGTAATACTTAATGGAGAAATTTCTTCTGAGATAGTTTCAATATCTTCAATTTCTTTTACTTTTTTTGTTTTCACAGTAAATGTTAACTCTTCATCTTCTTCAACAACGGTTTCTTTTTGTTGATGTAATAAAGAACTTTTTCCGATAGTTGGTTCAGTTGTAAAATCTTCTAAAACATATCTTTTTTCAACAACGTTAGTTGCATCTGCAACAATTTCAGTTACGTCATTTACTTCAATTTCGTTCACATCATCAATAGACAAGTCAAAACGAACTTCTGTTGGTTCTGGCTTGATTTCTTCGTAACTATTTAACGGCAAGTCAAACAATGTTTCTAGCTGCATTGGAGCTGGCTCTTCTTCAACTAGTTCTTCTACAACTGGCGTTGCATTTGTTATGATAAAATCATCGTCAGAAATAGTTTCTTCTTGAATCTCATCATAAATCACATCAATATTGTTGATGAATTTTGTTGTAGGAGTTAATGTTGTTTTTTCTTCCACAACATCTTCTTCTAAAACATGTACAATTTTAGCTTCTGGTTTAGTTGTTATTGGAGTTTCTAAAGCACTTGATTTGGTAACTGTTTTTTCAGAAAAATCATAGGTTGCTTTTTGTTCATCTTCTAAGGTATGAATGATTTTTTTAACTTCTGTATTTGTAATTGTATTTTGTTGATCTGCAGCAAAACCTGTCGCTACAATGGTTACAGAAATGGCATCTCCTAACGCTTCATCTTCACCGATTCCCATAATAATATTGGCATCATAACCTGCTTCAATCTGAATGTAATCATTTATTTCACCGATTTCATCTAAGGTCACTTCATCCACACCAGAAACAATTAACAACAATACATTTTTGGCTCCAGTAATTTTATTATCGTTTAATAACGGAGAATCCAACGCTTTTACAATTGCATTTTTCCCTCTATTTACACCCGATTCTTTTGCAGAACCCATAATTGCTGTTCCGCTATTAGAAAGTACTGTTTTAGCATCGTGTAAATCAATATTTTGTTTGTAGTGATGTGTAATTACTTCTGCAATTCCTCTTGCAGCGGTAGATAATACTTCATCTGCTTTAGAAAAACCTGCTTTAAACCCTAAATTGCCGTAAACTTCTCGTAGTTTGTTGTTATTAATTACAATTAAAGAATCTACGTTGTTTCTTAATGTATCAATTCCAATTTGAGCTTGATTTGAGCGCATTCTTCCTTCAAATTGAAATGGCATTGTAACAATACCAACTGTTAAAATATCCATGTCTTTGGCTATTTTAGCAATAATTGGTGCTGCACCAGTTCCTGTTCCACCTCCCATTCCGGCAGTTATAAAAACCATTTTGGTTTGCGTGCTTAGCATTTGTTGAATTTCAATCAAACTTTCTTGTGCTGCTTTTTCACCAACTTCTGGGTTTGCGCCTGCACCCAAACCAGATGTTAAATTTGCTCCTAATTGAATTTTATTTGGAATAGAACTATTCTCTAAAGCTTGTGCATCTGTATTACAGATTACAAAATCTACTCCTTTAATATCTTGCTGAAACATGTGGTTTACAGCGTTACTTCCTCCACCACCAACACCAATTACTTTAATAGTATTTGATTGTGATTTTGGCATTTCAAATGAAATGTTATCGAATTCATTGCTCATAATAACTTTTCTATTTTATAGGGTTTATATAATATTATTCTCTAATTCTTTATTCTGCGTTGTCTAAAAATTCTTTAAACCGTTCTGTAAATTTGTCAAAAAAAGATTTTCTTTTTGCAGCTGGTTTTTCCTCTTCTTCTGTTTCATTTGAAACTCTTTCTTTAGAATTTTCTATTTCTTCTTCAGGCTTTTTTTCTGCTACAAATTCTTTTCCTTCTTTTTCTAATCCTTCCATTAACAAACCAACTGCGGTTGCATAAGACGGACTTGATAATGAATCATCTGAATCACCTGCTAAATGTTCATTTGGATACCCAATACGAGCATCCATTCCTGTAATGTATTCTACTAACTGACGTAAATGTTTAAGCTGTGCTCCTCCACCAGTTAATACAATTCCTGCAATTAGTTTTCCTTTTACAGTTTCGTGTCCGTAATTTTTAATTTCTAAATACACATGTTCAATAATTTCTTGAACTCTTGCGTGGATTATTTTAGATAAATTTTTTAATGTAATTTCTTTTGGCTCTCTTCCTCTTAAACCAGGAATAGAAACAATTTCTGTTTCTTTATTTTCTCCAGGCCACGCAGAACCAAACTTTATTTTTAATAATTCAGCTTGTTTTTCTATAATAGAACACCCTTCTTTAATGTCTTCAGTAATTACATTTCCACCAAAAGGAATTACAGCTGTATGACGAATAATTCCGTCTTTAAAAATGGCTAAATCTGTTGTTCCACCACCTATATCAATTAAAGCAACTCCTGCTTCTTTTTCTTCTTGACTTAAAACTGCTGATGCCGATGCTAGTGGTTCTAAAGTGATATCTGATAAATCTAATCCTGCGCTTTTTACACAACGTCCAATATTTCTGATAGATGAAACTTGCCCCACCACAACATGAAAATTTGCTTCTAATCTTCCACCATACATTCCAATTGGTTCTTTGATTTCTCCTTGGCTATCAACTTTAAATTCTTGTGGTAACACATGAATAATTTCTTCTCCTGGAAGCATTACCAATTTATGAACTTGATTTACCAAATTATCAATATCATCTTCATCTATTACCTCATCTGCATTATTTCTAGTGATATAATCACTGTGATGTAAACTTCTAATATGTTGCCCAGCAATTCCAACAACCACATCTTGTATCTTATGTCCAGAAACACTTTCTGCTTCATCTACAGCTTGCTGGATAGATTGTATTGTTTGCGTAATATTACTTACAACACCTCTTTTTACACCTAAACTTTTAGCTTTACCAATACCTAAAATTTCTAATTTATTGTATTCGTTTTTTTTACCAATCATGGCAACAATTTTGGTTGTACCAATATCAAGACCTACTGCTATTTTATTGTTTTCCATCTTGTTTTATTTTGCGCACACAACTTGGTTGTGATATTTTAAATTTATTATTTTGTACTGTTCAATCGTTTTATCAACATAAGCTTTATTATAAAACGCCTTTAATTTTTTAAATTTTATGTTGATTTCTTCTAAAGAACCAAATTCGATTTTATATTGCCCGCTTCTAACGCTTAAAACAAATTCATTTTTCTGCGTTTTATGTATGCCAATAATCTCTTTTTTTAGAAAATCATCCGCTAAAATTACATTTACAAAACTTGTAAATTGTTGTAAATTTTCTTCACTTATTTTTCCTGTTATCAACAATACTCTTGCAGAGTAATTATCTGATAATGGCATTTTAAATCCATGTTTATCAATATAGTAAGACGAATTATTTGTTTTAATTCTAGCGATTGGCACGCGTTGTTTTACTATCGTTTTTAAAATACCATCTATGGTATAAAAAACGTTTGCATTTTCTATATATGGATTTGAAAGCACTTCGTACTCCAAACTTTGTAAATCTATAACAGATTTTGGTTGGTTTACAAGCTCTTTGTTATTTTGTATTAACAATTTATTAACCATTTCTTGTGTTAAAAAATCATTCGCACCTTTTGCAAACTCAATAGCAATATTTTTAATTTTTTTATTCGAATTTTTAACCGAAGAAAAACTATACAAAAATGCTAAAGACATTATTAATACTATAGAAAATAGATATGTTATTATTTTATTCACTTAATTTAATTGTTTTTGTTTTAGTTCTTTTACAACATCATTTATCAATACACCAATATCTCCAGCACCAATCATTACAATAATTTTTGCTGACGATACTTTAATCTCAGTAGTTATATTGTTTTTTGTTACTAATTTTTTGTTTTTTGAATCGATTTTACTCAATAACCAAGCAGAATCTACACCTTCAATCGGCAATTCTCTTGCCGGATAAATATCTAACAACAAAAGCTCATCAAATTTTGAAAGTTCGGTGGCAAAATCATCAATAAAATCTTTGGTTCTACTAAATAAATGTGGCTGAAAGACAGCCAATACTTTTTCATTCGGGTACATTTCTCTAACCGAATTTTCTACCGCTTTTATTTCTGTTGGATGATGTGCATAATCATCAATCAAGACGAAATCTGGTGTATTAATTTTGTATGAAAATCTTCGCTGAACTCCTTTAAATGTTTTTAATTGTGTTTTAATTAATTCTAATGAAATTCCATATTCGTTTGCCATTGCTAAAGCAGCTAAAGCATTCATTACATTATGTTTTCCTGGCAAATAGAGTTCAATTTCTTTAATGGTTTCTGTTGGTGTTTGTACATCAAAAATGTATTTACCGCTTTCTATTTTAATATTATAGGCTTTGTAATCTGCATCATCATCAATTGCATAGGTCAATCCTTTTATAGGTAATCCTTTTGCAACAATTAATTTATCGGACACTTTGTTAGAAAAATCGTTGAAAGATTTTATCAACTCTTTATGTTCTCCGTAAATATCTAAATGATCTGCATCCATAGAGGTTATACAAGCAATATCTGGAGATAATTGTAAAAAAGACCGATCGAATTCATCTGCTTCTACAACAGATATTTTATCTTCTCCTAAAATTAAATTTGAATTGTAATTTTCTGCAATTCCACCTAAAAAAGAAGTCGCTTTACTTGGCTGCATTATATGACCAAGAATCGATGAAGTTGTTGTTTTTCCATGTGTTCCTGCAACTGCTAAACAAAAAGTATGCTCAGTAATTTTTCCTAAAACTTCTGCTCTTTTTAAAATGGTAAAACCCGCTTCTTTTAAATAATTATATTCTACATGATTCTTTGGAATTGCTGGTGTAAACACCACCAATGTTTTCTCTTTTGATAGAAAATTTAATGGAATATTCTCTTTAGCATCTTCAAAATGAATTGCAATTCCCAATTCTTCTAAACCACTTGTAATGTTTGTTTGCGTTTTATCGTAACCCGCAACGTTTTTCCCACTCGCTTTAAAATAATGCGCAAGAGCACTCATACCGATTCCGCCGATACCAATAAAATAAACATTATGTATGTTTTTTAAATTCAATTATTTAATAGTTTTTCTATCTCGTTTACTATTTGACTTGTTGCATTTGGTAGTGCCAATCCTTTTATATTTTCACTCAAACTTTGTTGCTTTCCTTTATCTTTCATCAACGTTTCAAAAACAATTGGAAACGTTTCTAACTCACTTTCTTTTAACAAAATTGCTCCGTGTTTATCTGCAATTGATTTTGCATTTTTTGTTTGATGATCTTCTGCAACATTTGGCGACGGAATAAAAATTGTTGGTTTGCCAACAATGCACAATTCTGAAACCGAACTTGCGCCGGCTCTAGAAATGATAACATCTGCTGTAGCATACGCCAAATCCATTCGGTCTAAAAACTGATGCACCTGTACATTTTCTTTTTGATTGTACTTTTGATATTTATCAGCATATAATTTTCCACATTGCCAAATAAGTTGCACATCTTCATTTTTAAAAAAATCTAATTGCTCTTCAATTAATTGATTGATTCTTCTTGCACCTAAACTTCCGCCTAAAATCAAAATTGTTTTTTTAGTTGCATCTAACTTAAAAAACACTTTTGCTTCTTCTGTTTTATGATGAATTGTCAATAGATCTTGTCTTACAGGATTTCCTGTTTTTACAATTTTATCAACAGGAAAAAATCGCTCTAAATGATCATAAGCCACACAAATTGATTTTGCTTTTTTACTTAATATTTTATTAGTAATTCCTGGATACGAATTCTGTTCTTGTATCAAAGTCGGAATTCCTTTTCTACTTGCAACTATTAATGTTGGCCCACTTGCAAATCCACCAGTTCCAATTGCTATTGTTGGTTTAAATTTTCTAATGATTCTAGATGCTTTCCACAAACTACTTATCAATTTAAAAGGAAAAGACAAATTTTTTAAAGTCAACTTTCGTTGAATTCCAGAAATCCACAAT